>OLVX01001828.1_pt1 | contig 16868 bp, 15 predicted proteins | sample 1673271 | NCBI WGS metagenome assembly OLVX01 (sample SAMEA3178939, study PRJEB25190) | human gut metagenome | biome: human gut; feature: human-associated habitat; material: faeces | place: Austria | collected 2013
CACGATGCAGCCGGGTTTCTGCTCCCCCAGCCGCACCCACTGCTCCGGGGTGGCGGCGGCCAGCTTTTCGCAATCACAGAAGCGGACATTGCCGGGCAGGGTGCCGCCGTTGTAGCGTGTCAGCTCTGCCTGCCGCAGGGCCAGACGCTGTGCACCGGCCACCAGCCAGAAAAAGGTGGTCTGGGGGTGAGCCTCCACCACCTTCCAGGCAATACAGCTTTTGCCGGTGCCGGTGGGGTGGAACACGGCGGCCCGGTTCAGGGTCTCCAGAGACTGTACAGCTTTCTGAAAAGCGGCTTCGTTGACGGGATTCAGGGTCATCGACATGGTGGTAGTGTCCTCTCCGAGTTGCTTGTTTGACATCGTTGGATACAACGAAAATATTTCATAGAATTAGTTTATCGCAAAAAACATTTTTCTGTCAAGCCCTTTGAAGAGAATTTAGAGCAAAACTCGGGAAAAGAATAAAAATAGTGTGGAATCTGTGGCAGAAACTGCGAACTTTGTGCGCAGCAACGGGGATACTGAAAGTGGAAATGCGTCCCGGAACGGAGAGAAAGTATGACCTATGGCAGGAAGAAGGCTTCTTTTGCCCCGGCAGAGCTGCCCGGGCCGCACCGGGGAGATCCGGGCAGGAAGGCTGCTGCGGGGCATCCAAGAAGCATTTCATCTTTGCGGCCAAAAAAATGAAAAATTCCCTCTTGACTTTATGAAAATAAAGCGTATAATGCAATCAACAAACCGATGAGGTGGAAGAGAACCTGCAAGCGCACTTACAGTGAGTCCGAATGGTGAAAACGGGCAGAGAGCGGGGCAGAGTTCGTGGGCCGCCGAGGGCCGGGCGAACAGGGCAGTGCCTTTAGTAGCTTGGGACGGAAGCCTCCGTTACAGGGCAGGGGAGTGTTGGCTCTCCGTTGAGGGGCTCCTGCAGTTTTCCATGGCGGGAAGACGAGCGGAGCAAGCAAGGTGGCACCGCAGATTCGAATTTCTCGACTCTGTCCTTGTGGATGAACACACAGGGACAGGGTCGTTTTGTTATATGAGAACAAAAGCCCGTCCCGCAAGTGGAGCGGGTTTTTATTTTACATGCCGCCCGCTCCAGGGAAGGAGCAACCGCTATGAAAACCATGAACATGATCTCCCGCCGCAGCTTTCTGAAAGCCGCTATGGCCGCCGCCACTGTTTCCGCTCTGGGTCTGACCGGCTGCGGTTCGTCCGCTTCGAGCACTGCATCCAGCACCGCTTCCAGTGCAGCAGCATCTTCTGCCGCCGCCAGCGAGGCAGGCCAGACCTTTAAGGTGGGCATTGTCAACTATGTTGACCACGCTTCTCTGAACCAGATCGTTGCGTCGGTGGAAGAGCGTCTGGACGAGGTGGGCAAGGAGAAGGGCGTTACCTTCGACTACGCCGACTACTACGCCAATGCGCAGGCCGACCAGACCAACCTGAACCAGATCGGCGCCGACCTCGTGGCCGACGGCGTGGACGTCATCGTGGCTGTGGCTACCCCCACCGCCGCTACTATGCTGGCCGCTGTGGAGGACACCGACATCCCCGTCGTCTACTCCGCCGTCACTGACCCCGCCGCCGCAGGCTTTGACACCGAGCCGAACATCACCGGCACTTCCGACGCCCTGAACACCGACGCCATCATGAACCTCATCCTGGCCGTCAACCCCGACATCGACACCATCGGCCTGCTGTATGATCTGAGCCAGGATGCTTCTACACAGGCCATTGCAGACGCCAAGGCTTTCTGCGACAGCAAGGGCATCAAGTACATCGAGAAGAACGGCACCACCACCGCCGAAGTTCAGATGGCCGCTGAGGCCCTCATCGCCGCCGGTGTCAAGGCTGTCTTCACCCCCACCGATAACACCGTCATGACCGCCGAGCTTTCCATCTACGAGACCTTCACCGAGGCAGGCGTCCAGCACTACACCGGCGCTGACAGCTTCGCCCTGAACGGTGCCTTCGTGGGCTACGGCGTCGATTACGTCCAGCTGGGCGAGGCTACCGCCGATATGGTGGTGGAACTGCTCTGCGACGGCAAGACCCCTGCAGACCTGCCTTTCCAGACCTTCGACAACGGCATTGCCACCATCAACACCGAGACCTGCGAGGCTCTGGGCCTCGACCTTGACACCGTGAAGAAGGCCTTTGCACCCTACTGCACCGAGGTCGTGGAAGTGACCACGGCGGAAAACTTCAACTAATATTTATTTAAGGAGCACACCATGCTGGCGAGTATCTTTTCGCTCAACGTCATCCAGACCGCGCTCGAGCTGGGCTGCATCTACGCCCTCGTTGCGCTGGCTCTGTTTCTGAGCTATTCCATCCTGAATATCGCGGACCTGTCCACCGACGGCTGCTTCACCCTTGGCTGCGCTGTCGCCTGTCAGGTGGCGCTGACCGGCCACCCCTTCCTCGCCCTGTTGGCGGCGATGGCGGCCGGTGTGTGCTCCGGTTTTGTAACAGCCTTTTTGCAGACCCGCCTCGGCGTCGAGAGCATCATGGCCGGCATCATCGTCAACACCGGCCTCTACACCATCAACCTGGCCGTGATGGGCTTCTCGTCCACCATGTCGCTGGTCAAGACCGATACCGTCTTCTCCATCGCCAAGAGCGCCCTGAGCTTTACGGGCGGCGGGTATAAGCTGGTGCTGGCGGCGGTAGTCATCGCGCTGGCCGGTGCCGCCATGGTGGGCTTCCTCGGCACCCGCCTCGGCCTCTCGATTCGTGCCACTGGCGATAACGCTGCCATGGTGCGTGCTTCCAGCATCAACCCCGCCTTCACCATCACGGTGGGCCTCTGCATCTCGGGCGCACTGACGGCCCTTTCCGGCGGCCTGCTGGCTCAGTACCAGAAGAGCTGCGACATCAACGTAGGCACCGGCATGGTGACCATCGCACTGGCTTCCCTCATCATCGGCGAAACGCTGGTGGGCAAGCGGACGATGGTGCGCCGTGTGCTGGGCGTCGTGTTCGGCAGCTGCCTCTACCGTTTTATCGTGGCGGTGGCCCTCCGCTTCAACGTCCCGGCTGCTGCCATGAAACTGGTCAGCGCCATCATCGTGGCTGTGGCCATCTCGATGCCCGCCATCCGGGAGAAGATCGCCTTTGAGAAGCGCCGCAATGCGGCCCGTCAGGCACGGAAGGAGCGTGTGTAAAATGGAGATGCTCGAACTTCGTGACCTGCACAAGACCTTCAACCCCGGCACCGTCAACGAGAAAGTGGCCCTGAACGGCGTCAGCCTGACCATGGAAGCGGGAGACTTCGCCACCATCGTCGGCTCCAACGGCGCGGGCAAATCCACCCTCTTCAACGCCATCACCGGCGGCTTCATCGCCGACGAGGGCAGCATCACGCTGGGCGACGAGGACATCACCTTCGCGCCGGAATATCAGCGCAGCCGGGTCATCGGCCACCTGTTCCAGGACCCGCTCAAGGGTACGGCCCCCAACATGACCATCGAGGAGAATCTGGCGCTGGCCTACCTTCGCGCCGGGACCGCCCCCAACGCCATCTTCTCCCGCATCTCCCGCAAGGATAAGGAGATCTTCCGTGAGAAGCTGGCCCTGCTGGATATGGGCCTCGAAGACCGGATGAAGCAGCCGGTGGGCCTGCTGTCGGGCGGTCAGCGTCAGGCGCTGACCCTGCTGATGGCCACCCTCGTCACCCCGAAGCTCCTGCTTCTGGACGAGCACACCGCCGCTCTCGACCCTGCCACCGCCGAAAAGGTGCTGGACCTCACCAAGAACATCGTGGCCGAAAAGAAGATCACCTGCCTGATGGTCACCCACAATATGCATCAGGCATTGGAGCTGGGCAACCGCACCCTCATGATGGACGCAGGCCGCATCGTCTTCGATGTCAAGGGCGAGGCCCGCAGCAAGATGACCGTGGACGACCTGCTCGAGAAGTTCCGCGAGAACGCCGGCAAGGCTCTCGACAATGACCGCATCCTCCTGAGCAAGGTGGAAGCCAACAACTGAGAATAAGCAGAAAGACTGCTGCAAAACGGCTCTCCCAAAGAGAGAGGCTGGCCCTGTTGCAACAACAAAAAATTCCCCCTCGCTGTTATCTCGCAGCGAGGGGGAATTTTTATGTGATGTTGGATTGGAATATCATGAAAATTCAAATTGGAAATATCAGGAATCAATGGACATGGTGCCCTTCAGCAGGACAAAGACGTAGGGAGCCTTTTTGCCGTTCACGGTAATGGTCTTGACCATCACGGAGATCTCCTCCGGGACATAAGAGGCGGTCTTACCGGGGGCAGAGTTATTGGGCTGCTTGGTATTGTGGGCAGGAAGGAACAGATCGGACTGATCATTCAGGAAAGTGATGGATGCAGTATAGAGCTGTGCAGAGTTCAGGTCTTTATATGCTTTGTCACCGAAATCCTGAATAGGGGCACCGTAGAAGGTGTAGGCGGCTACAGGAGATTCGGCTGCCGTGAGGGCCGAAAGATTGCCTCCAAGGATGATACGGTTGATGTACTGATACTTGGTCTCACCCGGGTCCCCTAGCTTTGCCTTGATGGCATCGTAGGCGGTGGATTCGTAACCGGGAGTGCCGTACTTGACATAGTTTGTCTCAGGGTCAAGGGCGTCCATGCCGGCCTGAAGAGCATTATCGAGACTCTTGCTCTCCTTCAGGTCGTAGCCGGTCTTTGCGCTGGCTGTTTTGATAAAGACGGAAGTGTCGTATTTGGGGTCTGAGCCGCACGCTGTAAAGATACACAGGGAGACTGCACTGGCCGCAACGGCGGCAAGGATTCGTTTGAGCATTTTCATAAGATGCCTCCTAACATTGTGAAAATCGATGATGCAGAACAGATCGTGTATTCTGCTGTTAAGTTAAGTTGAGTATACCCCCCCCCCGTAAAAATATTCAATTAGTAAATCTCCCAAAAATCTGTAGAAGATTTTGTGGGAAATGGGGAAGAGAAAAGCCGTTTCAGCGACAGAAAACAAAAAGACCTCCACCATGCAAAGCATGGCAGAAGTCTTTGTATCAAAAACTATGGTTACAGCATCTTGGAGAGGAATGCCTTCAGACGCGGGTGCTTGGGGTTGGTGAACAGCTCCTGCGGCGGCTCATCCTCCTGAATGCGGCCCTCGTCAATGAAGATGACGCGGTTGGAGACTTCGCGGGCAAAGCCCATCTCATGGGTGACCACCAGCATGGTGATGCCGGTGTGAGCCAGCTCTTTCATCAGCTCAAGCACCTCACCGACCATCTCGGGGTCGAGGGCGCTGGTAGGCTCATCGAAGAGGATGACGTCCGGGTCCATTGCCAGTGCGCGTGCGATGGCGATGCGCTGCTGCTGGCCGCCCGAAAGGCTCTTGGGATAGACATTGGCCTTATCGGCCAGACCTACGCGGGCCAGAAGCTCGTCGGCGCGCTTGGAGATGGCCTCTTTGTCCTTGAGCTTGAGCAGGCTGGGGGCCAGCTCAAGGTTTTTCTTGACGGTCAGGTGGGGGAAGAGGTTGAAGTGCTGGAACACCATGCCCATCTTCTGGCGGACAGAGTCGATGTGGTCGTCGTCCACCTCCACGCCCTCAAATTTGATGCTGCCGCCGGTGGGGATCTCCAGCCGGTTCAGGCAGCGCAGGAAGGTGGATTTGCCGCAGCCCGAGGGGCCGATGAGGCAGACCACGTCGCCGCGGTAGATGTCGATGTCGATGCCCCGCAGCACGTCCAGAGTGGGGGCAGCCTGCTTTGCGCCCTTCCGCTTTTCGCCGCCGTAGGTCTTGGTCAGGCCCCGGACTTCCAGGATCTTATCGGTCACTTTGTGCCAGCCTCCTCTCAAATTTTGCAAGCAGCCAGGTAAAGATCATCACCAGCACCAGATAGATCAGTGCCACGCCAAACAGGGGGAACATGGCCTCGTAGGTGCGGTTCATGATGCCCTGGGCCGCATACAGCAGCTCCTTGCCGCCGATGACGGTGATAAGGGAGGTATCCTTCAGCAGCATGATGAACTCGTTGCCCAGGGCAGGCAGCACCGCCCGGATGGCCTGGGGGATGATGATGACCACCATGGTGGTGATGTAGTTCAGGCCCAGGCTGCGGCCGGCCTCCATCTGACCCGGGTCCACAGCCATCAGGCCGCCCCGGATGATCTCGGAGACGTAAGCGCCGGAGTTGATGCCCAGCGCCAGAGCGCCTACCATGGTAAAGTTGCGGCTGTTGTTGAAGATGACCATGCTCATGATCAGCAGCTGCACCATCATGGGGGTGCCCCGGATCACGGTGGTGTACACCTGGCACACGGCGTTAAAGACCCCCAGCACCGGGTTGCGGCGGCCGGGGCGCTGCTGGTCGTGGGCCACACGCACCAGCGCCACCACGCTGCCCAGCAGGACGCCCATGGCCAGAGCAATGGCAGTGACCAGCAGGGTGGTGCCTACGCCCCCGATGTACTGGAGCCAGCGGTCCTTCAGGACAAAGGCCTGATAAAATTTGTAGAACAGCTCCTGCCCCATGTCCAGCCGGCCGCCGCTTTTCAGCAGCTGGCTCAACAGTTCGTATTGTGCGGCCATTCGCATCCTCACTTTCTTTTCGTCTGTTGTGATCTTGTCAGAATTTTGTAACCTATATCCCTTAAAAAAGGGGAGGTGCCCGGTGGGCCGCCTCCCCTTGAGGGGTCTGTTTACTCAGCCTTGATGTACTTGTCCACGATGGCCTGCAGGGTGCCGTCGGCCTTCAGCTCCTCCAGAGCGGCGTTCACAGCCTCCAGCAGAGCGGTGTTGCTCTTGTTCATGCCAATGGCGTAGTCTTCCTCGGCGTAGCTGGTGTCCAGGATCTTCAGGCCGGGGTTGGACTCCACATAGGCCTTGGCGGGCTCGTTGTCGATGACCACAGCGTCCACCTGGCCGTTGTTCAGGGCCTGTACAGCGGTCAGGCCGTTGTCGTAGGCCACCACGGCGTCCTCGCCAAAGTCGTCGGAGCAGTACAGGTAGCCGGTGGTGCCGCGCTGGGTGCCGATCTTCTTGCCGGCCAGATCGTCCACAGAGGCAATGTCGGAGCCCTCGGGCACGATGACGGACTGGATGCCGGTGGCGTAGCTGTCGGAGAAGGACATCACAGCCATCCGCTCGTCGGTGACAGTGATGCCTGCCATGGCGATGTCGGCCTTGCCCTGCTGCACGCTGAGCAGAGCGGCGTCAAAATCCATGTCGTCGATCTGCAGCTCCAGGCCCAGCTTCTCGGCAATGGCCTGTGCGGTGTCCACATCGATGCCCTCAATGGTGCCGGCGTCGGTGGTCATCTCGTAGGGAGGGAAGGTGGCGTTGGTAGCCATAGTCAGCTTGCCAGCCTCAACGGTGGTCAGCTCAGCAGCGGCAGCACTGGTGGAAGCAGCCTCAGAAGAAGCAGCAACAGAGCTTGCAGCAGCGGAAGAAGCAGTGGAGGCAGAGCCGCCGCAGGCGGTCAGAGCCAGAGCAGCAGCGGAAACAGCGGCGGCAGCCAGGAAGCTGCGGCGAGAGATCTTTTTCATATTCAAACACTCCTCTTTATGTGCATATCGTTTGCATCTCTCTGCTGCGATGCGATTCATCGAAAAATCAGAGAGCGTGTTTAGTATAGGTTGTACAATTTGAAAAGTCAAGTGTTGTGCAAAAATTCCATCAAATTGAAACCGAATTGCAAACAATTATGCAGAATAAAGCTTGAAAGCAATGTATATATGCAGAGCCTCTCAGTCTGCTTTGCAGACAGCTCCCCTATCAGGGGAGCCATTATACGCTTCTTGCCAGCTCTTCCACGCTCCGCTTCGGCACGCAGTAGTCACCGTTCTCATCGAGGTAATACTTGATGCCGGTCTTCTCCGTCATCGGTACGACCCTGGCGGCGTGAGTGGGGTAGCCAAGAGCTACCATGAACGCCAGCTTGTCCGGCGCGGCGATGCCCAGCAGCTCGCTCAGGGCGGGCTTGTTGATGGCGCCCATGATGCAGCTGCCCACACCCTTGGCCCATGCGGCGAGGGTGATGTTCGCCAGCGCGATGCCGGTGTCGGTGTTCAGGTCGCCGGGGATGGAGCTGTCCTGCACGACGGCCAGATACATCACAGGCTGCTCGTCGGCTTTGGGAGTACCCTGCTCCGGCGGCAGATAGGCGGCCCACTTGACCAGCGGATGGACCTTTTTCACCATCTCAGGGCTCTGCACAACCACCAGCTTCACGGCCTGACGGTTCGCGCCGCAGGACGACAGGCGCAGGGCCTCCACCATATCGTCCACCACATCCTGCGGCACCGGCTTCTGGGCGAAGCGGCGGTAGGTGCGGCGGGTGTTGAGCGTTTCCATAATAGACATCGGCAGACACTCCTTTATACTAAGTATGATTTGATTATAGCACCGGCGAAAGAGCCGCACAAGGGAGGCGGGGATCTATTTCCGCTTCCAGGCGTGGCCGCTGGGCATGGGCAGACCCAGCACCAGCGCGATGCCCACAGCCAGCGTCACGGCCACCTTGAAGGTGGAGATGCCGTTGGCCAGCGAAAGGGCATTCTCGCCCTGGATGAAATAGTAGGCGGTGTAGTAGATGCCCGCGCCGGGGACCAGCGGGAAGATGCCGGTCAGCAAAAAGACCGTCACCGGCGTCTTGAGCAGCACGGCGCAGATACGCGCCGCCAGCGACAGTGGGATGACCGCGATGAGGGAGGCTGCCGCCGCGTCGGCCCCGTATAAGACAGCCAGCTCGTAGACGAACCAGCCCACCGCGCCCACCAGCGCACAGCAGGGGAGCGTGCGCTTAGGGCAGGCGAAGAGGACGGCGAAACTCAGCGTTCCCGCCCCGGCCAGAAAGAACTGTGCCACCAGCTGGCCGATCTGTGTGCTTGTCAAGGTCATCATACCACCGTCACCCCCGTCAGCAGAGAAGTAAGGCTCAGAACAAGGCCGGTGCCGATGGCGATGCTGGCCGCGATGAGCAGGGCGTCTATCATCCGGATGGTGCCGGAGAGGTAGTCGCCCTGCACGAAATCCCGGATGCCCATGGTGAAGGCGATGCCGGGGGTCAATATCATCAGGGTGCCGATGATGGCGTGGCTGGCCTCAGTGTCCAGCAGATGGCACCCCAGAATGCAGACCAATGTAATGAGCGCTGCCGCCGAGATCTTGCGGAAGCCGTTGGAAAGCCTCCGATTTTCACAGAGCAGCAGATAGCCGCTGACGATGAAACCCGCCGCCGCTGCCGCCAGCGCCGAGCGTATCGTGCCGCCGAAGATGAGCGCAAAACAGGCTGTGCCGCTCATCCCGGCGAGGAGCTGGGTCTTCCCCTTGGGGAAGGGGATGCGCCGGGCATCGGCCAGGCGGTGTTCAGCCTCGTCCAGTGTGACGCCCCCGGCTGCTATCTCGCGGGAAAGGGCGTTCACCGCGGCCACCCGGCCTAAGTGAGTCGTCCGCACCGGCACGTTCCGCACTTCGGCGATCTCTGCCGTGCCGGCGCTGGCGAAGATGCCGTTGGTCAGCACGTAGACATGGAACTCCCGCAGATGGAAGCTGCGAGCCATGATCTCCATCGTCTGCTCCACCCGGAAGACCTCTGCTCCGTTTTCCAGCAGCGTCTCGCCCGCCGCCATGATAAAGTCCATGATGCGGCGCCGCTGCTCGTCGCTGGGATATAACTCTCTGCTGTCCATTCCGGCCCTCCCTGTCATGCCCGCCAAAGGGGGGCATATCATCTCATGCTATACTGTATCATAATTCCGGCGGCTTGCAAAGGCGTCTTTTCACATTTTTGCACAACTTCCGTCCTTGCCGTCGGGGGCGCAGTGTGTTACACTAATAATAACTATGAAAAGATCCAGAAACCACAGGAGGAAATGACCGTGAAGCAGAGTCTGAGTTTCGCGCGCCGTCTGACGGCGCTGGTGCTGGCAGCTGTGATGCTGTGCGTGGCTGTCCCGGCGGCGTTCGCCGAGGATGCCGCACCCGGAGCCACCACCATTGGCGGTGCAAACACCACCCTTATCCCTGAGGAAGAGGAAAATTGTCTGAGCTGGCTCTTCGGCTCCAAAGATAAGATCACACTGCCCTATCTGAACATCAAGGGCAAGGGCCTGCGCCGGAATGTGTCGCTGGACCTCGTGGACTGCCTGGTGGGCATCACCTACACCGAGCTTGGCTCCATCGGTAGCTATGTCAGCGCCAGCGCCGCACAGGAGGCATGGAAGGCCCAAGCCGTGGCCATCCACTCCTACCTCGAGTACCATAAGCAGTACGGCTCCTCGGCCAACGCCCTCATCTACACCCCCGTGGAGGACATCCCGTCCTCGGCCCGGTCGGCTATCCGCAAGGCGGTGGAGTCGGTGAAGGATGAGGTGCTGACCTACAACGGCAGCGTCATCGACGCCGTCTGGTCGGCCAGCGCGGGCTACAACACTCAGACCGGCGTCTACGGCACCTGTTCCAGCCTCGACGCCTGGGGCTCGGACGTGCCGTATCTCAAGAGCGTGGAAAGCCCCTATGAGCGCCAGTACCACGAGAAGATGCGCCGCATCATCGGCAAGGATTATGACTATGTCGAGTACAACGACAGCCGCACCGGTGAGCCCTACCAGAGCGCCGACACCACCCACAAAGACCTCGGCGGCTTCGTCCAGTACAATACGCTGGTGTCCAATGGCCGCAGCTACCGCTATATCGGCCAGTTCGTGTCCTCCCGCTACTGCTTCGATTTCAGCACGGATGCAGCGGGTGTACCCTGTATGTACTACTACGGTTTTGGCCACGGCGTGGGCATGAGCCAGTGCGGCGCCGTGGGCTACGCCGCCGAAGAGGGGATGGGCTACCGCGAAATCCTGAAGCACTACTACTCCGGCGTTTCCATCCGGACGGTGGGCAGCGGCACGAGCTCCGGCGGCGGTCTGTTCGGCTGGCTGCGCCGCCTGCTGGGTATGTAAAAAATCAAAAGGAATTGCGCAAAATACTTCTCAAATGAGACGTGATTTGGTATACTGTACACGCTTGTACACAAGAGACAGACTATTTCGCGTTTCACGCTCCAGAGCGGGAGCGATACGATAAAGAACAACAGGTGGAGAGAACGGAATGCAGTTGGAGAAGGAAAAGAAAGAAAAGCGGGAGCGGGAGCGCTGCCGCGCACTGGCGCAGCGCATCGCGGAGGAGGCAAACCCCGCCTCGGCGGCCCTGCTGGGAGAGCAGATGCCCCTGCTGACGAAAGCCCTGCACAGTGCAGGTGTGGAGGCAGAAGAGTGGACAGAGGGCTCTGCGGCAGAGCTTCTGGTGGTGGCAGACCCCGCGTGGGAAACGCTGCCCGAGACCCTGCCCGCCCGGGTGCTGCTGGTGAGCGATGAGAGCACCGTTATGGCGGGCTGGGCCGAGCAGCTGGCGCAGCGGGGATACTTCCGCGATTTTGGCTGGCGCAGCAAGGGCCGCGCTCAGCCGTCGGCGCTGTTCTGCACCAGCCAGCCCACCCAGCTGAAGATGGTGCGGGGCTACGAGATGGAAATGGACATCCTGCGTGACCGGATGGTGCGCGCCGAGCGCACCAGCGGCGAGGAAGCTGAGCTCATCGCCCGGCTGCGCAGCGACCTTTCGCTCAGCCGCAGCCACGAGCAGCAGCTGGAGAAGACACTGGGCGAGGTGACCGGCTCGAAGTTCTGGAAGATGACCTGGCCCATGCGCTATGTCGTCAGCAAGAGCCGCCAGCTCTGGCACACTCTGCCCCTCTTCGTGCTCCTGCGGGAACTGCGCAGCGGCGGTATCGAGGGTGTGCGGGAACAGGCCCGCGCCCGCCGCGAGTACGCCGCCCTCTTCCCGGGCAAAGTCATGCGCGCCGACCGGTTCGCACCGGTGGAACTGCTGGTGCGGCAGGTAGGCGACCAGCCTGCAGGCCCCAAAATCAGCATCGTGGTGCCGCTCTACAACACCCCGCTGGACTTCCTCGAAGAGCTGCTGGATTCCGTTGTGAATCAGACCTACCGCAACTGGGAGCTCTGCTGTGTGGATGCCGGCACTGCCCCGGGTGTGGGCGAGATGGTGCAGCAGCGCGCCGCTGTGGACCCTCGTATCCGCTACAGGAAGCTGGAGAAGAATGAGCTCATCCCCGGCAACACCAACAAAGGCATCGAGATGGCCACCGGCGACTTCATCGCCCTGCTGGACCACGACGACATCCTCCATCCCTGCGCCCTCTGGTACGCGGCCAAGGCCATCGCCGAGCAGGGAGCCGACTTCGTCTATACCGATGAGGCGACCTTTGAGGGCAAGGTGGAGAATGTGGTGCTCTACCACTTCAAGCCGGATTTCATGCTGGACAACCTCCGCTCCAACAACTATATCTGCCACCTGACCCTGTTCAGCCGCCGGCTGATGGATGCCGCAGGCGGCCCGGAGCGGATGGAGTACAACGGCAGTCAGGATTACGAGCTCTTCCTCCGCCTGACCGAGACGGCCCGGAAGATCGTCCACATCCCCCACGCCCTCTATTACTGGCGTTCCAGCCCCGGCAGCACGGCCAGCGACATCTCCGCCAAGACCTACTGCATCGACGCGGGCATTGCCGCCCTCAAGGCTCATTACGCCCGCTGCGGCGTGGCCGTGGACGATGTGTCCCTCATCCCGGGTACGCCGGGCTACTACAAGACCGATTATACGATCGACCATCCGGGCCGGGTGAGCATCCTCATCCCCACCTGCGACCACATCCGCGACTTGGAGACCTGCGTGGAGTCCATCTACGCCCGCACCACCTACCCGGATTTTGAGATCATCCTCATCGAGAACAACAGCAAGGCCCCCGAAACCTTCCGCACCTATAAGCGGATGCAGAAAGAGCACCCCGATAACCTCAAGGTCGTCACCTGGGAGGGCAAGGGCTTCAACTACAGCGCCCTGAACAACTTCGGCGAGAAGTTCGCCACCGGTGAGTATCTGCTTCTGCTCAACAACGACACCGAGGTCATCACCGCCGCCTGGCTGGAAGAGATGGTCATGTATGCCCAGCAGAAGCGGGTGGGCTGCGTGGGCGCAAAGCTGCTCTACCCGGACGATACCATCCAGCACGCCGGTGTCGGCTTCGGCATCGGCGGCGTGGCGGGCCATCTGCACAAGTACTATCCCGCCAGCTCCGACGGCTATATGGGCCGCCTGAACTATGTGCAGGACGTCTACGCTGACACCGCCGCCTGCCTGCTCATCCGCAAGGAAATCTACGACGAAGTGGGCGGTCTGGACGAGAGCTATGCCGTGGCCTTCAACGATGTGGACTTCTGCGTCCGCGTCCGTCAGGCAGGCTACACCAACGTCTTCACTCCGTTTGCCCAGCTCTACCACTACGAGAGCAAGAGCCGCGGCATGGAGGATAACCCCGAAAAGCAGAAGCGTTTTCAGGGCGAGGTGCTGCGTTTTCAGGCCCGCTGGGGCAATCTGCTGGCTGCAGGCGACCCCTGCACCAACCCCAACTTCGACATCCAGCGCGAAGATTTCAGCCTGAAGATATTACCGCTGGAATGATAAGGAGAACGAACTTGGAACTCTCTGCCTGTATCGTTGTCTATAACGGCTGCGACGAAGCCCTCAAGGCGGCGCAGACGGTGCTACAATACACCCGCCGCCACCCGCTGACCCTCTATCTGGTGGATAACGCCAGCCCCGACGGCAGCGGCGCACGTCTGGAAGCCGCCGTGAAGGGCGGCGCTTTGAGCACTCAGCCCGGCCAGAAAGTCGAGGTGCGCTGCCGCAAGGAGAACGGCGGTTTCGGCACCGGACACAACACCGTCCTGCCGGAGCTGACGAGCGACTATCACTTCATCCTGAACCCGGACATCCAGCTCACTGCTGATACCCTCAGCGACCTGGCCGACTGGATGGCCGCCCACCCGGATGCTGTGATGGCCCGGCCGGGGCTGCGCTTCCCGGATGGCCGTTCCCAGAGCCTGCCGCTGCGGCGCTGTGCGCTGCGGCCCATGGTCTACCGCCAGCTGCCGTTTTTGAAATTCTGGGAGAAATATAACCGTGCGTATTTGATGGAGGGGGAGGATCTGTCCGCTCCCGTTGAGATCGAGTTCTGCACCGGCAGCTTTTCCGCTGTGCGGACGGCGGAGTTCAAGGCCGTAGGCGGCTTCGATGAGCACTACTTCATGTATGTAGAGGATGCCGACCTGACCCAGAAGATGCGCACCACCGGCAAAGCCTACCTCGTGCCGCAGTACACCGCCATCCATGCATGGCATCGTGCAGCCCACCGCAGCCTCAAGCCCTTTTTGTGGCAGACCGGGAGCCTGCTGCGGTACTTCCATAAGTGGGGGTTCAAGTTCTGAGGGCTTGCTGATGAAACAAAAGAGCGCCCTCCACAAAAATTTTTGTGGAGGGCGCTCTTTCCTTGCTTTTTTTTCGATTTGATAGTAGAATAAGGTGTAATACTATCGCAAGCTTGCCAGTAGTGCATAGCGAGATCCTGCCAGTGCGCGTGGCACGGGAAGCCCGGCGGCTGGCGGCGTATTACCACCAACAATGTTTACAGCGGACGCAGCTCCGCTTTGAATCCATACAGGACCCGGCGGATACGCTGCCAGGCCTTGTACAAGCTGCACAACTTTTTTATTTCATAATATAAGGAGTGCACAAAATGAAAGGTATCATTCTGGCCGGCGGTGCCGGCACCCGGCTCTATCCGCTGACGATGGTCACCAGCAAACAGCTGCTGCCCGTCTACGACAAGCCGATGATCTATTATCCGCTGTCCACCCTCATGCTGGCGGGCATCCAGGACATCCTCATCATCTCGACCCCCACCGACACGCCCCGCTTCGAGGCGCTGCTGGGCGATGGCAGCCAGTACGGCATCCATCTGCAATATAAGGTCCAGCCGTCCCCGGACGGCCTGGCTCAGGCTTTCATCCTCGGTGAAGAGTTCATCGGCGACGACTGCTGCGCAATGATCCTGGGCGACAACATCTTCTACGGCAACGGCTTCTCCAAGATTTTGAAGAGTGCTGTCTCCAACGCCGAGAACAAGGGCCGCTGCACCGTGTTCGGCTACTATGTGCCGGACCCCGAGCGCTTCGGCATCGTGGAGTTCGACGCAAACGGCAAGGTGCTGAGCGTCGAGGAGAAGCCCCAGCATCCCAAGAGCAACTACGCCATCACCGGCCTGTATTTCTACAACAAAGAAGTCGTTAAGATGGCAAAGCAGGTCAAGCCCTCCGCCCGCGGTGAGCTGGAGATCACGACCCTGAACGATATGTACCTCAAGCAGGATGAGCTGGACGTCCAGCTGCTGGGCCGCGGCTTTGCATGGCTGGACACCGGCACGATGGACAGCCTCGTGGAGGCAGCCGACTTTGTGCGGATGATCGAGAAGCGTCAGGGCATCAAGATCAGCGCCCCCGAGGAAATTGCATTCAAGTACGGCTGGATCGACCGCGATACCCTGCTGGAAAGCGCAGAGCGCTACGGCAAGAGCCCCTACGGCCAGCACCTCAAGAATGTGGCCGACGGCAAACTGAAGTATTAAGAGAGGCGGTATCCGCATGAAAATCATTGTTACCGGCTGCAGAGGCCAGCTTGGCACCGAGATCATCAAGCAGCTCCGGGAAGGCCGCAGTGAGCTTGGCCCCATCCCCGAGAAGCTGGTGAGCGCCACGGTCATTCCGGTGGACCTGCCGGAGCTGGACATCACCAACTACAAGATGGTGGATGACTTCATCCGCCGTCAGCGCCCGGACGTCATCATCAACTGCGCCGCTTTCACCAATGTGGACGGCTGCGAGGTGAACCATGACGCTGCCTTCAAGGCCAACGCCATCGGCCCCCGCAATCTGGCACAGGCCGCCACCAAGACCGGCGCACGTCTGGTACACGTCTCTACGGATTATGTCTTCTCCGGCCGCGAGAACGGCGGCATCCCGCAGGATGAGGCCACCATTCCCGGCCCCATCAGCGCCTACGGCTCCACCAAGCTCATGGGTGAGAAGTATGTGGAGCAGTTCTGCCACCGCCACTTCATCGTCCGCACGGCATGGCTCTACAGCTACTACGGCAAAAACTTCGTCAAGACCATCGTGAACGCCGGCAAAAAGTTCGGCAAGCTGGAAGTCGTCAACGACCAGTGCGGCAACCCGACCAACGCCGTCGATCTGGCCCACGAGATCCTGCAGCTCTGCGTGACCCACGAGTACGGCCTGTATCACTGCACCGGCGAGGGCATCTGCTCCTGGTATGATTTTGCATCGGAGATCATCCGCCTGTCCGGCGTGGACGCCACCGTGTCTCCCTGCACCAGCGAAGAGTACAAGGCAAAGCACCCGGACAGCGCCGACCGCCCCAAGTGGAGCGCTCTGGACAACCGGATGCTCCGCTGCACCGTCGGCAACGATGTGCGTGACTGGAAGGACGCGCTGGCCTGCTTCTTCGAGCACTGGGACGGCGACAATGGGATGAAATGACCCTCTCAGTCACCGAAGGTTACGGAGAGGGCAAGGCTGCTGAAAATGAAGAGAACACTGAGGAAAATCTTATTATGAAAAAATATCTTATCACCGGCTGCGCCGGTTTTATCGGTTCCAACTTTGTGCATTATATGCTCAAGAAGTACCCCGAGATCCTGCTGGTCAACCTCGACAAGCTGACCTACGCCGGCAACCTCGAGAACCTGAAGGACGTTGAGGGCGACCCCCGCCATGTCTTTGTGCAGGGCGACATCTGCGACAAGGAGCTGGTCGAGAGCCTGTTTGCAAAGTACGATTTCGATTACGTCATCAACTTTGCCGCTGAGAGCCACGTTGACCGCTCCATCAAGAACCCTGAAATTTTCGTCCAGAGCAACGTGATGGGTACCGTCAACCTGCTGCAGCGCGCCAAGGAAGCCTGGTACGACGCAGACGCCAAGA
>OLVX01001830.1_pt1 | contig 16852 bp, 7 predicted proteins | sample 1673271 | NCBI WGS metagenome assembly OLVX01 (sample SAMEA3178939, study PRJEB25190) | human gut metagenome | biome: human gut; feature: human-associated habitat; material: faeces | place: Austria | collected 2013
GATTCTTGGTGATCTGTACGATTGCCTGCGGGAACAGAAAGAACGGCAGGCGCAGCGTATCGCCACGGCACTGGAAATCTACGTCAATGGTTCGCTGCGGGTGTTCAACCACCAGACGAATGTGGAGCTGGATAACCGCCTTATCTGCTTTGACATCAAAGAATTGGGCAAGCAGCTCAAAAAGCTGGGTATGCTCATCGTGCAGGATCAGGTGTGGAATCGTGTTACCATCAACCGCAATGCAAAGAAAAACACACGATACTACATTGATGAGTTCCACTTGCTCTTAAAGGAAGAGCAGACTGCCGCATACAGCGTTGAAATCTGGAAGCGTTTCCGAAAATGGGGCGGAATCCCCACTGGAATTACACAGAACATCAAGGATCTGCTGGCCAGCCGGGAAATCGAGAACATCTTTGAGAACAGCGATTTCATCTATATGCTGAATCAGGCATCCGGTGATAGGCAGATTCTTGCAAAGCAGCTCAACATTTCGCCATTCCAGCTTTCCTATGTGACGAACAGCAACGAGGGCGAGGGGCTGCTGTTCTACGGCAATACCATTATTCCGTTCAAGGATAAGTTCGATACTTCGCTGAAACTTTATGGCCTTATGACCACGAAACCGAATGAAATTGCAAAATACAGGGAGAAGAAAGACGCATGATGAACGAGAAAAAACTGAGCCAGATGATCCTGAAGCTGCATGACCGTGCTGAGGCAGCAAAATACGATGGCGATTCCAGCCCGCCTTATCAGGAAGTGGAAATGCTGAATTTCCACGATGAGGAATCGGTGGTGCATACGGTGCTGGAGGACTTTTACGCAGTCGGCGCACTGGCAGATGAACTGACCCACGGATTCCACATGGAAGAACGGGGCTACATCGACCGCACAGAGGTCAATTCCCGGCTGATCGCTTTTGCCAGAGAGCTGGAGCGCATTCTCGATAAGTGGGAGACTCATGCAACTCTGATTGCGTGAGTTTCCTGCCGGATGGGAGGTGAATCCAATGGCAGACAAGCGATTCCGGGGCAGAGATAAAATCGTCCAGAAAATGACCAAAGACGGTCTGGTGGAAGAGAATCTCCGCACCGGGGAAACCAAGTCCGCAGTTGCAGAAGAACCGCCGAAGCAGGAAGATTCGGAAAAAGACGCTGTGGAAAGTGCAGAAGAAACCCCTGTTGTGGAAGAAGAGGTGTGCATGGATGCCGAGGAGGGAGAGGAGGAAAAGCCACGGCGCAGCACAGCCAAACAGAGTACAGAGTATTATAAAGCCCATCAGGAGGATGGCAAAGCGAAAGAAAAAGATGCTTCGCCAGTGGACGAAGATGCAGAGCCTGCGCTGAAGAAAAAGGGCCGCTTATCCTTTGATGATGAGCAGCAGGGCGGCATCGTCCGGGGCGCAGGGCTGGGCATTAAGAAAGTGGCGAAGAAAGGAGTGGATACTGCCACTGGTTTTGCCCATAACAAGGTGCATCAGGTCGAAAAGGAAAACTCCGGTGTGGAGTCGGCGCACAAGAGCGAAGAAACGCTGGAAGGATTGTACCGTTTCTCTAAAGGCAGGAAAAAGACCAGAGAAAAATCTGCCAGAGCTGAGAAGAAAGTCGAGGTTGAGAAAAAATCCAGCCGTCTGAAATTTTCGGAGAGTGAGGGCGGCATGGCCGAAGAAGTGGCAGAAACGTCACTGAAAAAGAAACCGCACTTGCCACCACCGACTGCCGCAGGAGGTGAGGCAACAAAGACAGTCGGTTCAAAATTCTATCAGAAAAAGCAGTATAAGGATGCCTATGCAGCAGCCAAGCGAGGTCGGAAAGCTGGAAACGCTGCCAGCAAGCAGGCGGCAACGGCGGCGAACACGCTTGCCGAAAAAGCAAAAGCGGCGGTGCAGGAAATCGTTGTGCAGAACAAGACCCTGTGGGCGGGACTTGGCATCGCAGCACTGATGCTCATGCTGATTATGGGCGCATTTTCAAGCTGTTCCGCAGCGATCCAGGGAACGGGTAGCACCTTTATCGGAACGACGTATCCTAGTAAGGATGCTGACATGAAAGGTGCAGAAGAAGATTATCTGGAACTGGAAAAGAAGCTGGATGAGCAGATACGGCAGATGGAGTCCACACATCCCGGCTATGACGAATACCGTTACCAGTTGGACGAAATTGGGCATGACCCTTATCAGCTGATCTCTCATCTGACTGCCGTATATGAGCAGTTCACCAGAGGACAGGTGAAAACCGTCATCAAGTCGCTGTTTGAGCAGCAGTATCTCCTGAAAGTCTGGGAAACGATAGAGATTCGCACACGCATGGAAACCAGAGTAGGGATTCGGCCAACGATTGACGCTTTTGGAAACGTCAGCATGGAAACCTATACCTATCAGGAAGAAGTGGAGTATGAGTACAAAATCCTCAACGTCCTACTGAAAAATAAGGGCTTTGACACCATTGCCAGAAAGAACATGGATCGGAAGCAGACTGGGCGGTATGATGCCTACAATCTGACTTATGGCAACCGCCCCGAACTGTTCGGCGCAGGATCTCCGACTTACAGTGGCGGCACAACAGGCAGCATTGGCTCTGGTGGTTCGGGTGGAACAGGCGGAAGCTCCGGCGGTGGTTTCCAATATGACATTCCAGAAGAAGCCCTGTCGGATGAAAAGTTTGCAAGGATGATCGCAGAAGCCGAAAAGTATCTGGGAATGCCGTATGTGTGGGGCGGCAGTTCCCCAAGCACCAGTTTTGACTGCTCCGGCTTTGTCTGCTGGGTCATCAATAACTGCGGCAATGGCTGGAACGTCGGGCGCACGACAGCGAATGGACTGCGAGGCAAGTGTAGCTATGTTTCTCCTGCAAATGCACAGCCGGGTGACTTGATCTTCTTTGAAAAAACTTACAACACCGTTGGTGCGTCGCACGTTGGCATCTATGTCGGCAACGGCATGATGATCCACTGCGGTGATCCGATTTCTTATACCAGCATCAATTCGACCTACTGGCAGAACCACTTCCTTGGTTTTGGCAGAATCAAATAGAACGAGAGGAGGCACGAAATGAGTAAAAAGCTGAAGAAGTTTTTGAATGATGCAGAGAAAACCGAAAGCAAGATCGCGGAACTGGAAGAGTACCTGAGAAATGTCCGGGCGGCACAGAAAAAAGAAGAGGACAATGAGATCGTCCGGGCCATCCGCAGCACAAAGCTGGGTGGGCGTGACCTGCTGGCATTGCTGGAAAATATCCAGGCGGGGAATGTGACGTTCCAGACAACTGTAAACCACGAGAACAAGACTTCGGAAGAAGCAAAAATGGAGGATGCGATTGCGAAAGATGCTTAAAAAGCTGGGTATTGTGATTCCCAGTGCAGTGCTGACCCTGCTGATGGCGGTAGGCTTTTCCACTCCGGCATTTGCCTATGTGGAGCTGGAAGTCAAGGAAGAGCCTGCACAGGTCATTGAGGAAGAGGAACCCACCGAGGAAGAGAAGATTCCGTTCACCATTGCGGGCAATGGCGAGGTGGAGGATAACATTACGGACGATTCCAGTAAGGAGTTCTTCACGGTCAAGACCAAGGGCGGAAATACCTTTTTTCTAGTGATCGACCGGGCAAGGAACAGCGAGAATGTGTATATGCTCTCCATGATCGACCAATACGATTTGCAGGAGTTTCTGACCGATGAGGAACGCAACGGCAAGGAAGAAGAGAAGCCGGCAGTCGTGCTACCGGAAACCAAACCTGAGCCGGAACCGGATGTCGAGATCGAAGAGCCGGAACAGGACGATGGAAAGCTGACCAAGATTCTGGCAATCGTATTTGTTATGGGTGTAGGCGGTGCAGGCGCATTCTTCTATTTCTACATTTATAAGCCGAAGCAGAGTGAGCCGGAAGTATCGAAAGAAAATCTGGAATATGAAGCTCTGCCGACAAAGAATGAGGATGAGGAAGCAGGGCAGGACGCAGAAACCGAAGAATAATAGAAAAACCGTATAATCTAGTGGTGCAGGGATGGTCTGATTCGGACTGTCCCTGCTTTTTTCAAACAAGCAGGAGGATACATGAAATATCTTGTGATAGCAGAAAAGCCGAGTGTGGCACGTTCCATCTCGAAAGTGATCGGTGCATACAAACATGAGGACGGGTATCTGGAGGGTGGGGATTGCGTGGTGAGCTGGTGTCTGGGGCATCTGGCAGAGTATGCAGCCCCGGAGTATTACGATGAACGCTATAAAAGCTGGCGGTTTGATGATCTTCCGATTCTCCCGGAAGAATGGAAATTGTTGGTTTCGGAAGATAAGAAAGCGCATTTCAATATCCTGCGAAAGCTCCTCCGAAGCAAAGATTTTGATTATGTGGTAAATGCCTGCGACGCAGGGCGTGAGGGCGAAGCAATCTTTCGCCGTGTGTACGGTCTGGCAGGCAGCAAACTCCCGGTCAAACGGCTGTGGATCAGCAGCATGGAAGATTCCGCTATCCAGCAGGGTTTTGATTCCTTAAAGGATGGCGCAGAGTATGACAACCTGTTTGCCGCTTCGGAGTGCAGGGCAAAGGCAGACTGGCTGATCGGAATGAACGGTACACGGGCCTTTACCAAGAAATACGGCAGGCGGCAGACCATTGGACGGGTGCAGACTCCGACACTGGCAATGCTGACGGAACGGCAGAACAAAATCCAGAACTTTGTGAAAGAGCCGTATTACAAGGTGGAAATCATGGGAAATGGCATCGTGGCAGAATCGTAACGGATGGCACAGGAGCAGGATGCGGATACCATGCAGGTAGCTTGTGATGGACAGTGTGCCGTAGTTGGCAGCATCGAGCGTAAACGGAAAGAACAGTCTGCGCCGAAGCTGTATGACTTAACGACCTTGCAGCGAGAAGCTAACCGCTATTATGGTTTTACCGCCAGTCAGACTTTGAAGATCGTACAGGAATTGTACGAAGAAAAGCTGGTGACATACCCGCGAACGGACAGCCAGTACATCACGGAAGATATGCAGCAGACCATGGCAGATTTGCTCAAACACTATGGCGGCGAAGCAGATGGAGTAAAGCAGGTGGTCAATAACAAAAAGGTCACTGACCACCATGCGATTCTGCCGACACTGGAAAGCTGCAAGCGTGGGTCAAACAGCCTGTCCGGGGATAAGGAAAAGGTCTTTGCTCTCATCGTCTGGAAGATGCAACAGGCAGTACAGCCGCCATACATCTATGAAGATGTTCTGGTAACAGTATGCTGTCAGGACAGGAAATTCACTGCAAAATACAAAAATGTCTTGCAGGCGGGACATACCGCAATGCCTGTTCCGTTTGCAGAACAGGAAAAAAGCAAGGATATGGCATTCCCCAAGAAACTGGAACAGGGCGAGGTGATTCCTGTGGTGAGCGCAGAGAAAAAGCAGGGCTTTACATCTCCGCCGAAAGCATTTACCGAAGACACCCTGCTTTCTGCAATGGAAAGCGCAGGCAACAAGGAGTTTGAAAAAGACACGGAAAAGAAAGGACTGGGAACACCTGCGACCCGTGCAGCGATTCTGGAAAAGCTGGTATCTTCCGGCTATGTGGAACGCAAAGGCAAGCAGATTCTTCCCAGTGCAGAGGGGGTTACGGCAATCGCAAATATCCCGGATTACCTGAAATCGGCAAGCATGACCGCTGAGTGGGAAAATGAACTGCTGCGGATGGAACGGGGCGAAACAAAGCCCGCCGACTTCATGCATGGCATCGGTGGATTGCTGGAACGAATGCTGGCAGACCTCCGGCAAATTCCGACCGTACAGGAATCACCTATTTATAATAAGGTATCTATCGGGAACTGCCCGGTATGTGGAAAGCCCGTCTGTGAAGGCAAGCTGAATTTCTATTGCTCTGACCGGGACTGTAAATTTGCCCTCTGGAAAGAAAGTAAATACCTTTCCGGCATGAAAAAGACGCTCACAAAGAAGATGGCAACTGACCTTTTGAAGAAAGGACGTACCTATGCAAAAGACTTCTACTCTGCCAAAAAGGACAAGACCTTTGCCGCAGACCTTGTTATGGCAATAGAAAATGGCAGGGCGCAGTACAGTCTTGAATTTCCGAAAACACCAGCTAAGAAGTAAGGAGGGAACGATTGGCGAAATTTAACGATATTCGGGAACTTGCCCAGCAGAACGCACGGTGGGTAAGCAATTCTCCGAAAGACTGGATGAACTATCTGGATGTGGCGGCACGGCTGTACCGCTATTCGTTCAAAGATACTCTGCTGATCCATGCTCAGCGTCCTGATGCGACCGCCTGTGCAGAGCTGGAAGTCTGGAACAAGAAAATGAACCGCTGGGTAAACCGTGGCGCAAAAGGCATTGCGCTTTTGGACGATGCCAGCCCACGGGCAAAGCTGCGCTATGTGTTCGACATTGCGGACACGCATCTGGTGCAGGGCGGCAGAACGCCGATCCTCTGGCGCATTGATGATTCGGAACACCAGCAGATGATCCTCGACCATCTGGCAGATACTTATGCTCTGACGCAGACGGACAGCATGAATGCTGCGCTGATGGAACTGGCAAAGCAGTTGACCGCTGAAAATCTGGAAGAAGCGATGGATGGTCTGGAATATGAGGTGGCAGACACTTTTCTGGAAGGACTGGATGAAGATAACCTCCGTGTCCGTTTCCGGGAGTTAATGACCAACAGTATTTTCTATACCCTTTCCCGACGCTGCGAACAGGAACCGCTGGAAGTTTTGGAAGATGAGGATTTTATCCGTATTGTGGATTTCAACCAGCTTCCGGTTTTGACGTTCCTGGGCAATGCTGTTTCGGAACAATGTGAAGCGGTTCTCCGTGACATCGGACGGGAAATGCAGAAAATTTACCGAAAAGAAGTCACAGAACATCTTGCAAAAACTGCCGACAGCTTGTATAATACCAGTACGGACTTTAGCGCATTAAAGCGTGAAACTGAAACGAACATCACTGAAGGAGGAAAACCGTATGGAACTGACTTATCACCGCAAGGGGGACTACCTGTTTCCGAACCTGACCGTACAGGACGAGCCGATGAGCATTGGGAAGTACGGGATGCTGCGCAGGACTTATCTGAGGGAAAACAAGAAGAACTGGTATCAGAGTATGCTGATGAGCGGCAGGCTGAATCAGCATCTGGCGCAGATCGACGAGCAGGCGGAGAACCGGATGGAAGAACTGATCGAGAGCCTGAACGAGAAGTATCCGGCTCCGAACAAGGAAACCGAACAGATGGCATGGGTGGCACATCAGAACAATCTGACCGCGATGGCGGAAGAGATCGTGCTGAAGGAATTGGTGTACAACTAACCGCTGACACAACCGAACAGGATTTGAGCGAAGCAGAGGAAGAAATTGCCTCTGCTTTTTCTCTGCCCAGTCTGCCGACCGTGGAACAGCAGATTCGGGCAATCGAAGCCCCGATGCAGGCCCAGTATGCCGATGAGATCACGATTCCGGCAGAAGTTGTGGATGAAATCCTGCGGACGGGAAGCAATCGAAGCAAAAGCCAGCTCCGCCTTATCTATAACTTTATGACCGAACAGACCCCGGAAGAGTATACTGCTTTCGTCAAAAAAGAGTATGGCGAGGGCGGCAAGGGCTTTGAGATCGGCGGCACAAAATATGCAGTCTGGTTCGATGAGTTGGGTATGCAGATCGCCGTTGGAGATACGGTTCGGAACGACCCCAAAAACAAAGCATTTCTGTCCTGGGAAGATGTCAGCTGCAGAATCCATCAGCTTCTGCAGCAGGGAGAGTACGCACCAAAGTCTGTCCTGGATGCAGCCCGTGGCAATGCTCTGCATGAACACGCAGAAGCCCTAAGCTATATGGAGCGCGATATGGCAGAGGGCGTGGCAGAGATGGTCTTTGCCGATACGTCCATCTTCTCCGGCGGATACCCGGAACTTACAGAACGACTTGCAAAGTTGATTGACCAGCCGGAATTTCTGGCTGACCTGAACGAACGTCTTTTGGGACTGGCAGAAGCCTACGCCGAAGATAAAAGCGTGATGCGGATGCCGTTCTATCGCCCGGACAAAGTATCCGAACAGTTTCAGAAGTTTGCCCTCCCGTTCCAGCCGTATCAGGCAAGAGAGGGCTTTCAGTGGAATGAGCAGGAAGTCTTTATCACGGAAGATGAGATCAATGCTTTCCTTGCAGGCGGCGGGCCGTATTCGGATGGCAGGCTGGCAACGTACAGTTTCTTCCTTACCCATACAGAGAAAGCAGAACGCGCGGCATTTCTGAAAGACCGATACGGTGTGGGCGGCAGCAGTCATGCACTTTCCCGTGCAGATAATTCCCATGCCAGCTATGACGGCAGAGGTCTTGAACTGGCACGGGGCATCTATGGAAAGCCGGATGCGCTGGTAAAGCTGAACTGGAACCAGGCGGCTGAACGAGTTGCAAAGCTCATTGACCAGAGTTTGTATCTGAAGCCTGTGGATTACAGCCGGATGCCGAGTTACGAGCGTGAGCAGATGGCAAATCGGGTAATCGGTTTCTACCATCGTCTGCCCGATGAAGTAGAGCGTCCATTTAAGCGGGAATTGCTGAATGAGGATGCCAGAAAGAAACTGCCCACCATGCTGGCTGACCCGGAACAGGCGGTAGAGCTTCTGGAAAAGATGGATGCAGCACTTCTTTCCGTGCCGCTGGATTCCCCGGAATATGCGGAAAAATCAAAGACGCTTGCTGAACTGCACCAGTATGTTGAGGGAACGTACACGATCTTCCCGGAAAAGAAAAAGGCTGTTGAGATTTCTGTTTCTGAGACAGGACAAATATCGCTTTTCGATATTTGGGCGCAGGAACAGGAATCGAAAGAGCATTCAACCACCGCAGTGGTTGAAGAACCCCAGAAGCAGGCGGCAAAGTACAGCAGAAATGTCGGGGATTATCTCTATCTGGAAGATGACCGCCTTTATAAAATCGAACGTGTTACGGATTCTCTGATCTATCTGAAAGATATGGAGCGTCCTGCATGGGCGGCGCGGGTGCTTCGACCGAACCAGTATGATGCAGAACTGGCAAAGAATCCGCTGAATGATTATCTTCTGGCAGGGCAGGAATCTGCATTGAAAGATAGTCGCTGTGTTTACAAAGAATGTCTGTATTCCATGCTGGATGCGGTGCAGCAGAGTGAAATCTATCCGTATCTCCGCGACCGCGATGTGGATGCAGACGAAGCGGAAAAGGAACTTCGGAACAAGATTGACGAGCTGTTAGAGCAGAATGCGAAAACTGCTCCGCTGTATCTGGAAGCAAGCCAGAACTGGGAAAACTTCAAAGACTGGTTGGTAGAAGATATTTTCCAGCGCACCTATCAGGACGTTATTACGGACAGACGGGATACCGTTGCACTGTATCAGGATAGCAAGGACGCACCGCAGTGGGTGCGCGGCATTATGGTTCCGTATGCAGCGGAAGAAAAGGCCGTTGAGCCGACCTTGCAGCCCCTGCCGCTGGATGCCGTAAACGAATATAACGCGCTGAAAGAGCGTTACCCGGATGCTCTGGTCGGCTATGAGCAGTACAGCAACTTTGAGTTCTACGGCGAGGATGCAAAGCGCGTTTCAGAACTTCTTGGCAGCAAGCTGTTGGAAAAGGAAACCGCACTCGGCAAGGTTGAGGTATCTGGTTTTCCGCGTGAACAGTGGGCTTCTCAGGCAATGAAGCTCTGGAAACAAGGGGAGAGCGTCTATCTGTCCGGCCAGCAGGAAGATGGAACCCATGCACAGACAAAGTATTTCCGCAGAGAGGAATATCTGCCAGTCAATACCATCATTGAACTGGACGATAGAGAGTTCCGTGTGGATTCGGTCAACTTTGAGCAGGGAACGGTCAGCTTGCAGGACATGACCCTTGCGAAAGAAGCCCGGTACCCGATCTTCCGAACGGAACCGCTGGAGTACATTCGGCATCTGTACGAACAGGCAGATGTGCTGATGGAAGAAGCTGTGGAAATCACAGTCTTTACGGCTTTGCACAATGCAGGTGTGGCCTACGAAGATTTTTCCCCGGAGCAGATGGATGTGATCTATTCGGTGGCAGAATCGGGCGGCGAACTGGAAGAACTGCTGAATCCAGACTTCCCGCCAGAACAGATGCAGCTGATCGCGGATGTGCAGACCCGGACAGATGCCATCCATCGTTCGGCAGTGGACGATGTTTTGAATCCTCTTACTAGTAAGCCTATGACCCCGGAAGAGGTCAACCATGCACGGCGGCAGCACAACCTTCCGCTGGACAGTGGGGCCGAAACGGAACAGCCTGCACAGCCGAAACAGGAGCCTATGAACTTCCGTATTACGGACGATGATCTCGGCGCAGGAGGAGCCAAGACAAAATTCAAAGCAAACATCGAAGCCATCCGGCTGCTGCAAACGCTGGATGCAGAACAGCGGCAGGCAACCGCAGAAGAACAGGAAGTTCTCTCCCGGTATGTCGGCTGGGGCGGCATTCCGCAGGCGTTCGACGAGAAGAATGCGGACTGGGCAAAGGAGTATGCGGAACTGAAATCTCTGCTCCCGGCAGATGAGTACAGCGAAGCGCGGGCATCCACGCTGAATGCTTTCTACACTTCGCCTACGGTTATCAAGGCAATGTATGAAGCCCTTTCCAATATGGGACTGAGCAAAGGTAATGTGCTGGAACCGTCCTGTGGTGTCGGCAATTTCATGGGTCTTGTGCCTGAAAGCATGGAAAACATCAAGATGTATGGTGTAGAGCTGGACAGCGTATCAGGACGCATTGCACAGCAGCTTTATCAGAAAAACAAGATTGCCGTGCAGGGCTTTGAAACGATGCAGTTCCCGGACAGCTTCTTTGACTGTGTGGTAGGCAACGTGCCGTTCGGCAATTACAAAGTGCCGGATAAGCGGTATGACCGCCACAACTTCCTCATCCACGATTACTTTATTGCAAAGAGTCTTGACCTTGTTCGTCCGGGCGGCGTGGTGGCGGTAGTCACTTCCAGCGGCACGATGGACAAAAAGGATTTCTCTGTCCGAGAGTATCTTGCCAACCGTGCTGATCTGGTCGGTGCAATTCGCCTGCCGAACAATGCGTTCCAGCGCAATGCCAATACAAGCGTAGTAGCGGACATCCTGTTTTTGCAAAAGCGTGACCGGGCGGCAGTGGAGCGGGCAGAGTGGATAGACCTTGGCACAACGCCGGAGGGATACCCCATCAACCAGTATTTTGCGCAGCATCCTGAAATGGTGCTGGGTGAGATCACGACTGAAAGTACACAGTACGGCAAGCAGGAAACCACGGTCAAGCCCATCGAGGGCGCAGACCTTGCCCAGCAGTTGAAAGCAGCAGTTGAGAACATCCATGCGGAAATCACAGAGCCGGAAATCACGGACGATGAACTTGACCAGAACGCAGAACCGCTCCCGGCAGACCCGAACGTGAAGAATTTCAGTTACACCAACGTGGATGGACAGGTTTATTACCGTGAAAACTCCTACATGAACAAGGTTGACCTGCCTGCGGTCACGGCGGAGCGTGTGCTGGGAATGATCGCTCTGCGGGAAACCACACAGAAATTACTGGACTGCCAGTTGCACGATGGTACAGATGCCGAAGTGGAACTGCTGCAAGGAAAGCTGAAAGACCAGTATAAGCGGTTCACAGCGCAGTATGGTCTGATCAACAGCACCGCAAACAAACGGGCATTCCGGCAGGACAGCAGCTATTGTCTGCTGGCATCTCTTGAGATTCTGGATGAGGATAAAAACCTCAAGCGGCTGGCAGATATTTTTACCAAGCGCACCATTCGCAAGCCGGAACCTGTGACCTCTGTGGATACTCCGAGTGAAGCCCTGGCACTCTCCATTGGAGAAAAAGCAAAGGTCGATGTGCCGTTTATGGCAGAACTTTGCGGAAAGACAGAGCAGGAAGTGACCGAAGAACTGGCAGGTGTTATCTTCCGAAATCCTGTCACACAGGCGTGGGTGACGGCGGACGAATATCTGTCCGGCAACGTCCGGGAAAAGCTGGCAACGGCAGAAACCTTTGCTGCAAACCACCCGGAGTATCAGGTCAATGTCGAGTATCTCAAGCGGGTACAGCCGAAAGATTTGAATGCTTCGGAGATTGAAGTGCGGCTTGGTGCAAACTGGATCAAGGCAGAGTACATTACGGACTTCATGGAGCGGGTGTTCAAAACGCCGAGTTACTATATCGGAAGTTCCATCAAGGCAACCTATTCGGAAATCAGCGGCGCATGGAACATCAGCGGAAAGTCACTTGACCGGAGTAATCCCCGTGTGACGAACACCTATGGCACAATGCGGGTCAACGGCTATCGACTGCTGGAAGATGCGCTGAATCTCCGGGATACCAAAATTTACGATACCATCTATGAGGATGGAAAAGAAAGGAGAGTGCTGAACAAAAAAGAAACCATGCTTGCGCAGCAGGCACAGGAAGCGATTCGGGATGCGTTCAAGCAGTGGATTTTCAAGGATTTAGACCGCAGAGAGGAACTTTGCAAGGTCTACAATGAGCGGTTCAATGCGATTCGTCCCCGTGAATACGATGGCAGTCACATCAAGTTCGTGGGCATGACCCCGGAAATCAGCCTGATGCCGCACCAGAAAAATGCAGTGGCGCATATCCTGTATGGCAATAATACGCTACTGGCGCATTGTGTGGGTGCTGGCAAGACCTTCCAGATGATCGCTGCCGGCATGGAAAGCCGCCGTCTGGGTCTGGCGCAGAAGAATCTTTATGTTGTGCCGAACCATCTGACGGAGCAGTGGGGCGCGGATTTCCTGCGGCTGTATCCGAATGCCAATGTGCTGGTGGCAACGAAAAAGGATTTTGAGCCAGCCAACCGGAAAAAGTTCTGTTCCCGAATCGCCACAGGTGATTACGATGCTATCATCATCGGGCATTCGCAGTTTGAGCGGATTCCGCTTTCCACGGAACGGCAGAAATCCATGATCGAGCGGCAGATTCAGGACATCACCTTTGCGATTGCAGAAGCAAAGGCAGAGGACGATGGCAAGAGTTTCACGGTCAAGCAGATGGAGAAAACGAAGAAAACCTTGCAGGCAAAACTCCAGAAGTTGAACGACCAGAGCCGCAAGGATGATGTAGTCACATTTGAGCAGCTTGGTGTTGACCGCCTGTTTGTAGACGAGAGCCATTTCTATAAAAATATGTTCCTCTACACAAAAATGCGGAATATCGCTGGTATTGCTCAGACCGATGCGCAGAAATCCTCGGATATGTTTGCAAAATGCCAGTATCTCGATGAGATCACGGGCGGCAAGGGCGTGACCTTTGCAACAGGCACACCTGTGTCGAACAGCATGGTGGAGCTGTACACCATTATGCGCTACTTGCAGTATGACACCTTACAGAAACTTCATCTTGGACATTTTGATAGCTGGGCGGCTTCGTTTGGCGAAACCGTAACGGCAATCGAACTGTCCCCAGAGGGAACGGGCTACCGTGCAAAGACGCGGTTCGCCCGGTTTTTCAATCTACCGGAATTGATTTCACTGTTCAAGGAGTCCGCAGACGTACAGACGGCAGATATGCTGAATCTGCCTGTGCCAGAAGCAGAGTACATCAATGAGGTGCTAAAACCCAGTGAAACGCAGCAGGAAATGGTGAGCAGCTTTGCCGACCGTGCAGAGCGTGTGCGGAACGGAAATGTCGATCCGAGAACCGATAATATGCTCAAAATCACGAACGACGGCAGAAAGCTGGCCTTGGATCAGCGGCTTATCAATGACCTGCTGCCGGATGAGCCGGAAAGTAAGGTCAACCTCTGCGTGGAGAATGCCTATCAGGTATGGGAAGAATCTACGCCAGACAAATCCACCCAGTTGATTTTCTGCGACTTATCGACCCCGAAAGCAGACGGAACATTCAATGTGTACGATGATGTCCGGGAAAAACTGGTGGCAAAGGGAATCCCCCGTGAGGAGATTGCTTTTATCCATGAGGCAAATACCGAAACAAAAAAGGCAGAACTGTTTGCAAAGGTGCGCTCCGGTCAGGTGCGTATCCTGCTTGGTTCGACCCCGAAACTTGGTGCTGGTACAAACATTCAGGACAGACTGATCGCCCTGCATCATCTGGACTGCCCGTGGAAGCCCTCTGATCTGGAACAGCAGGAAGGACGCATTCTTCGTCAGGGAAACCGCAACCAGAAAGTGAAGATTTTCCGTTACGTCACAGAGAATACGTTCGATTCGTATATGTGGCAAATTCTGGAAAATAAACAGAAGTTCATCTCGCAGATCATGACCTCGAAATCTCCTGTTCGTGCCTGCGATGATGTGGACGATACCGCGCTGACCTATGCAGAAATCAAAGCATTGGCAACGGGAAATCCCTACATCAAGGAAAAGATGGATTTGGATATTCAGGTCAGCAAGCTGAAGCTGATGCGGGCCAACCACACCAGCCAGATTTACAGCCTGGAATCGGATATTGCACGGCGGTATCCGGCAGAAATCACGGCAGCGAAAGAGCGCATAGCAGGTCTGAAAGCTGACCTTGCAGTGGCAAAGCCGTTGCTGGAACAGGACAAGGAGAAGTTCTCCATCACGGTGGAGGACAGGGTTTATACCGACCGCAAGGAAGCAGGCTCGGCAATTCTTGCCGCCTGTGCCGCAATGAAGATCGCTAAGACAGAGGGGCAAATCGCAGATTTGGGAGGGTTTGCAATCAGTTCCCGGTTTGATGCGTTCGCCCAGACATTCAAGCTGACCATCAAGCGGCAGAGCAGTTATACGATTGAACTTGGCAGTGATCCGGCTGGCAATATCCAGCGTATTCTCAATGCGCTGGCATCTATCGAAAAGACACTGCCGCAGGTGGAGCGCAGATTGGAAACCTTACAGCAGCAGTTGGCAGAAGCAAAGGAAGAAGTGCAGCGTCCGTTCCCGCAGGAGGCGGAATTAAACGAAAAATCTGCACGGCTTGCAGAATTGAATGCCCTGCTGGATATGGACGAAAAGGGGGATGATGCGGCTCTTGGCATGGATGAGGAAGTAACGGATAGCGAACTTCCTGCGCCGAAACGTGAGATTGAGCGGAGTGCAGACAGCGTAAAACGTCCGTCGATCCTTGCACAGCTTCACGAAAAGCAGGCAGAACGCATGGCAGAGCCGAAACCGCAGAAAAAGAAAAGTCACGATATGGAACTATAACTGAGAATGCCCCGTCAGATCTCCGAAAGGGAATCTGATGGGGCAGATTTTGTAAAGGAGGGCATGAATGGCAGATAAGCGGGCAGACCAGCTCAAAGAAATCACGGAACGGTTGGAACAGGGTGTAAAGGACATTTTTACTTCGGAAATGTATACGAAGTACCTGCTCACAATGTCGAAATTCCACAATTACAGCTTCAATAATACGCTGCTGATCGCAATGCAGCGTCCAGATGCTACGTTGGTGGCTGGGTACAATGCTTGGAAAAATAAGTTTAACCGCTATGTGAAAAAGGGGGAAAAGGGCATCCAGATCATCGCGCCTGCCCCGGTAAAGGAACGGGAAGAGAGGGAGAAAATCGACAAGGACACCGGGCTTACGGTGCTGAATGAGAGCGGGGAGCCGGAAATCGAAGTGGTGGAGAGGGTGATTCCCCGGTTCCGGGTAACAACGGTTTTCGATTATGCCCAGACAGACGGAGAACCGCTGCCTACGCTGGAAGTGAATGAACTGACTGCCCGTGTCAAGGATTATACCCTGCTGAAAGAGGCAATCGAACAGGTATCTCCTGTGCCAATTCGTTTTGGAGAGATCGAGGGCAACGCAAAAGGTTATTACAGCCACATGGACAAAGAAATCTGTGTTCGTGCCGATATGGGTGAGAGCCAGACCATCAAGACGATGATCCATGAGGTTGCTCATGCCATGCTGCATGACAGCGACCAGATGAAACAGCGCGGCGAGGAAAAAGACCAGCTTACCAAAGAAACAGAAGCGGAAAGCATTGCATTTACGGTTTGCTCGGCACTTGGCATTGATACTTCGGACTACTCGTTCCCGTATGTGGCAAGCTGGGCAAGCGGCAAGGAACTGAAAGAATTGAAAGATTCGATGGATACGATTCGATTGACCGCTGCTGATTTTCTTGAAAAACTGGAAACGGCGGTGGCAGAAAGGAGTGTGGAGCGCATGACGGCGATGGAATATGCTGAAAAGCTGATTGCGGACAAGGAACGGGACAAAACCGTTTTTGACAACAGCCAGCGAAATCTCATTGTAAACTTTGCTTACAAGCTGGATGACCGGGCGGCAACGGAAGAACTTGCCAACAATCTGGCGGCTGCGGTTGCGGCTGAAAACACGGAAGAAATCAATCGCCTGATGTGGGAAGCAGAGGAGAAGATCGAAAGTCTGCCGGATGGCATGATCGGTCTTTCGGAAATGCACGAATATGGGTATCTGAAAGATGATGTTCTGCCGCTGACAAAGGAAGGTGCACGGGAGTGGCATCGGCTGGGCGAACGGATTTACCCGCTGTTTCAGGATGGCACGGCAGGAGATTTCGCCAGTCAGGAAGAGATCGAACAGCATGATGGCATTTTCGGAATCAAGGCTGACGCATGGAGTGTAATTTTGCTGGAAAAGAACGAAGAGTATCTGGAAGATGAGTATGCCCGCCCGGATGCCGCACTGACGGTGATAAGTCGGGAGCAGGCTCTGCGGCTGTTTGATGAGGGCAAGCAGATTTATCTTATCCGTATCAGCCCGTGGCCAGTTCTTGTCACAGGGCGTGAAGAAATCGAACGTGGAAGTGACTATTTCCAGATTGCTAAGGAAGATTTGGAAAAGGACAAGCAGAAAACAATGGAAAACGGCGAGAAAGCACC
>OLVX01001832.1_pt1 | contig 16830 bp, 14 predicted proteins | sample 1673271 | NCBI WGS metagenome assembly OLVX01 (sample SAMEA3178939, study PRJEB25190) | human gut metagenome | biome: human gut; feature: human-associated habitat; material: faeces | place: Austria | collected 2013
CGGCTTCGGGTGCGTCAGCCTTTTTCACTCCGGCGGGGGTCTCCCCCGCCACCGGCCACGGCGACCAGTACCGGACAGTCTGCCCGGCCAGCAGGGCGCCGCTGACGCGCTTGATGCGCTCCGGTTCAAGGACAGCGCAGTTCTGGGCCTTGGCCCAGAGGTCCACGGCGAAGAGGCCGTTGACGTCGGTGGCCGTCGTGATGACCGGCACCGCGCCGCACGCTTTTGCCAGCGCCCGGGCCAGCGCGTTGGCACCGCCCAGATGGCCCGACAGGAGCGGCACGGCGAAGTTCCCGCCCTCGTCCACGACCACCACCGCCGGGTCAGCGGCCTTGCTCCTGCAGTGGGGCGCGATGGCCCGCACCGCGATGCCCACAGCTCCCACAAAAATCAGGGCCTCGTCCTGTGCAAAATGCTCCGCCGTCCAGCCTTTCAGGGTCACGTCTCCGCCGCAGCGGCTCACGCTGCCGGGCAGAGCTTCCGCCAGCCGATGGGCCAGCGCCTCGCCTTTTGCGGTGAAGGCCAGATATGCCCGGCTCACTGCCCGGCCTCCGTCCCCTGCCGGAACTCGGTGGTAAAGGCGGGGTCATAGAGCTTGCTGCGCTCGTAGTTTTCGCCCAGAAAGTCGCCTACGACGATGAGGGCGGTCTTTGTGATGCCGTTTTTGCGGGTCTCCTCGGCCAGTGTGGAGACGGTGCAGCGCACCACCTTCTGCTCGGGCCAGGTGGCCTTATAGACCACAGCGGCAGGGGTTCCGGAGCGGTAGCCGCCGCTCTCGAGAAGGGCCTGCTGGACTTTGTCCACCAGCCCGATGGAGAGGAAGATGACCATGGTAGCCCCGTGAGCAGCCAGCTTTGCCAGCTGTTCGGCCTCAGGGACAGGAGTGCGGCCCTCCATCCGGGTGATGATGACGGTCTGGCTGACGTTGGGCAGAGTGTACTCGGCACAGAGCGCCGCCGCCGCGCCGCAGAAGCTGGACACGCCCGGCGTGTCGTCATAGGGGATGCCGTCGGCGTCCAGTGCGTCCATCTGCTCCCGGATGGCCCCGTAGAGGCAGGGGTCGCCGGTGTGGAGGCGGACCGTGGTTCCGCCGGCCTTTTCGGCGGCACGGATGGTGTCCAGCACCTGTTCCAGCGTCATCTCGGCGCTGTTATAGATGGCGCAGCCGGGCTTCGCCAGCCCCAGCAGGGCCGGGTTGACGAGACTGCCCGCGTAGATGATGCAGTCGGCATCGGCCAGCAGGGCCGCGCCCCGCCGGGTGATGAGGTCGGGCGCGCCCGGCCCGGCTCCTACAAAATGGACCATATCTTACCCCTCCTTCACCAAAATCGTTGCGAAATAGCCCGCCGACCGGGCCGGGTCGTAATCGGCCAGGTCGGGCCAGACCTCCTCGTTCGGCAGGCCGCAGTTACAGACCATCGCGCTCCAGCTCAGAAGCCCGGCGTCGGCCAGCGCGGCCAGCGTCTCGGGCAGCTGACGGCCCGATTTCATCAGCACTTTCGCGCCCGGTGCGGCCAGCACCTCAGCGGCGCAGCGCCCCGGGGCGATGGTCAGCGGCTGCTCCATGCCGCCCGTCAGGGACTGGCCCAGCCGGGCCGCAGCGGCGCAGAAGCTCGTCACGCCGGGGATCATCACGGTCTTGTAACCCTCGGCCTCCAAGATCTCCTGCAGGTAGCCGAAGGTGGCGTAGACGGACACGTCGCCGAGGTTGAGCATGGCGACATCCTGCCCGGCGTCGAGATATTCTTTCACGGCCCGGGCCGCCTCGATGTGGGCGGCTTTCTGCACCGCCGGGTCAAGGCTCATGGCGAAGCGCAGCGGCAGGATGGTCTTGCCGCTCAGCTCCACCGCACCTTTTGCGATGTCCAGCGCCAGCATCCCGCCCTTCGGGGTCTGGGGCGCGGCGATGACCGGGCAGTTTTCGAGGCAGCGGACAGCCTGCAGGGTCATGAGCTCCGGGTCGCCCGGGCCGACGCTGACGCCGTAAAAAGTGCCTATCCGTTTTTCCATTCGTCCAGCAGCTCCTTTGCAGTCCTGGTCTGGCCCAGCGGGCCGTATTGATTCGAGAAGAGCACCGCTCCCACCCGGAACGCCCCGGCGGCGCGGCGGTCGAGGTGGAGCTGGATGGCGTCCAGCAGACTGGACAGCACCGGCTCTCTCATCTCTGCTCCGTCTAAGATCTCCATGCAGGCGTCGGTGGTGGCCGCGTTCATCAGAGCCGCGCAGACGTCCCGGGACGCGCCGCAGAGGGCGGCGTGGGCGCAGAGCAGCTCGGTGCGGCAGTCGGCCGTGCGGGAGTGGGTGTTCATGACGCCGCCCGCCAGTTTGACCAGCTTGCCGATGTGGCCCACCAGCACCACCTCTTCGAAGTGGGATGCCGCCGCCATATCCATCGTATCCCCGATGAAGTTCGAGGTCTTGACCACCGGGATATTCTTTAGGGCGGGCATCTTCCCGTGGAGATAGTCGAGGCCGTAGTTGCCCGGGGCGAGGATGAGCCGCCGGGGGCTGACCGCCCGAAGCGCCGCCTGCCCCATTTCCAGCTGGATGGTGTCGAGGATGGCCTGCTGGCTCATGGGCTCGACGATGCCGCTGGTGCCGAGGACGCTGAGGCCCCCTTCCACGCCCATGTGGGGGTTGAAGGTGCGCTTCGCCGTTTCGGCCCCGCCCTCGATGGAGATGGTGACGTCAAAGCCGCCCGCGTACCCGGCAGATTCGGCCTCTTTTTCCAGCGCTTCCTTTATCATGGCCCGGGGGACGTGATTGATGGCAGCTTCGCCCACGGGCTGGTCGAGACCGGACTTTGTCACCCGGCCCACACCCTCACCGCCGTGGATGCGCACCTCGCCGGACAGCTCGGGCCGGAGGGCGACACTGGCGATGACCGGCAGACCGGTGGTCACGTCCACATCGTCGCCGCCGTCCTTCCGGATGGCGCACTCAGCCCCCTCGCCGGACAGGCGGCAGAAGATGGGCTCCACCTCCACCACGATGCCCTTCGGGGTGCGGAGGGCCACCGTCTCGGGGGTGTGGCCGGTGAGCAGCAGCCGTGCCGCGCCCGCCGCGCCCAGCGCCGCGCAGGTGCCGGTGGTGTAGCCGCAGCGCAGGAGTTTCTGGCCGCTGCGGACGTAGTGCTCAAAGAGCGGGCGCTTTTCCTCCGGCGCTTTTTCTTCGCCGTAGAGGAATGCGTACTGCTCATCGGTCAGAGCATAAATTTTGCAGATGTTTTCCCGGGCAAAGGCCTCTTCCGGCGTCATGACGTCCGAGACGCCCGCCGCCGAGACGCAGACGACCTTGTCGGAAACTTTCTGCGCCAGCTCCAGCTCGTGGAGGCTCAGGATGACGGCCATCTTCTTGTCCCGGGCGAGGCTTTTCAGGATGGCCAGCAATTCTGCCTTTCCCTTGATGTCGAGGAAAGACGTAGGCTCGTCCAATAATATCAGCTCCGGCTGCTGGCAGATGGCCCGGGCCAGCAGGACGCGCTGGCGCTGGCCGTCGCTGATGCGGTTGAAGTCCCGGCCCGCCAGCGCCTCGGCCCCCACGAGGGCCAGCGCGGCATGGACCTGGCGCTTATCTTCTGCCGAGAGGACACCCAGCCGCCCCGTGTAGGGGTAGCGCCCGGCGGACGCCATCTCGAAGCAGGTGGTCAGCTCGGTGCGGCGGGTGTGAGGCACCATCAGGGCCATTTTGCGGGCGCGCTCCGGGCCGGAGTAGTCCGCGAGATTTTTGCCATCCAGCAGGACAGCGCCCCCCTGGGGGGCCAGCTGCGCTGCCAGCGTCTTGAGCAGGGTGGATTTTCCCGCGCCGTTGGGGCCGATGAGGGTGAGGATGGTCCCCTTCCCGACGCCGAGTCCGATGTGCTCTATCAGGGGCGTTTTGCCGTAGCCGATGGCAAGGTCCTCGGCGCGGCAGTAGAATTTCGGATCGCTCATTCCCGGCCCTCCTGTGTCTGGCGGCGCACCAGCAGCCAGATGACCACCGGCGCACCGAAAACCGCCGTCACCGAGCTGATGGACAGCTCAGTGGGCGCGAACAGGCTGCGGGCGATGAGGTCGCAGAGCAGACAGAACGCTGCCCCGCCCAGACAGCAGCCCGGCAGGACATAAAGGGGCTTTGCGCTGCCCAGCAGGTTCTTGACCAGATGCGGCACTGCGATGCCCACAAAGGAGATGGGGCCTGCAAAGGCCGTCACGCAGGCGGAAAGCAGGCTGGAAAGCAGCACGAGGGCCGTCGAGAAGGCCCGCACCGGTACGCCGACGCTCCTGGCGTAGCTCTCGCCCATCTGGTAGGCCGCCATGGGCTTCGAGAGCAGGAACGCCGCCGCCAGCGCGGGCAGCACCACGCAGGCCGCTGCACCCACGTTGGCCCAGGTCATGCCGGAAAAGCTGCCCATCGACCAGTTGTGGAGATTGACGATGTTGGAGTCCTGAGCGAAAGTCACCACGATGTCGGTGACAGCCGAACAGATATAACCGATCATGATGCCGCAGATGACGAGGATGCTCATCCGCGGCACCCGCCGGGCCACCACCAGCACAAAGGCCATAGCCGCCATCGAACCTGCAAAGGCGGCAATGATGAGGGTGGCCGAGCTGGTGAGGAGCCCCTGCTGTAAAAACACCACCATCGTCAGGGCCACTGCCAGCTTTGCGCCGCTGGACACGCCCATGACGAAGGGGCCGGCGATGGGGTTGGCGAAGAAGGTCTGCAGGAGGTAGCCTGCAGCCGAGAGGGCCGCGCCCAGCAGCACGACCATGACCGCCCGGGGCAGACGGAGCTGGAGCACGATGCCCACGGCCAGCGCATCTTCGCCCCGGCCCAGCAGAGCCGCCGCCACCGCGCCGGGCGTCAGGGACACACTGCCCCAGAACAGGTTGAGTGCAAACAGCACCGCGACCCCCGCCGTGAGGGCGAGGTACGCGAGGCTGAGGCGGCGGGTGTTGGTCATGACAAAGCTCCTTTTATACGATGCGCTGCAAGAAACGGAGGGACGCCGGGTCGGGCGAGCCCTCGGTAAAGACGAGGTTCATATCCGAGATGAGGTCGGCCAGCTCCATGCTCTGCTGGAAGAGGCTCTGGGCCGTACACCAGCAGTCGCCGGACTGGACGGCTTTGAAATCCGCCAGCATCGGGCATTTTTCGATGAGCTGGTCACGGGTCTCCATCACGCCCTCGATGGTGCTGTTGTAGATGAGGACGTCGGCGTCCCTGGCCCGGGCGTAGAACGTCTCCAGCGGCAGTTTGATGGTGGACTGGGCCGACGTCTCCCCCTCGAGGTCGTCGAAGATGTAGACGCCGCCGGCCATCCCCACCATCTGGGCCACATAGTCGCTGGTGCGGCGGACGGTGATGAGGTTATTTGTGGTGATGGAGAAGAAGGCCGCAGTCTTGCCGGTGTTCTCCTGCTCGAGGATAGGGGCCACCTGCTCCACCTTCTGGCGAAAGACCTCTTCCGCCATCTCAGTCTTATTCAGCAGGATGCCGTAGAGCTTGAGCCACTCCATCCGGGCCAGCGGGCCGCTCTCGTAACTCGAGCGCTCCACGAGGACCGGCACGCCGAACTTTTCCAGCTGCTCCTTGACCTCGGGGTCGTGGAGCACCATGGTGTTCTCGATGGCGAGGGTGCAGCCGGCGGCAAGGATGCGCTCATAGTCCGGGGCGCTGTACTTGCCCGCGTAGGCGATGCGGCCCTCCTGCATGGCCTGTTTGGCCTCTTCCACATACCAGCCCTCGGCCTTCGTGCCGGAGAGGGCGATGCTGTCCAGGGCGTCCAGATGAACGAAGAGGTCCATTACCGAGGTGGAGACGAGATAAATATGATCCAGCGGTTGGCGCAGCACCACGACGTCCTCGGGCAGGTCGTCCACCTCGGCGGCCCCCTCGGGGACGACGAGGAACCGACCGGCGTCCGGGATGTCGATCATCACATAGCCGCCCTCATAGCAGTCGGCGGAAAACTGGGCGGCATAGTCCAGCGGGTAGCTGTGGTCGAACACGAGGGATGCTGTATTGGCCGGGGCGGTCTTGTGCTGCCCGCAGCCCGCAAGGGTGAGGGCGGCGGCAGGCAGGGCTTTCAGGAAATTGCGGCGTTCCATCGTTACTTTGCCTCGATCAGGGATGCAGAGGCGAAGGTCAGCGTATACTCGATCTCATGCGGGGTGCTCATGGCGACGGTATCGCCCACCACATCCAGCGGGGTGTCGAGAGCAGTGATGGGGATCTCGAAGGTAGAGTTGCCCTCGGTGTTGGTGGGCAGATACTTCTCGCCGTCCACCAGCATATAGTCGTAGTTGGGGCTGGACCAGACGATGGTGGCGGTCATCCTGCCGTCGGCCACGGTCAGAGCAGCGGGGCTTTCCACGGTGGCACGGCCAGAGCCGCCCTCGAGGGTCACGTCGCAGGTGTAGGTGCCGTCGGCAGGTGCTTCCGCCGCAGCAGGCTGGGCGTTGGCGACACGGACGGTATGGTCGTACCACTTGCCCTTGGTGCCGAGGATGGCCAGCTGGAAGTCCTCGTCCAGAGCCTCCACCGGGATGTCGAAGCCGTAGACCTCATCCGAGGTGCCGTCGGAGTAGGTGACGGTGTCGGTGGTGGGCTGGAGCCAGTCGCCCTCGTGGGCCTCGGCGTCAGCGGCCATGCCGACGTAGAGGTTGACGATCTTCTTGGAGACGAGACTGACGTGGAGGGTCATCTGACCGTCCTTCACGGTCAGGGTCCCCTTGCCGTCGTTGGCCTCGTTGGCATGGAACATGGAGCTGTCGGTGTCAAAGTCGGCGGTGTAGACGCCGTCGGGCAGAGTAGCCTCTGCCGCCGGTTCGGAAGTCGCCTCGCTCACGGCAGCGGAAGCCGCAGCCTCGGAGGAAGCGGCAGAGCTGGCCGGGGTGCCGGATGCGCCGCAGCCGGTGAGCGAACCAGCCAGCACAGCGCCGGCCAGCAGAAGAGCAAATTTATGGTTCAGTTTCATGATGATATACCTCGAAGTATCTATTTTACAGAAAAGATTATAACACGCAATGGCCCGAATTCAAAGCAGGCCGAAAAAGAAATTGCCCGAAAAGGCACTCCTTTCCGGGCAATCATAAACTTATGCTCAGCCGTTCAGGGAATCGACAGCGGCCTTGGTGTGTGCGACGTAGAGCTGCTGGATGTCAGCGACCTCGCCCAGACCGGCGATCTGGCAATCCACAGAATCGAATTCGCCGGAGGCCTCGAACTGGCTCTTCCAGGAATCCTCGTCGTCGCCAGCCATATCGTTGTTGGCGTGGTCGCCTGCAACGACCATCAGGGGACGCAGGACGACCTTGGTGTAGCCGGCGGCCTTGACAGCCTCGATGACGTTCTCGCAGGCAGTCTCCTCCGGCTCACCCTCGACGGTGCCGATGAAGACGTTCTTGTAGCCCAGAGCGTTCATCTGAGACTGCATCTGGGTGTAGCTCACCTTTGCGGTGTGAGAGGTGCCGTGGCCCATGAAGACGAAGGCGGTGCCGTTCTCAGCAGCGGCGTCCAGACTGTCGAAACCGGCGGTCTTGACGGCCTCGGCGGTGATGGCCTTGGCGACAGCTTCCTTGTCGGCGTTGATGACGGTGGCATCGCTGCCCACCTCGCCCAGCAGAGGCTCGGCGATGGCGACGGACTCGAACTTATCGCGGTAGCTGTCCACCATCTCCATCATCTCGTCGTACTCAGCGCCATGCATCAGATGGGTGGGCTGGACGACCAGATTCTTCACGCCGTTGGCAACAGCGCGCTCCAGAGCCTGCTCCATGTTGTCGATTTTCTCGCCGTCACGGGCCTGAACATGGTTGATGATGATCTGTGCGGTGAAGGCGCGGCGGACAGACCAGTCGGGATATGCGGCCTGGATGGCGTCCTCGATGCCCTTGATGTCCGCTGCGCGGCTGTTGTTGAAGGAGGTGCCGAAGCTGACGACCAGGATCTCGTTGTCGCCGATGTTGTCCTCATTGCGGGCGTCGTCCTTAGAGGCGTCGCCGGTGTCGCGGCCAAAGTAATCGGGGTCAGCCTCTTCGCCCTCGACCAGCTCCTTCTGGGCGTCGGTCAGGGCGTCCCATGCGGCCTTGGCGGCCTCACACTGAGCGTCGGTATTCTCGTTGCGCTCCTGCACATAGATGGCGTCGATGAGGTCTGCCACATTCTTTGCTGCCATTTCATCGGCCTCCTCGCTGCTCACCTCGCTGGCGGCAGCAGAGCTTGCGGCGGTGCTGCTGGCGGCAGTAGAAGAAGATGCACCGCAGCCGGTGAGCACACCGGCACACAGGGCCAGTGCGGCGGCAGCGGCGGTGATGCGCTGCCAGTTCTTGTTGGTTGCCTTACGCATTGTTTGAGTCCTTTCTGTTGTGTGGAATGTACGTTTCCGATAGAAAGGGTACGAAACGGGGGCCAGCTCAAACGAAAAAAGAGCCTTTTCACCGCGCGGAAGGCACAGCAAAAAGACCCTTTGAACTTTCGGGCTTTTTGGTACGACCAATTCCTCGTGATCCGGAGCCGGACGCTCCTGTACCAACAGCGGGCAGGTTTCCTGACTGAAAGCTCACCGCCCGCTGCCGCCTTCCCAGAGGCAAAGCCTCCAGTGACCGGCGCTGAGCGCCAAGGCAGCGGACTCCCTTATCACAGTGACGAGATCGCGCGGGACTCGCACCCGCTTCCCTTTTACCCTCCCGGCCGGGGACGAAGCCCCGGCGGCAGGCACCTGCTGTTTTCTATTCAGACGAGGTGAAGTATACCACACTCCGCCCTAAAATGCAATATCTCAGCCCTCCTGCGGCACGGTCCAGACCATGCCCAGCGCTTCGAGCTTTGCGATGCGCTCCGCCGTCAGCTTTTTCTCAGCACAGGCGTAGTTTTCGCGCATCCGGCGGACCCAGTCGCCGAGGCAGAAGCCGTCTTCGGTCTTATAGTTCACCGGCACCAGCAGGTCGCCGTGGGCGGCGCGGTACTCTTCGGCGCGGCGGAACGCCCCGGCCCACTTGGCCTCCCGGGCGTCCCACTGCATCCCGATGGCGTCCAGCAGAGCGATATGCTCCGGCGTCACCTGAAACGAGCCGGGCCGGGCCTTGCGGGCAGCCCGGAGGTTCGAGATCCAGACGCCCAGACGGAAGCCGTTCTCGTCCACATATCCGGCAGGCACGAGGAGGCTGCCCTTCTTCTCGGCGTAGAGCCTGGCGCTCTGGTAGTTGTCCAGCCAGTTCTGCTCCCGCACGCTGCACGCGGGCGGCACCGGGGCGCTGAGGCGTCGGCCTTTTTCGCCCTTGAACAGCTCTTTCAGGGCCGCGCGGCGCGCGGCGGAGAGCTTTTTGCCCTCCCGCAGCATCTGCTTCTGACGGGACAGCCAGCTGCCCAGCCAGATGCCGTCCTCCGTCCGGTACTGGGCCGGAACGGCCAGACTGCCGTGCTCCTTTTTGTATTCCACGGCCAGCTCGTAGCGGTGCTGCCACGAGTCGGTCTTTTCCCAGTTCATGCCCAGCTCGTCCAGCAGAGCTTTCCGCTCCAGCGTTACCCGGGCGCTGCTGCGCTCGGGGTTCTGCCATGCGTACCGCTGGCGGGACACCCACTTGCCCAGCAGGATGCCGTCTTCGTCGATGTACTCGATGGGAACGTCGAGGTTCCCGTGGGCGGCGTGGTACTTCACGGCGGCCTCGTAGGCGGTCTGCCACTTGCGGTCGTTCCGGTTCGTCCAGTCCACTCCCAGCGCTTCCAGCTTCTCGATTTGGGCGTCGGTCAGCACACCTTCTTTATAAGCGGCACGCTGACTGCCCAGCCAGACGCCCAGCGCCATGCCGTCCGGCGTGACATACTTGACGGGAATTTCCAGCGTGTGATTTTCCAGATAATACTGGACGGCGGCGGCATAGCTCTTCTCCCAGAGGATGCTGCCGGTGTCCCACACCATGCCCAGTGCCTCGAGGCGCTCGACGCGGTCTGACGGCAGGTTCCCGCCCAGATAGCGCTGGCGGTTATAGACGATCCACTCGCCCAGCGCAAAGCCGTCCTTATCCTTATAATGGACCGGCACCAGCAGGTCGCTGTGGCTGTCGCGGTACCGCCGGGCCGAAGCACAGCCGTTCTCCCACGCCAGCTCGAGCCGCTTTTGCCAGTTCATGCCGATTTTGTCCAGCCGGGCGGCCTGCGCGGCGGTGAGGCGTCCCTTTTTCTTTCCGGCCCGGACAAGGCGCTGGTTTTCCAGCCAGCGGCCCACGGCCACGCCCCCGAAGCTGTAGGAGCGAGGCACGTCCAGCGTCTTTCCCTCTGCCGTCATCTGCTTTGCGGCGGCATAATAGCGCTCCCAGTCGGAGTCCAGCGCGCGGCGGAGCTGCCGGTAAGCCCGGCGGCAGGCAGAAAGGGGCTCTTCCAGCGGGAAGGCTTCTGCCCCCGCCGCGCTGCACTCCTTCCGCAGCTGCTGCACACAGGTCAGCGCCTCAAAGGCCGCGCTCAGCTCTGCCACCGGCACACTGCCGCAGGCCGCAAGGGCGCGGGCCAGCATCTGCCGGTATGCGGTCGGTTCAGCGCTGCGGCGCACCAGCACCACGCCCGAGATCCCGGCCAGAGGAGCCTGCACCGCCGGGCCGTTGGCACAGACCAGCAGCCGGAGGGTGGCCGCTTCATCGGCCGCAAAGCCTTCTGCATCCTTATAAATATGTGTTCCTGCACCAAACAGCTTCTCGGCCTGCTCTGCGGTCTGCGCCGCCGCTGCATCATCCTCGCAGAGGACGAGGCAGCGCCCGGCAGCATCCGGGAGCCACTGCGCCAGCAGCTGTTCCAGCGGCGGAAGCTTTTCTACGGCGAGGCTCAAAGCCTGATATTTCTCGGCGTTGGGGTCAGGGCAGCCCGGCAGATGGAGGTTCTTCACCTCAGCACGGAGGCGGGCCATCGCATCTTCCAGCGGCCAGAGCAGGGCCGTATAGGAGGCCGGCATGGGCAGCAGACCCTCGGCCATCGCCCCGCCCAGCGCCAGCGGCTCCACGATGGCGTCGGCCAGCATCTCCTCGGCAGCGCGGCAGCTGTCGCCCGGGGCGTCCGGCTCCCCCAGAGCCAGCAGCTTTGCCCCCGGGCAGAGGCGAAACAGGGGCTGGACACAGTCGGTCCAGTTCTTTGCGCTCATCTCCCTCCAGCCGTCCAGCACCAGCAGGCCGGGCCGGAACTCAGCCAGCGCCACCCAGCCCAGCGCATTCTGTACGGCCAGCTGCTCGCAGCTCATCAGCCGCACCCGGCCGCCCAGCGTCCGGCCCAGCCGCTTTGTCAGGGCGCGGCGCAGTTCCAGACGGGCAGCGCAGGACACCACCCAGAGCACGCGCATCTCGGGGTGGGCGTCCAGCAGCTCCCACACGATGCAGCCTTTGCCCGTACCCGCCGGGCGCACCAGCGCAGCACAGTTTTTCTGCTGCAGCCCAGCCTCCGCTGCACGGCAGGCTGTTTTATTTGAATCATCTACCAAAATCGACATATCTTATCCTTTCTGCCCCTTCCGAGGGTTCAGAAATTCGCTTTTTCTGCAAAAAAGAAACGCGCCTGCGCAAAGCTGGCTTTCCTGCCTGCGCTGCGCCTGCGTTTTTCCTGCAAAAATGTTACTTTCATGCTCTATTTTTATCATAAAAGTTTATTTCTTGTCAAGATGATTTGCACAGATTTTTCCAAATAATTTTACATTCCCTTTTTCCGGAAATTCCGGGACCGTTCCCTGCTGCCCGTTGACGGCGGGGACAGTTGGTGGTAGACTTTTTTCATCGGCTCCCCTTTTGGCGGGAGACTCCCCTATTTATGATATGTGAGGTAATCGATATGAACATCATCAGCACCGAAAAAGCTCCCGGCGCCATCGGCCCCTACTCTCAGGGCTACACCGTGGGCGGTCTCGTCTTCACCTCCGGCCAGATCCCGGTAGACCCCGCCACCGGCGCAGTCGCCGAGGGCATCGCCGCACAGGCTGACCAGAGCTGCCGCAATGTGGGCGCTATCCTCGAAGCTGCCGGCGTGGGCTTTGACAAGGTGGTCAAGACTACCTGCTTCCTGGCCGACATCGCCGACTTTGCCGCTTTCAACGAGGTGTACGCCAGGTATTTCACCTCCAAGCCCGCCCGCAGCTGCGTGGCCGTGAAAGACCTGCCCAAGGGCGTGCTCTGTGAGATCGAAGCCATCGCTGAGGCCTAAGCCGCCTTTTCAGCACAAAGAGGGGCCGTCTGCACTCCATTCCGGGTGCGGACGGCCCCTTTTGTCTGTCTTCGATTCCAGTTTTTCATGCTGACTAACTTTCTTAGCCGGAGAAATTGACTTCGTTTTTTGCTTTTGTTACAATAGAATCGAACTGTTGTAAAAGATTTCCGGTCAAATTTGAAAGAGAGGTCCCTGCCCATGTCCAATTCCCGTGTTGAAAGCCACAGCCGCGCCGAATTGCGCAACAAGATCATCAGCGCAGCCACCCTGCTCGAGATCCTGTTGTCCGGCCTCGTCCTCATCGGCCTGCTGCTGTCGATGGTGCCGCTGCTGCAGTGGATGCCCGGCCTGCTGTTCGACGGCAACGACGTCGAGGTGAGCACCTTCTTACAGCGGGCGCTGGACATCGTCATCGGCATCGAGTTCATCAAGATGCTGGCCAAGCACAGCCCCGGCAGCAGCTTGGAGGTGCTGCTCTATGCCATCGCCCGCCACATGGTCGTCGGGCATGAATCCGCCATCGAGAACCTCCTCAGCGTCGGCGCTATCGCACTGATCTTCATCGTCCGTAAATTCTTTTTCGTGCCCGCTTTCGGTGCCCACCTGCCGGACGGCCACCCTGCCCCCGACCTGACGCCGAACCAGAGCGGCATCCCCGCCGAGAAATTCCGTGAGCGGCTGCGCAAGCGCATCCACGCCGAGGATGTTTCCGACCACGAGAAGGATGAAGCCCCCGAATACGAGGATATCGAGTAAACGCAACCCACACGAAAAGGGAGCCTCCCGCAATGGGGAAGCTCCCTTTCTGTTTGCTGTTGAGCTTATGCGTTGGTCACGCCGCCCTCGACCACGAGCTCATCCTCATAATCAATGCCGTAGGTGTCCACAAGGGTCTCCTCGTAGTCCTTGTGGAAGAACTGCTCATCGGCCAGCGACTTGATCTCATCGTTGATCCAGTCCAGCAGGGTGGTGTTGCCCTTGCTGACGGCCGGGGCGATGGTGTCCTGACTGCCCAGCGAGGGGATGCCGACGGTATAGCCGGGGTTCTGCTTTGCGAAAGCGATGACCTCGGTGTTATCATTGGCCCATGCCACACCGTTGCCGTTCTCCAGCGCGTTCTTAGCGGTAGCGTAGGAATCGTACTTCTGCAGGGGGATATCGGGGTAGTTCTTGACCAGATAGGTCTCGGCGGTGGTGCCGGAGATGACGATCATCTGGTCGTCGGCGTTCCAGTTGTCGAGGCTGGTGATCACATTGCTGTCCGGCGAGATGACGCCCAGCGCAACGTTCATGTAAGGCAGCGCGAAATCGACTTCCTCGGCGCGCTCCGGGGTCACAGTGAAGTTGGCAAGGATGATGTCCACCTTGCCGGTCTGCAGGTACTCGATGCGGTTGGCCGCCTCGGTGGAGACGAAGTTCACCTCGACGCCCAGATCCTCGCCCAGACGGTTGGCGAAGTAGACATCGTAGCCCTGATACTCGCCGTTCTCGTCCACATAGCCGAACGGATTCTTGTCGGAGAAGACGCCGATGTTCACGGTGCCGTCGGCCTTGATCTCGTCCAGTGTGCGGTAAACGGTATCGCCGCCCGCAGAAGCGGTGCTGCCGGAGGCTGCACCGGAAGCAGCGGTGGAGCCGGAGGAGCCGCACGCCGTCAGCACAGCAGCTGCGGACACAGCCCCCAGACCCAGCAGGAAGGAACGGCGAGTGATTTTATTCGTTTTCATAATAGTTTCTCCTTTACAAAATCTTTCCCATACGATCTCAAACTGCACACCATTGCAGTTTCTAACAGAATTTGTGCGAAGGGGCCGCATCTCCGGGAGCTTTTCCCTCACTTCACCGCATCGAACGTGAACGTATTCAGGAACTTCTTTGCCCGCTCGGTCTGGGGGTGGTCGAAGAACTGGGCCGGTGCAGCCTCTTCTACGATCCGCCCGCCGTCAAGGAACAGCACCCGGTTCGCCACGGCACGGGCAAACTGCATCTCGTGGGTGACGATGATCATCGTCTTCCCTTCCCGCGCCAAGTCCAGCATGACGTCCAGCACCTCGCGGACCATTTCGGGGTCGAGGGCGGCGGTCACTTCGTCAAAGAGCAGGATCTCCGGGTGCATACACAGTGCCCGCACAATGGCGACGCGCTGCTTCTGGCCGCCGGAAAGCTCCCGCGGGTAGCTCTTGGCCTTTTGCAGAAGGCCCACCCGGTCCAGCAGGGCTTCGGCCTCCTTCTGTACCTCGGCCTTCGGGCGCTTCTGCACCTTGGTCGGAGCCAACAGGATGTTGTCCAGCACGGTCAGGTGCGGGAAGAGCTCGTAGCTCTGGAACACCATGCCGATGCGCTGGCGCAGGGCCTGTAGGTTCTTGCCGCCATAGGCGACGGTCTCGCCGCCCAACTGCACCCGGCCGCTCTGCACCGGCTCCAAGCCGTTCAGACAGCGCAGCAGCGTGCTTTTGCCGCAGCCGGAAGGCCCGACCACCACGATGACCTCGCCGGGTTTGACGGCGAAGCTGACATTTTCAAGGATGTTGGTATGACCATCATAGCTTTTCACCAGATGGTCTACGGTCAAAATCGGTTCTGCCATTTCCGGTCACTTCCATTTCTTTTCGAGGCAGCTCGCAAGCAAGTTGATGGGCCAGCACGCGAGGAAGTAAAGCATAAAGACGGTCAAATAGATGCCAAAGGCCGCGTTGGGGCTGGCCATGCGGTTGGCCTCGATGATCTGCTGGGAGACTTTCAGCACCTCCACCACGCCGATCATCAGCACAAGGCTGGTGGTCTTGATCATGCGGGTGATGAGGTTGATGGACAGCGGGATCAGCCGCCGCACCGTCTGCGGGATGATGATGTACCAATAAGTCTGCGCCCGGCTCATGCCCAGCGCTTCGCTGCTCTCGTACTGGTGCTTCGGGATGGCGATCAGCGCTCCACGCACAAGGTCGCTCATCTCCGCCGTGCCCCACAGCACAAAGACGATGATGGAGGCCGTCTCGCCGGGCAGGTCCCACCCGAAGGCGCGGGTCGTGCCGAAGTAGACAAGGAAGAGCAGCACCATCTGCGGCATGATCCGGATGATCTCCAGATAGACCCGGAGGATGGCTCTCAGGATGGGATTTTTGAAGGTCATCAGCACGCCCAGCAGGATGCCCAGCGGCAAGCTGATGAGAACGGAGATGGCGCTGATCCGGAGCGCCACGCCGAGGCCGCCCAACAGGCGGAGCATGTTTTTGCCCTTGAACAGGACTTCAAGACCCAAATCCGGCATAGCGCACCCTCCTTTCCAGCCAACTGCCCAGCAGCGACACCGGCAGCAGGATGATGAGGTAGAACACCACCAGCAGGAACAGACACTCCGGTGTCTTGTAGTACAGGCCGATGAGATCCTTCGCCGTGAACATCAGGTCCATCAGGCTGACCGCGCTGAAAACGCTGGTCTCTTTGAGCAGGAAGATGACGTTTGCCATGAAGGCCGGCATACTGGTGGACACCGCCTGCGGCAGGATGACGTAGCGCAGCGTCTGCAGACGGCTCATGCCAAGGCTGTAGGCGCTTTCGGTCTGGATGGGTTCAATGGCCTCCAAGCCACTGCGGAAGGCCTCCGCCATGTAGCTGCCGCCCAGAAATGCCAGACCCGCGATGCCGCAGATCTCGGCGTTGGTCTTGATGCCGACTTTCGGCAGACCATAGTAAATGAAGAACAGCTGCACCAGAAGCGGCGTGTTCCGGCTGAGCTGGATGTAAGCTCCTACGATCCAGCGAAGCACCGGAACTTTATCGTATTGGAGCACGGCACAGACAAGGCCGATGCCGATGGACCATAAAATGCCAATGACGCCCAGCCGCAGCGTGAGCCACGCGGCCTTTTCGTACTGCGGCAGATATTGCGCGATCACGTTCCAGTCCATTGCCGTCCCCTCCTTTTGTCAGAATTTCCGGTCCGCCGGGCCGGAGCAGCAGGTTTTTGCCTCGGTTTGTGCGCTCTCCCTTTTCCCCGGTTCGTTTCCCGTTGGCCGTATGATATGCCCATTTTCCTAGAATGTCAATAGGTTTATAGGATTTTTTGGCATTCGAATTTTTTTGTTTTTGTAATGATACCTTATTTCGTTAATTTCAAGCCTTCCCATTTCATCTAACCTGTGGAAATGTAGCAGTTTTGCACAAGAGAACAGAGAGAAACGCATAAAAAAGCAGACCATCCAAAGATGGTCTGCAGGAAGGATTCGAACTTCGTCAAAGGACCCGGTGCGGACAGCCGCCCGGAGCCTTAAAACGCCAGCGCCGGGCTGATCTCATTTCGGCGCTGGGTCTGGACAATGCAGTCCTTATCGGGCACGACACCGGCGGCGCCAAGGGTGCTGAAAACGGTCTGCAATGCCAACTGGGGGGTGTTGTTCTCCTGCGAGAGGTGGCAGAGCGCGAACTTTTCGCAGCCCTCTTGGATGAGTTCCAGCAGTTTTGCCGAGCACTCGTTGTTGGAGAGGTGGCCCCGCTGGGACTCGATGCGGGAGCGTAAGTAGTAGGGATACGGGCCGCTGCGGAGCATGTGAAGGTCATAGTTGCTTTCCAGTGCAACGAGGTCACAGCCGGACAGCGCCTCGTGCACCGGCGGCGTCAGCACGCCAAGGTCGGTGGCGATGGTCATGGTCTTGCCGTCCGGGGTGT
>OLVX01001842.1_pt1 | contig 16751 bp, 14 predicted proteins | sample 1673271 | NCBI WGS metagenome assembly OLVX01 (sample SAMEA3178939, study PRJEB25190) | human gut metagenome | biome: human gut; feature: human-associated habitat; material: faeces | place: Austria | collected 2013
TACCTGTTTTATGAGGAATACTCGATGCGCAAGCAGTACATGGGCGCGGGCAATATGTTGCGCAGCGGGTCGTTTTTGAACCTGCAATACATCTACGGCACATTGAGCAACGCGGGCTGCGAGAATCCGCTGGATTTTGAAAAAATGTCTGCCAATCCGATGGAGTGGTATATGATCGCCACCGATGCGACAACTGGCAAGCCAAAATACTTTACACGCAGTGATCTGCACCAGGACGACTATCGCGTGCTGATGGCCTCCTGCTGTATCCCGGTGGCCTGCAAGCCCATTGTGATTGATGGTGTCCCCTATTATGACGGCGCTTTGGGCGATACCATCCCCCTGGACAAGGCCTTTGCCGATGGCTGCGATAAGGTGGTGCTGATTTTGACAAAGCCCGCCGGGATCATCCGCGCCGACGGCACCGACCGCAAGCTGGCACGCGTCATCCGCCGACGCTACCCGAAAGCTGCCGAACAGCTGGCCCTGCGCGCCCAACATTATAATGAAGGCATCCAGAAAGCACAGCAGTTGGCTGCCGAGGGCAAAGTGCTCATCATTGCACCTGACGACACCTGCGGTGTCAAAACGCTGACCCGCGACCAGGAGGCGTTAAAAAAACTGTACAGCAAAGGCATGAAAGACGCAGAGCGCATCCGGGACTTTCTGTAATTACGCCAGATTCAGCCGCTTGGTCATGAACCACTGGGTCAGTGCCCACATAAGGGCATCGACGAGGGCGATGAGCGCAAAGACGGCCAGCATGGAAAGCAGCAGGAAAGGCAGACTGTTGTCATAGTTGAAAATGAACGATGCACTGCTGAAATTTGTATTGCTGAAATATTTGTATCCATAGAGGGCAACGAAAAACGCAGTTACCAGTGCCGCCATCTGCCCGGCAAAACCGATGACGAAGTAAGCGGCGATGCTGATAAGCATGCGCTGCTGGGTGAACTGCCCGGCGAAAGCACAGGCCAGGTAGGTGTGCAGCAGGGCCCCCGCAATCAGGGCCAGAACGATAAGCACCATTACAGCCCAGATGGCAAAATCCTCAGCATGAGGGACGCTGAATGCAAAATCGCCTGTAAGCAGCGCACCACAGACGGAAGAAAATAACATACCGAACACGGTCCACGCCGTGCCGCAAATAACCTTGGCGGCAATATGCTTCCAGGGCTGCACGGGCAGGGCCAGCATCAGGTAGCCGCGGTCGCCCAGCAGGCGGTAAAATTGCTGCACTTCAATAAAGAAGCAGACCGCCAGTACTACCAGCAGGCTGACGAGCGCTGCCAGGTTCAACAACACCAGGGCCAGCCCGGCCAGCGGAAATCTGTCAGAGGTATTCTGGATAAAATGGCTCAGGATACCGGTGAAAATGTTCAGCACCAGCACACCGCTTGCAATCGGCAGGACAACGCGGCCCGAGGCCTTGAACTCGTATTTCAATAAATTTGTCAGCATTTGTAGACCTCCCGGAAGTATGCATCAACGCTCATGCCTGTTTCCTCGCGCAGCTCGTCAACGGCGGCCTGGCGAAGGACCTTGCCGTTTTGCAGGAAAATTACCTCATCCAGCACCTTTTCAATGTCGCCAATCAGGTGGGTGGACAGAACCAGCGCGGCGTCCTCGCTGTAATTGTGAAGGATCGTCTGCAAAATGTAGTCGCGGGCAGCGGGGTCAACGCCGCCTAAGGGTTCATCCAGCAGGTAGAGCTTGGCGGCGCGGCTCATGGTCAAGCAGAGCTGCATTTTCTCCTGTGTCCCCTTGCTCATGGCACCGATTTTGTCGTGAGCTTGGATGCGCAGGTCAGCCAGCATAGCGTCGGCCTTGACCTTGTCAAAATCGGAGAAAAAGTCATTGTACAGGCTCACGGCGTCAGCGGCTGTGAACTCAGTAGGCAGGGCCATCCGATCCGGCAGATAGCTGGTGACAGCCTTGGTGTAGACACCGACGGGGGTCTTATCGACCAGCACACTGCCCGCTGTGGGCGTAAGCAGCCCGGCAGAGATTTTCAGCAGTGTGGTTTTGCCGCTGCCGTTGGGGCCCAGCAGCCCGACCAGCTTGCCGGGCGTGACGGAAAACTCTGCGCCGTTCAGGGCGGTGGTGCGGCCATACCGTTTGGTCAGGCCGTGTACCTCATAAATAGCATCCATGGTTTACTCCTCTGTCTGCTGTTGTGCGGTTTCGCGCAACAGCGTTTCAATTTCGGTTTCGGTCAGGCTCAGGGCGTGCATTTGATGCAGAAACTCCCCTGCCAGCGTTTGGGCGCGGCGGCGGCGCAGGGCGTGTAGCGCGGCGTCATCGGCGGTCACGGTGCGGCCTGCCGTGCGCTGGGCCTGCAGCAGGCCGCGGCTTTCCAATTCTTGCAAGGCACGCTGCATCGTGTTGGGATTGACGCCCGCGTCGGCGGCCAGCTCCCGCACAGGCGGGATGCGGCTGCCGGGCGGGAACTCCCCTGCCACCAGCGCAAGCTCAAGCTGTTCCACAAGCTGCACGTAGACCGGGCGGCCTGCTGTGATGTTCCAGTTCATAACGGCGGCTCCTTTGCTGTATCATTGTGTTAAGAACTTAATACAATGATACAACTGCAATATGGATTTGTCAAGAGGAAAAATAAAAATCCTCCGCCAATGTGGCGGAGGATGCGATACAGCGTGGTTTAAATGTGATCTTCAATCCAGGTCAGCACGTAGTCAAAGACCTCGTCGCGGTTGGTCTCGTTGTGCAGTTCGTGGCGGCCGCCCTCGAAAATCTGGCAGGTCAGGTCGTTGACACCGGCGTCGCCCAGCATGGCCCAGACCTTGCGCACGCCGCTGCCGTAGTCGCCCACCGGGTCGCCGTCACCGGCAATCAGCAGAATGGGCAGGTCTTTGTCGATGGCCTGCGCCCACGCCTTAGTGCTGACATGGTTCAGCGTTGCCAGCATTTCGCGGTAGGTGGCGGCGGTGAACTGGAAGGTACACAGGCGGTCGGCATCGTAGGCGTTCACAACGTTTTCGTCGCGGGAAAGCCAGGCGTTGGGCGATTGGGCGTTTGCGATTTTCTTGCAATAGCTGCCAAAATTCAGCTTGACCATCAGCGGCGAAACATAGCGCGGCCCCTTGACGCGGGCAATCAGCCCGGCTAGTTTTTGGCCGATGACGTTCATAAAGCTGGGACCTGCCGTGCCGGAAATAACCAGTGCCGTGATGCTCTCCGGCCACTTTTCGGCGTACCAGCGCGCGTAAAAGCTGCCCATGCTGTGGCCGTACAGGATGATGGGCGTATCCGGGAAACGCTCATGGAGCAAGCCGTTCATTGTGTGCAGGTCGTTCAGCAGATGCAGGCGGCCATCCGGCTCGCCGTAGTGGCCGTGCTCCCCTGCCTTGGCGGTGTCGCCGTGGCCGAGGTGGTCATTGCCCGCCAGTGCAATGCCGTGGGCGGCGTAGAACTCGGCCATGGGCGCGTAGCGGCGCACATACTCGCACATACCGTGGCTCAGCTGGATGACTGCCCGCACAGGTTTATCCGGCATCGTGTACAGCACAGCGGAGGAAGTATGGCGTCCGTCCGACGACGGAAACGTAATGGTCTCGCAGTGAAGGTCAGACATAAATTCCTCCTATTTCAGTCAGGTTTGTTGGGTAGGCTGCTTTTGTGTTTTGGCGGTCAATCGCGCCATTACGCGGGCAAGCAAAACGGCAAAGAGCACAGACAGGACGGAAAGCAGAAGCCAGCGCTTGTCCGTGCCATACAAGATGTCGTCCGAGAGTGCATCGCGAAAGACCTGGAAAGCAAAAGCGTGAACAGCGTAAATTTCCAGCGTGCATCCGCCCAGGAACGTACAGCCGCGGATGATTTGCGGGGAAACTTTATCCAGGCAGGCGGCCAGCAGGGACAGTACAATACACAGCCCAGGCGCAATCAGGATAAACGGAAACCAATACAGACCATAGGCCCAAATACGGTCATCCGGGACACACTTGACTATGTACACCAAAAGCCCCCAGCCAAGGCAGGAAAGCGCAATAAGCGCGGCGGCCAGTCGGGCCGGGATCTCTTCGTGCCTGGCACCGTAATCAGCAAAACAGATGCCGAGGAAAAGAAGCGGCAGCCGCGAAAACAGCATGAGCCGGATATCCGAGAAAAATGGTACAGAAAACGCTGCACAGAGGGAAAACAGCAGAATTTTTCTGCGCAGGGACGCATTCTGACAAAGCGGTACAAGAAAGAGGGCAAAGAGATAATAAATCCACACACCATTCATGTACCAAAGTGTCTGAAAGTCCGCACCTGCCAAGAAGTCAACACACAGATAGTTCGCAAACACCGAAGAAACCGAAATACCGGAACGAAGATGCTGGTAGATCAACCAGGCTGTCAGCACAACATAGTAGCTGGGCAGAATGCGGATGATACGTTTTTTGAGAAAAGCAAAAAATGACCCAAGGCGTGACACAGAGATAATAGGCAGGTACAATCTTGATAAGACGCTTTTTAATAAAGATGAGCGTATCAGGGTTCTTTTTCAGCGAGTGATAGCACCCGAGTCCTGAGGCAAACACAAAAATGTCAACACCGCCTGCCCCGCAGCTTTTTAAAACCTGCAAAAACGCACAGGGGGGAGTAAGCGAAATATGGTGATATACCACCCACAAGGCAGCAAGGGCCATCCACACACTGCGGTAGGATAGAATTTTTTTGAAATCGCAAAAGTCAACCACAGCGGTTATTCTCCCTTGATTTTCTTCCAATATTGGGCAAAGGCCTGCTCGTTCTTGTTCTCGCCGGGGACGTAATACTGGCGGTCCTTGATGGCATCGGGCAGGTATTGCTGGGCGACCCAGTGGTTGGGGTAATCGTGCGGGTAGAGGTAATGCTGCCCCTTGACCTTGGCATCCGCGCCGTCGTAGTGTTTGTTTTGCAGCTGGCGCGGGATGGGCCCGGTGCGCCCGGCCTGGATGTCCGCAATGGCGGCGTTGATGCCATCGTGGGCGGAGTTCGACTTGGGCGCGGTGGCAACCAGCACGACCGCATCTGCCAGCGGCAGGCGGGCCTCCGGCAGGCCAACGGCGTTGGCGATATCCACCGCCGCTTTGACAATGGGGATAATTTGCGGCCAGGCCAGGCCGACATCCTCACACGCGCAGACCATCAGGCGGCGGCAGGCGCTGGGCAGGTCGCCCGCTTCCAGCAGGCGGCCCAAATAATGCAGCGCTGCGTCGGGGTCAGAGCCGCGCATGGATTTCTGGTAGGCAGAGACGATATCGTAATGGTCGTCGCCCAGTTTATCATACCGCATGGCGGTACGCACGGCCACCTGCTGTACCATGTCCAGCGTGATGGTGCGGCTGCCATTTTCAATCGGCGCGGCGGTCACGGCAAATTCCAGGTTGCCCAGCGCTTTGCGCATATCGCCGCCCGCGCTTTGGGCCAGGTAGTCCAGCGCATTGTCTGGAATCAAGATAGGCGTTTTATCCTCGGCCCCCAGCCGAGCGGCGGCGTTCTGCAAGCCGACGCGGATATCGTCCGCCGTCAGCGATTTGAACTCAAACACCGTGCAGCGGGATAAAAGGGCGTTGTATACATAAAAATAGGGGTTCTCGGTCGTGGAGGCAATCAGGGTGACGGTGCCCTGCTCCACGCATTCCAGCAGGCTTTGCTGCTGGCGCTTGTTGAAATACTGGATCTCGTCAAGATACAGCAAGATGCCCCCGGCCGCGCCCAAGGTGCCGATATCCGCCAGCACTGATTTGATATCGCTGGTGGAGGCCGTCGTACCGTTGAGCTTGTGCAGCTGCATACCGCTGCCCGCCGCAATAATGCTGGCAACCGTCGTTTTGCCAACACCGGAAGGGCCGTAGAAGATCATGTTGGGGATCTTGCCGCTCTCGACCGTGCGGCGGAATACCTGATTTTTGCCGAGTAGATGCTGCTGCCCGCAGACTTCATCCAGGCTGCGGGGGCGCAGACGTTGTGCCAATGGCTCCATTTCGTGTTCCTTTTTTAAGATAAGTTTGAGATAGTGTACCAAAACGTCATACTTCTGCTCTTGATTATATCAAACACACGTGGTAAAATCAAATGAAAAGAACAGAAACGGAGAAAAAGCAGTGACGAAACAAGAATTGGCGGCAGTCTGCATTGCACGGCTGAAAGCAGAATACCCCGACTCTGACTGCACGCTAGATTATGACCATGCGTGGCAGCTTTTGGTATCGGTGCGGCTAGCGGCCCAGTGTACCGATGCCCGCGTGAATGTGGTGGTGCAGGATCTGTTCGCCAAGTATCCCGGGGTGAAAGAACTGGCTGCGGCCAGCCCGGAGGAAATCGAGGCCATTGTCAAGCCTTGTGGGCTGGGGCACAGCAAGGCGCGGGATATTTCGGCCTGTATGCGGGTGCTGCGCGACCAATATGACTGCCATGTGCCCGATGATTTTAATGCGCTGCTGGCGCTGCCCGGCGTGGGCCGAAAGAGCGCAAACCTGATTATGGGCGATGTATTCGGCAAGCCCGCCATTGTGACGGACACCCACTGCATCCGCCTGTGCAACCGCATCGGGTTGGTGGATAATGTCAAAGAACCTGCCAAGGTCGAAAAAGAGCTGTGGAAAATCATCCCGCCCGAGGAAGGCAACGGCTTCTGCCACCGGCTGGTGGACCATGGCCGTGCGGTCTGCACGGCCCGCACCAAGCCCTACTGCGACAAATGCTGTCTGGCTGACGTATGCCGGGCACGAAAGGAATTTGCGAATGAATAAGACGACGGAAAGCCGCCTTGGCGGCGAACTGCGCAGCCAGCAGGCCTCCCAGCGTTTGTTGGATGAGCTGCGCGGCGGCCGCTATGCCAAAGCCACCCAGCTGCCCAGTGAATTGGAATTGGCCGATGTTCTGGGCGTGAGCCGTACCGTGGTGCGCGACGCCCTGAGCGATTTGGAGCGTGACGGCTATGTGGAGCGTGTGCGCGGCATCGGTACGCTGATCAACCGCGACGTGGTGCAGGTGGAAAACCGCATGGACCAAAAGTTGGAATTTAACCGGATGATCCGCGCTATTGGCCGTGTGCCGCATAGTGACACCCTGATGGTCACGAAGGAGACCGCCACGCCGGAACTTATCAAAAAGCTGGCACTTGACCCGGAAAAGGAACACACACTGGTATTTGTGCGCCGCCGGGTACTGGCAGATGAAACGCCGGTGCTTTACTCCACCGATATTTTACCGTTGGCGTTGTTTGGCGGCAAGCGGCTGGATACCATTGATTTCAGCCGCCCGATTTTTGAAATCGTGGCGCAGCACTGCCATATGGAAGTGACCGAAACGCTGACGACACTGCACGCTGTGCAGGGCACGCCGAGCATCCGCCGCCAGCTGGGGCTAAAACCGGAACAAGCACTTTTGCAGCTGGATGAAATTTTCTACTCTCGCACCTGCAAGCCGGTCCTGTGCTGCCAGACCTGCTACACAGATTTCTTTGACTTTGCGATGGTGCGCAAGCTGGTTTGATTTTAAACGGTATACCGCCGCTTAGAATAGATTAGAGTTAAACAAAGGGGATTGTGTATGAGACATTTGATCGATCCGTCGGACTTTACGCTGGAAGAAACGCTCAGCTTAATGGACCTTGCCGACCGTATCCACGACGACCCGGCTGCATACAAAGACGTTGCCGCCCGCAAGCGGCTGGCGACGCTGTTTTATGAGCCGAGCACCCGCACCCGCCTTTCGTTTGAGGCTGCTATGCTGAACCTGGGCGGCCAGGTATTGGGTTTCCCCGATGCCGGTGTATCCAGCGCATCCAAAGGCGAGACAGTCGCCGATACCATCCGCGTTATCAGCTGCGTGGCCGATATTGCCGCCATGCGCCACCCCAAGGAAGGCGCACCGCTGCGTGCGTCCCGGTACAGCCGCATCCCGGTCATCAACGCCGGTGACGGCGGCCACAGCCACCCCACCCAGACGCTGCTGGATATGATGACGATTCGCCAGCGCAAGGGGCATCTGGATCATCTGACCATCGGCTTCTGCGGCGACCTCAAGTTTGGCCGCACGGTGCACAGCCTGATCAAGAGCCTGTCCCGTCTGCCGGGCATGAAGTTTGTGCTCATCTCACCCGAGGAGCTGCGCGTGCCGGATTACATCATCAGCGAGATCCTCGAACCTAACAACATCCCCTATGTTGAGACACGCAGCATGGAGGAGGCTCTGCCCGAATTGGACGTCCTCTACATGACCCGCGTCCAGCGTGAGCGGTTCTTTAATGAAGAAGATTACATCCGCCTGAAAAACAGCTATGTCCTGACAAAGGAAAAGCTGGCTCTGGCCCCCGCGGACATGCCGGTGCTGCATCCCCTGCCCCGCGTGAATGAAATCACGCTGGATGTAGACGACGATCCGCGTGCGGCCTACTTTGACCAGGTGCAGAACGGCGTGTATATGCGTATGGCGCTGATCATGACTTTGCTGGGTCTGAAAGACCCCAAGACCGGGGAGGTAGCGTTCAATGTTGAAGGTTGATGAGATTCAGAACGGTGTGGTTATTGACCACATCACCGCAGGCACCGGCCTGGCCTTGTACCACATGATGGAACTGGAAAAATTAACCAATTCCAGTGTAGCACTTTTGCAGAATGTCCGCAGCCAAAAGGACGGCAAAAAGGATATAATAAAGATTGAGGGCGACGTGTCCGGGCTGAACTTTGACATCCTCGCCTATGTCGATCCGAAAATCTCCATCACCTTTATCAAGGACGGCCACGTGACGGAGAAGAAGCACCCCGAGCAGCCAAAGCGCCTGGTCAATGTCATCAAGTGCACGAACCCGCGCTGCATCACCTCCATTGAGGAAGGCTGTGACCACATCTTTGCTTTGACGCCCAGCGGCCGTTACCGCTGCATCTACTGCGAACAGGAGTTCCGCGTCAAGCCGTAAACGAGGTAACATTATGGATAAGTCAAAATTTCACCTGAATCCTGATGCCGAGATCGTGAAGAACATCCGCGAGGGGCTCAAGCGCACCGGCGGGTATTGCCCCTGCCGCTTGCAGCACATCCCGGAGAATATCTGCATTTGCAAAGAGTTCAAAGAACAGCTGGCAGACCCAAACTACCATGGGCCGTGCCACTGTGGGCTGTACGTGAAAGATTGACAGAGAAACGAGGTATCTGCTGAGATGGCAGGTACCTCATTTTTTATACACACGCCGCCAACGTACCCTCAGTCAAAATAATATTTCCTTCCGCATCGGCGTCGGCGGTGTAAACGACGCCGGGGTGGGCGGTTCCGGCGGCAATACGGTCAGCGAGGGCTTGCTCCACTGCGCGGCTGACGGTGCGGCGCAGCTCCCGCGCACCGTAGGGCGGTACTTTGTCCCCCGCCAGCGTTTTGGCAGCGGCAGCGGTATGGCGCAGCGTGTAGCCCTGTGCGGCGGCGCGCTGTTCCAGTTCGCACAGCAGCCGGCCGGCAATGCCCTCCAGCTGTGCCGGGCCGAGCGGGTCAAATAAAACCGTCTCGTCCAGACGGCCCATCAGTTCGGGGCGGAAAAATTCTTTTGCCTCCTGCACGGCCTGCTGGCTGCGGCGGCTCGTCTCGGAGGTTGCCGCACCGAAGCCCAGCGGGGCCGTCTGTCCTGAAAGACACCGCGCCCCTAAATTGGACGTGAGCAAAATAATTGTGTTGGAAAAATCAGATTTTCGCCCCTGCGCGTCGGTCAGGCTGCCATCCTCGAGGATTTGCAGCAATAGATTTTGGATATCGCTGTGTGCCTTTTCGATTTCGTCAAACAGTACGACGCTGTATGGTCGGCGGCGCACGGCCTCGGTCAGCTGGCCGCCCTCGTCGTGGCCCACATAGCCCGGCGGCGCACCGATGAGCCGCGCCACGGTGTGGCGCTCCATATACTCCGACATATCAAAGCGCAGCAGAGCTTTCTCGCTGCCGAACCAGCATTTTGCCAGCGTGCGGGCAAGCTGCGTTTTACCCACACCCGTCGGCCCCAAAAACAGCATGGCACCGATGGGCCGCCCGCTCTCCCGCAAGCCGGTACGGCTGCGGCGGATGGCTGATGCCACGGCGGCGACGGCCCGTGACTGGCCGATGACCTCGGCAGAAAGGCGCTCTTCCAGGTGTGCCAGCCGCTCACGCTCGGCCTCGCCTACCCGTTCGGCGGGCACGCCGCTGGCCTTGCTGACCACATGGGCGATGTCGGCGGGGCTTAACGCTTTTTTCTCGCCGCCGGTGTCGGCAATGCGGCGGGCGGCGGCTGCTTCATCCAGCAGGTCAATGGCCTTGTCGGGCAGGAAACGCCCCGGTAAATAGCGCACGCTCAACTCCACCGCCGCATGGATGGCCTGCGGTGGGATAGCAATGCCGTGGTAGCGCTCGTACCGGGGCATCAGGCCGTTTAAGATTTTTTCGGTGTCGGCGGGGGCGGGTTCCTCCACCATGACCTTGCCAAAACGGCGTTCCAGCGCCGAATCTTTTTGAATTGTTTTGCGGTATTCCTCCGGCGTCGTTGCGCCGATGAGTTGTATCTCCCCACGGGCCAGCATCGGTTTTAGGATGCTCGCGGCGTCGATGGCTCCCTCCGCCGCACCGGCCCCGGCAATAATGTGTATCTCGTCGATGAACAGCACGGTGGAGCGGTCGCGGTACAGTTCTTCCAATAGATTTTTGAACCGTTCCTCGAAATCGCCGCGGTACTTTGTACCCGCAACCATGGATGCCATGTCCAACGCCAACAACCGCTTGCCCCGCAGCGCCGGGGTGATTTGCCCGCTGGCAATGCGCTGGGCCAGCGCCTCAGCCAGGGCACTTTTGCCGACGCCAGGCTCCCCCAGCAGGCAGGGATTATTTTTCTGGCGGCGGCAGAGAATTTCAATCATCCGGTCCAGCTCGGCCTCCCGGCAGAGCACCGGGTCCAGCCGCCCCTCCTGCGCCAGGCGGGTTAGGTCGCGGCCGTATTTTTCGCTGGGTCGCCCGGTGCGGCTGGACGACATACGCGGCTGCGCGGGCAGCACGAATTGCCCGGAAAGCTGGCGGCACTCCCGCGCGGCCTGGGGGAGCTCGATCCCTAAGGACGCCATCCACCGGCTGGCCGTGCAGGACGAATCCTCGAGCATCGCGCAGAGCAGGTGCTCATTCTCGGCCTTAGCGGCGCTGGCGGCGTGGGCCCCCAACACGGCAAATTCCATGGCCTTGGTCAACTCGGGGGCCAGGTCACGGGAATGCAGCTGCCGGGGGCTGCCCAGGCTTCGGGCGGCGCTGCACCCGGCCAGCGCCGTGGCTGTCACACGCTTGCGGCGCAGAAAATCCGCCGCCGTGCCTCGAGCAGTTTGCACCAGCGCCAGCAGCAGGTGGCCGGTGTCGGCCCGGGAACACCCCTGCTGCCCGGCCAGCACCACCGCCGTATGCACGGTGCGTGCCGCCGTGCGGGAAAAACCTTTATATCGGTAAAGCCAGAACATCTGCATATCCTCCCTCAACAATGTGTCCATTGAAAGTATAGACGCCGGGCGAATAAATAGTCATCGAAATATGTAGCTTCATGCAATGACAAGCGGGAAAATATGTGATATAATAAACCGATATTGTTAATTTTGGGTTTGAGGTGGTTTCAATGCACAAATTGATGCGCTACATCAAGGGCTACGAGAGGCAAGCCTTGTTAGCGCCGCTGTTCAAGATGCTGGAAGCCTGCTTTGAGTTGTTCGTGCCGCTGGTCATTGCCAGCATTATTGACACAGGCATCAAAAATCAGGATGCAGCTTTCATCTGGACGCGCTGCGGTCTGCTGGTTTTGCTGGCGGCCATCGGCCTTGCCAGCAGTTTGACGGCCCAGTGGTTCTCCGCTACGGCGGCGCTGGGCTTTGGTACGGCGCTGCGCAAGGACTTGTTCCGCCATATCGACACACTGAGTTACAGCGAACTGGATGGCATCGGCACCCCGACACTGGTCACTCGTATGACCAGCGACATCAATCAGGTGCAGAACGGCGTCAACCTGACGCTGCGCCTGCTGCTGCGTTCGCCGTTCATCGTTATCGGTGCGCTGATTATGGCGTTCTCCATCAGCCCGAAGCTGACGCTGCTGTTTATCGGCGTGACGATTATGGTGTCGCTCATCATATGGGCCATCATGCGCGTGACGGTGCCTATCTACCACGAGGCACAGAATGGCCTGGATCGCGTGACGCTGCTGACCCGCGAAAACTACGTAGGTGCCCGCGTCGTGCGTGCCTTTGCCCGCCAGGCGGACGAGCTGGCCGCCTTTGTGGAGACGAACGACCACCTGAAAAGATTGCAGTTCGCAGCCGGGCGAATCTCCGCATTGATGAACCCGCTGACCTATCTCGTCGTCAACCTGGCTGTGGTGGCCCTGCTGCTGCGCGGCGGTGTCGAGGTCGATGCCGGTGCGCTGACCCAGGGCGAGGTCATTGCCCTTATCAACTATATGAGCCAAATCTTGTTGAGTCTGCTGCGCCTGGCGGACCTGGTCGTCTCGGTCACGCGTGCCCTGGCCAGCGGTATGCGCGTCAATGAAATTTTAAACACCCATACCACGATGGAGGATCCTGGCACGGCGATGCTGGACATTGCGAATGCGGCCGACGCGGCGAAGTTCGACCATGTCAACTTCACCTACAAGGGGGCAGGCGCACCCAGCCTGACCGATATCTCGTTTACGGCCAAAGTCGGTGAGACCATCGGTGTAATCGGCGGCACCGGCAGCGGCAAATCGACCTTGATTGATCTTGTCTGCCGTTTCTATGATGCCGATAACGGCGGTGTGACGCTGTTTGACCACGATGTAAAGCAGTACAGCTTTGCACAGCTGCGCGGCATGGTGGGCATCGTGCCCCAGCAGGCCGTGCTGTTCACCGGAACCATCCGCGACAATATGCAGTGGGCCGCCCCAGGTGCGACCGACGAGGAGATTTGGCAGGCGCTGGAGATTGCCCAGGCGGCGGAGTTCGTGCGCGGCAAACCCGGCATGCTGGACGCCCCGGTCGAGACTGCAGGCCGCAACTTCTCAGGCGGGCAGCGCCAGCGACTGACGATTGCCCGCGCACTGGTGCCAAAGCCGAAGATTCTGATTCTCGATGACAGTGCCTCGGCGCTGGATTTTGCTACTGACGCGGCGCTGCGCAAGGCTATTAAAGAGGATACGAGCGGTATGACAGTGTTCATCGTCTCCCAGCGTGCGGCCAGCGTGCAGCGTGCCGACCATATCCTGGTGCTGGACGACGGCAAGCTTGTGGGCGATGCTCCCCACGCCGAGCTGCTGCAAAGCTGCGAAGTTTATAAGGAAATCTGCCTGAGTCAGCTGAGCAAGGAGGAGGTGGCCAAAACGCTATGAGCAAGCAAAAACCAAAACTGAACCAGAACACCATCCATCGCGTTTTGAAGCTGATCCGCCCCTACACCGGCATGGTCATCCTGACGCTGACATTTGCGTTGATCACAGTGGTCACTACCCTGCTGGCCCCGGTGCTGTCCGGCAAGGCCGTGGATATGATTCTCGGCCCCGGTGAGGTCGACTTCGTGGGCCTTGGCAAAATTGCACTGGTCATGGCGGGCACAATCGCCTGCACGGCGCTGTCCCAATGGCTGATGAATGTTGTGAACAACCGCATCACCTTTCAGGTCGTGCGGGATATGCGCGTCAAGGCGTTTGAGCAGCTGGAAATTTTACCGCTGAAATATATGGACGCCCACCGCCCCGGCGACGCTATCAGCCGCATCACCACCGATGTAGAGCAGTTCAGCGACGGTTTGTTGATGGGTTTTACCCAGCTGTTTACCGGCGTGCTGACGATTTTTGGCACGCTGGGCGTGATGATTTTCATTGACTGGCGCATTGCGCTGGTGGTCGTGGCGCTGACGCCACTGTCCATCTTTGTGGCGCGGTTCATTGCCACCCATACCTATTCTATGTTCAAGGTGCAGAGCGAGACCCGCGCCGAGATGACCAGCCTGGTGGAAGAGCTGGTTGGCAATGAGCATATGGTTCGTGCCTTCGGCTACGAAAGCCGCGCCGAGGAACGCTTTGACAAGATCAACCTCGATTTGCAGAAGTGCGGCGTCAAGGCGACGTTCTTCTCCTCCACCACGAACCCCTGCACCCGATTTGTCAATGCGCTGGTCTACGCCGCCGTCGGCGTGCTGGGCGCATTCGTCGCCATTGCGCGCGGCATCACGGTCGGTCAGCTGTCGGTGTTTTTGAACTACGCGAACCAGTACACGAAGCCCTTCAACGATATCTCCGACGTTATGACCGAATTGCAGAACGCCCTTGCCTGCGCACAGCGCGTGTTTGACCTCATCGATGAGACACCCATCACGCCAGATTCCCCTGACGCGGTGGCACTGCCCCACGGTGCGGGCAGCGTCGAGTTCGACCACGTCAAGTTCCGCTACGTGGACGATGTTCCCCTGATTGAGGACATGAATTTGAAGGTCGCACCCGGCCAGCGCATTGCCCTTGTCGGCCCCACCGGCTGCGGCAAGACGACCCTGGTCAACCTGCTGATGCGGTTCTATGAGATCAACGGCGGCACGTTGCGGGTCGATGGACACCCCATTGATACCGTGACCCGGGACAGCCTGCGCGGCAACCTGGGTATGGTCTTGCAGGAAACGTGGCTGAAAGCCGGTACGATTGCCGAGAACATTGCCTACGGCAAGCCGGACGCTACCCGCGAGGAAATCATCGCGGCAGCGAAAAAGGCCCGCGCCCACAGCTTCATCTGCCGCCTGCCCAATGGGTATGATACCCAGGTGGCTGAGGACGGCGGCAACATCAGCCAGGGCCAGCGCCAGCTGCTTTGCATTGCGCGTGTCATGCTGCGTCGCCCGCCGATTCTGATTTTGGACGAGGCAACGTCCAGCATCGATACCCGCACCGAGGTATTGGTGCAGGATGCCTTTGAGGAACTGATGAAGGGCCGCACGAGCTTTATCGTGGCCCACCGTCTGTCCACCATCAAGAACGCCGACCAGATTTTGGTGATGAAGGCCGGCAACATCATTGAGCGCGGTACGCATGACGAACTGCTGGCGCAGGGAGGTTTCTATAAGAACCTGTACGAAAGCCAGTTTGCCAAAGCGTAAGAAATAGGGTCTATTTGGAAAAGAAAAGGAGAATGTAATATGAGCAGCATTACCATTCCAGAAGGCTACCAAAGCCTGCTGGGCCTGTACGACACCCAGAAAGCCATTGGTCTGATCAAGACGATTTTCCAGGAGAAGATCTGCATGGCGCTCCACCTTAAGCGCGTCACGGCTCCCCTGTTCGTCATGCAGGGCAGCGGCCTGAACGACGATCTGAACGGTGTGGAGCGCCCGGTCGAGTTCGATGTGCCCAGCCTGAACGAGCACGCCGAGATCGTCCACAGCCTGGCAAAGTGGAAGCGCTATGCCCTGTACAAGTACGGCTTCCGCCCCGGCCAGGGCATTGTGACCGACATGAACGCCGTCCGCCGCGATGAGGAACTGGACAACCTGCACAGCATCTACGTGGATCAGTGGGACTGGGAGCGCGTTATCACCGCCGACCAGCGCACGCTGGAATTTTTGCAGGAGACTGTACGGGATATTGTGGATGCGGTCTGCGCGACCTCTGACGAGCTGCGCTGGAAGTTCCCTGAACTGAAAAATAATATCCACCTTGGCCGCGAAGTGACGTTTGTCACGACCCAGGAGTTGGAAGATATATACCCCGACTTCACCCCGAAACAGCGCGAGAACGCCTATGCCAAGGAGCACGGCACCATCTGCATTATGCAAATCGGCGGCAAGCTCAAGAGCGGCAAGCCCCACGACGGCCGTGCCCCCGACTATGACGATTGGGCGCTGAACTGCGATATCCTCTTCTGGCACAAGCCTTTGGGCTGTGCGCTGGAACTGTCCAGCATGGGCATCCGCGTTGACGCCGACGCCCTGCGCCGCCAGCTGGCCGAAGCAGGCTGCCCGCAGCGTGCGGAGCTGCCCTTCCACAAGATGCTGCTGAACGGCACCCTGCCCCTGACGATGGGCGGCGGCATTGGCCAGAGCCGCCTGTGCATGCTGTTGTTGGGCAAGGCCCATGTAGGTGAAGTCCAGGTCAGCCTGTGGGATGACGCGACCACGCAGGCCTGTAAAGATGCAGGCGTAGAACTGCTGTAAAGATTGAATAAAGTATGAATCGAGCAGGAGGCTCTCTTAACCGAAGAGCCGACCTCTCACACCACCGTGCGTACCGACCGGTACACGGCGGTTCAACCGCATAAGTGCAAGGGCTCGTAGTAGTTGAGGATGCTGAAGTATCCCGCTGCTGCGAGTTTTTTGTTTGTAATGGAACATTTTAATACAGAACTCCTGGCGATACGCCAATAGTCCAGTCTGGAGTTGCCCCACTGGTAAGCCCTGTCGGTCGGAAGCTTAATTATGAGTACGCATGTGTCTTGGGCGATAACCAAAAGCTGCGAGAGAACAAATTGATTCGGCTGTAGAAAAATAGCCCCTATGGTTCAACCATAGGGGCTATTATAAACAAAAGCGCTCCTTGCATATTTATACAAGGAGCACTCTGGATTGCGTGAAAAACTCTTATGGAATGTGTGCAACATAGAGCCTTATTCATGAACAGCGTCACAATAAGGTTTGTTCTATATTGCACTGTACATTGCATCTTTATTTTTCACAATCTCTTGGAGCTAGTAATAGGACTCGAACCTACAACCTGCTGATTACAAATCAGCTGCACTGCCAATTGTGCTATACTAGCGGGAAC
>OLVX01001844.1_pt1 | contig 16723 bp, 10 predicted proteins | sample 1673271 | NCBI WGS metagenome assembly OLVX01 (sample SAMEA3178939, study PRJEB25190) | human gut metagenome | biome: human gut; feature: human-associated habitat; material: faeces | place: Austria | collected 2013
CGCAGCTGCCGGAGCGGTGCTTAAGCCGCAAGGCGGGAATTGTGCGGTGTTGCCTCAGGTTTCTTCTTCCAGTTCCGGCTGTTCTGCCGGGGCGGGGGCTACCATGCGCAGGAACTCGGCTTCGTCAATCACGGGGATGCCGAGCGTTTGGGCTTTGGTCAGCTTGGAGCCTGCCGCGGCACCGGCCAGAACATAGGCTGTTTTTTTGGAAACAGAGCCGCTGGCCTTGCCGCCGTTCTGCACGATCATGGCCTCGGCTTCCTGGCGGGAAAGGGTGGGCAGTGTGCCGGTCACAACGATCGTCATTCCGGCAAGGGCCGTTCCCTTCTTTTCGCCGTGCCACTGCATATTTACACCCGCATCGGCCAGGCGGTGCAGCAAATCCGCAGTACCGTCTTTGGCAAAGAACTCCACCACGCTCTGTGCCATCACGCCGCCGAAGCCATCAATGCTGCTGATGTCCTCCGCTGCGGCGTTTCTCAGGGCGTCCATACTGCCAAAATGCTCAGCCAGCAGGGCGGCGGCTTTATCGCCAATATTGCGGATACCAAGACCGAACACCAGTTTATCCAGGTTGTTCTGCTTAGAGGAAGCAATGGCTTTGAGCAGGTTCTCAGCGCTCTTGGCTTTGAATTTATCCAGCGTCAGCAGCTGATCTTTGGTCAGGTCGTACAGGTCTGCTACTGAGTGCACCAGCTGGCGGTCAATCAGCTGCTGGGCGATTGCTTCGCCCAGGCCGTCAATGGCCATGGCAGTGCGGGAGGCAAAATGGATGAGGTTGCGCAGGCTCTGGGCCGGGCATTCCGGGTTGACGCACCGCAGGGCGGCTTCATCCTGCAGGTGTACCACCGGTGCCCCACAGGACGGGCAGACCCGCGGCATATGGTACGGCACTGAGTTTTCGCCGTGGCGCGCCACACCGATGACTTCCGGGATGATATCCCCCGCTTTGCGCACCTGGATGGTATCGCCAATACGGACGTCCATCGCTTCGATGATATCCTCATTGTGCAGGTTGGCGCGGGAAACGCTGGTACCCGCCAGAAAAATGGGGTCAAACACCGCGGTGGGAGTCAGCACGCCGGTGCGGCCAACAGTGACTTCGATATCACGGACGGTGCTTTCCTTGACTTCCGGCGGATACTTGAAGGCAATAGCCCAGCGCGGGAACTTGTTGGTGCTGCCAAGGGTCTGACGCGCAGTAAGATCGTTGACCTTGATAACAGCGCCGTCCATATCAAAATCAAGGGTGCCGCGGGCTTCGCCAATGCGCTGGATCTCGGCAATGGCATCCTCAATATTGGTATATACGTTATAGCGCGGGGATACCGGGAAGCCGAGGGACTTGATATAATCCAGCGTTTCGCTGTGGGTGGTAAAGGTTTTGCCCTCCACCTGCTGCAGGTTGAACACAAAGATAGAAAGCCCGCGGGCTGCCGTGATCTTGGCATCTTTCTGCCGCAGAGAGCCAGCCGCCGCGTTGCGGGGGTTCTTGAACGGAGTTTTATCCTCCAGCTCCTGCTGCTCTTTCAAGGCAAAAAACGCTTCATGCGGCATATAGACTTCGCCGCGCACTTCCAGAAATTCGGGTGCGTTGGGAATCTCTTTGGGGATAGACTTGATGGTAGCAAGGTTTTCGGTCACGTCCTCCCCCACCAGGCCATCGCCGCGGGTGGAGCCGCGGGTCAGGCGGCCGTTGCGGTATTCCAGGCTGACAGAAAGGCCGTCGATTTTGATTTCTACCACATATTCCGGCGTAACGCCTGCTTCCCGCACGCGCTGGTCAAACTCGCGCAGTTCATCCAGCGAGAAAGCGTCCTGCAGGCTTTCCATTTTAACAGCGTGGGCCACCTTGCTGAACTTGCCGCTGGGGGTGCCGCCCACATGCTGGGTAGGGCTGTCCGGCGTGACAAGCTGCGGGAATTGGGCTTCGATGGTTTTCAGCTCACGGGTCAGCTGGTCATACTCGTAATCTTCCAGTTCCGGGGCGTCCTGGTCATAATACAGACGGTTATTCTTTTCAATCACAGCGCGCAGTTCTGCTGCACGTTTGCGGGCCTGCTCCAGTTCCATGGTAGTATTTCCTCCGTTTGCGCGGTTATTCGGCTTGCTCTTCCGAGTTTGGTTTGCTTTTTCAATGCACTTTAGTATGCCCGGCTGCGGGCAGATATAGAAAAGGCCGCCCTGCCTGTGGGCGGCTTGGACGCGATATAAAACGAAAAGCGCCCGGCAAAATTGCCAAGCGCTTTTGTTCTGGTGGAGATTACCGGGATCGAACCGGTGACCTCTTGCATGCCATGCAAGCGCTCTCCCAGCTGAGCTAAACCCCCAGATACTTTGCCGTGGTTGGCTTTTCAACCGGCGACAGGTGTTATTATAACAGGGTGTTGGGTATTTGTCAACTAATTTTTTGAAAGTTTTTGGGGTTTGGCTCACTTTTTTGCTTTGCCGGGCATAGCATGGGCTGCGCGGAAAATAAAGCGGCGGGAGGTGATGCCCCATGCGCAAGTGCCGCAGTGCCGGGCACCGCAGCCGCCATGCCGTGCTTTGGCGGCGGCTGGCATTGGCAGCGGCAGTTTTCTGCCTTTGCTGGTACCTGGCCGACTGCATTGAAGATGCCATGTGGCCCGCCATGCGGGAAGTTGCCCAGCATGAATGCCGCAGCCTTGTGGTGCAGTGCCTGAACACGGCGGTCTATGGCGAGCTTTCCGCCAACCCGCAGCGGTATGCCGGGCTGTACACGCTGAACGGTGGCTGCCTGCTAGGGGACAGCGAACGGATCAACACCGCGCGGGCAGCCCTGGTGCAAACCGCCCAGCAGGCATTGAATACCATGCCGAAAAATGACATCAGCATTTCCTTAGGCAGCTTATCCGGCAGCATTTTCCTGTTGGAAATGGGGCCGGGCTGGACGGTGCACCTGAACCCGGACGGGTATGTGGAGGGGCGCATGGAAGAAACCATGGAGCCCGCCGCCATCAACCGCACCCGATTTACGGCGGACCTTGTGCTGGAAACCACAATGAATGTTATCCTGAACGGCCGCGCCGCGCTGACCCAGGTGGAAGTACGGGTGCCGTTGGCCAGCTTTTTGTTGGATGGCGATGTGCCCGCTTATTATGGCAGTTGAATGATAAAAGCCGCAGCCCGCGGCAGGCTTCCCCCCTGCTGCGGGCTGCGGTTATACGGTTTTAATGATGGTTGTGGCCACGAATGATGCGGTATTCCGGTTCCAGCTTATCCGTCAGGAACAGCTGGCTGTGGTAAAGCCCGGCATAGCCGGAAAGCGCATAGGTAATGCCGCACACGATGGCAAAGTACCAAAGCCCCTGCGCACCGAACAGCTCGATTGCCAGCACCAGTGATGCCACCACGCAGTTGCTGGCACCGCAGAACACGCCAGCCAACCCAAGGGCTGCGCCAAAGCCCGCCGGGATGCCCAGCAGCGGCGCGGCCACACAGCCAAAGGTTGCCCCCACAAAAAAGCTGGGCACGACCTCACCACCCTTAAAGCCAGAGCTGAGGGTAAGGGCGGTGAGCAGGATCTTGACGATCCAGTCCCACGGCAGGGCCTGGCCCTGTTCCACCGCAGCGGCGATGATGTTCACGCCCGCGCCGTTATAGCGCATGCTGCCATACAGCAGGGTGAACACCACCACCACACAGCCGCCCAAAAAGGCCCGCACCCACGGGTTGGGCAGCAGCTTGGGCAGGCCGTGCGCAGCGCTGTGCAGCACAAAGCAGAACAGATGCACCACCACCGCGCAGGCCAGCGCCAGCAGCACGACACGCACGACCATGGCAGGTTCAAACGCCGGGGCTTCCACCGCAAAGCGCGTAGGGGTAACGCCGATAAGCTGAGCAACGCCATAGGCAATGATTGCCGCCGTAAAGCACGGGATATACGCCGCATAGAACACAACGCCCACGTTGACAATCGTCATGGCAAAAAAGGTTGCGGCGAGCGGGGTGCTGAACAAAGCGGAAAAGAACGCCGCCATACCGCACTGCACGGCCATGCGGCGCTCGTGCTCATTCAGGTGCAGCACGCCGCCGGCCCACCAGCCGATGGTGCCGCCCATCTGCAAAGCAGCGCCCTCGCGCCCGGCACTGCCGCCGCCCAAGTGGGTGAGCACCGTGCTGATAAACATGACCGGCAGCAGCCAGAACCGGATGGGCTTGCCATCCTTGACGCAGTCGATCATATCATCGGTCGAAACGCCCTCCAGCTTTGCCGCTTTATAAAATGCCACGATGACAAGGCCGATGACCGGCAGCAAAAACAGGATGGCGGTGTGTTCGGTCCGCAGTTCGGTTACATGCTCCACAGCCAGATCAAACGCCGCACCAATGATACCGCAGGGCACGCCGGTAATCATGGCCAGTGCCAGCCATTTCAACAGCTCTTTTGCGCAGAACCATACGCGGCCCGCGCAGGATACGATCCTTTCCCTGATGTTTTCCATCCGATAGGTTTCCCCCTTCTACTTTGCAATAATTCTGTTACTTCATTGCCTCCAGCTGCGCCTGCAATGCGGCGCGGGTATACAGCGTATTGAGTACCTGAATGATCTCTTTTTTGCTCAGCCGCGGCGGCAGGCCCAGAATGCGCAGGAACGTGCGCCGCCGCTCGCTGGCGTTGGCGCTGCCGCTTAAGCCCCACTCATACAGATCGGTATAGGTAATGGGGTCCGTGTTCTGCTGCTGGGCCTGCAGGGGGGCCGCGGCCAGGGCGGTATGCAGCCCCTGCAGAATCAGGGCATCGTCCACACCTTCCACGCCAAGCAGGCCCTCCTTGCCGGGTTCCGGTTTGCGGGGTTCCTTACCGGGCACGGCGGGGATATAGGCCTGCAGCACGTTTTGCGGCCCCACAAGGCCGGTGATGTAGTGGCGTATCTTAAAGCCTGCGGCGTCGGAGTCCGTCAGCAAAATCATGCCCTGGGCGGCGGCAATGCGTTTGAAGAGCGCCTGCATGGTTTTATCCTTAAAGATAGCAAAACCGTCTGTTGTCAGGATGGTGGCATCCACAAGGTTGGCCAGGCGGGCGGCATCGTATTTGCCTTCCACCACAAGGGCCTGGGTCAGGTTCAATTTATTCTGGTTCATGCACGGCTCCTTGCCAGCGAAAGTTCGCAGATGGCTTTTTGCATCAGCAGCGGGGCATCCAGGCGGCTGCCTTTCAAATCCAGGTCCAGCTTTTGCAGGATGCGCAGGCTTTCTTCGATTTGGCTGCGCTGAAAGCGGGCGGCAGTCTGATCCGCGTTGCCAAGGCGGTAGTTCCATTTGCCGGTATACTTAAAATCCTTGGCCAGGTCCGCCAGCGGGCGGCGGCTCTTTTTAGCCAAAAAAGCCCGGTAAATATCCAGATAGTTGCCGATCAGCGCGCCGGTAATAAGGATCGGCTCGTTTTGCAGTTCCAGCAGGGTTTGCAGTTTGGCCAGAGCCTGGCGGGTGTTGCCCGCCGCCACCAGCTTGACCATATCAAAGGTATCAGCGTCCAGCGTGACGGTGCCAAGCTGCTGAATCATTTGGGTAGTGATGGTGGTATAGCCACTGAGCGCTGCCAGCTTGGCGATCTCATTTTGCAGCAAGAACTGGTCGTCGCCGCAGCGGTCCAGCAGGGCGGCTTCGGCACCGGGGGCAAAGGTGGTGTGATACTCCCCTGCCCAGGTGCGGGCCATCTCCTGCAAGGCGGCGCGGCCGGGTTTAGCGATCTGTACACAGTAGCCCAGTTTTTCGCATGCGGCGATGAGCTTTTGCTCCCGCTTGCCAGGCTTGATTTTGCCGTATTTTTCTTCCAGCAGGCTGGTCAGCACAAAGACGGCGTTCTCGGTATCGGAAAGGGTATCGCAGAGCTCCTGCAAATCTTTATCCGAATAGGCAGACGGACGAATGAGCGGCAGCATAACCAGCCGGCGGCCGCCAAAGAACGAGATGGTGCCCGCCGCCAGCACAATATCCTCCACACTGGGGGTGGGGCCATCCAGCGTGGTGGTATCGGGGGCTTCTTCGCTCAAAAACTTTTCGGCTTTGGCGGCGGCGCTGCGCACCAGAGCTTCATCACTGGCATAAAAGTAAAACACCGGGCAGCCGGACTTGAGACGTTTTTTCAGTTCGGTTTCACTGTACAGCAAGGGGCTGCACCTCCTCATACACAACACTTTTGCCGGGGCGCACCACGGCAGTCGGGGTTTCGGCATCGTAATAAACAGGGGTATCCCCCGCTTTGGACAGCCATTTGGGTGTTTGCTGGTTGCACAAAATTGCCTTTGCCTGAATGACTTCCGGGCAGCTGCCACCCGCGCAGTACAGATCCACTGCCACCGGATCGGCCAGGATCAGCTTGCCCGCACTGGCCGCGGCGTGCCAGCCGCCGACATCCAGCACCGCAAGGGCTGCGACGTTGGTGTGCAGCAAATCAACTTCCACGGTATCCAGCAGCTGCAGATGGGTCAGGCCCTGCGGCAGGTCGGCAATGGTCAGCAGCTGCGCGGCCTGCAGGGGCATTTCGCCGGGTTCGGTGCGCAGGTCGATCACTGCGGCAAGTTCCGGCGCGCCGTTCTGGGTCAGGTACTGCTGCACCGCACGGCCATTGGCGGCGCTACCGCGGTAGAGCACCACGGCGCGGTTATTCTGCACCGCCACCACGCAGCCATTGCCCGCGGTGCCCACCATGGCCAGGCGTACCACATCGCGCTGCATGGTGCCGCCCAACATAACGGCTGCCACTGCGCACACAAAGCCAACGGGCACAAAGCGGCGCAGCTGCCGGGTGCGCCAGAAAAGCGCCGCCAGCACAGCAAAAACAGCCAGCACCCACAAAGTATACCGCACCGGCAGGGCAATGTGGGCCGCCGGCAGAGCCGCGCACCAGGCGGCCAGGGTGGTCATCAGGCGCAGCACAATGCCAAGCAGCAGGCTTGCCCCGTGGAACAGCGGGTCCAGCACCGGCACAAAGGAAAGCACCAGCGCCAGAATCCCCAGCCGCAGCGCCGGGCCAAGCAGCCACACCACCAACAGGTTGGCGGGCACTGCGGCACCACTGGCTGCCATGCCGTGCAGCAGCAAGACCGGTAAGGTTGCCAAAGTAGCCAGTACCGCAGTCTGCACGGCATCCACCGCGCGGAGCACGATGGCAAGGGGCAGCGGCAGGGCGGTTTGCCGCCTTTGGTTATGGCGGGCCGCATAGCGCACCTGCACAAACTGTGTTTGCCGTTTGGCCAGCGCCGAAGCTGCCAGCACGCCCAATACCCCGCAGACGGAAAGCTGGAAGCCGATATCACACGGGGCAAAAGGCTGCTGCACCCCAATGATGATGGCGGCCAACGCCAGCGCGGTAAGGGAATCCGACGGCTGGAGCAAAAGGCTGCCCACCAGCATGATGAGGAACATAACGCCCGCACGGAACACCGAGAACGGCAGCCCGGTCAGCCCCATATAGAGCAGCAGAACCGTGATTTGCAGCAGGACCCGCGGAACCGAGAACCGGCTGCGCCGCCCCTGCCCCATGGCAAACAGGCCGCACAGCAGCGCCACATGCAGGCCGGAAACCGCCAGCAGGTGGGCAATGCCCGCCGTGCGGAAGGTATCACTCCATTCGTCCGTCAGTTCGCTTTTCTCGCCCAGCAGCATGGCAGCTTCCACCCCGGCAAGATTTTGTGGCAAGTAGGTGGTTAACCGTTTGGCAAACGCCTGCCGCAGGTGGTACAGCCGGTACGGCAGCGCATCCGAGGTTCCCTGCCAGATATAATCCGCCTGATAGGATGCCCCCAGCCAAGTACCCTTGGCATAGCGGGACATGCGGTAAGAGCCCGCCCGCAGGGGCTGCAGTTGGAACTGCCCGGTAATGATATCCCCCGCCTCGGAATACGGCAGGTCTGTGCAGTATACTTTAAGCGAGGTTTTGCGGTCATCCAGCCGGGTGATAAGCAGCGTTGCCCGCACATTGCCCGGCTGCCAGGAGGTTTCGGCGTCCGGCTGCACAATGGCGGTGCAGGCATAGGTTTGCCCTGCCAGGCTTTGGGCCGGTTTTACCACGGCCAGCTGGTAAGCAGCGCTCCACACCAGGCCAGCCAGCAGCCCTGCCACGGCGGGCAGCGCAAAGCGGGCCGCCCGGCGCTGGGTAAAGGCAGCAAAGAGGAACAGCGATATAAAAAGTGCCGCCGTCAGCAGCGAGGCCAACGGCGGCAGGTACGCCGCGGCCAGCTCTGCCAATGCGAAGGCAAGACCAAAGCCAGCCAGCTTACGAGTCATGAGTTTTTAGTGGGCAAACAGGGGCAGCGGTTCAAGGAAGATGATATCCTTGCGCTCGGCTGCATCGCCTTCCGCCAGAACAGCTGCCTGGGCCACAATGGTGCCGGAGCTGCGGGCTGCCAGTGCATCCAGCGCGTGCAGGCTGCCGCCGGTGGAAATCACGTCATCCACAACCAGGATGCGCTTGCCGTTCATATAGTCAAGGTCTTTTTTGTCAATGACCAGGGTCTGCTTGCCGGCGGTGGTGATGGACTGATCCTCCACGATGACCGGATCCGCCATGTACCCCTTGACACCCTTGCGGGCGGGGATCCACTGCTTGCCGCTCTGGCGGGACATTTCGTATGCCAGGGGGATGCCCTTGGCCTCGGCGGTCAGGATGACATCAAAATCCGGGCACTTTTCCAGCAGGGCCTTGGCGCAGGCAATGGTCAGCTCAACATCGCTGAACATGATGAATGCGGCAATGTCCAGATGGTCATTGATTTTGCAGATGGGCAATTCACGGGTCAGGCCTGCCACATGCAGGGTATAGGTTTTTGCCATAGTAAACAACCTCTTTTCACATTTCGGCGCAAAGGAGCCTGCATCAGCCCGGAGGCCATGCAAGGCTGCGCTTTGCCAGCACATGGAAGTGCAGGTGCTTCACGCTCTGGCCGCCGTCGGCGCCCACGTTGGTGACAACGCGGTAGCCGCTCTCATCGACGCCCAGCTTTTTGCACAGCTGCGCAATAACGGCGTAGATGTGGCCCAGCAGTGCGGCGTCATCCTCGGTCAGGGCTGCGGCAGACGCGATGTGCTGCTTGGGGATAACCAGGAAATGCACTGGAGCCTGCGGATCAATGTCGTAGAACGCCAGCAGTTTGTCATCCTCGTACAGCTTGTTCGAGGGGATATCGCCCGCGGCGATCTTGCAGAACAGGCAATCCTCCATTCGGAATCCCTCCTTTGCTGTGAATTTTATCGTGGAAAATTACTGATTCATTTCAGCCTTGACGATCTCGGGCACAGCGTTCAGCGCGTCGTCGATCTTGCTGGTATCGCGGATACCGGCCATGGCGAAGTCGGGCTTGCCGCCGCCGTTGCCGCCTGCGATAGCGGCAATCTTCTTGACGAGGGCACCTGCCTTCAGGCCGCGGGCCAGGGCGTTTTTGGAGACGCCGACGGCCATCATCGCCTTGCTGCCATCGCTGCCAATGAGAACCGTAACAGCATTGGGGGCCTTGTCGCGGACCTTATCGACCATATCGCGCAAGGTGTCAGCGCCGGTACCGGTCAGGTAAGCGGAAACGATGCGCACACCGTCGATGTCGGCGGCATTCTCAAACAGACCATCGATCTTGGCAGAGGCCATCTGGGCCTTGAGGATTTCCAGCTGCTTGGCTGTCTCTTTCAACTCGGCAGCCAGGGCCTCGGCGCGGGCCGGGGCGTCCTTCAGGTTGTTGGCCTTCAGGGCAACAGCGGTCTTGGCCAGCGTCTCGGTGCGGTCATCCAGCAGGTCCAGCACGCCGAAGGCGGTGGTGGCCTCGATGCGGCGGATACCGGCGGCCACGCTGGACTCGCTCAAAATCTTGAAGCAGCCAATTTGTGCGGTGTTGGTCACATGGGTGCCGCCGCAGAACTCGGTGCTCCAGCCGCCAGCGTCGACAACGCGGACAACGCTGCCGTACTTCTCGCCGAACAGCGCCATAGCACCCATCTTCTTGGCTTCCTCGATGGGCAGGTTCTTGACGGTGACAGGCAGAGCCTCGTAAATCTTCTCGTTGACACGGCGCTCGACCTCAGCCAGTTCAGCCGGAGAAACCGCGCTGAAATGCGTGAAGTCAAAGTGGGTGATGCGGTCGTCCTGGTAGCTGCCGGCCTGGTGGACATGCTCGCCCAGAACCTCTCGCAGGGCCTTCTGCAGCAGGTGGGTGGCGGTGTGATTGCGGCAGATGGCGGCGCGGCGCTTTTCATCGACAGAGGCCGTGACCTCGTCGCCCCCATGGATGGTGCCGTCCAGCAGCTCACAGGTGTGGACGAAGTAGCCCTTCGGGGTCTTTTTAACCTGGGTGACTTTCAGCTTGGCGTCACCGCTGACCAGATAGCCATGGTCAGCGACCTGGCCGCCCATCTCGGCGTAGAACGGCGTGCGGTCCAGAACGACCAGAACGCCGTCCTTGGCCTCGCCTGCCTCGTCGGTGGCGATGGCGTCAACCAGCTCCTCACCGTCGGACAGGGCCAGGACCTTGGCCTTCTCGCTCAAGGTCTCGTAGCCGTCAAACTGGGTGGCATCGGCGGTCAGCTCGCCGAACAGGTCAGCACTCCAACCAGAGATATCCTTTGCCAGACGCTCGGCGCGGGCGCGCTCACGCTGCTTGGTCATTTCGATGTGGAACGCAGCCTCGTCGACGGCCAGGCCTGCCTCGGCGGCGATCTCGCGGGTCAGATCAAGCGGGAAACCGAAGGTATCGTTCAGCTTGAATGCCTCAACGCCGGACAGGACCTTCTCGTGGGTTTCCTTCAGGCGGCCCATCATGCCGGTCAGGATGTTCAGGCCAGCATCGATGGTGCGGCCAAAGCGCAGTTCCTCGGTGCCGATGACCTTTTTGATATAAGACTCATGCTCGCGCAGCTCGGGATAACCCGCTTCGCTGGACTCGATGACAGTGTCAACCAGCTCGGTCAGGAAGGGGCGGTTGATGCCCAGCATACGGCCGTGGCGGGCAGCGCGGCGCAGCAGGCGGCGCATGACGTAGCCGCGGCCCTCGTTGGAGGGCAGGATGCCGTCGGAGGCCATAAAGACGGTAGCACGGATGTGGTCGGTGATAACGCGGATGGAGATATCGTCCTTCTCGTTCTCGCCGTACTTCTTGCCGGCAATACGCTCGACATGGTTCAGAACAGCGGCGACGGTGTCGACCTCGAACAAGTTGTTCACGTCCTGCATGACGACGGCCAGACGCTCCAGGCCCATGCCGGTATCGATGTTGGGCTTAGCCAGCAGTTCATAGTTGCCCTTGCCGTCGGCGTCATACTGGCTGAACACGAGATTCCAGATCTCCATGAAACGGTCGCAGTCGCAGCCGACACCGCAGGTGGGCTTGCCGCAGCCATATTTCAGGCCGCGGTCGTAGTAGATTTCAGAGCAGGGGCCGCAGGGGCCGGAGCCGTGCTCCCAGAAGTTATCCTCTTTGCCCAGGCGGACCATGTGATCTTCGGGGATGCCGACTTCCTTCGTCCAGATATCGTAGGCCTCGTCGTCGTCCTGGTAGACGGAGATATACAGGCGGTCAGCGGGGATTTCCAGTTCCTTGGTCAGGAACTCCCAAGCCCAGGGAATGACTTCCTTCTTGAAGTAATCCTGGAAGCTGAAGTTGCCCAGCATCTCAAAGAAGCAGCCGTGGCGGGCCGTGATGCCGACGCGCTCAATATCCGGGGTACGGATGCACTTCTGGCAGGTGGTCACGCGGTGGCGCGGAGGCTCCTCCTGGCCGAGGAACCATTTTTTCATGGGGGCCATGCCGCTGTTGATCAGCAGCAGGCTGGGGTCATCTTTCGGCACCAGCGGGAAGCTGCCCAGGCGCAGGTGGCCCTTCGTCTCAAAATAATGCAGGTACTTCTCGCGAAGTTCGTTCAATCCGGTCCATTGCATAGGTTGTGTTCTCCAATCCATAAAATTGCGAATAAGTGCCGCCACAAAAAAATACAGCCCACGCCCCAATACAGGGACGAAGGCTGTTATGCTTCCGTGGTACCACCCGGTTTGCGGTGCCATGCTGTAAAGCACTGGCACCACCGCTTTGTGTCTGCGTTAACGCCGCAGGTACGCTCGGCTCTACGCCGAAAGCTCCGGGGTGGCTCTGCCGTGTTCACGCTGAAAGCCTTACACCAAACGGCTTTCTCTCTGAAAAGCGGAGGGGCGGCATTGGCCCTTTCATCGCTATTTTCCTTTTTACAGGCTTATTATATGCCGTTTTTGTCCTCTTGTCAACCGCTTTTTTCCGCATAAAAGCGCCCATCTGCGCAAAACCTAACACGGAGAGGAGTGTTTTTATGGCAGATGTTTTTGTAGAGATCCGGCAGGTCGTGCTGACAAGCCTGCTGTCCCTGGTGGTAATGTTCGTTTTCACCCGAATCGGCGGCAAGCGGCAGATCGCACAGATGAGCCCCTTTGACTATTTAAATGCCGTCACCGTAGGTTCTATCGGGGCCGAACTGGCGACGGACTTAGAGCAGTGGTGGCGTCCCCTGTCGGCGCTTATCATCTATATCCTTGCCACCTGGCTTGTACACTATACTGCCTGCAAAAGTAACGCCATGCGCAGCTTTTGGAGCGGGCGCAGCCTGATCCTGATGGACGATGGCGTGATATCAAAAACAGCCTTGCAGCGGGCCGCCATTGATGTAAATGAGTTTTTGGGCCAGGCCCGGATAGCTGGGTACTTTGATCCGAACGAAATTGAAACGGCCATTTTGGAGACAAGCGGGCAAATCAGCTTTCTGCCCAAAAGTCTCAACCGCCCGCTTACGCCTGAGGATATGCAGCTGCATCCCGACGCCGCCAGCATCTGGTATGATTTAATTATCGACGGTCAGCTCATGCAGGACAATTTAAAGGCTGCAGGCCGGGATGAGCGCTGGCTGGATGCCCAGCTCCACACCCAGGGCATCGGCCAACGCAGCGAGGTATTCTACGCTGCCTGTGATAAGGCAGATGGATTTTTCGCCTGTCGGGTAAAATAAAAAGAAAACCCGCCTGACAGAAACTCTATCAGGCGGGTTTGTGGTGGAGAATACCGGGATCGAACCGGTGACCTCTTGCATGCCATGCAAGCGCTCTCCCAGCTGAGCTAATCCCCCACAGTTGGCGTCGTCTGGGATGTTTGTTCCTGACGACGTGTGTTATTATAGCAAAGCTGTTCGCAAATGTCAACAGGTTTTTGCAAAAAAACTTATAAAATATTTTATAGAAAAGGGCCGCCCCCAAATGGGATGCAGCCCTTGCAAGCATCAGATGGAAATAGCCTTGGCAATCTCGATCATGTCGCGGTCGATGGTCTTGTGCATGGACAGCGCAACGTTGACATCGTAATCGACGATCTTGTCGCCGGAGACAGCCACAACGCGGTTGTAAATGCCCTTGTCCAGCAGGTCGATGGCGTGGTAGCCCATCAGAGAGGCATTCACACGGTCGCGCACCGTGGGAGAACCGCCGCGCTGGATGTGGCCCAGAACGGTGGCACGAGAGTCAACGCCGGTAGCCGCCTGAATCTGATTGGCCAGCTCCTGGGCACCGACAACACCCTCGGACACGATGATGATAAAGTGCTTCTTGCCAGTGACCTGGGTCTGGCGCATACGGTCGAGGATGTCACGCTCAAAGTCGAACGGGATCTCCGGCAGCAAAACGGCAACCGCACCGGTGGCGATGCCGACGTTCAGTGCAATATAACCAGCGTGGTGGCCCATGACCTCAACGACCGAGCAGCGGTCATGACTCTGGGTGGTGTCGCGCAGCTTATCGATGGCCTCGACAGCGGTGTTCATGGCCGTGTCGTAGCCGATGGTATACTCACTGCAGGCGATATCGTTGTCGATGGTGCCGGGCAGACCGATACAGGGAATGCCCTGGTTTGCCAGCGCACGGGCACCCATGAAGGAGCCGTCGCCGCCGATGACGACCAGCGCGTCAATGCCCAGTTCCTTACAGCGGGCAAGGCCCTTGGCCTGGCCTTCCTTCGTCTTGAACTCCAGGCAGCGTGCGGTATACAGAATCGTGCCGCCGCGGTGGATGATCTCAGACACGCTGCGGACGTTCATTTCATACACTTCACCATTGATCAGGCCGTTGTAACCACGCTGAATGCCCATCATGCGGTAGCCCTTGCTGATACCTGCACGGACGATTGCACGGACAGCGGCGTTCATGCCAGGTGCGTCACCGCCGCTGGTGAGAACACCGATCGTTTTGATTTCCTTAGCCATAAAGCGAGCCCCTCCTATTTCGGGAACTATGGACCCGCCTGAAATGTACGATGTATTCAGGCGCGGTCATCACGTTACAATAAATTTTTAACAATCTCGTGACCATCCACATTATACCACACTTTGGCCTTGGTAATTATGGACAAATCGCGCAAAACGCATGGATTTATTTTGCAGACTGTTCGATATCCTGAACTTTTACACAATTTTTGCCCAGAATCCGCTCCAATTCTGTACGCAGCAGCGGGTCGTCCTTGATTGCCATGTGCCGGGCCAGCACCGCTTTCCCGGTGTCCAGGAAGCGGAAGTATACCTTGACTGTGCCGCCGTCAAAGATGTTGCACAAAAGATTTTCAACCTTGTGCATTTCCGGACAGTCCCGAGCAGGCACGGTCAGAAAATACCCGGCGGCCCCTCCCCCGCTGGTCTCGCGTTTGACACGTTCGACACGGTTCATGCCAAAGTTTTTGTTCGGGTCATAACTGTCAATGGGCTGCACGCCCTCGACCAGCAACCGGGCGGCCTCGTCCTCCTTGACGGAGACGCGGCCATTGGCGACGACGACGGCGTTTTCCTGCAAGGCTGCGCGGCACTCTGCCAGGATGCGCGGGAAAACGATCATCTCCATGCTGCCGGTCAGATCCTCGACGGTGGTAAAGGCCATCAGCGTGTTGGACTTGGTGGTCATGATCTTGTTTTTGACGATTGTGCAGACAAGCGTCACCGTCTGGTTGTCAAACTGCTTTGCGTCCTCGCCCAGCAGCTGAGCAATCGTGCAGGTGGAAACCTGCGCGATCTGGGCACGGTAGGCGTCCAGCGGATGGCCGGACAGGTAGAGGCCGGAGACCTCCTTCTCCATTTTCAGCAAATCAGAGGCGGAATATTCCGGCAGGTTCGGGACCTTATAGTCGTTTGCGGTTTTCTCGTCCTCTCCTCCGCCCATCAGGCCGAACAGGTCCATCTGGCCGTCCAGATTCTGGCGGGCGTCGGTCTCGACGCTTTTCAGAATACCCTCGACACTCTCGAGCATACCGTGGCGGGTCGGCTCCAGAGTATCGAATGCACCGGCTTTGACGAGGTTCTCCAGCGCGCGGCGGTTGAGACCCGTGCCGTGCAGCCGCTTGCAGAAGTCATAGAGGCTGCTATAGGGGCGCTCGGCACGCTCCTTAATGACGGCCTCGATCAGGTCGCGGCCCACGCTCTTGACAGCGTTCAGGCCAAAGCGGATCCGCTCGCCGTCCGCCGTGAAGCCGCCGCGTGACACGTTGATGTCAGGCTGCTGGACTTTTATCCCCAAGCGCTGGCACTCCGTCGTGTACTCAATGACCTTGGATGTGTTGTCGAGCACGCTCGTCAGCAGCGCCGCCATGAACTCATGCGGGTAGTGGCATTTCAAATACGCAGTCTGGAACGCCACGTAGGCGTAGCAGGCGGCGTGGGATTTGTTGAACGCATACGACGCAAAGCTGATCATATCGTCGTAAATTTCGTTGGCGATATTTTCCGGCACGCCGTTGGCAACACAGCCCGCGCACTCCTTGCCCGGTTCCTTGCAGCCGTGGACGAAGTGCTCACGCTCCGCCTCCATGACCTTGAGTTTCTTTTTACTCATGGCGCGGCGGACGTTATCAGCCTGGCCGAAGCTGAAGCCGGCCAGCTCGCGGCAGATCTGCATGACCTGCTCCTGATAGATGACAACGCCGTTCGTGACATCGACGATGTGCGCCATCTGCGGCGTCTTATAGGTCACATGGGACGGGTCCTTGCGGTTGCGCAGATAGGTCGGAATGGAGTCCATCGGGCCGGGGCGGTAGAGCGAGATCAGTGCGATAATGTCCTCGAGGTTTTTCGGGCGCATGCCGACAAGCACCTGCGTCATGCCCGTGGATTCAAGCTGGAAGATACCCTCGGTCTCGCCCTTTGCCAGCATCGCGTAGGTGTCGGGATCGTCATAGTCGAGGTTCGCAATGCGGAAATCCGGGTCCTTGCGGCGCACGGCCAGCTCGGTATCATGGATGACCGTCAGCGTGCGCAGACCCAGAAAATCCATTTTCAAAAGACCCAGACGCTCGATCTCCACCATGTTGAACTGGGTCACGGGCAGGCCATCGTTGGTGGCAAGGGGCAGATAGTAATCCGTTGGTTCCGGGGTAATCACAACACCGGCTGCATGGGTAGAAGCGTGGCGGGGCATTCCCTCCACCTTCATGGCAGTGTCGAGCAGTTCCGTCACCTTCGGGTCCGTTTCATACATCCGCCTGAGCTCCGGTGAGACCTCCAACGCATGTTTGATGGTCATTTTGAGCTCCGCCGGGACCTGCTTTGCCACTACATCCACTTCCTGATACGGCATTCCCATCACACGGCCCACATCGCGGATTGCATTGCGGGCAGCCATGGTGCCAAAGGTAACGATCTGGGCTACATGGTCAGCGCCATACTTGCGGTTGACGTAATCAATCACTTCCTGGCGGCGCTCGTAGCAGAAGTCCACGTCGAAATC
>OLVX01001849.1_pt1 | contig 16675 bp, 14 predicted proteins | sample 1673271 | NCBI WGS metagenome assembly OLVX01 (sample SAMEA3178939, study PRJEB25190) | human gut metagenome | biome: human gut; feature: human-associated habitat; material: faeces | place: Austria | collected 2013
ATTTAGATATGGTTAAAAGTACGATACAATTTTATTATAGTAAAAATGATACCTATCACTTAGATGATTTTTATGAGATGTTAAAAAATGCTGCACAATCATTATTAACATATCATCATAATCGTTTATGTATTGATATGTTTGATGATAATATGATAGATGAAGCAAAAAAATATATTTCTTTTTATCATAATATATATTAGCTAAAGCATATTGAGACTTAGCATAATCATATTCTGCTGCTGTCTTGTATTCTTTTATTGCGTTATCTATTTTACCTATTTTTTCAAAAAAAGTTCCTTTTCTGTTGGCTTAAATTCAAAGCTTTCTAATAAATCTGTCAAGCTATATTTAGTTTTAAGCCTACAAGTAAATTTTTCCATACGTGGATAAAAACCTAGAACCCTTGTAATATCTCCAGTTTTAATATTGTTATAACATAAGTATGAAAGAATTGTTATTAGTTCTTCATTTTGCATTCTATCTTTTCTTGTATCTTCTGAATCATCAGGAGCTTTTATATAAAACCATGAAACATATTTAGCAGTAATCTCTCTAATCAATTGTATTACATCTTTGTCAACTATTGAATTCCACATTTCAAAAGTATTTGGTTTTATTGGATATGGCTTACTATTGAGTCTTATAAATAAATCAGTGGCTTCAAAATCTTCATTTAAATCTTGACTTATCTCTATTTCATCCAAGTCAAAATCTAATATTGTATCTTCGACTTCAGATAAAATATCAGAATACCTTTTCCCATTATAATGTTTCAATATTCGTAACTCTTTTAGTTTGAAATTGTGGTTAATTGAGTGTACTTTTATTCCTTCTTCATTTATATATGATCTTCCTAAGAAACCTATAATTGATAAAAGCCTTTGCTGACCATCAATAACCTCTCTTATTCCATCTTTTCTCACATATATAAATAATGGAGGAAGTTTTATTCCTAACAGGATACTTTCAATGATGGAAGATGCTTTTTTTATACTGATTTTTTCTTGTCTTTGATAAGAAGGTCTTATTAAATAGTAATTAGAAGCTAAATCTGCCATCACCTGATCTATAGGTTTAGAGGCTGGAGAAGGTTTATTAATTCTTAAACTGGCAAGCCTATCCATTGTTAGTTCAGCATCTTTCTCTGTCTGCTTTAGTGAATTGATTTTATGTTTAAAATCAGAAGATCTTAAATACATCTTAAACTCAAATCCTGATAACTTATTTAATAGGTTAGCTGTATCTGTAAAGCGAGCTACAATATTGCCATAATAATGATCACTATCTGTTTGGTATATATGAAGGTTATTTTTGTAATGTTCATTAAGTATTTGTGCGTGTTTACTAATATCAAATGGAATATTTTCATTATTAAGAATTCGGATACCCCACAAAAGACATTCATAGGCATTGCCACTGCTTATTTCAATATAAGCAGTTATGTCATGAATTTGTTCTAACATTTTCTTTATATCATCTTCTATACACTGTTCATTTTCTCTAGCATTCCCGATATAATTATCATATAGTAAGTCTAAAAAAAAGTTTTTACCACTATCAGCATATCTGGTAATTGGTAATGAGCTAAGAATTAGTGATTTTCTTAAAAAAGTAACCATGTCAACTATAAGCTCATTTTTAATTTTGTCACTATTGTAAAAAAAACATTTGTTTATTTTATTGTATAAATCTTCATTTTCTTTTAACTCATGTTTGAAATAGTCGGAGAAAGTATCTGAATCATATTTGGCATTATCCACCTCTGATTGATTTAGAGGGGTTATTCCTGAATTGTATCGTCTAAATATTTCCTTTTTTATTTTATCCTCAATTACAGGATCTAGCACTGGCATACCAACAACTTCAAACTCAAAAATACGAATTTTAGTGTTTAAGAATAGCTGTTGTATATCAGAATTTAATTTACTAAAAGTCTTTTTTGCAAGAGCCTGTAATTCTAGTAATCCAGATAAGTGTAAAGCGAAATCATCTTCTTTGAATCTTTTTAAAGTTTCAAATCTTTGTCTACCATCAATAACTTCTACTCTCATTCCTGACTTGTAAAAAACAAGTGGGGGGATTTCGGTTCCTAACACTACACTTTCAATGAAAAAAGATTGTTTATCCTTCTCCCAAACGTAATTTCGTTGGTAGTATGGGTCATACTTGATGCGTTTTAAATATCTATCACTTAATAAAGTTGCAACAGATACAGTTCTTGCGTCTTTTTTTAAATTATTCTTAAAGGTTTCAATGAAAGCCTCTTGGTTATTATTATTTATCATAATTCTATATCTTTGTTTAATTTCTCAATCAATTGTTCATTAAGTATATACTCAAACAACATAGTTCCGTCAACTTCTGCTTGAGATCTATAAGCAAATTCTTTATCTATTGTTTTAGAGATTTTTTTGAATTTTTGTGATGATAATTTAGAGTACATAAGTATATACTCATATCCACTATTTAGAGAATCAATTCTATCAAATTGTGATTGTAAATTTTTTGCACCTCTTCTAATAATAATGCAATTTCTAAAATTTTCTTCCCCAAAAACTTCATTGCATATCTTTTTACAATTTTCAACCTCTTCATTACTTATACTTATAAATATAACTCCATCATCTCTTAATAAATTCCTAGCCAACTTTAATCTAGGATACATCATATTTAGCCAATCAGTATGATATCTCCCATTTGTCTCTGGGTTAGCTCTTGTCGTTTGATTAGTAATCCTCTTATAATTATCAATATTATCCCTAAGATTATCCTTATATACAAAATCATTCCCTGTATTATAAGGTGGATCAATATAAATCATCTTAACCTTACCAAAGTAACTCTTTTGAAGTAATTTCAATACCTCTAGATTATCCCCCTCAATATAAAGATTCTCTGTATCATCCCAATTCTTGCTACTCTCTTTATCTGGTCTTAAAGTTCCTGTGGAAGGAGTTTGTGCGATTCTAATAGCGTTGTTTTTCCCATGCCAAGTAAACTCATATCTTTCTTCGTTATCATCTACTTCATCTCCAAGTATTAATCTTAACTTGTCAAAGTCAATCTTCCCTTCTTCAAAAACTTCTGGAAATAATTCTTTTAATTTGTTCAAATTATCTTCCGTCAAATCCATACTTTTCCCCTTTAAATTTTCCATAACTAATTCCCCTTTTACTAAAAATATATCTTTATTTAAACTATTTTATTTAATCTATCATTTACTATTTTTTTCATTGTATCTAAGTATTTATCTTTTTCTTTATAAATTTTAGACTTACATTTTGGACATACTGCTATAATATTTAAAACACTATCAATGTCTTTTGATGGCTTATTTTTATCTATTATATAGATACTTAAATTATTATTTTCCTCACCACATAGTTCGCAGTGATTTGATGCAATTTTTAACACCTCACTTACTCTACTACTATTTTTTATGACATGTTTTATATCAATACCTATATTGTATGTTTTAACTTTTTTATCCTTTTGTGTTTTGGCTTTTTTATTTTTAGAGTTATTCTTTTCTTTAGCTTCTTTATATATAGGTGATTTTTGCTTGCATGTATTGCAAATGTCGTATCCAACTTGCCATAAAATTATGGATTTTGCATAACAAGAACCATCATCTTCATCATAGTGTTTACAGTCTACTTCGACGTGTTTATGAGGTCTTTCAATATGATATGATGTTCATATTTTACCCCTTTGTGATTTATTTTTTGAAATCATATATATCCCCCCAAATAAAATATATTTAAACAATTAATGTTTAAAATTCTATCATTTAGTCCCTTTATATATATTATTTAAACTATATTTTCAATTTACCTTTTAATTTTTCTATTTTCTTATTTATTTCAACAGCTTTTACATTAAGCTCCATCTTCTTATTAAACTGACTTTCTCTTTTTAGTTTGCTTAATGTCTTTTTAAGCTGAACTTCTAGTCTTTCTATTTTTTCTGATATTTGTTTACTTTCTTCCAACGTCTTTTTATCACTTATATCTTCATATTCACCTATTTTGCTTAAATCTAATTCTTTGTTATAAGCTTTAACTATTGATTTAGCTATTGGGTGATTTGAGTTAGCTTCTGCATATGCTGCATATTCCATAAGTTCATCTTCTGAAACATTTACTGCATTTACTTTTGTTACGTTGAATACACCTTTTGTAAGTGTACCAGTTTTATCAAATACTACTGTATCTACATATCTTAATGCTTCTAAGTAGTTACTTCCTTTGATTAATACACCATTTTTAGATGCGAAACCAATTCCACTGAAGAATGTAAGTGGTATTGATAAAACTAATGCACAAGGACAAGAAACAACTAAGAATGTTAATCCTCTTAATACCCAATCATACCAAACTGCTTGGCTTGATATATCTATTATCATTGGTGGTATTATAGCTATTATAGCTGCTAATGCAACAACTACTGGAGTGTAGTATTTAGAGAATACACTTATAAAGTTTTCTGTTTTTGCTTTTTTACTACTTGCATTTTCAACTAAGTCTAATACTTTTGATACTGCTGATTCACCGAAATCTTTTGTTACTTCTATTGTTAATAATGCATTTTTATTTATGAAACCAGAAAGTACTTCATCTTCTACATTTACACTTCTAAGCACTGATTCACCAGTAAGAGCTGAAGTATCAACCATTGAAGAACCTTCTATTACTATACCATCAAGAGGAACTCTTTCACCTGGTTTAACTACGATTATGTCTCCTATTTCAACTTCTTCTGGATCTACTACTTCTATTTCATTTCCTATTTTTAAGTTTGCTATGTCAGGTCTAATTTCCATTAATGATGAAATTGATTTTCTTGATTTACCAACTGCTATACCTTGTAAAAATACACCTACTTTGTAGAATACCATAACACCAACTGCTTCTGATGTTTCACCAATTATGATTGCTCCAAGTGTAGCTACAGTTATTAAGAAGTTTTCATCGAATACTCTACCATTTTTAATATTTTTAGCTGCTTTTAATAATACGTCTCCACCTACTACTAAATAAACTGCTATAAATGCTATTGTACTTATTAAATCTTGGTTTCCATGACCATGGCCACCACCTATAATTTGTTGAGCAAATGTTATAGCATATGCTATTACACCGACAAATAATCTTATTTTTTCTATTTTATCTTTATCAAATTTCTTTGTTACTTTTTCATTTAATGCTTTATTTTGTGCTTTTGAAATTCCTTTTACTTGTATATTTAAACAATGTTGAAGATTTTTAGCTATTGTTGCTACTTCTTCAGTTACTACTCTTCTTGATACTGTTCCATCTAGTTCTATATCTAATATACAGTTTCCAAAATCTAAAGTAGCACTTTTTACACCCGCAGATTTATTTGCTTCAAATTCTATTTGATCTGCACATTGTTTACATTTTAGATTTTCTAATTTTAATTTTAATTCTTTAGAAGTTCTGTTGTCATGTACTTGTATATTAAGTCCTGGTTCTGTTGTATCTATTATGTTTATTACTTTGTCTATAGTTAATTTTCTACTTGCCCCATCTTTTAATTCAAAACTTAATTTTTTATTTACGAAGTTTAAATTTGCTATTTCTACTTCATCTAAATCTGATACTTTTTGACCGATTACTTCTGCACAGTGTGCACAGTTTAATCCACCTAAAGTCATATCTACTCTTTTATTATTTCCTTTGCTTGATGCTTTTTCTATAACTTGAATATCAAGACCTGGTTCTGTTGTATCTATTATGTTTATTACTTTATCTATAACTAGGTTTCTACTTACTCCGTTTTTTAATTCAAAGCTTAGTTTTTTATTTACGAAGTTTAAGTTTGCCATTTCTACTTCGTCTAATGCTTCTACTTTTTGACCGATTACTTCTGCACAGTGTGCACAATTTAATCCACCTAAAATCATGTCAACTCTATTATCTTGAGCTTTTTTTGATTTTTTACTTTCCATTACTTTTATATCAAGTCCTGGTTCAGTTGTGTCTATTATTTTTATTACTGTTTCTATTATAACGTTTCTATCTGAAGCATTTTTTAATTCAAAGTTTAATTTTTTATTTACGAAGTTTAAATTTGCAGCTTTTACTTCGTCTAATGCTTCTACTTTTTGGCCGATTACTTCTGCACAGTGTGCACAATTTAGACCTCCAAGTATCATACTTACGTTTTTGTCTCCTTCTTCAGCATTTCCTTGTAACTTTTTATTTGTTTTATTTGCTGGTTTTTTAGTGCTAATTTGTAATGAAGAATCCATAGTTTTTATTAATGAAGATAATTCATTTATAATTGCACCTTCATCTTTTGATGAATCTATAGATAAAACTAATGATTTGTTTGAAGCATTTACATTACAAGATTTTACACCTGGAACATTTACTGCTAAAATTTCTATCATTTCTGCTACATCTGTAGTTAATGATCCTTGAACAAACAATTCTTTTTTTGTTAAAGTTGCTGTACTCATATAATTCCCCTTCTTTCTCCTTTTCTTTTTTAGCGTTTATACATTTCTTCAATATGATGTAAACCATAGTCAAATATTTTTGTTATATGGTCGTCATCTAATGAATAAAATACTGTCTTTCCTTCTTTTCTGAATTTAACAAGTCTTGCTTGTTTTAAAACTCTTAATTGATGTGATATTGCCGATTGTGTCATTCCTACTAACTCAGCTATATCACATACACACATCTCTTCTTTAAATAATATAAATATTATCTTTATTCTTGTTTGGTCTCCCAAAACTTTAAATAATTCAGCTAAATCCACAAGCATATCCTCTTCTGGCATATTTTCTCTTACTGTCTCTATAATGTCTTGATGTATGTGTTTAAATTCACACTCAGCTATATTTTCTCCATTATTGATGTCAATATTTAAGTTATTATTTTTCATATATTACCTCCAAATCATTTTAATATATGAATAACTGTTCATATATTAATAATAATCTTTTTAAGTTTAATTATCAAGATATTTTTAGAAGTTTTTTTAATTTCTTCTATTCCATTTCATTATCCTTAATTTAAATACCCAATATTATAAATCTAAATTGAAATTTACTACTTTGTAAATTTTAACTTTAAACATATATTTTTTATTAATTTAATATATATATTACTAGAAAAATTGTTAATTGTTTCATAGAAATAGAAAGGAGAATCCATATGAGTAACAATAATAGAAATGACAATTCTAAACCTAATTATATATATCCTCAGCCTTATATAGACCCAATGGTTTATTTAAACCCTTACTATTCAAATGCTACAGGATACCAATATAATAGTCAAGGATATGTTGAATATCCTAATAATCCCGGATACATTGATTATTCTCAATTTAATGATAACCAAACTAATGACTCTACTGATCAAAACTTAACGAATAATAACTTAATGAATAATAATACTGATAACGCAGAGGAGTATACTAATATTCCATATGACGAAGATTTTAATATACCTTCTATTCCATATTTTCCACAAACAAATATGCCTAACTCTCAACAAGGTATGCCTAATATGATATTGCCTAATCAACAGTATCAATCTTTGCCACCAAATATGGAAAATCAAGGTGTTGATAATAATCTAAATCAGCAAGTTCCACAGCAGCAACAACCGCAATCTCAACAACAACAAATGCAGCAAATACAACAAAATCAAATGCAACAACCACAGATGCAGCAACCATCACAAAATTTAAATCCACAAAATATGCAAAATATAAATTATCAAAATCCAAATATGATGAATCCTGGTATGCCTTATGGAGTTCCTATGCAACCAAATATGATGGGAGGGTATATTCCTATGCCAAAACCACCAATGTATCCAGTAGGTATGTTCCCTAATATGTATCCAGAAATGCCACCTAATATAATGTATTATCCTAATTATCCTAGTTATCCTTTTGTAAATGTATCTCCTGGTATGCCTAGTGTAAATATGGAAGAATTTGATGAAGAGGAAATGTAAATAATTATAATATGTTGGAGATTATACATTATCTACAAACTAGACAATGTATAATTTCCTTAGAATTAAAAAAAAGGAAGTAAATTATAAAATACTATAATCTACTTCCTTTTATTTTCCCTTAATATATTTTTATCTTTAATCTTTTTATCTATAATAGTACTGAATGTTCTACTATTCCACAAGCGGCAACATTATCGCCTTTTTTAATTGATAATCCGTAATGATTATACATTATACGACAATCTTCTAATGCTCTATATTCGCCGATTACATTTCCAAAAAAGTCTTTTACAGTACCGATTAATCCACCTTTTTTAACAAACATACCTGGTTCAATACGTGGGAACCATACGCCCGTATGTTGTGATTCGATGTAGTCCGTTTTCATCCATACTATTCTTTCTACTTCTTCTGGTCTATGAGTTATTTCTAATACATTGAAATGGTCTAATAATAAGTATATATCTTGGATAAATCCTTCATAATCTTCTTTTTCGCAAGTATTATTGTAACCTCTCTCAACTAATATACCTGGTATACCTTTTGATGCTGCATAGCTATAAAAACCATCTTTTGATCTCGATGCAATTAAGTGTTCTATTGCTATATTTGATGCTGCACCCATTGATATTTTTGATACTTCGTCTCCTGCTGCTACAGGGAAGAATAGACAAGATGCCATTTGTTCCATAGCTGAACCACTGTGAAGGTCCATAATAAAATCTGCTATTGGCATGATTTTATCTTCTAAAAATGCCATTATCTTTCTACTTATTGTTCCATTTTTATCTCCATAAAAATCTCTATTAAGATTCATTCCATCCTCTGGAACTATTGAGTCAGTTCTTTCTGTAAAACCGCTAGAATTTAAGCAATGTATTATCACAATACGTCCGTTTACTTTTTTAGGATCTATCTCAGCTGCTGTCGTCATACATGCAACAACCCCTGGGAACTCACAACTATGTAATCCACCATTTATAACTATTGTCTTTCCTGTATTTTCCCCATTTATAATCGTCGTAGGTATTTCGTAATCTTCACCATATGGACGAATCATTACTTGAAGTTTTTGACCTGCCTCAATTTGCTTGCCTAAAAAGTTCCAAGTTTCATTTCTCATATTTTGCCTCCCAATTCCACTATTACTTTTATAATATATTTCTCACTTTTTATCTCATTATTATATATTAATCTTATTTTTATATTTTAAATATTAATTCTTACTTGATAATTATTATTATCATTTTAACTGTTTATATATTACCATAAATATATTATGAAAAAAACTCCTATTTTGTCTAAATTTAATAACAAAGTGTTATCACGCATAATCTTCTTTGGATTTATATAATATTTTTAGACATTAAATAAGGAAATGCTACAGTATTTGTATCATTTCCTTGTTTAAAACACGTATATATTATTTGTTTTCTTTTCTGTTTCTATTATAGTTAATTAAACAACCAGCCTTGACTATTTCTTTTTCATCATCTGTCATATCAGTTATATATAAATCTAGTTCAGTTATCTTATCTGAGATAACATATGCTTTTATATTGTCCATATTGTTGTCTAATGCTTTTCTTATATTTGGAACAAATATATAATCTCCAACTTCAAATTCTGCATCTGCCTTCATTTGGAATGGAATCATACCCCAATTCATTACGTTTGAGCGATAACGTTTAGTTGCATATTCTTTGCATATATTTGCAAGACCTCCCATTACTCTTTGGCAACTAGCTGCTTGTTCACGAGCAGAACCATCACCTGGCTTTTTAGCATAAATCATACTTCCAATTTCGATGTCATTAGTATTTTCTATTTTAAAGTTTTCTTTTATTTTTTTATAAACATTATTAAGATTTTTATCTAGTGTTGTTGGGTCTTCCCCTTTTAATCTTGCTTTTTCTACTTTATCTACTTCTTTTGTCTTTCCTACGTATTCTGGGTCTCTTCTTGATAATGCAAATTCAGCTAATTTCAATGGATTAGATCTAAATGCTGAAGTTTCTCCTGATGGAATCAGTTCATCAGTTGTTGTAACTTCATCTAGTATTTTTGAGCATACTTTTAATAAAATATTGTCAGATAACGGACTCATCTCTGGCCAATCTTTTATATTTGGACCATAAACTAGATCTAATTTGTTATCACCTTTTCCAAATCCTTGATACACTCTACTTCTATATGATGAATCATCAAATTTATAATCAGGTATATTTTCTTCATTTACTAAATCAGTCGCCGGTGTTAAAATTCCTCCATTTGCTGCAGTAGCTGCTATACTTCTAGCATCCATCAATGCAACAGATGACATTTGACCGTTTCCCGGCTTAGAACCTTCTCTATTTGGAAAGTTTCTTGTTGTATGTCTTATACTTAATCCGTTATTTGCTGGAGTATCTCCTGCCCCAAAACATGGTCCACAAAATGCAGTTTTAATTGTTGTACCAGTAGCCATTAATGTTGAAATTGCACCTTTTTCTAATAAATCCATAAATACTGGTTGAGATGATGGATATACTGCTAATGAAAATTCATCATTGCCACAGTTTTTTCCTTTTAATATTTCAGCAGCTTGCATTACACTAGTGTATGTACCACCTGAACATCCTGCAATTATACCTTGTTGAACTTGTAGTTTTCCATCAACTATTTTATCAGTTAAACTGAATTCTATTTCTGGATTATCTATTAATTTTTTAGCATCTTCTTCTACTTTAGTAAGTATTTCTTCAAGATTTGCGTTTAATTCATCTATTTCATATACATTGCTTGGATGGAATGGTAAAGCTATCATTGGTTTTATTTCACTTAAATCAACATAAACTAATCCATCATAATAAGCGACTTCTTTCGGATTTAACTCTTTATAATCTTCTACTCTGTTGTGAGCTTCTAAGAATTCTTTTGTATTTTCGTCTGTTCTCCATACTGAAGTTAAACATGTAGTTTCAGTAGTCATAACATCAACACCATTTCTATAATCAGTGTCCATTGATGCAACCCCTGGTCCTACGAATTCCATTACTTTATTTTTAACGTATCCGTTTTTAAATACTTTTCCGATTATAGCAAGTGCTATATCCTGTGGCCCAACTCCTGGGTGTGGTTTTCCTTCTAAATAAATAGCAACAACACCTGGATAATTTATATCATATGTGTCTTCCAATAGTTGTTTTACTAGTTCTCCACCACCTTCACCAACTGCCATTGTTCCAAGAGCTCCGTATCTAGTGTGACTGTCTGAACCTAATATCATTTTTCCACATCCGGCCATCATTTCTCTCATGTATTGATGGATAACTGCAATATGTGCTGGAACATAAATTCCACCGTATTTCTTAGCTGCTGATAAACCAAACATGTGGTCATCTTCATTTATAGTTCCACCAACTGCACATAATGAGTTATGGCAATTTGTTAGAACATAAGGAATCGGAAATTTTTTCATCCCTGATGCTTTTGCAGTTTGGATTATACCAACATATGTAATATCATGAGATGCCATTGCATCAAATTTTATTTTTAATTTATCCATATCAGAAGAAGTGTTGTGTGATTCTAATATTGAATATGCTATTGTCCCCTTTTTAGCTTCTTCTTTATTAGCTTTCTTTCCAGTTAGTTGTTCAACTTTTTCACTTTCTGATTCTTTTACTATTGCATCCCCGTTTACTAGGTATACACCTTCATCATATAATTTAATCATTTCACTATCTTCCCTTCGACTTTATATTAATTATTTTTATTTGCATTTTTAATTAAGCTTCTATATAAAAGATACTCCGTTATTCATTTAAAGTCTAATATAGTTTTTTTATATATATTATTCCAAAAAGTAATAACATATTTTTGATGAGTTTTCTTGACTTGAAGTCAACTCTAAACCTTATAATAAAATGTAAGGAAATTTATTATAAAACAGGGGGAATTATAATGACTAAATCAAAAGTATATTTTACAGATTTTCGTACAAAACTTGGCGAAGGTCTTCCAACAAAATTAAAGAGATTAATAAAAGATGCTGGTATTACTGATATTGATATGGATAACAAATTTGTAGCGATAAAAATGCATTTCGGGGAGCTTGGTAACTTAGGATTCTTACGTCCAAATTATGCAAGAGCCGTTTCAGATGTTGTTAAAGAACTTGGTGGACATCCATTTTTAACTGACTGTAATACTCTATATCCTGGAAAAAGAAAAAATGCATTAGAACATTTAGAATGTGCATGGGAAAATGGATTTACACCACTGACTGTAGGATGTCCAATTTTAATAGCTGATGGATTAAAAGGAACAGATGATATAGAAGTTCCAGTTGCTGGTGGGGAATACATAGAAAAAGCAAAAATCGGTCGTTCAATAATGGATGCCGATGTATTTATAAGTTTAACTCACTTCAAAGGTCATGAAACGACTGGCTTTGGTGGGGCTATAAAAAATATAGGTATGGGATGTGGTTCTCGTGCAGGCAAAAAAGAACAACACAATGATGGAACGCCAACTATATCAGAATCAAAATGTCGTGGATGTAAGAAATGTCAAAAAGAATGCGCTAATAATGGATTAGTTTTCAATAAAGAAACTAAAAAAATGAGCATAAACCCAGATACTTGCGCAGGATGTGGTCGTTGTATCGGTGCATGTAACTTTGATGCAATCGCATTTGAAAATTACACAGCAGTTGAAAATCTAAACTGTCGTATGGCTGAATACACTAAAGCTGTAGTAGATGGACGTCCAACATTCCACATTTCTCTTGTTGTAGATGTTTCTCCAAACTGCGACTGTCATGCTGAAAATGATGCGCCAATCTTACCTAATATAGGTATGTTCGCCTCTTATGATTTATTAGCTTTAGATCAAGCATGTGTTGATGCCTGTATGGATGCTACACCAATAAGAAATAGTCAACTAGGCGACAATCTTGCAAAAAAAGATTTCCATGACCATCATGACCATTTTACAAATTCCACTCCAGAATCAGAATGGAAAACTTGCTTAAGTCATGCTGAAAAAATTGGACTTGGTTCTAGAGACTATGAACTAGTTGTTATAAAATAAAAATTTAAAACTAAAATATCACTTTTAATATAATATATTTTTAAATAGGTCAGTAAAATTGTGAATTTCTAATATAGAACAAATGAAATAAGGGAGTATATCAATATGATTACTCCCTTATTTCTATATTATCTTTAATAAATTTTATAAAATTATTTACAACACTGCTCATCTGTTTTCCCTTTGGATATACTAGCCAGGTATTTCTTATTATACTATTACCATCATCGTCTAATATCGGTGTTAAACAAAGGTTATATACTTTCTCAAAACCTTCAGGCAGAAAACAACATGCATATCCAAGCCCCTTATCTACTAACTGCCACGCAAATTCTACATATCCAGCAAACATTCCTACTGGCGGATTATTCCCATATGTATTTTTCCACCATTCATCCAAAATTTCTTTACTCTTATCATTAGTTTTATAATCAATGCGCTGCATTTGTGGCAACTTCATTAAATCAATTGGATCTTTTGATACTATGTAAGCTTTATTTTGTTTAACCAAAATCTTATCTACATCACCTTCAAAGTCACCACATACAAATCCCAACTCTATGTGGTTTTCTAATATCATCCTAAATAAATTATTGCTCTGGTCATTTATAATTTCAAACTTTATATTTTTATGTTCTTGTGAATATCTATATAACACATCTGTTAATTCAAATTTGCTATATGTGTAAGGTGAACCTATTTTAATTGTTCCTTCTAATTCAGTTTTATAAGTATATAGTCCATGTTTTACGTCTTTTATAAATTCCATGTACTCCTTAGCTCGCTTCGCTAGATATTCTCCCTCTGGAGTAAATTTCACCCCTTTCGAAGTACGATTTATTATTTTAACTCCAAAATCTTTTTCCATACTTTTAACCCTTTTTGTAAGAGATGGCTGACTTATATACAACATATCTGCTACTTTTGTCATATTTGGTGTTTCGTACAATCTATATAATATCTCCCAATCTGTATCTTTCATTATTTGCTCCCCTTTTTGCAATAATTTATACTACATTTTTATTTTATCAAAGTAAATTAACACATACAATATAATTAAAAAGGTAAACTCACTTAATAATTCACATCACTTTAATTATTTATCTTCTAAGCCCTATGTTATATTTTGTTCCTATATTTACTCCAAAATTGAATACTATTATAGTCGATATAACAAAAAGCATAAAGATACCATACCCAAATAAAACCCCTGTAATAAATCTTTTTATATTATTACTTTCATAAGAAGTTAATGCTTGTGTAAATCCATCTATGATTAATGGAATCATAATAATAAATGATGCTTTAGCAGTTAATCTAAAAAAGAAACAACAAATCAAGGCAAAACATATACCTACAAATTCACCTGTACATCTTGCACATATCGGAAATTTTTGCCCTTTATAATAAAATGATCTATCATCTCTGCAATGGCATCCAAAAATAATTGGAAACCACTTATAAATCCATTTTTTTGAATTAGAAAGGAGTAAGTCCACGTCTTACACTCCTAATAAAAAAGGGAAGCACCTAATATAAGTACTATAAGATAGTACACCGCTGCTATTCCCACTGCTACTAAAGCACCTATCCCTGCTGCTTTAGCTGTTTTAGGTTTAGTATCTTTCCAAACTAAGAACAAAACAAGTCCAACGATAGGAACACAACAACCTAAAAGTCCCCATAAAAATCCACCATTATCAACAACTTCTGGTGTTGTTGGTGCTATTTCTTGCTGTTGTACACCACAAGATGGACATATAACTGCCTTGTCATCTATTTCTTTCCCACAATTTTTACAAAAAGCCATTTTCTTTCCCCCTCAAAAATAAATACTATGATTTCTCTCTAGTAATAAAAATATCCATTTTGCTATCATATTAATACATTTATATTCCAAGACGTAATTAAATATTCCCATCCATAATTTTAAAAGAAATGAAATTTTGTATATATAAAAAAGGTATAGATTCATCAGGAATCTATACCTTTTACTATCACTTTACGCAACGTATACTCTATTTCCATTTGGTCCTATATACTCATTATCGCTAAAAGCTAATATTATGTAGAATACTGGTCTTAGGAAGAATAATCCTAAACAAAATCCTAAACCTTTATCAAATGATTTTGCTAATTTATACATACACATAAAATCAACTATTACGCCTACTAACGGAATAATCGTAGCTAAAAATACCCATCCATTCCCCCAGGCAATTTTGAAAAGGCAATAAGAATTATATATTGGTATAATACTTTTCCATCCAGCTATCCCTGCTTTTTGGAAAACTACCCATTGTGCAGCAACTGTAAGTATATAAAATAATATTGCTATTAATCCCATTCTATTTTCCTTCCTTTGTTTTTTATTGATTTTATTATATTATAATTCCTTATAAAGGGTCAATATTACCCCAAAATATACATATATAGATATATTTATCATAAAATATTCATAAAAAAATACTAACTGTTCTAAAACGTCAGTTAGTATTTTTCATTTTATTTTTATATTAAGCTTCTACCAAAACTATCTTTTCCTCAGCTAAACTCTTTTTCACGTCTATAACCCTTTGGTTAGAAGAGCCTCTCATTGTAAGAGATAGGTTTCTATTTTCCTGTTGAAATGGTCCATCAACTAAAACATCTAAATATTTCAGAACTTCCTTTTGTCTTTCTGTAAAATCATCTACAGTATAACCCGTCCACATGTAGATTTTTTTGTTTGGAAATTCTTCTTTAAATCTTTTGCATACTTCTATTACTCCATCTACATTTTCTGGACATAATGGCTCGCCCCCCAGAATAGATAGATCTCTTTGTACGCTATTTTTGTTGATATTTTTAAGTATATAATCTAAATCTTCTTTTCTGAACTCTTTTCCGCTATTAAAGTCCCACGTTTCTCCGTTAAAACAGCCCTTACAGTGGTGCCTGCAGCCAGATACGAACAGGCTTACACGCACGCCTGTGCCGTCTGCAATGTCGTAGGATTTAATGTTTCCGTAGTTCATAACTGATTCCTCTTTTCCTCCTGTGCTTGATAATCAAATGCACACATCTTGCAGAAAGCCTTTTTCAAACACGATTCAGGACTTTCATAGTAAAATACCATTATGCAAAAAAATCCGGACAGAAATCAAAATTATGAAATTCAGAAAACTGTCCGGAGTGTTATGTTCAGTGGTAACGTTATATAAGGTTCTGTAAACGTAGTTCACAGAAAACCCGGGAACCATTACTTATTACAGATGTAATACACGATCCTTGATCTCCTGGGTACGTCCCTGGTTCCAGAACTGGGTACCGATGTATCCACAGGTTCTTCTGGCAACGCTCATCTTATCCTGATTGCGGTTACCGCAGTTCGGGCATTCCCAGATCAGCTTGCCGTTCTCGTCTTCTTTGATCTGGATCTCTCCGTCATATCCGCAGACATCACAGAAATCACTCTTGGTATTCAGCTCTGCATACATGATGTTATCATAGATAAACTTCATAACAGAGAGAACTGCCGGAATATTCTGCTTCATATTCGGAACTTCCACGTAGCTGATGGCTCCTCCTGGAGAAAGCTTCTGGAATTCAGA
>OLVX01001880.1_pt1 | contig 16441 bp, 9 predicted proteins | sample 1673271 | NCBI WGS metagenome assembly OLVX01 (sample SAMEA3178939, study PRJEB25190) | human gut metagenome | biome: human gut; feature: human-associated habitat; material: faeces | place: Austria | collected 2013
CTTCTTCCCAAGACCGGCGAAGGCCGCCTCGCCGCAGCCTTGGCGCTCGCCGCCGCCGGTGTCCTGCTCGCGGTCGTGTCGCGCCTCTTTGGGCGGGAAGGGGGCAGCCGTGATGAGTAGCCGCTTCCCGTCGCCTGGCGCGTTGTCTCCTCCGTAGTCGCGCCAAAGGCATCTGTTCCGATCTAACGCTCGGTTCAAAAGGCGGCCTTCAGGCTGCCCGAATCCATAAGCAACCTCACAGAAAGAGAAACAAAAACGTGAAGACCAGCAAGAACTTCGCCCGCATCGCCGTGACGGCGGGCCTTACCGCGGCGATGGCCCTTGGCAACGTCGTCGCGCCTGCGGCCATGGCGTTCGCGGTGGACGCGGGGTCCACCGTCACGTTCGAGGACGGCGATTACGCGGCGTCCACGACCTATAAGGGCATACAGATCTTCAAGGCGAAGGTCACGACCGACGGGGCCACGACGGTGAGCAACATCGATTGGGCCAGCAACGACGTCGAGGCGGCCGTGGTGGACGCCATCAAGGCGAAGGATAACTCTTACACCAGTGAGAACGCGCAGGACGCCGCCGACTGGCTGAACGAGCACGCCAAGGTTGCCGGGATCGACCCGAAGGTCGCGAGCGACAACGTCCTGAGCTTGATTGCCGACAACCTGGATGGCGTGTCCGGCTGGCAGACGACGACCGCGGGCAGCCCGTCCCTTTCTGGCCTCGCTGCCGGCTACTGGCTGTTCCTCACCGCTGCCGCCGGCACTCCTGACGGCAGCTCGACCGATGCGTTCACCTCTCCCGTTTACGCCGTGATCGATGGCGTCAGCTCAACGACCGTCAAGCCAAAGAAGGGCGTCCCCACGGTCGAGAAGAAGGTCCTCGACGACGCGGATGCCTCCGGCGCCGACATCAAGGGCTCCGACAAATGGAAGGACGTCGCCGACTCCCAGATCGGCCAGGAGGTGAACTATAAGCTCACCGGCGCCATCGCCAGCAACTACGACACCTTCAGCACCTATGCCTACAAGTTCACAGACGTGCTTTCCGACGGTCTTGACTTCGTCGGCGGCTCGGTCGAGGTGTACGCGGTGAACGGCGGCACTTATTCTCCGATCGATGCGAGCAAGTACGACGTGGCCTGGGACGCCAACAAGCTGACGGTCGAGTTCAAGGTCGGCGATGGCAAGAAGGGCCTCAAGGACGTTGACGGTGTGACCGCAGATACCAAGATCGTCGTCTTCTACAAGGCCAAGCTCAACGGCAGCGCCGTGATCGGCAACGCAACTGACGGCAACAAGGGCGGCAACCCCAACACCGTCACGCTCGAGTACTCCAACAACCCGTATGCCGAGGGCACGGGCACGACGATCGAGGACACCGTCGCCGACTTCGCGTTCAAGCTCAACCTCAACAAGGTCGACCAGGGCACCGAGAAGGGCCTCGCGGGCGCCGTCTTCACCATCCAGTCCGCCGACGCGAACACCCAGGGAAAGTACGTCGCCTCGAAGGCTGACGACGCCGCGGGCGTCGCCGCGGGCCAGCTCGTGACCGTTACCGACGCTAGCAACCTTCCCGAGTACGTGAAGTTCACGTCCGGTGAAGACGGCAAGATCACCGTCCCCGGCCTTGACGCCGGCTCCTACAAGGTGACCGAGCTCCGGACCCCCGACGACAGTAAGTACACCAAGGCCAACCCCTTCACCTTCACCATCAAAGCGGACTATGACAAGACGGCGATGAAGGTGACGAACCTCACGGCGGCGGTTTCCGAGTCCGACAAGGGCCGCACCGACATCGCCTTCGGCACGCTCGACGGCACTGCCGGCGACCACACGCTGACCGGCGTGGAGGGCACCGGCACCGACGCCGTCGCCGGCGAGGTCACCATCAATGTCGGCAACGCCAAGTCCGTGGGCCTTCCCATCACCGGCCTTGACGGCGTGACGCTCACCTGGGTCGCCGGCGGCGCCGTGCTCGTCATCGGTGTGGCGCACCTCATCCGCAGCCGTCGCGAGGAGTCCGAGGAGTAACCTGCCCCTTGGCCTGCCGCCGTATTAAGCGGGCTTCTTGCTTTGTCAGGCGAGGCCCCGCGGTTTCGACCCGCGGGGCCTCGCTCTTTGGATGGTGACGGTACCTCTTGCCTAGTGCGCGATACCGCTCATATGCTGATGGCCCACATGTCCAAACCGACCGACGTCGGAGGCGCCGATCCGATGAAACACAAAGACAAGCGCAACTCGACGGGAGCCCCCGTTCCAAGCGGCAAGAAGCGCCGTAGGCGCCTGCCGCGCTGGGCCGACCGGCTCATCACCATGGCCGTCATCCTCGTCGGCGTCGGCCTCATGGTATGGCCCTGGGTTCTCGACCGGCTCGAGGCGTCGGGCGTCTTCAACCAGATCAGCGCCGTGTCCAGCACGGTGGATGCCCTCCCCGAGGAGGAGCGGGAGCGGATTATGCTCCAGGCGCGCTCATACAACGAGCTGCTCGCCGGTGCTGCCCCCGAGCTTCCCGCCGACCAGGTTGAGCCTTACGAGCGGCAGCTCATATTCGACCGCGACCCCATGATGAGCTGGGTCGAAATCCCCTCCATCGACGTGAGCATGCCTATCTACCACGGCACGAGCGAGGAAGTCCTCATGGCGGGCGTCGGCCACCTGGAGGGCACGAGCCTGCCGGTGGGCGGCACCTCGACGCATTGCGTGCTCACCGCGCACTCGGGCATGCGCAACCTGAGCATGTTCGACGACATCCATTCGCTGGAGCCCGGCGACCTGGTGCTGCTGCACACCATGAGCAAGACGCTCGCCTACAAGATGGTGGACTCCGAGGTCGTGCTGCCCGAGGAGATGGAGTCGCTGACCATCGAGCCCGGCGCCGACAGGGTGACGCTCGTCACCTGCACGCCCTACGGCGTGAACGACCATCGCCTGCTGGTGCACTGCGTGCGCACCAAGTACAACAAGAAGGACGTCGACAAGCAAAAGTCGCTGGCCGACCGCCACTGGGGCAAGCGCGAGTTTGCCGTGCTCATCGTGGTCGTGGCCATTGTGCTGTTGCTGCTGGACATCGTGATCCACGCGGTCCGCAAGCGCCGCAAGGCCAAGGCCTCGGCATAAGACATCGTTCAGAACCACCACAAAGGGGACAGGCACCTTTGTGGCGGTCGGGGCTTTCAAACCATCACAACATTCGATGAAAATTGCGATTTTGGCGAAAAGCGTTGAATGTTGTGATGGTTTTTGTTGCGGACAGTACGGTCTTCGTTGTGGACGAGACGGTTTTCGCTATGGACGGTGCGGTTTCGCTGCAGAACCGCCAGCCTGCCGCCTGCCAACCCGCCACCCTCGTTACGTTTTCGCTGCATTTGGCTAAAGCACCTGCTCCAAGCGGCGTTGCCTTGTATACTAGAGCGGTTTATCTGTTATGCGGAAGGGAGCGCCTATGGCACTCAGCGAGAAAGACGTGCGCGGCATCGCCGAGTACGCAAAGATCGCACTGACCGATGACGAGCTCACCCAGATGACGTCCTACATGAACGACGCCGTCCAGATGCTCGAGCCCGTCCTGCAATATGACTTGCCCGACGTGGAGCCCACGTTCCATCCTATCGGAAGCCTGTCCAACGTGATGGGCGATGACCTGCGCGAGCCCGAGCGCGACCTGCCGCTCGACGTTGCGCTGGAAAACGCCGGCAGCGCGCGCGACCGCTACTTCCGCGTGCCGTCCATTTTGGGAGAGGGGGAGAGCGAGTAATGGCTCAGAGCTTCGATTCCCTTACCGCCGCCCAGATCGCCGCGGGCGTTGCCGCCGGCGACTTTACCGCTACCGAGGTGGCTCAGGCCTCCCTTGCCGCCATCGAGGCGCGCGAGAGCGGGGTTCAGGCATTCCTGCAGGTGGCGCCCGAGCTCGCGCTCGAGGCCGCTGCGCGCGTGGATGCCGACCGTGCCGCAGGCAAGCCGCTGCCCCCGCTCGCGGGCGTGCCGCTGGCCATCAAGGACAACATGAACCTCGTGGGCACGCGCACCACCTGCGCTTCCCGCATGCTCGAGAACTACCAGAGCGTCTACACCGCCACCTGCGTCCAGCGCATGCTCGATGCCGGCTGCCTGCCCATGGGCAAGGCCAACATGGACGAGTTTGCCTTTGGCAGCTCCACCGAGAGCTCGGCGTTCCACCGCACCAACAACCCTTGGGATACCGAGCGCGTGCCCGGCGGCTCCTCGGGCGGCTCCGCTGCCGCCGTCGCCGCGGGCGAGGTCGCGCTCTCGCTGGGCTCGGACACCGGTGGCTCCATTCGCCAGCCGGCGTCACTGTGCGGCGTGGTGGGCTTTAAGCCCACGTATGGCGCCGTGAGCCGTTACGGCGTGGTTGCCTTTGGCTCGTCGCTCGACCAGGTGGGTCCCTTTGGCCGCACGGTCGAGGATGTCGCGCTGGCCATGAACGCGCTTACCGGCGCGGGCCACGATCCGTACGACTGCACCAGTCAGGATTGCGCCGTCGACTTTACCGAGCACCTCAACGACAGCATCGAGGGCAAGCGCGTGGGCATCATCCCCGCGTTTATGGAGGCCGAGGGCCTGACGCCCGAGGTTAAGGCCGCTGTTCAGCGCGCCGCCCAGGAGCTGCAGAACCAGGGCGCCGAGCTGGTCGAGGTCGACCTGCCGCACCTGGACGCCGCCATCGCCGCCTACTACGTCATCGGCCCGGCCGAGGCGTTCTCCAACCTGGCCCGTTTCGACGGCATTCGCTACGGCTATCAGGAGGAGGGCTGCGCCAACCTGTCCGACCAGAGCTCGCTTTCGCGCGCCCACGGCTTTGGCGCCGAGGCCAAGCGCCGTCAGATGCTCGGCGCCTACCTGCTGAGCTCGGGCGTGTACGACAAGTACTACTACGCTGCGCAAAAGGCCCGCACGCTCATCACGCAGGACTACGACGCCGCGTATGCCAAGGTGGACACCATCCTCATGCCCGCCTCGCCGCGCACGGCCTTTAAGTTTGGCGAGATCAGCGACCCCACGCAGATGTACCTCTCCGACCTGTACACCATCTCGCTCAACATTTGCGGCAACGGTGGTATCTCGGTGCCGCTGGGCCTGGGCGAGGACACTCAGCTGCCCGTTTCTGCCCAGCTGGTTGGTCCGGCCTTTAAGGACCGGCAGCTGCTCACGTTTGCCCGCGCCCTGGAGCGCGGCTTTGCCGATGCCGCCACGGGTGCGCCCGCGCTTTCCGTCGCGCCCGATTTTGCCGGGAAGGGAGGCGAGCTGTAATGAAGGAGCTTTCCGAGGTCCTGCAGGATTGGGAGGCCGTGATCGGCCTGGAGATCCATACCGAGCTCACCGCACTCGATACCAAGATGTTCTGCAACTGCAAGCTCAGCCACGATGACGAGCCCAACGCCAACGTGTGCCCGGTGTGCCTGGGCCTGCCCGGCGCCCTGCCGGTGCCCAACAAGCGCGCCATCGAGAGCATCGTCAAGGCCGGTCTGGCCACCAACTGCGAGATTCAGCGCCACTCGATGTTCTACCGCAAGCACTATTTCTATCCCGATATGGCCAAGAACTTCCAGACCACGCAGGGTCCGGTCGCCTTTGCCATGTACGGCCACCTGGACCTGGACGTGACCGGTCGCGGTGCCGCCGAGCGCCCCGACTGCGCGTTTGGTGAGGCAGAGGCCCAGAGCTTGGCGAGCGCCTCGGCCAACGCCGAGGGCCTGTCCACGTCCATGACGTCGACCATGCGCGAGGGCAATCAGCGCGCCGGTCACCTGGCCAGCTACGATGCGTCCAACCTGCAGATGTCCGAGCGCCGCGAGGACGGTTCCTACACGGTGCCCATCCGCATCCTGCGCATCCATATGGAGGAGGACGCCGCCAAGATGGTCCACGTGGGCGGCGCCGAGGGTCGCATTACCGCCGCGGCCGAGTCGCTCGTCGACTACAACCGCTGCGGCACGCCGCTGATTGAGCTCGTCACCGAGCCCGACTTGCGTACGCCCGAGGAAGCGCGCCTGTTTATGGAGAAGCTCCGTCGCATCTTTGTGACGCTGGGCATTTCGGACTGCTCCATGGAGAAGGGTTCCATGCGCTGCGACGGCAACGTGTCGCTGCGCCGCCGCGGCGAGACCAAGCTGGGCACCAAGACCGAGCTCAAGAACCTCAACTCGTTTAAGAGCCTGCATGATGGCCTTGCCTACGAGATCTGCCGTCAGGCCGAGGTGCTCGAGGAGGGCGGCATCATCTATCAGGAGACCCGCCACTGGGAGCCCAGTCGCAAGCGCACCGTAGTCATGCGTGTGAAGGAAACGGCCGACGACTATCGCCTGTTCCCCGATCCCGACCTGGCGCCGTTCGATCTGGACGACGAGTTCATCGACCGCTGCCGTAGCGAGATTCCCGAGCTGCCCGATGCCAAGCGCGTCCGTTTTGAGGCCGACTTTGGTATTAAGGCGGCGGACGCCGAGCAGATTGCCGGCGACCCCGAGTTTGCCGAGTTCTTTGAGGCCGCCGCTGCCGGTATGGCTGGCAAGGAGGCTCAGACGGTCGCAAACCTGCTGGTCAACGAGATGATCGCCTACCTTAAGGGCGCGGGTGTCTCGCTGACAGAGTCCGGTATTGCACCGGCCCAGGTGGCAGCCCTTGCCAAGCTGCTGGCGACCGATGCCATCAGCTCCAACCAGGCGCACGAGGTCTTTGAGGCCATGGCCCAGACTGGCGACGACCCCAACAAGATCGTCGACGAGCGCGGTATGCGTCAGGTAAGCGATGCCGGCGCGCTGCAGCCGATCGTGGACGAGGTGCTGGCAAACTGTGCCGATCAGGCGCAGCAGTATCGTGACGGCAACCAGAAGGTCATCGGCTTTTTGGTGGGCCAGTGCATGAAGGCGAGCCGCGGCAAGGGCAACCCGAAGCTCTTCAACGAGTTGCTGAGAACGTCGCTCTCGTAAGCGGGAACCCGGGAGCCCCGGCAGGGCGGGTGCTTCCTCAAAATTTCGAACAGTCCTGCGCAAGACGAAGGCCACATTAAGTGGCCTTCTTTGCGTGCGGAACTCGCGACAAACCTAACCCATCTCGCCCACTCGGCGGGCACGGGGTCCAGGATTGTCAAAAAAGCGGTCGGCGCGCAGTGCGCCGACCGCCGATATATGGGGTCTGATATTTTCTACCAGCTAGGGCCTCTTACTCGTCTAGGAGATCCTCTGGCATGTCGTTGCCGTCGCCTAGGTCGACTGGGGTATTTTCGGCATCGACCGTTGCCTCGGCCTCGGCGCCTTCGCCTTCGGGCTTTTCCTTAGCTGCCGTCATGCGGGCGACAGCGCACACACGGTCGTTGGCGTCGACGGTCATCATCTTGACGCCCTGGGTGGCTCGGCCGGTCTGGCTAATCTCATCGGTCTTGACGCGAATGACCGTCGCGCCTTCCGTCACGATGAACAGCTCGTGCTGCGGACCCACCGTCTTCATGGCCGCGAGGTTTCCCTTGCGCTCGGTCATCTGGATGGTGTAGACGCCCTGGCCGCCGCGGTTCTGCTCCGGATAGTCCGCGACCGGCGTGCGCTTGCCGTAGCCGCGCTCGGTGATGACAAACAGGTCGCCGTTGCCGTTGGTAACCTCCATACCCAAAACGCTCACGCCGTCCTTCATGCTAATACCGCGAACGCCGCTGGTGTCGCGTCCCGTGGCGCGAACCTGGTCCTCGGGGAACATGATCGCCTTGCCCGCAGTGGTGGCCAGGATGATCTTGTCGCCCTCGCGCACACGGCGCACGGCGAGCAGCGCGTCGTCGTCTCTCAGATTGATGGCGATCAGGCCATCACGGCGGCTGCGGTCGTAAGCGCTCATCACGGTCTTCTTGACCATGCCGCTCTTGGTGGCAAACATCAGGTACTCGTCGGCGGGGAACTCGCGGCAGCTGATGACACTCGCGATCTTCTCGCCTTCCTCAAAGGGCAGCAGGTTGACGATCGCGGTGCCGCGCGCCTGGCGCGTACCCACCGGCAGCTCGTGCACCTTCAGGCGGTAGACCTTGCCCTTGCTCGAGAAGAACAGCACGTACTCGTGCGTGGACGCGATAAACATCTCGTCGATGACGTCGTCCTCTTTAAGGTTGACGCCCGACACGCCCTTGCCGCCGCGCTTCTGGGCGCGGTAGGCAGCCACCGGGATGCGCTTCACGTAGCCGGTGTGGGTGATGGTCACGACCATGTCCTCGTCGGCGATGAGGTCCTCGACATCCAGATCCTTTTCGACATGGCTGATCTCGGTGCGGCGTTTGTCGCCGAACTTTTTCGAAATCTCGCGCATCTCCTCCTTGATGACGCCCAGGATCTTCTCCTCATGCGCCAGCAGGTCCTCGTAGTAGGCGATGGCGCGGCGCAGACCGTCCAGCTCTTCCTGGATCTTGTCGCGCTCCAGGCCAGTCAGGCGGCGCAGCTTCATCTCGAGGATGGCCGTGGTCTGCTCGGGCGTAAAGCCAAAGCGCTCGATCAGGCGGCCGCTTGCCTCGGAGTCGGTCTGCGAGGAACGGATAATGCTGATGACCTCGTCGATATGGTCGAGAGCCATCAAGTAGCCCTCGAGGATATGGGCACGTGCCTGGGCCTTCTTAAGGTCAAAGCGAGTGCGACGGGTGACGACGTCGACCTGGTGGTCGATGTAGTGCTGCAGCATCTCGCGCAAGCTCAGGCATTTGGGAACGCCGTTGACGAGTGCCAGGTTGTTGGCGCCAAAGGTCGTCTGCAGCGAGGTGTACTTATACAGGTTGTTGAGCACGACCTGCGGAATGACGCCCTTCTTGAGCTCGATGACCAGACGGATGCCCTTTTGGTTGGACTCGTCGCGCATGTCCGAGATGCCCTCGATGCGCTTGTCGTTTACGAGCTGGGCGATCTTCTCCTGCAAGGTGCCCTTGTTGACCATGTAGGGAATCTCGGTAAAGACCAGGCGGCTGCGACCGGTCTTGGTGGATTCCACGTGGGCCTTGGCACGCACGGTAATGGAGCCGCGACCGGTCTCGTAGCTCTGCCTAATGCCGGCGCTGCCCATGATGATGGCGCCGGTGGGGAAGTCCGGACCGGGCATGATCTGCATAAGCTCGTCGACGGTGGCGTCGGGATTGTCGATCAGGTAGCAGGTGGCCTCGATCGCCTCGGTGAGGTTATGCGGGGCGATATTGGTGGCCATGCCGACGGCGATGCCCTGACTACCGTTGACCAGCAGGTTGGGAAAGCGCGCGGGCAGCGCCACGGGCTCGGCGAGCGACTCGTCGTAGTTGGGCTGCCAGTCGACGGTATCCTTTTGCAGGTCGCGCAGCAGCTCCATGGCAGGCTTTGCCAGGCGGCTCTCGGTATAACGCATGGCCGCCGCGCCGTCGCCATCGATGTTGCCGAAGTTGCCGTGGCCATCGATGAGCGGTGTGCGCATGGAGAACCACTGCGCCAGACGAACCATGGCCTCGTAAACCGCGGAGTCACCGTGCGGATGGTACTTGCCGATAACTTCTCCGACCGTCCAGGCCGACTTCTTATGCGGGCGGTTGGGGTAGATGCCGCTCTCGTTCATGGCGTACAGGATGCGGCGGTGCACCGGCTTTAGTCCGTCGCGCACGTCCGGCAGGGCGCGCGCCGTGATGACCGACATCGAGTACTCGATGAACGACTGCTTCATCTCGCGGCCGAACTCTGAAATCTGGAGCTGACCGCCGTTGATGTCCTCGCCGGCCGAAGCGCCACGATCGACCGCGCCGAAGCTCTCCTCGAGCTCGGCGTCGTCATCCTCATCATCTTCATCCTCGGCGTCGGGGTTATAGGAATCCGGATCGCCGTCCTCGCCCTGCTCGGCGCGGGCGAGTAGGCGCTTCAGATCATCGGGCATGCCGGCGTCGCCGGCCTCGTCCATACCCTCATTGTTGTTGATATCGTCTGCCACGTTACCTCCTCATGGTTTGCGTGGTCCATTAGTTCCCCACCACGGAGACGGATTACCGGGAACACCGGATAACCCTCCTAGGTTTTCCAGGTGCCCCAGGTTGCCCTGAAGGATGAGGGCGCACGCCTTGCGTGCGGCGCCCGAAATCCTGAAGGGCAAGATGGGGTGCCTGGGAAAGCTAGGCGTCTAAGAATCGTGCGTCATGTGCGTGCTTCTCGATGTACTCGCGGCGATAGCCGACCTCGGAACCCATGAGCTCGCGCACGGCGCGGTCCGCCACCACGGCGTCCTCGATCGACACGCGCTGCAGGATACGGGTCTTGGGGTCCATCGTCGTCGAGGCAAGCTGCTTGGGGTCCATCTCGCCCAGGCCCTTGTAGCGCTGGACGGTATAGCCCTTGCGCTTCTTGGTGATCTTGCCATCCTTGGCCTTGCCGTCCTCGTCGTTGTCGTCGGGGTTCAGGCCCAGGCTCTGAATGGTGTCGCGCAGAATCTCGTCTTCGGGCTGGCGGCCGTTGGGATACACGTAATGGATCTTGTTGCGTACCTTAATGCCAAAGATGGGCGGGCAGGCAACATAGACATAGCCGGCATCGATCAGCGGGCGCATGTACTTGTAGAAGAACGTCAGCAGCAGGATGCGGATATGCGCACCGTCAACGTCTGCATCGGTCATGATGATGATCTTGTGGTAGCGCGCCTTGCTGATATCGAAGTCGCCACCGTCGCCGGCGCTCGTCGTGACGCCGCAGCCGATCGCGGTGATCAGGGATTGGATGGTGTCGCTCGAGAACGCGCGGTGGTCACCCACGCGCTCGACGTTCAAAATCTTGCCGCGCAGGGGCAGAATCGCCTGGATGTCCCGGCGACGGCCGTCCTTGGCCGAACCGCCTGCCGAGTCGCCCTCTACGATAAAGAGCTCGGTCAGCTCGGCATCGCGTACCGAGCAGTCGGCGAGCTTGCCGGGCAGCGACGCCGTCTCGAGCAGGCTCTTGCGGCGGGTCGCCTCACGCGCCTTGCGGGCGGCGTTGCGGGCCTTGCATGCCTGCTGGGCCTTCTTGACGATCTCGCGGGCGGGTTTGGGATGCTCCTCCAGATAATCGGTCAGCCCATCGGTCACGATCTTGAGCGTGAGCGCGCGCATGTAGGAGCTGCCGAGCTTGGCCTTGGTTTGGCCCTCAAACTGCGGGTCGGGCAGCTTGACCGAGATGACGGCCGAAAGCCCCTCGCGCACGTCGTCGCCGCTCAGGTTGGCCTCCTTCTCCTTGAGTAGGTTCTGCTTGCGAGCGTAATCGTTGATCACGCGGGTGAGAGCGGTGCGGAAACCCTCGAGATGCATGCCGCCCTCGGGGGTGTAGATGTCGTTGGCAAACGACATGACGTTCTCGCCGTAGCCGGCATTCCACTGCAGGGACACCTCGACCTCGCCCATCTTGGTCACGGGCGCATCCGGATCCGACTTGCCCTCGATATAGATGGGCTCCTTGAAGGCCTCGGGAACGTCTTTGCCGTCGTTGAGGAACTTGACGAAGTCGATGATGCCGCCCTCGTAGCAGAACTCCTCCACGTGGGGAGTTGCCTCGCGCTCGTCGGTCAGCACAATCTTTAGATTCTTATTGAGGAACGCCGTCTCCTGCAGACGGTTGTGCAGCGTATCGAAATCGTAGACACAGGCCTCGAAAATCTCGTCGTCGGGCCAGAAGCTGACGGTGGTACCCGTCGAATCCGAGGTGCCCACGACCTCCATCTTCTTGACGGTCTTGCCGCGCGAGAACTCCATCTCGTAGACGCTGCCATCACGGCGCACCTGCACGACCACGCGCTTGGACAGTGCGTTGACGACGGAGATGCCCACGCCGTGCAGTCCGCCCGAGACCTTGTAGGCCGAGTTATCGAACTTACCGCCGGCGTGCAGGATCGTCATAACGACCTCGAGCGTCGGGATCTTTTTGATGGGATGCTCGTCGACGGGGATGCCTCGCCCGTTGTCGACGACCGTGATGGAGTTGTCGGCGTGGACCGTCACGTGAATCTCGGTGCAGAAACCGGCCATGGCCTCGTCAACGGAGTTGTCAACGATCTCCCACACCAGGTGATGCAGGCCGCTGGCGCTCGTCGAGCCGATATACATGCCCGGGCGCTTACGAACGGCCTCGAGACCTTCGAGAATCTTAATCTCGCCGCCATCGTAATCGTTTTCGTTTGCCACACGTCCTCCTTCAGCTAAGAAAATGTGTACAGCCTTACTAGTTTATCGTAAAAAAATACCCTCGGGAGCGAGGGTATTTGGCTCTACAAGGCCACCAGATGCGATTTAAGGCTCTTTCTCGCTTTGCACGCCCTTGGCCCACTCGGCACTGGCTCTCATGGCATTCTCGAGGGCCTCGCGCAGTTTTTGGTCTTCGATGGGCGCCACTTGGCGCTCGATCTCGCCGCGTTCGGCTTCGCTTAGATCGGCGTGCGGAACCGGCGGTCGCTCGGTCACGGCCGGGCGCAGGCGCTCCTTGGCAGCCGGCGGCGTGTGACCGGGCGCGGTCGTTTTGAACACCAGGCCGTCCACATGCGCGCCGGCCCGCTCCATGCGCGCCCGGATGATCTCGCGCAGCAGCGTCATCTCCTGCGTCCACGAGGGCGAATCGAGATACACCAGCAGCTCATTGGACTCGGGCAGGTAGCGCAGGCCCGTCACGTGGCGTCCCTCGCGCGTGCCCGAGCACACCGCATTCCAGGCACGATAGACCGCGCGCGACTCCTCGGCAGCCTCCATTTGCGCGCGGCGCTCAGGTGTCGCGGCCGCCAGGATGCGCTGACGCTCGGCATCCAAAAAGCCGCCAAAGGCAACCGTTCCGTTCTCGCGCTCGTAATTAGCATGCCTCACCCATGCTCACCACCTTGGCTCGTTCAAGCAGGTCATCGGTAAAATACCCCAGATTGGTGGTGGTTATGACCGTCTGGATGTCATCACCGATCAGCTGCAGAAAAGCGCCTCGGCGCCCGGCATCGAGCTCGCTCATCACGTCGTCCAAAAGCAGCAGTGGCGCGGTGCCCAGGATATCGCGCGCCACGGCCACTTCTGCCACCTTCCAGGCAAGCACCAGCGTTCGCTGCTGCCCTTGGCTGGCAAACGAACGGGCAGATCGACCCGCAACGGTAAACTCAATCTCGTCGCGATGCGGACCCACAAGCGTCACGCCGCGGCGCATCTCCTCATCGGCACGCTCATCGAGGGCCGCGAGCATATGCTCGTACGCCCAGCCCTTAAGTTCCTCGCGCCCCTCGGTTTGAGGCAAATCCCCCAGTGTGGACACATAGGACACGCCTGCGTCCTCACCGGACGCCACCTGCCCATACGCGGCGCGCACATGGCCCGCCAGTCGGTCGAGCAGGGCCAAACGATGCACGAGCAGGGCGGACCCGGCGCGAGCGATGGAGTCATTCCATGCGCCGAGCATCTCGCGGCAGCACCAGGACTCCTTGAGCAGGGCGTTGCGCTGCGTCACGCAACGCCCGTAGGTGCTCGCCAGGTCGGCGTAACGGGCGCTCAGTTGCACGCCAAAGTCGTCGAGGGCGGCCCGACGCACGCTGGCACCGCGTTTGACCATATCCAGATGATCGGGGCAAAAAAGCACGCTCGGCAAAACCCCGCGCACGCCGGCGGCCGAACATCTCTTGCCGTTACGGCTAAACGAGCGCTTGCCGTCCTCAACGCCCAGCCCCATATCGAGCACGCGGCCATCGCCCTCGAGTCTCAACTCGAGCCTGCACGAGCCCGTGCCGTCGTGCACGAGCTCGGTAGCGGTGGGATGCCTAAACGAGGCGCCGCTCGTCAAAAGCTGCAGCGCCTCTATAAGGTTGGTCTTTCCCGCCGCGTTGGGTCCCGCAAGCACCGTCACGCCTTCGTCCAGGTCAAGACGGTAGCTATCGAAACTGCGGTAGCGCGCGACGGAAAGGTTGCGGGCAAACATGGTCATGGCGCAGCGCTAGATGCGAACCGGCATGACCAGGTACAGATAGTTGATCTTGTCGTAGGACTTAAAGATACCCGCCTGCGAGTAGCTCTTGAGCTCCAGCGTGATCTCCTTCTCCTTGGATAGGGCATTGAGGCAGCCAAAGATGTAGTGGTAGTTAAAGGCGATGGTGCCCGACTCGCCCTCGGCCTCGACATCGATTGTCTCCTGCGCCAGATCCTGGTCATTGGAGATGGAGGACAGGCCCATCTGGCCGTTCTCGACATCGATCTCGAACTTGACTGCGGGGTTCGCGCTCGCGATGACCGCCACGCGCTTGAGGGCGGCATTAAAAGCCGCCACGTCGATCTTGACGCTCGTCACGCACGAATCGGGGATGAGCTGCTTGTAGTTGGGGTACACGCCCTCGATACGGCGCGACACGTAGGTGGTGTTGCCGGCCTCAAAGACAACCTGGGTGTCCGCGGCGCCGATCATGATGGTCGCCTGGCTGGCCATGATGCTCAGGGCGTCGTTGAAGGCGTCGGCCGGAACGTTGAGCTCAAAGGACCCCTCGAGCGTCGAGGTCTCGACCTGGGTGTCGCATACAGCCAGACGGAAGGAGTCGGTTGCCACCAGGCGCACGGTGTTGTTCTCGACCTTCATGTGCACGCCTCCCAGGATGGGGCGGGCCTTATCAGTCGAAGTGACGCGCCACACGCGGCCGACCATCTCGGACAGGATATCGGTCGGGAGCTCCACCGCACTTTCGATGGCATAGGCGGGGAACTCGGGGAAATCGTTGGCGTCGAGCGTGTTGAGGCGGAAGGAGCTCTTCTCGCATCCGATCAGCACCTGACGCTCCGAGAGCTCAAAGGTAACCGGGGCGTCGGGAAGGGTCTTCGTAATGTTCGAGAGCATCTTGCAGGGAATCACCATCTCGCCCTCTTCTTCGACATGCGCGGCAATGCGATGACGAATCGAGATGGTGTAGTTAGAGGTTTGGAATTCCAAGATGCCGTCCTGCGCCTTAACGAGCACGCCCGACAGGATGGGAAGGGTAGATGCCGAAGCGACGCCTTTCATAACGACGCCGATGGCTTGCGTGAGCGAGCTTTGGCTGACGGTGAACTTCATCTTTTAATACCTTTCTATAGATATAAATATCTTAATAATAGTAATAGCACTGACGAAACTGTTGATTACTCCCAAAAGCGCTGGTCAACCCCAAAAAGAGAATCGACAGCGCCCTGTGCGCAACCGACCGTGTTTTCCACGTTCAAAACCTGCGGAAAACTTTTCATCGCCTTGTGGCGAGTTTTAGACATGTTATGCCCGGCGTTTCGACAAGTTTTCAACAGGTGTCTCTATTTCCCTACGAGCGCAGTGTAATTTTATCTCGCAGCGATTTGAGATCCTCGGTTATGGTGCGGTCTTCCTGAATCATCTTCTGAACCTTTTTATAGCTCGTACTGACGGTTGAGTGGTTGCGGTTGCCAAACTCCGCGCCCACCGCCGTAGTCGTCATCTCGCACATCTCGATGGCCAGATATATGGCGATATGGCGGGCTTTGGCTATGTTGGCGTTGCGGCGCGGGCCGATGAGCTCCTCGTGCGTCACGCCGTACTGCTCTTCAATGACAGACTGGACCGTCTGCACGTTGATCTTTTTGGCCGACGTATCGAAGTACTGGCTTGCGATGGCGTCGATGTCGTCGAAACTGAGCTCGCTGCCCTCGCGTTCGCGGTCTCCTGCCTCGCCGGCGCAGCGTTCGCAGAAGCTCTCGAGTTCGCGGATGTTGGTTCCCGAGACTTCTGCCATGTGCTTAAAGTGCTCGTCGGTCAGATGCCCACCATCGCCGCCATAGGCCGCCAGCAGCGAGTCGTCACCCGCCTCGGGTGCGGCGGCTATCGTGTTCTCGTAGTAGCGCTGCAAGATTTTGTATTTCATCTCGTAGCTGGGCTCCGCCACCAAACAGAGCATACCGGCATTAAAACGGCTGGTAAGGCGCTCGTCCATGCTCAGGTCTTTGGGCGCACGGTCGGCTGCGATGACGACTTTTTTGTTGTTGCGGATAAACTCGTCCATGAGCTGGAAGAAGTAGTCCACGCTCGCGCGCTTGCCGATGATGTTTTGAATGTCGTCGATGATGAGCACGTCCACGTCGTGGTATGCCTGCATGATGGGGGCGTTGCTCTTCTTTTGGCGGTCGAACTCCGTCATCAGGTCATCGAGGTACGCCTGTGAGTTGGCGTACTTTACCTTGATCTCGGGCGACTTTTCGGCGAGCTCGTTTTTGATGGCGAGCAGCAGATGGGTCTTGCCCAGCCCCGATTTGCCATAGATGAACAGGGATGTGCATGTGCCGCGCTCGTCCGCGAGGGCGGCAAACTTGAGTGCCGAGCGATAGGCATGGCTGTTCTCGGGGCCGTAGACAAAGTTCTCAAAGGTAAATTTTGAGTTCGCGGCGAGCGGGGCTCCATCCGTATTCTGCTCGGCCGGCACGGTCGGTGCTGGCATGGGTGAAGCGGGGGTCGCAGCTTGCGTGGATTTGGTCGGCGCTCCGCCCTTCA
>OLVX01001884.1_pt1 | contig 16411 bp, 17 predicted proteins | sample 1673271 | NCBI WGS metagenome assembly OLVX01 (sample SAMEA3178939, study PRJEB25190) | human gut metagenome | biome: human gut; feature: human-associated habitat; material: faeces | place: Austria | collected 2013
CCTGGAAACCGGGGCTAACGATGTCTATCAGGTCACAGACGAAAACGGAAAGGAGATCCTCCTTCCGGCCATCAAAGACTGTATTCTTTCCGTGGACCTTGAAAAAGGCGAGATGAAAGTACACATACTGGAAGGACTGTTGGATTTATGAACTATCATGTACTGACTTTGTTTCCGGAAATGATCGAACGTGCAATGAATGAGAGCATTACCGGCAGGGCGATCAAGGCAGGATATATATCGGTAGATGCCGTGAATATCCGTGATTTTGCGAATAACAAGCATAACCGCGTGGATGATTATCCCTATGGCGGCGGAGCCGGCATGGTCATGCAGGCAGCACCGGTCTATGGAGCCTATGAGGCAGTAAAAGAACAGATCGGTTACCGGCCGAGAGTGATCTATCTGACGCCGCAGGGAAGTACTTTTTCACAGCCTATGGCGGAAGAATTTGCAAGAGAGCAGGATCTGGTCTTTCTGTGCGGACATTATGAAGGGATCGATGAGCGTGTCCTGGAAGAGATCGTGACAGACTACGTCTCCATCGGGGACTATGTCCTGACCGGAGGGGAACTTCCGGCAATGGTGATGATGGATGCGATCTCCAGACTGGTTCCGGGTGTGCTTCACAATGAGGCATCTGCCGAATTCGAATCTTTCCAGGGAAATCTCCTGGAGCATCCGCATTACAGCAGACCGGAAGTCTGGCATGAAAAGCGGGTTCCGGAAGTGCTGTTATCCGGACATCATGCCAACATTGAAAAATGGAGAAGAGAACAGTCCGTCATCCGGACGGCAGAAAGAAGACCAGATCTGCTGGAAAAAGCGGATCTGTCAGCAAAAGAAAAAGCTCTGGCAGATCGCTGTCTGGCTGAAAAAAAGCTTGCTTTTACGCAAGAGGTATGATAAAATTATTCACGTTGTGAGAAGAGATGGTCCTCTGCTACCTGGGCGGTATTAAGAACATCTGAAAATATAAGGAGGAACAACAAGATGAACGAAATCATTAAGAACATTGAAGCAGCTGAACTGAAAGCGGAAGTACCTGTATTTAACGTAGGTGATACTGTAAAAGTTTACGCAAAGATCAAAGAGGGTAACCGCGAACGTATCCAGATCTTCGAAGGAACTGTTCTGAAGAAACAGGGTGGAAGCAACAGAGCAACTTTCACAGTAAGAAAGAACTCCAACGGAATCGGCGTTGAAAAGACATGGCCGCTGCACTCCCCGAACGTAGAAAAGATCGAGGTTATCAGAAGAGGTAAAGTAAGAAGAGCGAAACTGAATTACCTGAGAGACCGTGTTGGTAAAAAAGCAAAAGTAAAAGAGTTGGTTAAATAATAGGACGCAGCAGCGTACCGAATGATTCCGCAACAAGCACTGCTTGTTCGGGTCAGCCAGACAGACCAGGGACAAGTACTTAGGTAATTGTCCCTGTTTCTGTATAACCGACTGTGAATTTCAAAAGGCAAAAGGGGAGGATACATGAGCCGCACAGGAAGAAATCGCAGAGAAAGGGATCGAAGAAACAAAGATCGGATTTCACAGGAACAGGCAATACAGGAAAAACACAGCAGAAGGGAAATGAGGAAACAGAAAAAAGAACGGGAAAAGGTCAGAAAGAATCCGATCAAAGCCGGTCTTGGATGGCTGTTTCAGATCATTGTGGTGATCCTGTTTGCATATATTGCTGTTTTCTTTTTCGGTCAGTCCAGAACGAACATCGGACAGGCGATGAACAGTACCTTGTCCGGCGGAGATGTTGTTCTGTTAAATGAGCTGTCCTATCGCTTTTCAGGACCATCCAGGGAGGATGTAATCTCGTTTAAACTGAATGGAAGCGAGGACACGCATTCTTATATAAGACGTGTGATCGGACTGCCGGGTGAGACGATCCAGATCATCGATGGTATGATCTATATTAATGGAAGTGTCTACCTGGAGACGCAGGGATTTCCACAGATGGAAAATGCCGGAATGGCAGCACAGGAGATCACACTTGGTGAAGATGAATATTTTGTGCTTGGTGATAACCGCAATCAGAGTGAAGACAGCCGTTTTGCAGATATGGGAAATGTAAAGCTGGAAGATATTGAAGGGAAAGTCTGGGCTGTTTTATCTCCTTCGGATCACCGGGGACTTGTTAAGTAGAAAGGTAAAAAATATGAATTATCAGTGGTATCCTGGTCATATGACCAAGGCAAGGCGTATGATGCAGGAAGACATCAAACTGATAGATCTGGTGATCGAACTGGTAGATGCCCGGATTCCGCTCAGCAGCAGAAATCCGGATATTGACGAACTTGGAAAAAACAAATATCGTCTGATTTTAATGAATAAAGCGGACCTGGCGGACCGCAAGGCAACCGAGCAGTGGTCTGCTTTTTTCAAAAAGAAAGGATATTATGTGGTAAGCCTTGACGCGCGAAGCAAAAACGGAATGAAATCCATTACCGAAATTATTATGGAAGCCTGTAAGGAAAAAATGGAGAGGGACCGTAAGCGCGGAATCAAAAACCGGCCGGTCCGTGCCATGGTTGTTGGAATTCCGAATGTCGGAAAATCCACATTTATCAATTCGTATGCGGGAAAAGCGTGTGCAAAGACCGGAAACAAGCCGGGTGTAACGAAGGGAAAACAGTGGATACGTCTGAGCAAAAGTGTAGAGCTTTTGGATACTCCGGGAATTCTCTGGCCGAAATTTGAGGATCAGAAAGTTGGACTTCGTCTGGCGCTGATCGGTTCCATCCGGGATGAGATCTTAAATACGGATGAACTTGCGGTAGAGCTGATCCGTTTCCTGAAAACACAGTATCCGGGAATCCTGACAGAACGTTATGAAGTCGAAGAAACACAAAAGGAGACCGAACTTTTATGCGGGATTGCAGAAAACAGGAAATGTATCACGAAAGGCGGGGAACTCGATTACAGCAAAGCGGCAGCACTTCTGATTGATGAATTCCGGAGCGGAAAACTCGGAAAAGTTACGCTGGAGTGGCCAAAGGAGCAGGAAAATGGCTGAAAAAATTGATGCGATTAAAGAGGAACTGACAGCAACACCGACGGAAGCACTGGAGGCGTTTGTGGAAAAATATGCGTCGGATTCCCGCACCGGTGTGCAGAAACTGGTGGATACCGCAAAAAAACGCATGGATAAGCTACAGAAGGAAATGATCCGCACGGAAAATTTAAAGAAATATGAAAAAGAGTACGATACATATACATATATCTGTGGGATCGATGAGGTAGGACGGGGACCGCTTGCGGGACCGGTCGTGGCAGGAGCTGTGATTCTGCCGAAGGATTGTGATATATTATATATTAATGATTCCAAAAAACTTTCAGCGGCAAAAAGAGAACAACTGTATGATATCATCATGGAGCAGGCAGTGGCAACCGGACTTGGCACGATCGGTCCGGACAGGATTGATGAGATCAATATTCTGCAGGCAACGTATGAGGCAATGCGGCAGGCGATTGCACAGTTATCTCCGCAGCCGGATCTGCTGCTTAATGATGCAGTGACGATTCCGAAAGTGACAATTCCGCAGGTACCGATTATCAAGGGAGATGCAAAGAGCATTTCCATCGGTGCGGCATCGATCATTGCCAAGGTGACCAGGGACCGGATGATGGTATACTATGATTCGATTTATCCGGAGTATGGTTTTGCTTCCAATAAAGGATATGGAAGCGCGGAACATATTGCAGCACTCAAAGCGTATGGACCGACACCGATTCACAGAAGAACCTTTATTAAGAATTTTGTATCATAAGATAATTATTCAAAATCACAAAGGGGGCTGTTCGGATGCAGATTTCAGATTTGGTAAAACAGTATCATCAGGCGATCTCATCAGGTGCGGAGACGCTGACCGGGACGAAAGGTGTGGAAAATCTTGTGGCCTCTCTGCGGTCTCTGACAAAAGGAAATATTTTTGAGGGGACGGTCACTTCTGTTAAAAATGGCCGCGTGACGCTTTCTCTTTCCGGAGGGCAGCAGGTGATGGCACGGCTGGACGGAAAGATTTCCCTTATGGAAGGGGAATCCATGTTTTTCCAGGTAAAGTCCAACGATGGCACGCAGATTGCCATCCGGCCGTTTGCAATTGACGGGGCAGGCGCAAATTATACGCTGATGCAGGCGCTTTCCGCAGCGGGACTTTCCGCACAGCCGGAGTATTTGTCCATGGTTGACCGGATGATGGAAGAACAGATGCCGATTGACCGGGAGAGTCTGCAGCAGATGGCACGGCTGGTCAATGCAAATCCGCGGATTGATGTACAGACGCTGGTACAGATGCAAAAGCTTGGAATACCGATTACTGTAGAAAATGCCTCCCAGTTTGAAAATTACATGAATGACAGTCAGGCGATTACACGGGAACTGGATGCACTGATTGAGCAGTTTCCACAGAGTCTGACCGGAACAGAAGGCGCACCAGTAAAGACAGAGACCATGCGTCAGCTTGGAAATGAGTTGTTGCAGATTCTGACAGACGGGCTGGAAGAAGTACCGCAGCAGATACAAAGTCCGGAACCGGATATGGCATACAACCTGGATGGTGTGAATTATGAAAGCGTGCAGACAGATACCGCAGAAACGCAGATGCAGACGGAAGCTGCACCGGAGACTGCCACGGAAACCGTGCAGGAACATCCGGAAATTTTGTCGCAGCAGGAAGGTCAGGCTGCAGCGGAGGAGAAAGGCGTGGCCGGACAGCAGGAAGCCGAAACGATGGAAACTGTTTCCGGAAAAACAACTTATACCGGGCAGATGTCGCAGACTCCACATACACTGGGAGCTGTACTTTCACAGGAACAGCTGCAGCATTTAAACCGAATGATCGGAGATATTCTCGGAAAGCCGCAGAGTGCATATAACGCAAATAGCGGTACGGTAGAAGTGTTAAAGGATCTGCAGCAGCTGTGCAAAGATCCGCTGCCGTTGGAGAGGGAACATCTCGGAAAGCTGTTTTCTTCCAGGGAATTCCAGAAACTTGTCCGGGATACGGCAGAACAGCAGTGGATGGTCAAACCGGGGGATCTCAAAGAGGGCGATTATGTGGGCAGACTGTATGAACGTCTGAACAGTCAGATGGAAAAAATTGAGTCTGCACTCAAAAATGCGGGACAGGAGCATACTGTTTTTTCACAGATGGCAGGAGAGATCCACAGCAATGTGGAATTTATGAACCAGGTGAACCAGATGTATACATATGCACAGATTCCACTTAAAATGTCGGGGCAGCATGCAAGCGGTGAACTGTTTGTGTATACCAACAAAAAGGCACTGGCGCAGGGAGAAAAGGATCTGACTGCTTTTTTGCATCTGGATCTGGATCATCTGGGAAGTACGGATGTTTCGGTCCGGATGAGAGGACGTGAAGTAAGTACGTGTTTTTATCTGGACAATGACACTGCATATGCATTGCTGGAAAAAAATTATCCGGTGCTGGAAGCGAGGCTGGAAAAAAAGGGATATCACTGTAAGATTGATGTGGTAAATGAAGAAAAACATGTAAATTTTGTGGACGATTTTCTGAAGATGGATCAGCCGGCGGCGACACAGCTGCACCGGTATTCCTTTGATATGAGGGCATAAAATGGAAAATAATAATTTTAAACCATTTCCTTTTGAGCAGTTAAAACAAAAGAAAGAACCGGAGAAAACGGCAGTGGCGATTGCCTATGAGCCGGGCGAAAAAGCACCAAAGATACTGGCAACCGGAAAGGGGCAGGTAGCCGAAAAAATTATTGAAAAAGCAAAAGAGAGTCAGGTTCCGACTTACAAAGACAATAAACTTGCGTCTACTCTTTCCAAATTGCAGATCGGGGACATGATTCCGCCGGAGCTGTATGAGGTGGTTGCGGAGATTCTTGTTTTTGTGGATGATATGGATCGTATGAAGGCAAAGATTGATCAGGCAGGGGTTAAATAAAATTTGAATAAACGTACAATTGGAACAGAATATGAGACCATGGCAGCCCGGTATTTGTGCACACATGATTACACAATTCTTGCACGCAATTACCGGACACCATTTGGAGAGGTGGATCTTATTGCACAAAAGGACGGGGTACTTGTATACGTTGAAGTAAAATACCGGAGCAGCAATGATTACGGAGATCCGTTAGAGGCGGTAGACCGGAGAAAGCAGCGCCAGATCTGTAAGGTTGCAAATTATCATTATGCAGGATATGCAGCAGGGCAGGAGATGGACTGCCGTTTTGATGTGATTGGAATTTATGGGGACGGAAGTATCCGGCACATCCCAAATGCATTTTATTTTCAGAGGTGACAGACATGGACAGAGAAGATTTTCAGTGGAAAAATAAAGAGCATATACTGGAACTGGAACAGTTTCAGGGCAAAAAGGGACAGGGGCTTCCACTTTTGTATTTTCCCCTTCTTTTGGCACATACGGGCGTAAAGAACTGTTTTACCACCAGAGAGGGTGGATGCAGCACCGGGATGTTCCGGAGCCTGAATCTGAGTTTTACACGTGGAGATGATCCGCAGGCAGTGACGGAAAACTACCGCAGAGTGGCAGAGGCAATGGGAGGAACGCTTTCGGATATTGTCTGTTCGGATCAGACCCATACGACAAATGTCCGGCGGGTGGATAGAAGCTGCGGGGGCTATGGTGTGACAAAGGAACGGCCTTATACGGATGTGGACGGGCTGGTGACGGATGAACCGGGACTGATTCTGGCAACTTTTTACGCTGACTGTGTACCGCTTTATTTTGTAGATCCCATACACCATGCGATCGGACTTTCCCATTCCGGGTGGAGAGGAACGGTCGGACGCATGGGGCAGCATACCATCGAGGTGATGCGCAGGGAATTTCATAGTGACCCCGGAGAAATTCTTGCCGCCGTCGGACCGTCCATCTGTCAGGACTGTTATGAAGTAAGTGAAGATGTGGCATCTGCCTTTGCAAAAGAGTTTTCCGGTCATGAGTGTGAGATCCTGATCGAAAAGGGCGGTGGAAAATATCAGCTGGATCTGTGGAAGAGTAATGAGATTGTGCTGCGGGATGCAGGAATCCTTCCGGAACATCTGGCGGTAACGAATCTTTGTACCTGCTGTAATCCGAATCTGCTGTTTTCCCATAGGGCAAGCCATGGAAAACGCGGAAATCTGGGAGCATTTTTAAAACTTGTGTAACAAATTAAGAAATCCTTAAGAATGTATTTCAAAGATGTTAAATTACTCGGGGAAGATTTATGGTACACTGACTGTATTGAGGAAAGATAGGAGGATGCTCATTGATGCAGCCAGATTGCAGAGATATCAAACCGGTCTATGAGCAGATCACGGACGGGATTCGAAAAATGATCATAACGCATGCGATACCGGAGGGAGAAAAACTTCCGTCAGTGAGGGAACTGGCTTCAAAATTTGCCGTAAATCCCAATGCTGTAAGGAATGCTTATCAGGAGCTGGAAGAGGAAGGGTATGTCTGTGACCGGGAAGGCGAACGGATGGCGGCATCGGAAAAGCAGATTGCGGAACTGATCCGCAAAGAGCTGCTGCAGGAGTTCGACACGGTGGTAATCAGACTGCAGAATATGTCGGTAGGGACAGAGGAATTGACAGGACGTATGTGGAAACTGGCAGGAGGAAGCAAAGACTTTGATTGAAGTAAATAATCTGATAAAGAAATTTGGGGATTTCCGTGCGCTCGACGGGGTAAATATGCATGTGGCGTCTGGAAACATATATGGGCTTGTGGGACCAAATGGTGCCGGGAAATCAACCCTGATCCGTCATCTGACAGGTGTATACCGGCAGGATGCCGGAGAAATTTTTATTGACGGGGCTCCGGTATATGAAAATAAACAGGTAAAGGCTCAAATGGCTTATATACCGGATGAGCCGTTTTATTTTTTACAGGCGGATACACTGGAAATGATGCGTTATTTCCGGGGAATGTACGAGTCCTTTGACGAAAAGATGTTTTATCGCCTGCAGGAGTTTTTCCCGGGAATTGATATGAAACGCAATATCCGCAGACTGTCCAGGGGAATGCAAAAACAGGTTGCATTCTGGCTGGCACTCTGCTGCAGACCGAAACTTCTGATTCTGGATGAACCGCTGGATGGCCTTGATCCGGTTATGCGGAAACAGATCTGGACGATCCTGATGTCCGAGGTTGCAGAGCGCAGGACGACCGTACTGGTTTCTTCCCATAATCTGCGCGAACTGGAGGATGTCTGTGATCATGTGGGCATTATGAATCACGGAAAGGTTATAATTGAGCGTTCCCTGTTTGATTTACATGGAAACATCAGTAAAATCCAGGTGGCATGCCAGACCGGTATGCCGAAACTCCCAAAAGAATTTGAAATATTGCATATGTCAAATTCCGGGCGTGTATATACAATGATTGTCAAGGGAAATCCCAGGGAGGTTGCGGCAGCCATCCAGACAGAGGGAGATCATCTGGCTATTGTGGACATTCTGCCACTTACACTGGAAGAAATTTTTATTTATGAAATGGGAGGTTTGGGCTATGAAGTCAAAGACATCCTTTTTTAACCGTACGGTTTTTAAAAAAAATGTGACCCTGTACTGGCCGATCTGGGTATGCTATCTGTTATATGGGATGGTAAAAGTGCCGGGGCAGCTGTGGTCGCGTCTGCAGCAACAGACGGACATGACTGCTTATGCCAGGGATTATGCATTGTACAACAGTCTGCGTCTGGAAGTGGATGTGGCCGCAATTGCAATTATGGCAGTCGTCTGTGGGATGGCTTTGTTTGGCTATCTGTTTACCCAGAAGAATGCGTATATGATCCATGCACTGCCGGTTACAAGGGGGGAACTGTATGTGACAAATATGATCAGTGGCCTTTGTTTTCTATTGATTCCGCAGGCACTGGTTTTTCTGGTAACGGTGGTTCTTTGTCTTTTGAAAGGCATTGCGAGTGTGCAGTTTCTGGGATTGTGGTTTTTAAGTGTTATGGGAATTGCTTTTTTCCTTTATGCAACGGTGTGTTTTTGTGTCATGTTTACCGGACAGCTGTTTGCACTTCCGGTGTACTTTCTGGCGGTTAACTATGTAGCATTTGCATTTTCCAGTGGGGCACGTTATGTCATCGGATATCTGGGATATGGACTTGGCATGGATACTGTGCCGGAATTTTTGATTTTGCGGATTCTTTCCCCGATGAATTATCTGTACAACAATGTGCGGTTTGTATTCCGGCAATCCTATAACCAGGAAACGGATCTGATGTCGGGGGTGTTGTCCTACCGGGGACTGCGGGTACTTGCGGCCTATGTGGCTGCAGCAGTTGTCATTTATCTGATTGCTTATTACTGTTATAAAAAACGCAGGATTGAAAGTGCAGGGGATCTGATTTCTTTTAACTGGGTAAAACCATTGTTCCGCTGGGGCGTGGGAACCGGAGTCGGTTATTTTACAGGCGTCCTGATGGCAGAATTTTTAGATTCCGTGCATCTGCATGTAAAAAAACCAATGTTGCTTGTTCTTGTGGTGGCATTTGGTTTTGTCAGTTTTTTTATTGCACAGATGTTTGTGGAAAAAGGATTTCGCGTATTTTGCCGCCGGAGATTCTGTGAGAGCGGGTTATTTGTGCTGTTTGTGCTGGGCAGTTTCTGGGGATGCTCAAAAAATGCCACCTATCTGGAACAGTATGTCCCGGATGCAGATCAGGTAAGCCGGGTGGAAGTTTCTCTTGATTATCCGGTAGAATATAAAGGGGACAGCATACCTGTGGCACGTCAGGCACAGAAAGAAATTTTAAGTCATGCGGAAATTTACAGGGAAAATAAAACGGATGACAGTACGCAGATCATTTTTTATTACTATCTGAAAAACGGAAAAACGCTCTCCCGCACATATGAAATTGTCGGGGGGAATGAAACGCTTTCAGAACTGTTGTTTAAAGAAGAAAATAAAGTGGATCATTTTATGGAATATCTCTTTGGAACGGATTCTGACAAAATTTCAAAGTTTAGTACCGGAACGTTGACGTTAAATGAATCATCGGAAAATTATAAGGATTGTGACTTTGATGCGGATACTGCAAAAAAACTGTATCAGGCGATTTATGAAGACGCCGCAGATCAGAAGCTGCAAAAGTACAATCTGACGAATGCACTGAAAGATCCGGAAGAAACAGGGGAGTACTCTTCTGCCAGTATCAGTCTGGATTATTACCATGCATCTGCAGACTGGAAAAACGTATATGACCGGATTGATGATTATTACGGAAATACGGGAGAATCCGTGGAAACACCCACAACATATGGTGGATCTGCGTATATCAGTTTTGGAAAAGACTGCACCCATATCATACAGACACTGATTGACTGTGGTGTGATTACCGACGTATCGGACATTCAGTTCCAGCGGCCGGAAGAGAAAACATCACAGTGATGAAACCAGCGGGACTTTACAACTTTCGCTGCTTATTGTAAAATAAAGATGGCGTTTTCGGACGCCATCCATTTTTTTGTTGGAGGTAAAAAATGAGCAGACCAGTCGTAGCCATTGTCGGGCGTCCGAATGTCGGAAAATCTACGCTTTTTAATACATTGGCAGGAGAGAGAATCTCCATTGTAAAAGACACTCCGGGTGTCACAAGAGACCGCATTTATGCGGATGTCACATGGCTGAACTATAATTTTACATTGATTGATACCGGTGGAATCGAACCGGACAGCGGGGATGTGATCCTTTCCCAGATGCGTGAACAGGCAGAGATTGCGATTGCCACGGCAGATGTGATCATGTTTATCACGGATGTGCGTCAGGGACTGCAGGATGCGGATGCAAAAGTAGCGGACATGCTGCGAAGATCCAAAAAGCCGGTGGTTCTGGTGGTAAATAAAGTGGACAGTTTTGAAAAATTTATGCCGGATGTGTATGAATTTTACAATCTCGGAATCGGAGAACCGTATCCGGTTTCCGCTTCTTCCATGCTCGGACTTGGAGATATGCTGGATGAAGTGGTGAAATATTTCCCGGAAGGATCGGAAAATCAGCCGGAGGATGAAAGACCGAAGGTAGCCATTATCGGAAAGCCGAATGTCGGGAAATCATCCCTGATCAACAAGCTGGCACAGGAAGACCGTGTAATCGTATCGGATATTGCGGGAACTACCAGAGATGCCATCGATACAGACATTAAATACAACGGAAAAGAATATGTATTTATTGATACGGCGGGGCTTCGCCGCAAAAACAAGATCAAAGAGGAGATTGAGCGCTACAGTATTATCCGTGCAGTTACCGCTGTGGAACGCGCGGATGTGGTGATCATCGTTATTGATGCCACCGAAGGAGTAACCGAGCAGGATGCCAAGATTGCCGGAATTGCACATGACAGGGGAAAAGGTATCATTATTGCGGTTAACAAATGGGATGCCATCGAAAAGGATAACAACACGGTGAAGAAACATACCGAGAAAATCCGTCAGATCTTAAGCTTTATGCCGTATGCAGAGATTTTGTTTATTTCTGCAAAGTCCGGTCAGCGTCTGAATAAGATTTTTGAAATGATCGATGTTGTCATTGAGAACAACAGTATGCGTGTTGCAACGGGTGTCTTAAACGAAATCGTGACGGAAGCAGTTGCCATGCAGCAGCCACCGACCGATAAAGGAAAAAGACTCAAGATTTATTATGTAACACAGGTTGCGGTAAAACCGCCGACGTTTGTTGTATTTGTCAATGACAAGAATCTGATGCATTTTTCGTACACCAGATATCTGGAGAACCGTATCCGCGAAACGTTTGGGTTCCGCGGTACAGCTCTCAAATTCATTACGAGGGAGCGAAAGGAAGACTAGTTATGATGATCGTTGCAAGAATCATTGCATTACTGATCGGATATGGATTCGGTCTGTTTCAGACCGGATATCTGTATGGAAAAAGTAAGGGAATTGATATCCGTCAGCAGGGAAGCGGAAATGCAGGCACGACAAATTCTTTGCGGGTGCTTGGATGGAAAGCCGGCATTATTACATTTGCCGGTGATCTTCTGAAAGCAGTATTTGCCGTACTTCTTGTAAAACTGATTTTTCACGGAACGTATGGGGCTGATACAAAGGTGCTGGAACTGTATGCCGGGTTTGGAACCGTCTTAGGACATAATTTTCCGTGCTATCTGCAGTTCCGCGGCGGAAAGGGAATTGCCTGTACGACAGGCGTCATCCTTGCCGTCTGTCCTCCGGCAGTAATCTGCTGTGCCGTTGGATTCCTGATTATTGTGGGAATTACCCGGTATGTTTCGGTGGGTTCCATATTTCTGGTATCTGCCTATCTGGTACAGGCGATTATTTTCGGACAGATTGGCTGGTTAAAAATCAGCGGAGCCAGCCGGATCGAGTTTTACATACTGAGTGCATGTTTTACCGGCATGGCGATTTGGAGACACCGTGCGAATATTGTCCGTCTGATGAATGGAACAGAGAACAAATTCGGAACGAAAAAAGGAGATAAATGATATGGCAAAGGTAGGAGTGATCGGAGCTGGCAGCTGGGGCATTGCGCTGGCAAAGCTTCTTCGTACCAATGGAAATGAAGTAACGGTATGGTCGATCGTGGAAGAGGAAGTTGCCATGCTCCGCAGAGAGCATGAGCATATCGATAAACTTCCGGGAGTGAAGCTTCCGGAGGATGTCCTGTTTACAACAGATTTAAAAGAAGCAATCGTTGGAAAGGAGTTCCTGATTCTGGCGGTACCGTCTGTATTTACAAGAAGCACCGCAAAAAGTATGGCAGGATATGTGACAGAAGGACAGATCATTGTCTGCGTGGCAAAGGGAATTGAAGAAGATACCCTAATGACCATTTCCGATGTGACAGAGCAGGAGATTCCATGTGCGGATGTTGCTGTCATGTGCGGGCCGTCCCACGCGGAAGAGGTTGGAATCGGACTTCCGACAACCGTTGTGGCAGGAGCAAAAACAGAAAGCACTGCAAAAAAAATCCAGGATCTGTTTATGAATGAAGTGTTCCGTGTTTATACCAGCCCGGACATGCTTGGCATGGAACTGGGCGGATCATTAAAAAATGTGATTGCACTTGCTGCCGGAATGGCGGACGGACTCGGATACGGGGATAACACCAAAGCGGCCCTGATTACCCGCGGCATTGCAGAGATTGCGGGACTTGCCGTAAAGATGGGGGCAAAAGTGGAGACGCTCTGCGGACTGACCGGTATCGGAGACCTGATTGTCACCTGTGAGAGCCGTCACAGCAGAAACCGCAAGGCGGGTATGCTGATCGGACAGGGGTATACCATGAAGCAGGCTACCGACGAAGTGAAAATGGTCGTAGAGGGAATTTATTCGGCCAAGGCAGCACTTGCTCTGGCAAAAAAGTATGATGTGGAGCTTCCGATTATAGAAGAAGTGAATAAAGTACTGTTCGATGACAAACCGGCAAAGGAAGGTGTAAAGGATCTGATGGTCCGCGAAAAACGTGTGGAGCATCTGAATCTGAAGTGGGAAAACTGATATGCAGAAAATCAAGATTAAATATTTTACAGACAAAATCGAACCGCTGGATTACATTGAAGGAAAATCCGATTGGATTGATATGCGGGCTTCGGAAGAAGTAACTTTAAAAGCGGGAGAGTTTGCACTGATCCCGCTTGGCGTGGCAATGGAACTTCCAAAGGGATATGAGGCACATCTTGTGCCGCGCAGTTCCACATTTAAAAACTGGGGAATTATCCAGACAAACAGTGTTGGAATTGTAGATGGTTCCTATTGCGGGGACAACGATATGTGGCGGATGCCGGTTTATGCAACCAGGGATACCGTGATCCACGTAAATGACCGCATTGCACAGTTTCGAATCGTGGAAAACCAGCCAGAGATTGTATTTGAAAAGGTGGAACATCTGACGGGGAAAGATCGCGGTGGCTTTGGCAGTACCGGATTATCATAACAATAACAGCAACAGGAGAAGGAGGATTATACTATGGAAGATCGTATGATGAAATTTTATTCAAAAGAAAGCAACATGCTGGCGCTGCATGCCATGCACGGACATTTTGCAACGAGTCATTCCCACATTAATTATTATGTGGATGTGACAAGTATCAAGACACGTGTGGCGGAAGCAAAACAGGCGGCACATGTACTGTATTCGAGAATTCCAAAGACAAAATACGTGGATACCATTGTGTGTATGGATGGAACGGAAGTGGTCGGTACCTTTCTGACGGAGGAGATCCAGCGGGACGGAATTATGGGCACCACAAACCAGCATGAGACGGTGTATGTGATTTCGCCGGAGATTAACAGCAATAACCAGATGCTGTTTAGGGATAACAATAAAGCTGCCATCAACGGAAAACATGTTGTGCTTCTTTTAGCGACCACGACAACCGGTGAGACCATCCGCAGAGCACTCGAGTGTATCCAGTATTACGGAGGAGAGATCGAGTGGGTGGCTTCTTTATTCGGAACGATCAATTCGGTAGACGGCGTAGAAGTCGAGACACTTTTTGATGAAAATGATGTCACCGGATATGCGGCATATCCGGTTGCAGACTGTCCGCTCTGCCGGCAGGGACAAAAGATTGAGGCGATGGTTAACGGTTTTGGATATTCAAAACTGTAATTTTTGGGGGCATTGTTTACAACAATGTCCCCTTTCGTTATTTCGCCAAGAAACCATGTAAATATTTGGACGGATTGACGGTGGTAATTTCGGGCAGATTCCGTTATCATACACTTGTCAGGAAGTTCAAAGAAACTTCACCAAAGAAAAATAACGAAAAGCAAAAATCAGGAGGTTTTTCAAATGGCAAGTTTATCATTAAAGAACGTTTGCAAAGTATATCCAAACGGATTTGAGGCAGTAAAAGATTTCAATCTGGATGTTGCAGATAAAGAGTTTATCATCTTCGTAGGACCATCTGGATGTGGTAAATCTACAACACTTCGTATGATCGCAGGTCTTGAGGAGATTTCCGATGGTACTCTGAAAATTGACGATAAAGTAGTAAACGACGTAGAGCCGAAAGACCGTGATATCGCAATGGTATTCCAGAACTACGCTCTGTATCCGCACATGACCGTATATGATAACATGGCATTCGGTCTGAAACTGAGAAAAGTTCCGAAAGATCAGATCGACAAACAGGTTAAAGAAGCAGCTAAAATCCTTGACCTGGAGAAACTGCTTGACCGTAAACCGAAAGCTCTTTCCGGTGGTCAGAGACAGCGAATCGCACTTGCAAGAGCACTGGCACCGAACCCGCATCTGCTTCTGTTGGATGAGCCGTTTGCAGCGATTGATGCAAAAATCCGACAGGAACTTCGTACATGGTTGAAGGATATGATTGAAAAACTTGGGATCACCAGTATTTTTGTTACGCATGACCAGGATGAGGCAATTGAAGTGGCAGATGAGATCATTATTACAAACCGGGGACATATTGAACAGAAAGGCAGCCCGGTAGAGGTATATCAGAGTCCTGAAACTGCTTTTAGTGCGTCTTTTTTTGGACAGGTGGCTACAGTCAGGGATTATCATGTCTTCAATTACTTTGAAGATATTCCGGGTGCAGAATATGCAATTGTACGTCCTGAGTTTGTAAAGGTGACCAGAAAAAATGAAGTACAGAAATACAAAAGTTCTGCATCGGAAGCAGATGTTGAACGTGTGGCCTTCAGAGGCAGTTATTTTGAACTTCAGCTGAAACTTGGAGAAGTTGTGCTGTCTGCAAGAAGAGGACTGGATGAACCCCTGGTCCGTCAGGGAGAAAAAGTGGATGTGTTTGTACAGCGGCTTTTTGTAATAAAAGAAAACAAAGTATATGCACTGGAGAACAGCTCTGCAAGAGAAGATTATCTTGTAATCTGATGATTGACACTTGTTTTCCCTATAACCTTGTGGTATAATAGGTTTATGGAGGGGATTTCATGAAGATATCAACGAGAGGACGTTATGCGATCCGCGTTATGCTGGATCTTGCAGAACATAATAATGGAGAGTATATTCCATTAATGGACATTGCGAAAAGACAGGAGATTTCTGAGAAATATCTCGAGTCCATTGTTTCTGTCTTGAGCAAACAGAAATTTGTCAAAGCGCTTCGAGGAAAAGGTGGAGGGTATCGCCTGGTCAGGACTCCTGCTGAATATACGATCGGAAGTATCCTGCGTATCACGGAAGGTTCAATGGCACCGGTTGCCTGTCTGGATGATCATCCGAATCAGTGCGAGAGAGCGTCATCCTGCAAAACACTGCAGATGTGGGAAGGTTTCTATAAGCTGCTCAATGAATATTTTGACGGAATCACACTGGAAGATCTGCTTGAACAAAATTCAGATATGGGTGATTATGTAATCTGAGACAGGACGAATTTTGCAAGTATAACGAGTCCGTAAAAGAAGTAAAACAGGACAGAT
>OLVX01001893.1_pt1 | contig 16374 bp, 15 predicted proteins | sample 1673271 | NCBI WGS metagenome assembly OLVX01 (sample SAMEA3178939, study PRJEB25190) | human gut metagenome | biome: human gut; feature: human-associated habitat; material: faeces | place: Austria | collected 2013
TGATCAACGGGAAATCAAGATCTTCAAATTTCTCAGTTTCAAAACTTCCACTGCATACCACAGCCTACCTTTATCATTGATTCTGGGCGTGGAATATACCTTATCTGGAAATTACAGGACGAGGACAGAAACGCTTTACCAAGGTGGCAAGCCGTACAGCAGTATCTTACAGATACGCTTATGGAGTTGGGAGCAGACCAAGCGTGTACGGACGGGGCAAGAATCTTGCGTGTACCGTACAGCCGTAACCCTAAAAGTCAATCTATCGTAACTATCAAGGACTTTGTAGATGTATCTTACACTCTCAATGAGATTGCAAGAGAATATGATATTAAGTCCATAAAAACAGCAAAGAAGAAAGTCCGCAAGGACGGTAGAAAAATTTACCCTTACAATCACGCTACCGAAAGACAGCGTAAGTATGTAAGGGATATTGCCGTGCGTCTGAATCTCTCCGAGGGAGATATGCCAGACTTCACGAACTACCACGAAACGGACAACTGGATAAAGCTACATAAGGACTTATGCCCTGCCACAGAGGACAAGGACTATTGTTACAAGAATGGAAATATCTATTCTATTGGGGAGTTCGTGTCTTTCCGTCAAGTCCTTAAAAGCTATTGTGAGGAAATCCGCAAGGTGCTTTGTAGCCGTACAGGGGCAGATTGCAAGCGTGAATTAGCACTTTTCTTGTACCGTTACTTTTTGCGTGAAATGAAATATACCAGTGAGGAAGCGTTGAATCTTACCCTTGATTTTAACGCTCATTTGTCCTGCCCTTTTGATGAATCCTATGTTATCACGGTGACTGCCAGTGCAGACAAAAGGATTGAGAGCGGACTTCCTTACCGCTACAAAAAAGAAACTATTATCAAGCTGTTGGAAATTACAGAGGAAGAATTAAAAGACTTGCCTTTCCTGTCTACGGCAGTCAAGAGCAAGAAAGAGCGTAAGGCAGAAGCTAACCGCAGAGCCTATGAGAAGCGTTTAGAAGCCGAAAATAAGCAAAACAAGGAAGCCGTGATTCTGGAACGCAGAGCGGTTATTTTTGCCATGCGTGAAAGCGGAGCAACCGCAAAGGAAATCCAAGAGCAGTTACATATCAGCAGAGCAACCTATCATAGAGATATTGTTGCCCTTGCCACAGAGAGCGTTCTGACGGCTGTTAAAGCCATTTTGGACAAGGTAAGCAACAATATCAAGGAAGCCACAGAAAAAGCCGTAGAAACGGCTGAAAAGGGCGTAGAAGCGGTATCTGACAGCATGGATTGTTTCAAAGAAAAAGCTGTCAATATCGTAAAATCTGCCATGTCTCATTTTTTCAGTCTCCCTATTATAGAGTGTACAGCGAAGCTGTACCGCACATTTATGTCTGCCCCTACCAGACTGTTACACTACTTCCTGCCTTTTCTCTATGGCAGGGGGAGTGGCGATAGTGAGGGGGATTCCACTATCGACAGCAGTTGAGTGTGGGGTTTCCCCCGATAGTTGATGATTGTTTTTGTTTTATGGCTGATACAGGACGAGGGCGAAGCCACAGCCGTTCCGCTTTGAGCCAGTCAAGGTACGGGTAGTATTTCCTTGCGGAAATCTCCACCCTTTCCCCCTTGACAGTCACAATCTGCCCCGTTCCGTAGGCTACGCCGACGGAAACAGAAAAACAAAGTTTTCCCGTTTCCATTCGGACTTGCCATTGTACGGGCAGACCGCTTCACTCACCTTACAGCAGACCGCAGGGCAGGGCATGAGGGGCGTTTGCAACACCCCCTCAAACTCCCCCGTTGTCCTCTGGAAACAGTGTGTGAGGGCGAAGCAGGGGGGCAAACAAAAAAGCAGGGGTTTTCCCCTGCCTTTTCTCGTTCAACCGTCTTATGGCGGTAACGATAGGTATGTAATTACTTCTTGTGGTTGTCCTCACCGTGAGGAAAAAACCCTTACACTATATATAACGAATGAGACGGCATAATGTGACACTTTTTTGAAAAGTTTTTGAAAAAATTCTATTTTTTGTGCTAATCACCAAAATAAACACTTGACAATGTATGTACATTGTGATATAATAATAAATGTAAAGAGGAATACAAGACACCAAGGAAGCGAGGTACAGGATATGATTTATACAGTTTTTCCAAAAGATAAAGGCGAGTTACCGCAGGACTTTCCCACCTATGAGGAAGCCGTTGCGTATGGAACAGAATGTTTCGGCAAGGACGGATATGTAATCGAAAGCACAACAGGCGAATGTGTGTAGGGGGTGGAGATATGATGTATAAGTATTGGGAACAGCAGATAATTGATTGTCTGAACAGTGGAAAAAAGGTTGTCATTGAATATGGTTGCCTTAATGACGAGATTGTTTCCTATCTGGTTGACCGAGAGGGAACAATCAGCGGAGAAGTCGGAGCAATCGTTTTTAGGACAAGCGGTTGTGCCTTTCCGAAAGAGGTTTGGTTTACCGAAGATACGAAACTATATTTGAATGAAGCATACGGCAGTTTGTTTGTAGAACTGCTTGAAAAGTAAAGGAGAGATAGTATGAGCCAGACAATGAGAATCCCGAAGATAAACGATTCTTTTTATGGGGAGATTTTAACTTACTTCCCAGACGAGGAAGAAGCACAGGAAATGGTTAAGGAAGCCGTGACAGACGGTTGGCTGTCTGAATATAGAGATTATGAGGTTACAACTGATTGGTACGAAATCGGAGAGGGGGAAAGCAATACCGATTATTTCTTTTCTGATGAAGAACTGATTGAGTGGTACAATATCGGGGGCATTGAAGAAATTGACAAGAGAGTAGGAGAAAAGGGATATAACATAGAACATATTCAGACCGATACGGTTTATGTATCAGCAGAAGATATTGAAAAGGACGATATGGAATAAGGGGGCAACCCCTTATTCTTTTTGCATTACATTTATGATTTTTAAGTATTCAGGATTATATTATTTATGTATTGCATAAATGAATACAATATGATATAATATGTAATATAAAAGGAATACAATAATATTCAAATATAATTCAAAGGGGGCATAACCACATGACAAGTTTAGCTGATTTTAAGAATATGACGAATGAAGAAAAGTGCTACTTTATGAACGCCAGAATGAAGAATAAGAGCAAAAAGACCTTTAAGGACGAGGAAGTGAATTTCACCTTTGCAACGGCTGAAAAAGTGCTGAAAGAGAATGAGATTTACGAGATTGAGGGCGTTTGGCGTACCGCTGAACAGGCAGTTGCTTTCTTTGAGGAAAAGAAGAAAGAGCAGGATAAACCCGAATTGTCGGCAGAGAACATTGAAAACCTTTTGAAGCTGTTAGAGCCAGACCGTTTGAATGTCCTTATGAAGCTGTCCGAGCGTTACAATTACATAAGCAACTTCATTTTGCGTGAGGAAAGCGGTATCAAAATCAAAGTCGGAGAGGGCAATATCAAGAATACTACTATGCGAGTTTATGAAGATACGCTTGAAAAGTGGCAGGAGTTTACAAAGGAACACAAAGAATACGGCGTAGCACAGCTTTTGAATACGGCGTTGGTGGAGTTCATGGAAAGGCATTATTAAAATGGAAGATGATAAACTTTACAAGCAAGCGTTAGAGGAAATGAAAGAACTTGCGGAAAGAGTTCTGGAAGAATGTTGCGAGTTCGCAGAAGATAATGACTATGAAAAAGAGTGGGTTATAAGCCACTTTATAAGTGCTTTTAACAAGCTGAAAAAAGATGTATAGAATATCTCTTAACGCTTCCTCACGGTGAGGAAGTTTTGAAAGGAGTGGTTTTGTGGGATATAAACTTTGCATGGCAGAGAAGCCAAGTGTAGCAAGGGATATAGCGTCTGTTATAGGGGCAGACAAGAAATGTAAAGGATATTATGAGGGTAACGGCTACCGTGTCACATGGGCGGTTGGACACCTTGTAGGACTTGCCGAGCCAGAGGAATACGGCTTTGTCAGCAAGGAAGCCATGTGGCGTGATGAAAAAGAAAAGGCGTATGCCGAGTTGCCAATTATCCCCGATAATTTCAAGTTGGTTGTTCTGGAACAGACCGAGGAACAGTTTGAAATCATTAAGGAACTGATACACCGAGACGATACGGACGAGATTATAAATTGCGGAGATATGGGAGCAGAGGGGCATATCTTACAATGGTTTATCCGAGAAAAAGCGGAGTGTACCAAAAAGGTACGCCGTTTTTGTGCTACCTCAATGACCGAGGAAGCAATCAAACAGGCTATGTCTCATTTGCGACCAGAGGAAGAATTTGCCAACATCATTAAGGGCGAGTTTTGCAAGAAAAAAGCGGACTGGATAATGGGTATGAGCATGAGCCGTGTTGAATCCTTGAAGTACAAAACAGGAATCAATGTAGGGCGTGTGCAATCCCCGACCCTCTATTTTGTAGTGAAACGCTACCTTGAAGTAAAAAACTTTAAGGTTACGAATTATTACGGTATTCAAGCGGACTTGAAAGAGGGATTTTCCGTGTTCTGGAACAAGGACGCAGAGGGAATCTTCCCACCAAACGCAAAGGATTCAGAGGGCAGAGTGCTTGACGGAAAAGCTGTGAAAGCAAAGGCAGAAGCGATACAGGAAAAGGGCATTGGAACGGTAACGGAGATAGTCACCAAGAAAAAAGGCGTGGATAGACCACAGCTTTTTGATATTACGGAGTTGCAGAGAGAAGCGAACCGCAAGTACGGCTACACAGCTTCCACCACATTAGCAACGGCACAAGCCTTGTATGAGACGCAAAAGGTTTTGTCTTATCCGAGGACGGACAGCCGATATATCACAAGCGATTTGCAACCTTACATGGAGAGCCGAATTAAGGGAATCGGTACGATTGCAAAGTATAAAACCGCTGTTTCTGGTTTGCTGTCAAAGGGCTTGAATATCGACAAGAAGATTGTTGATGATAGCAAGGTTACAGACCACCATGCAATCATACCAACGGAGAAAATCAAAGGCTTTGATATGGATTCTTTAATTCCAACCGAGGAAGAACGCAGAAAGGGCGTTACCGAGGAAACCTTGAAGAATGTACTGGATTTGGTTTTGTGCCGTATGATTGTCAGCTTTTGTACCCCTTACTACTATGAGCAGACCAGTGTTAAGGTTGATTTATCGGGTATGACTTTCACCGCAAGCGGTAAGAAACCGCTTGAAGCAGGGTGGAAAGGCGTACAGGAAGCATTGAGCGGTAAAGAAAGGGAAGAAGCGGACGCAGAAGCGGACGCAGAGCAGATTTTCCCAGACATTAAAAAGGGGCAGACCGTGACCGTTTCCCATTCTTCTTTTATCGCTAAAAAAACCACGCCACCGAAGCTACACACCGAAGCAACCTTGCTTACAGCTATGGAAAATGCAGGAGCAACCATTGAGAACGGAGCGATTCTGAAAGGTAAGGGAATCGGTACACAGGCAACGAGAGCGGAGATTATCAAGAAGCTGTTTGACAGCGGTTATTGCAGTACCCAGACAAAAGGCAAGACCAACTATATTGTTCCGACTATCAAGGGGCAGACCATTATCCGTGTACTTCCCGTGGAATTGTATTCCCCGAAAATCACGGCTGATTGGGAGACAAAGATTGCCTTGATTGCCGAGGGTAAAATGACCGAGCAAGAGTTCATGGATAGTTTCAAAGTCTTTATCAATGACAAGGTGCAGGAAGTCAAGACCAAAGACACAGGCATTGTCTTTAAGAAAGACAGGGAGACGGTGGGCATATGCCCGTGGTGTGGAAGTGACCTTTACCGTTATGAGAACAAGGACGGGGGAAAGGTTGATTCTATAAGATATTATTGTTCGGGGTGCAATTTTGCACTGGACACCAAGAACCCAACTGTTACAACCGTCACGGGAAAGAAGTTGACGGAGAAACAGTTAGCGAAGCTGATTGCACATGGCAATATCAAGCTAACTTGTAAGAGTAAAAAGAACGGCACAGAATACAAGGGAAACTTTGTTATCATCAAGAAAGAAGTGGGCGGTAAAATCTATGCGAATCTGGATTTTTCCCCTGTTCCGTTCAAGGAAAAAAAGCCAGTGAAAAAGACGAAAAAGCTATTCTAAAACGCAAAAGGGAGACGGTTAAAATTGTGACCGTTTCCCTTTCTTTTTATTGAAGATACAGGGTAATTATGTTATAATGCGTGTATAGGTGTATCGTATCACCATTACACGCATTTTTGAATTACACCATTGCTAAAAAATAAAAAAATCCTCACCGTGAGGAAGTTTTGAAAGGAGCGGAACAATGCCATTATTTGAACGAGGTTATAGAGCGTCAGCACAGACCGAATTAGAGCGTAAGTTGAGAGAGATTGAAGAAAAAGACAAAGTAGCACAGACAAAGGCAGATTTCACAGCTTCCGTGAACAGCTTTGAAAGCAACCTAAACTTTGCGGAGAGAATCAATTTAGTATCGGCACAGCAAGCGGAACTTATGAGAGAGAGAGCCAAGAAAGCTACCTTAGACTATGAGCGTATGTATCGTGTGGAGTTCGGAGATAAGGTAGATGATTTTGAGAATCCGAGAGAACGAGCAAGCCGATACATGAAAATGGAAGAAGCACAGGCAGAGATTTCAAAGGCGAGAAGCGAAAAGGAATCGCCAGAAAGCAAATCTTCCGTGCAGAGAACCAATGACGATATGGAAAGGGCAAAATAACAGGAAAGAGAGGATATAGATTATGGCAGATGTTTACAGAGAACCTTATGCCGAGGACTATATAGAGCCGTACAACTTGATAAGGAGCATTGCCTTGTATGACTACATACAGGGTGGAGCGGACAAGAGCGGAATCTTTTCTTCCCTTGAAAAAGTCAGAGAGGGCGTAGACAGGGAAGAATACAACAGGGAATATAACCGCTTTGCAGAGAAGCAGAGAGAAAACCGCCTTGTTGTTCTTTCTTCCGAGGTTTTAGGTTTTAGGAATGACCCACACGATATTACTTATAACCGTGTGCTGTCTGATGAAGAAGTGGAAGCGTACCGTCAAGACCCAGTAGCGTTTCTGGAAAGAATGTATACAGAATTGGGAAACGGGGGCATACAGCCGTCAAACTTTTACGGGCATAGTCCAAGCGTGGGTGACTGCTTTGTAATTATGACCCCAGAGGAAACAAAGGCACACTATGTAGCCAGTTTTGGATTTGAAGCCGAGGAAGATATATCAAAGGTAATGACGGCTGAACAAGAAAGAATGGCTATACAGGGTATGAATGTACGCAGGGAAAGAGAACTTCTTTCTGATTTGCTTAACGGGGCAAATGATTCCAACAGCAGGGAAGAAGATTTTGCTGATTATGTTATCGGGGAAATTATGGGGCGTAGTGATGAATTGCACGATAGATACTATGTGCCAATCAACCTTGCCACTATCAGAGAAGTTTCCGAGAAGTACCAGAATCAAATGAAAGCTGTCTATGAATGGGAGACGGAACACAATGTTATCGACCATGAATTGATTGCAGGAGAGCATGACGGTGTATACGGTTTTAGCCGTGACGCTATCCGAAGTGCTATGCCAGACAGCCGTTTGGCAAATGGCGAATATGTCTATGAGGATATAGGAATTGTAGCAGGACGCAGGATAGAAGCCAGATTGCACAGCCAGTATAACGAGATTAACAAGGATAATGTGATTGTGCAGAGTGCTTCACATTCCCATTACAAGGGCATGGATATTTTTACAAAAGACGGACAAGTGTTTATCGGAAAAGAACTGAACTATGATAACCACGGGAATTATGATAACAGCGATAATTCCTTACAGTTTGTTTCCGACAACGAAAAAATGTTCTCTATGCTGTCTGGTACTGGTTGGGTTTTAAGTCAACAGGAAATGATTGATAATGGGGCGTTTACCGCAGAAGATTATAAGGAATACGCCACAGTCCGAGAACAGCTTGCAAGCCAGTATGAGCAGGAAGAAGAACCGCTTTTTGAAATTGATATTGAGGAAAAGGGAAGCGGTGTTCCGTTCCGTTATCCAGACTGGACGCAGGAGATTTCTTCTTTTTACCGCTTTGAAGCGTCTCCACGAAGCATAGGAGAACAAGGCAATTATGACGCTTTTGTACAGCGATATGAGCCGACAGGAAACGCCAATGTAATACCAAAGGAAGTTGTCTATATCGGAACGCCGAGAATGGCAATGGAAGTCGCAAACGAATTGAACAATCCCGATTCTAACAGGGGCGAACTTCTGAAAGAAGATTTTGCATTGCGTAGCAGTTTGCAAGAGCCTGTCTTACAGGGCGGTAATATCAGCGAAGATGAATTACAGGAAGATATTTACCGCTTAACTGATTTGAGGACAGAACGAATGGAACGCATGGTAGAAGCTATGCGTGAGGGCGGTTATGAATATGACGAGATAGATTCTGATTCAGACCGCTTTGTATTTAACGGAGAATACGGGGCAAGAATGGATTTTGCCAGTATTCCCGAAGCGGAACAGTGGCTTGACGGTGTAGTATTTGACAATCCAGAAGTGGGAGAACGGGTTGAACGAATCATGCACCCAGAAAGATACAACAATGAAAGGAGTACAGGCATGGCAGAAAAAGATAGAGAAACCCTATTAGCCGAGCGAATCATAGATTTTTATGAGAAATACGATTCTGCTTTTGGCTATGCAGAGGGCGTAGAGGGGCAGGAGAACAGGGAACAGTGGATTGAGACTATCAAGGGAAGTTTGCAGGAGCAGAGCCTTTACACGCACTTGTTAGACCTTTCCAGAGACAACAGAGAAGCGAGAGAGGAAGCAATTTCTATCTACACTTCCTACCCAGACATTACAGGCTATACCCCAACGGAAAACCGTTACTATGAGCCAGAATTAGACCTTGACGGAACGGCAGAGGAATTGTTTATCCAAGCCAGAAACGGCTATATTGAATCCCCAGAAGCACTTGCAAAGTTGCAGGAGATTCTTTCCAATGCGGTAGAGAATAAGACCGAGGAAGCGTTCTATGTTGGCGTTCTGAAAGAGATTGCGGAGACAGAGGGAACGGAGTACCACCCTTACGCAGTTGCCAAGAAAGATATTCTTGATGATGTGAACCCAGAGGATATTTCCGAAAGAGACGGCTTGACCGTGGAAATAAGAAAAGAGCAGGACAATGTTCTGATTGCTGTTTCCGAGTTCACCGAGGAAAGAGAAGCCACAGGAGCAACCGCTATCCCTGTTGAGCAGTTTGTCAACATGACCGCACAGGATATTTCCCGTACAGTCAACGAAGTGTACGCCTATAACATGGTGGAACAGGAAAGGGAAGAAGATAGGGAACGAGAGAATTTTTTTGAGGAAGTGGTTATTGACGGGAACAGGTGCAACCAGATTGACACATGGGAAAGCGATAACCACACCTATGTAATTGGTAACTCTATTGATGATACGGATTTCTACTATGCTTCCGTAAGTGGCATTGAGGGCGATTTGATACAGGGTAGTGCTGTATTTGAATATGACCGTCAGCCGAGCCGTGAAAAGGTTGAAAGTGATTATATCGACCTTATGGCAGAAAGAGATATTAACGCACACGAAGCAGAGTTCGGAGCGGACGGAAGCCGTAATTTTCCTCACCGTGAGGAAAACAGAGAACAAATTACCTTGAATATCCAGTACCGAGAGCCTATCAATGTCAACGGATTTTCCGTTGAAAGAGATAGAATCCTCTTTGACAGCAGGGAAGAATTATTCAAGTATATCAATGGCGAAAGTGCCTATGATTATCTGGACAATGCCGTAAGAACAAATGCGAATGAGCATTTGCTTAACGCCGTTGATGAATACGGAATCGAGGTATGGAGCGAAGAAAACGGCAGGGAGATTGTTCCGATTCAAGAGTTCCACAACAGCAACGGCAGACTGATTGAGGGAGACAGAATAGCGGTTGAAATGTCACAGAGAAAGGGATTTTCAGACCGTTCTATTGTCTTTCATGCCGTAGAGGATTTTGAAAATAGCAATAACATTCCACAGAACCAGAGAGAAATTGTTGACGGCAGTTATGAAGATAAAGAGTTCCTTTATATGGGGTATGACCGCTATGTTGGCATGAGCCATAGGAACGATTCTTCCATTGAACCTTATATGGACAGAATCAATGCGTTTGGGAAAGATGATGAATCTTTCACAAACAGAATGATTGCGGAAGTTTATTATGGACAGCAGAACGGAGTTACCGCAGAGCAGTTCGATTATATCTTTGATACCGTCAAAGATGAAAAGTACCCAGAGGGTGATTTCCGCATTATGAGAAATGCCTATGAGTTCGGATTGAACCAAGAACAGGTTGAACTTATCGCAGGAGCAACAAGCTATGCGAAAGAGTATGTTTCCGAGTTCATGCTTACTGGTGGTAAGACCGAGGACGCAAAGGCATTACAGAATATCAATGATGTTTCACAGTATTATGTTATCGGGGAATCCTTGAAAAAGGGGAATATCACCCGTGATGTTGCGGAAGCAATCATTAACGGAAGCGGAGAAATGAAAGCGAATGACACCAACCGCAGATTTGATTTCATGGCTTATGAGTTTTTCACTGAATACCTTACTGACAGTGCGGAAAAGGACAGCCAGATTACAGGGGCGATTATCACGAACACGCTTCATAAGTTTGCGGAACAGACCGAGGTAAACAACTTAAAGCAGTTCGTTGAAAAGAGCGGTGGTTTCCCTGCTTTTGACCCGTCAAGAGAAGAAAAAAAGGAAACGGTAGTTACTATGACAGAAGAAGAAAAGACTATCAGTGAGGGTGTTTCTTTGCCGAGTGAAAAGAAAGACCCGAAAGAGCAGTTACAGGAACAGTTACAGCAGGGAATCAAGAATGTGCTTGATTCTGACAATTTCAAGTCATGGCTTGACACAAGTAGCAAGCTGTTCCTCAACAACTATTCTTTCAACAATGCCATGCTTGTGTACTGCCAGAAGCCAGACGCTACACATACTATGGGATATGAGCAATGGAAAGAATACGGCAGGAATGTAGCACAGGGAGCAAAGGGCATTAAGATTTTCGTTCCGATTATCGCCTATGAGAAGAAAGACGGCGATTTGTGGAAGATGATTAAGGGCAATCTGCAAAAGCAGATGAACGAAAACCCGTCAATCAGCCAAGCTACCTATCGTGTCGGCTTGTCCAAACTGGAAGTCACCATGAACAGGAACAATCTTTTTGGATTGAAGATTGACGGAAAGGAATTGGGAATCCGTTCCGAAAACGATATGAAGAACTTTATCAAGAACAATGTCATTGGTAAAGTTCCTATGTACTTTTCCGTTGGTACTGTCTTTGACGCAAAGGACACTGTTGTTCCAGAATATTTGTGGGTAAAGAAAGGCTACAAAAAAGAAGAACTGGTTAAGGACGATAAGGGCAAGCCGATTAAAAACCGCAAGGGCGAGTACAAGATTGTAAATACCCCAGAAAGACAGGCAAGATTTAATCCGCACCTTGATATGAGCGTACCGCAGAAAGACCCTCAAAAAATGGCGATTCTGTATGACGCATTAAAGGCAGTTTCCGAGAGAAACGGAATCCATGTGTACGAAAAAGACCGTGCCGAAGATGATACCTTAAAGGGTGGGGCAGACGGATATTTTTCAAGGAGATTTGACGCTGAAAATCCGAAAGGATTTATCGTCATGCCGAAAGACCTTGACCCGACAAGAGCCGTGTCCGTTCTGCTTCACGAAATGAGCCACAGCGAGTTGCACGGCAACCTTGAAAAGTTGGCACAGCGTATGGGAGAGGATAATGTACCGTCTCACATGAGGGAGATTCAAGCGGAATCCGTAGCCTATGTTGTCGGCAAGAACTTTGGCATTGACAGCGATACAAGCAGTTTCCAGTATTTAGCGTCTTTCTCCAAAGGCTTTGAATTACAGGCTTTGTCGAAGTCTATCGAAGTCATTTACGGAGAGTGCAAACAGCTTACGGCAGAACTTAAATCCGAACTGGAAGTAAGAGGATTGAATATGGACTTGTCCGAGCGTGACGCAAAACCTATGGACAGGGAAACGATTGATACCCTTGCTAAATCCTATGTAACCTATGCCGTTGAGCAGGACAGCCGAATTGCAGACCTTGAAAAAGACCTTACTACCATTGCGGAGCAAAACAAGGACAACGGGGAAGCACTGGAAGTCATTGTAAAGCAGAAAGAGAGCCTTGATTGCCAGAAAGAAGATGTAAAGGTGATTAAGGACGCTGTTACCAATATGGAACAGGCAACCACATTAGAGGGGCAGAAAAAGGAGATTGCAACTATTGATACCGCAGTTAAGCGTATCGAGGGAGCAAAAGAAACATTCGCTACCTTGACCGTGGAACTGGAAAAGGAACGCCAGACGGGACAGGGATTGAAAGACCGCTTTACCGCAGAGCCGTTAGCCACTCTGGAAAGTATGAAAGAAAGCTATCCGCAGTTGGCAAGCCTTTCTTCCGCACAGCTTCAATATGTGGCAAACAGCGATTATATCAACCGTAATTTTTCTTCTTTATTGCGTGAAGAACCTCAAAAGTTCGTTGACAATGTATGCCAGAGAGCCACGGAGATTGACAAGGTAGCTTCCAAAAATGGCTATTTTGTGGAAGTGAACTTTTGCGAACAGTGGACGGATAAGCCGATTGTCAATGACGGAGCAATCATGCACCCGAAAGTGGCTGATACTATTATTAAGCAGGGAGAAACACAGGCAAGAGGACTGAAAGCAAAGGCAGAAGCAGTCGGGGAATACTTCCCTTATACCAAGTGTTCCTTGTCCGTATTCCACGCAGAAAAGGGCAATATCGACAATGTGTTTAAGACCCGTGTTGATATTGGAGACGGCTACCAGACAAGCCTTGTAGACCACATGAAGCAGATTTCTTCTGCTTCACCGATTCTTGCAGGATTTGAGAAAGCAACCCGTGAACAGGGAGCAAAAGAGAAAATCATGTTCAATTCTACTCACCGTGAGGAAGTTGTAGCTGAACAGACCGAGAAAACGGGTGCTTTGTCTGACCGAGCAATGAGCCGTGAGGAATGGGGAAATGAGATTGCTTCCGCAAAACAGGCAGAAGCAAACAACAGCAGGGAAGATAACGAACCGCAGAAGAATACCCGTTCCAAGACGGAAATGGAGAAAGGTTAAAAATGGTGTGAAATGGGAATCTTGAATCTCTTGCGAAAAAAGCCGAATAAAGAAAACCCCGTTGCCATTTCCGAGGACGATTATGTTTTACCGCAACTGGAAAAGGGCGGTTACAAGATGAATGAAGAACTTTTCAGAAGAAAGGAAGATGAAGAACTTCTGAAAAAATACGGAATTGTGCCAGAAAAAACGGGGCAAATGCTGTTATAAATAGCAGGATAAGGGGAAGTAAACACTTCCCCTTATCTCTTTTATAAGGATTGACATAGTATGCACAATGTAGTATAATAAGGTTAGATATAACCGTGAAAGGAGTTTTGTGCCGTATGAGTTTGAATGTATCGGGAAGCAAATATATTAAGGTTTATGACCCTACTATCAGATTGAATTACTCTGATAAGGTGTTATGGGCGAACCTTGTTTCAAGTCGCAAAACAGGGGCGGTGAAAGTAGACGGTGAAACGGGGGAAGCTGTTGTAAATCCCAATACGGGAAAGGAAGTGCAGGAAAGGGCATTTTCCCGTTGGGAAGCAAGGTTTGTCGGCAATGCCTTTGAGCCGTCCAAGTTTTTAAGAGACGGAGACAGCATTGATATTGTTACTGGTTGGGTGACAAGTGAGAAGTTCGTTAGCAAGGACGGCAACCCTCATTCCAAAGTAGTTGTAACAATTTCTGATTTTCAACCCTCTGCTATCTCCGAAAGCGAAGAATCGTGAGGAATTGAATGTTTAACGAGAAAATCTCTGTCATTGATTTTTTTATGGAAATACAGGCTGTTGCGAGTGAGAAAGGCGTGAACCTTACTCATTCCAACAAAAGAGTGTACCTGTCCTTGCTTGATTTTGCCGATAAGTTTCCGCAGGAAACGATAAAGACAAATAAGGGTATACGCTTTAACTCTACTACCGCAAAATTGGCAGAGTTTTGTTCCGTTTCACCCCGTATTGTTACCGAAAGTTTGTCTAAACTCAATAAGTGCGGTGTTATTCGCTACACCACGAACAAACCGCACCCGTCTATTATCTTTTTGGATAAAGCATTTTACAAGAAATTTTATAAGGAGTAAAAGAGTATGTTTAACAACGAAGAACGAATTGTTTTGAACGGTATTTGCAACAATGAGAAATTGGATTTTTCCAAAAAATCCGTTTTGGATTCTCTGCTTTTTTCGGAACAGGTTGTTGCTGATGAAATGATGATTGATTTGATTAAGGGCATTTCCGAGAAGATTTCTGCACTGTCTGATGAAGAATGGACAGAGGTTAGAAAGCAGATTCCTTTTTCTGTTGCCTTAGTTCCAGAGGACGAGGTAGCCGAAGTTCCGACTGATGAAGAAGTGCTTTAAGGAAAGGCGGTTTTACCGCCTGTTCCTTTCAGAAAAATATTATGAGGTAAGAGCGAATGGAAGAAGTAAGATATAATAACTTCTTTACTGATATTCAGTCAATCGGAAGTGAAAAAGGCGTGAATCTTACCTATGCAAACAAACGCCTATATTTATCTTTGTTACAGTATGTGCAGTCTTATCACCATGAATCACAGATAACGGAGAATGGCGTTTCTTTTCATACCACCATTTCCGAATTGGCAGAGTTTTGTGAGGTATCACGCCGTACCGTATCTTCCAGTTTGCAGAAGTTGCAGAAGTGCGGTTTGGTTGCTGTCCAGAAAGAAGAAAAGACATTTTTTATTACAGTTTTGGATAGTCCACTTTTTAGAGCCTATTGTTGGGCGTAATAAAATGGAGCGGTTAATTCCGCTCTTTTTTATTTTCATACACTCTTGACAATGTATGTACAATGTGATATAATAAGATATAGATAAAGGAAAGGAGTTTTCTTATGGAAACAATGTGGTGGGAACGCCAGTTTAGAAATAAAGAGGACAGAGCCGTTATTAAACTGCATGACGAAAACGGGAAGTTTACAAAGAGCGTGATTGTGCCGACAGACTACTATCCGCTGAACGGCAAGCATGAAGTCTTTACCTATCAGAACACGGAAGCCGTGACGGACAAAGAGATTTTGAATCTCTTTGATAAAGTCAAATATGAAATCGGGTATTGCTATCAGAACACCCTTAAATTGTGCGAGATATTACAGGCACACGGCTATCCTGCCCGTTCTTATGTAGGTTGGCTTTTTACAAGCGGAACACAGACCCCCGTACACCATTGTTGGTGTGTGTTGGGTAACTCTGTTCTGGATTTGGCAGACGATTTTACCGTCATGCTGTCTGGGGCAAATGGAGAGCATTTCAAGACCGCAAAGAGTATTGAGGAATCACGGGAACTGATTGCGTCTTTCCATGAGTACGCCATGAATGTAGAAAATCACCTACGCTGTCATGCGGTGGGGCAAGCTACGCCGTTCCTGCTTTATGTAGGTAGTGAATGTGACCCGAACTATGGCAGAGTGATTTATCAGCGTCTTATGGACAAATACCCCGACCATGAGTGCCAGAGGAATTGTGACGGTGAGGGGTACAATGCGACACAGCGAATTATGAAGAACAAAGGACTTATGAAATAAAATCCTCACCGTGAGGAAGAAGTGTGGTGCTAAAATGTACGCTTTTTAGTACCATGCTTTTTTTTCTTGTTTTGCGGTACTAAAATGTGTATAATCTTATTTATTGGTAGTTCTATTTTGATTTTGACATTTTGGTACTAAGGGAGTGATATTATGGGGCGTTATTACGGCTACAACCGAGTGAGTACGAAAGAACAGCACCTTGACCGTGGAAGTCAAGCTATCCGTTCCTTTTGTGAGAACGCAGGGTATCCGTTGGAAAAGATTTATGAGGATAAGCAGACGGGCAGGAACTTTGACCGCCCACGCTACATTGTGCTGAAAGAAGATGTTTTGCGTGAGGGCGATACTTTGATTGTGCCAGAGTATGACCGTCTGGGGAGAGCGGACGAGACGAAGCGTGAATTGGAATATTTTAAGGACAAACATATCCGAATTATCTTTCTGGATATTCCTACTACTTATATGGACTTTTCGGGTTTGCCAGATGAAATGTCTAAAATGATTTTGGAGTGTATCAATGGTATGCTCATTTCTTTTTACGATTTACAGGCGAGAACGGAGATTGAACGAAAAGCCAAGCGTCAGCGTGAGGGAATCCAAGCCATGAAAGATAGGGGAGAGTGGGAGCGTTACGGCAGGAAGCGTATCATGTCCAAAGATGATTTTGCGATTCAGTATC
>OLVX01001900.1_pt1 | contig 16315 bp, 13 predicted proteins | sample 1673271 | NCBI WGS metagenome assembly OLVX01 (sample SAMEA3178939, study PRJEB25190) | human gut metagenome | biome: human gut; feature: human-associated habitat; material: faeces | place: Austria | collected 2013
TGGCACGAGAAAAACAAATGCCGCTTTCAGCGTCGCTTGTTTTTCTTTCGTGCTCATTATATAGCACAATCGGCTTGAAAGGGAATACCGTAAACGGTATGACTTTCAAGCCGATCCAAATATGGTACTATGGTTCACTCGTAGTTTCCTGGGAGCAAATTTCGCGCTTGCGGGAAAATCTGCTCCCAGGAAACTACGAAGGGAGCGCCATTTCATGAGCAAAAGGAGCTGCGAAGCAGCGGAAAGCATCGAAGATGCGCTTTTGCGAACAAAATGGCGCGGTGAACTGTTAGAATATTACGCCTGGATTTCCCGCACCAGACAATATTGTTTCAGGGAAAAATGCTTTTCCACGACTCCGTACACCTTAAACCCGAACTGCTGATAAAACGCAACGTTACGCGGGTTGTGCGTTTCCAGCGAAATCATCAGATCGTTGCGTTCCGCGTATGCAACTGCCTCTTCCACCAGCATCGCCGCGATTCCGTGATGCTGCATTTCCGGATCAACCGCCAGATAAATGATATGCAGTCTCCGATCCTGATGCAGCTGATCCGTCCAGCTGGAATTCAGGTAATCCCTGCCGAGCACGAAATTAAAAAATGTCTTCAGGCTGTGATCCTCCCGGATCAGATAGCCCTCCGTGCGCAGCGTCGCCTGCACCTCCGTAAAATAACGATGCAGCAGATGGTACGGCTCCGTTTCGTCCGAAACGACCAATATGCCGTTTAAATCCTTACTGTCTGCAAAAATTTCACACGTCTCATAAAATTCCGTCAGGTCGCATTGAAACAGCTCCGGCATCAGTCGTTTCCGCACCTCTTCATCTGGAATCAGCTCCACATACAACGGGTCCGCCGCAAACGAACGGCACAACAGCTCCTCAAGCTTCGACAAATCCTCTTCCTGTACTCGATACAGTTTTTCACTGTCCATAAAATTCCACTCCGGCTTCTCTCAAAAGCCGCTCCATCCTTTCCGTCTGCACGCACAGCGTATCGATTTCTTTCCGGTACAAATCGCTCTGGCGCTCATATGCAGCCTCCAGCTGTGCAATTTCTTCCGTAAAATCACTGCAGTCCGTCTTTTCTTTTTCCAGAAGTCCGGTCACAACCGGGAAAAAGTTTTCAAACCCGATAATTCTTCCGGTTCCCCATTTCAGCCGATCTGCGCTCTGATCCAATGCATATGATGTAAAATGTCGATAAACCTCTTCTTCAAACAAAAATGCGTACCGGTTGCTGTCGATCTCATACAGCTTGCGCAGTGCCGCCGAGAGCCTTCCCTCTTTCAGATTGCGCACCGCACCTTCCAGAAGCTGCAAACGATCCTGCAAAATTCCATGCGGAAACAACACGTTTCCATACCAGTCGATCCGGACATAGGCGTCCTGCTCCTGCTGGAAAACCTGTAAAAGCGCTCGTTCCAGCTTCCGGGTGTCTGCCGCAGGTACTTCTGCAGCAGTGTCCGTTCCCTGCACACATGCGATGAAATCTCCGTTCACCGCTCCGACATCGCCAGTCTCCGCTACGCACAGTCCAGATGCATTTTCCACACCAGCGTGCCTCGCGTTCCGGTTCGTTTTCTCTACCTTTGCATACAGCTGTTGCGCCGTCGCCGTTGCCTGCTCCAACACCCGCAACAGCCGCTGTCCGTCCGCGCCGGTTTTTTCACACCATTCGCTGTCCAGCCGCTCCCTTGCTTTTCGGAATACTCTGGAAAAATCCAGCGGAACAACAACCGTACGGTCAATCGCCATCAGCAAAAGTCCAAACAGCTCATGGTGCATCCGATAAACATCCTCATCGTAAAAGCCGTCGTTGTCGAACTGTGAATGATAGTTCGTTTCCATAAAGCTTCCGCCCGTAAAATCATTTACCATCGACGGGATTCCGGCAATCGCAATGGAAAAATCGTCCGACCAGGTTTCAATCGGCGCGGTAATCCTCGTTTCCTCCGGATATGCTCCGGTCAGGCTCGGCAGCTCTTCCAGAAATTCTTCCAGAAAAGAAACGTATTCGAACGTGCTCCGAATCCTCGCCCGCGTCCCGTGTGCCAGCGCAGGGAGCTCAAAATTCAGGTCGGCAATCACGCTTCCCCGCCACTCCGGATGCACCGTAAATACCTGTTCATACGCGCCCGTCGACCAGTCGAACTGCGAGTCCGCCACGCCCCATTCCTCGGACGCCATGCAGCAGAACATCAGCGTATTTTCGGGCTGATATCCAATTTCCAGCAGCGTTTTTCCCATCGAAAGCATCATCGAAATTGCGGTATTATCATCCTGAAAACCGTCAAAATAGGAATCGTAATGTGCAGAAAGCATAATTCTGCGCTCCGGGTGCGTTTTTCCGGGAATCTCCCCGACGATGTTATAGGTCGTCTGCGCCGGGATCACCTTTGTCGAAGCGTCAAACAGCACCTTTACCTCACTGCGGCCCTGCAGCATTTTTTTCAATTGATCTGCATCGTGCCGGGCAATCGAAAATGCCGGTGCATCCGACGGTCCCGCGATATCCTGTGCGTTCAGTGCGCGTTCGTCTACCTCTCCGTAGCCGCCCGTCTGTGCGGCAATGACAGCTGCCGCGCCTTTTAAATGCGCCTGATAAACCGGATAATTGATCCACCACTCATCCCGCTGGTTGATATCCACTAATACGAGCTTTCCGGTCACATCCATTCCTTCATAATCCTGCAGAGTTCCTCTGCCTGCATACACAACCGAATAGCACTCCGGTCCGTCCGTCACAAAATTCGTCTGATACGCGCCAAGCTGTATCGTTTCCTCTTCGCCTTTTTCGTTTAAAAAAGTCATTTTCGCGCGTTCAAATTCCCACGCATCTACTGTAATCGCATCCTTATGGATAATCGGAAAACCGATTGTGTGCATCTCCTGCTCCAGCATTTCCCCGGTTGCAAGCTCTGCCTTCGACCCCGCCGTCCGATAGCCGAGTTCTTCGTTGGTGCGGTGTTTTTCCATCCGTTTCGCCAGATGATAGGAATAGGAAATATCCAACTGCTGTCTGTATTTCTCCTGCATGTCCATCGTATGCCACTCCTGTCTGTCATCGCTTTTATGCCTGATCCGGTATCATAGGAGACAAAAGACCTTTTTGATCCCGACATCATTTCAGTCCCAGTATATCATTCTTGTAGCAAAAGACAAGAAGGTTTCCGCTGCATAGAAGGCAAAGATTGAAAAATAAAATTTTTCAATCGCGAGATTTGTGTCTGCGCTCACTTGACACAAACTCGACATGCGCAAAAAACGTGCGCAGAAAGGAGGAGAAATATGCCGCGCAGAGGCGACCGGTTGTGGCTTTGCGCGGCATATTGTATTTTGCGACGATGTCTGGTTACCCGATTACAAGCTCCCTGCCGCCCATTTTTTCATACAAACGGTGGGAAATGGAAACCACCGTCCGGTTTTCTCCGGCGCGCCTGAGCGCATACAAAACCTCCTGCTCTGTGCCTACATCGAGGTTCGCCGTGATTTCATCCAGCAGCAGAATCGACGGCTTCGCTGCAACCGCCCGGGCAATGGACAAAAGCTGCCACTGTCCCTGTGAAAACAGTGCATCCGTGCAGGGCGTATCATACCCCTGCTCCATTCCGGCAATCACTTCATGCAGTCCTGCCAGCTTCGCCGCTTCGACCGCATCCTCTCTGGAAATCATCGGATCAGAAAGCGTAATCTGCTCCAGAACGGTTCCGGGAACCCGCTTAAAGCTCTGCTCCACGCAGCCAAACAGACGCCGTCTGATACTGTCCGGAAGCAGATAAGCGTCCTGTCCATATATTTTTACACAGCCCTTTTGCGGACGATACAGCCCCAAAAGCAATTTAAAAATTGTGCTCTTTCCTGCGCCGGTGCGCCCGGTCATCGTTACCTGCTCGCCGGTTTTTATCTCGAAGCTCAAATGCTTCAGAACCATCTTTTCCTCTTCATAGCCGAAGCTGACATCTTCCAGGGAAATGCATGCGACCGCAGGCGATTTTGCCGGCTCAGCGACCGCAGCGCGATCCGAACCAGCGGCCGCAGCATAATCCGAACCAGAGGCCGCGCCGGCTCTGCCAAGTTCTACCATCACTTTTTCTCCCGCCTCCCCGGAGGTTTCCAGCCGCGTCGGCAGCTCCAGAAATTCTCCGACACGCTTCGCACCTGCCAGCGCCTCCTGGATCGTCTGGATTTCCATGCCAATGCTTTCGATTGGGGAAAAGATTCTCGAAATATAGGAAATTACCGCAACCGCCGTACCGACTGACATGCCGAAAAACATTCTGACCTCCGGGCCGGACGAAGCCGACAGCAGCATGACAACGCCCGTCACCAGCGCATCTGTAATCAAAATAACCGGAGAATACAGTGCATCGTAAAAATTTGTACGCTCCATCGCAGCGTATCCCTCCTGCAGCGTACGGTCATAACGTTTGCGCATAAAGCCTTCTTTTCCAAAAACATGGATCATCCGAATGCAATGAATCGTCTCCGGCACAAGACCCGACGTCCGCGCAGCAGCCTTTCTGCTGTCCATCTGCGCAGCCAGCATTTTTTTCTGAACATGTCTTGTAAACAGTGCGATCAGCGGCAGAACCGCCAGCAGCGTAATCGCAAGTCCGCGGTTTTTCTGCCAGAGCACTGCGTAAATACCGATCATCGTGCAAGCGTCTGCAAACATGCTGATAATACCGGAGGTAAACAGCGTTTCCAGCGTATCAACATCTCCGACGAACCGGGATGCGATCGTTCCTGCATCCATTTTACTCAACGTATCTGCGGACAGCTGCGACAGTTTTCCGCACATCTGACTGCGCAGACCGTGGGTCAGCTTCTGTCCGAATACGATCAAAAGGCTTTCCCGCGTAGATTCCAGCAATCCCGCCAGTGCTACCACGCCGAAATAGGAAAATGCCTGTACAATCGGCATCGAGTTTCCCGCAGTCAGCCCGTCCACGATTTTTTCCAGAATCAGCGGCGGCACAAGTGCAGTGACGACTGCGCCGACTACGGTGATGACCAATGCAATCGGAAGCAGAAGATTCTGTGTGCAGATCGATCCCACCGCAGTGAGAATTTCATGATGCGCCTTTGACGGCATCGTTTTTTTCAAACGCTCACGCATGGTCTGCTCCCTCCTTCCATACCTTGCACAAATTTGCATATTCCGGAACGATCTGCAGCATTTTTTCGTGCGTTCCTGTCTGCGTCTGTCCGTTTTCCATCCAGATGACCTGATCCGTCTGATCAAACAAATACAGGCGGTGCGAAATCAGCAGGATAATCCGATCCTTTGACATCGCTTTTAATTCCCGGAAAATCTCCTCCTCCGTATTCCGATCCAGCGCCGCAAACGGGTCATCCAGAACGATCAGCGGCTTTGCATGGGACAGCGTCCGTGCAAGCGCCGTTCTCGCCTGCTGCCCGCCGGAAAGCCGCACGCCGCGGCTGCCGACCAGTGTATCGACGCCGTTTTCCATTTCGGACACTTCCCGGTCCAGGCAGACGCGCGAAAGCTCCCTGCCGACGTCGATCTGCTCCTCTCCGAGCGCGACATTGTTTCGGACACTGTCCGCCAAAAGCTCCGAATCGTGTCCCTGCCATCCGACCATGCTCCTGCGGTCTTTGTCTGAATATTCAGATAATTCTTTCCCGTTTAACAAAACATGTCCGGTATAAGGCACTTCTCCCAGAAAAATTTTACCAAGAGTCGATTTGCCGCACGCAACAGGACCCGTGATCCCGATGATCTGTCCAGGCTTTGCACTTATCGTCAATCCGTCAAAAATCTGCTTTCCGCCCGGATATGCGCCGCCCGCCTGATCCAGCTTCAGGCTGACCGCCCCGGCTGTCTTTTCTTCTGTTTCTTCCGGAGGCTCTGTCAGCAGCGGACGGATTCTTTTCCACGAAACGTTCGCTTTCTGTACGGAGTTAAACAGCTTCGCCGCCTTCGAGGACTTGACCGCAAGCTTTCCATAGCAGGATAAAAATGTCGTAAACGCTGCGATGTTCCAAACCGTCCATCCGCTGTTTAACACATTTTTCGAACCGAAATATAAAATCAGCACGGTGCTTCCCATGGAAATCACCTGATACAGCGGAGGCATCGCAACGACCTGCATCCCTGCACGGACTGCTGTTTTTTCGTAATCGTCCAGCTGTTTTTCATACATGCCGCTGCGCTGTTTTTCACAGCCGTAAATCCGATAAGTCACCGCGTTGCCCGCGCGGTCCAGCGTCGCTGTATTCAAGCGTCCGGCGCTCTCCTTATATGCGGCATTGCTGCGCTCTACCACGGTTTTCATCTTTTCCGCCATCAAATAGGAAAACGGCGGGAACAACAGACACAGCAGTGCAAGCCGCCAGTCGTACCACAACAGCATCGCAGCATAGGCAAGCAGCGCAATACCGGTATCAAAAATCTCCGTCGTGAACTTCCGGATTCCCTCTACGCACGCATCCACGTCAGACACCGCTTTTGTCAGAAGGCTTCCGGCCCCCTCTTTTTCCAGCTCACCTACACTTTTATGTACCAGATTCCCGTAAAGCACCTGCTTCATGCTCCGGTTGATATCGTTCGCAAACCGGCGCACATAAAACCGCTTGATGTAGCGCGCGCCCTGCACGAATCCGATCACTGCCACATACGCGCACACCAAAAGCAGCATATCGGTAAAAAATTTTTTCCCTGTAAATACATCCAGCAGACACTGTGCAAGCCGTCCTTCAAACCACGGTCCCGCGAGCAGTCCGATATTATAAATCAGGCCGGAAACCGTCACCGCAAGCAGCGGCTTCCACTCCGTCACAAAGTAGCTTCCGATCTGATCCGGTTTTTTCCCAGCAGTCCGGATTCCCGATTCTTTCCTGTCGCACATCGTCGTCCCTTCAGCCATCCTTTTCTCCTCTGTCCATCCGTTCCTTTACCTGCAAAAATCCAGACCGGCTTTCTTTTTTCGATCTCAGATACAGTCGATCCAGCATTTCGCAAAAGTGCTCGGTTTCTGATTCGTCCAGTTCCTCCATCAGCCACTCATAAAACGTCGATTCAATGCTGACCTTGGAGTTTTTCAGCCCTTCCGCCTTTTTTGTCGCATACAAAAGCTGACTTCTTTTGTCCTCCGGATTGTCCCGGCGAATCAGGTAGCCCTTCGCTTCCAGGCTTGCCGCCCGGCGCGCCGCAGCTCCCTTATCGATCTTTAATTCTTCCCGCAGCTGCGCCTGTGTGATGCCGGGATGGTGCCGCACCAGATGGATAAAATCGAACTCCGCCGTCCCGATTCCTTCCTCCTTCATCGTCTGTACCGTCAGCTTATTTAACTCCCGCGCAATTTTCGTCATTTTCCGTTCGGTTTTATCCATCGCAAGCGTCCTCCTGAATTTAAGTTGCAGGGGCTTTCCTGCACGATAGTTTTTCAAAATGGATGTACCTACATCTTTTTTCATCCTAGTTTATCCGCATAGAACTGTCAACCGTTTTCCTGCGCTTGAATTATCAGGAAAACCGCGCTATGATGTTCTTAACTGACTTATGTATCTCACAAAGAAGGGAGCTTCGTATGACTTTAGAACCGCTTATTTTAAAAATGATTTCCTACGATCACGGCAGCCCGGAGCGCATTCAGCATTTTCTGAAGGTGCACAGCTTTGCAAAGACGATCGCTGTTTCCGAGCATCTCGATGAAAAAACACTGTTCATTACGGAAGCTGCCGCCATCGTGCACGATATCGGCATCCGGCTGTGTCTGGAAAAATACGGAGACGGAAACGGAAAATTGCAGGAAAAAGAAGGTCCTGCCCTGGCAGAGCAGATGCTCTCCGAGCTGGGATTTGAAAAAGATGTGATAGAGCGCGTCAGCTTTTTAGTCGGTCATCATCATACTTATACCGGCATCGACGGTCTCGATTATCAGATTCTGGTGGAGGCGGATTTTCTGGTCAACCTCTTTGAAGGAAACACGGACACAGCCCATATCCGGGCGACCTATGACAACATTTTCCGCACAGAGACCGGGAAAAAAATCTGCCGCGAAATGTTTGGCTTATAATGTGGAGACATCATCAGCTTTTCTTTCCATTTCGCGGCATTTTGTTAAAAGGATGGACCTCCCACAAAAACGGCGACGCTGCGCGGTTTCAGGATAAATTCACTGTCAATGACAGTCATCTGTGACTCCTTTTCGGGCATTTCCGGCTGGTCCGTATTGACCGCAAGCCTCCATACAAAGCCGTTTGGAAGCTTCGGCAGAAAAAACTGCTGATCCTCCCAGAAAACATTGACCGCCAGGTACACGAGATCTTCCGTTTCCAATTCCCGGGTTCGCTCCATTTCCAAACTCCACACAGATTCCCGGCGTCTCTCTGCTTCCTGACTCCACGCGTTTTCCTGATTTCGTCCTGTTTTCTGGCTGCTTCCGACCGGAACCGCCCCCGCAAACATCACGCCCAGGAATTTACTTTCCTGGGTCACATTATTGTCCCAGGGCTGATTCGTATGGACGCTGACCGTCGGGAACCCAAGCCCGGACGGACTGCATTCTCCGCGGATTGCAGAGTGTTTTTTGCGGAATGCAATCATATACCGGAAAAATTCGTAAATTTCTCTATTTTTTTCCAACAGCGACCAGTCCAGCCAGGAAATTTCGTTGTCCTGGCAGTAGGCGTTGTTGTTGCCAAACTGCGTATTGCAAAATTCGTCTCCCGCCAGAAACATCGGCGTTCCGCGGCTGCACAGTAACACCGCACAGGCATTTTTGATCATTCTTTTCCGAAGCGCTTCTATTCCGGGGTTGTCGGATTTTCCCTCGTACCCACAGTTCCAGCTCCGGTTATCATCTGCACCATCAGTATTATTCCAGCCGTTTTCCTCGTTATGTTTTTCATTATAAGAATACAGGTCGTACAGCGTAAAGCCGTCGTGACAGGTCAGAAAATTGATTGACGAATTGTAGCCCCGATACTGCCCGCCGTACAGATCCGGAGAGCCGGTAATCCGCTTTGCTGCCTGTGCAGCGAACCAGTACTCTCCTTTTAAAAAGCTGCGCAGCTCGTCCCGGTATTTGCCGTTCCACTCCGCCCACCGGTTCCACGCCGGGAAATTTCCGACCTGATACAAACCGCCCGCATCCCATGCCTCCGCAATCAGGTTGACGTCCTTCAGCACCGGATCTTCCGCCAGATTCCGAAGCAGAGGCGGCTGTAACAGCGGCGTCCCGTCCTCGTTTCGTCCCAAAATACTCGCAAGGTCAAAGCGAAAACCGTCCACCCGATAATGAATTACCCAATGCCGCAGGCATTCCAGAATCATCTGCTGTACGACTGGGTGATTGCAATTTAACGTATTTCCGCATCCGCTGAAATTATAATAGTTTCCCTCCGGCGTCAGCATATAATAAATCCGGTTGTCAATTCCCTTAAATTCAAAAAACGGTCCCTGCTCGTTTCCCTCCGCGGTATGATTGAACACCACGTCTAAAATGACTTCGATTCCGTTCTGGTGAAGCTCCCGGATGAGATTTTTAAACTCCGTCCCTTCCCGGTTATACTCCTGACGCGCCGTGTATCCTGTGTTCGGTGCAAAAAATCCAACCGTGTTGTAGCCCCAGTAATCCAGAAGCGTCCTGCCGCCGATTTCACGTTTTCCCATCGTCTCGTCGAATTCAAACACCGGCATCAGCTCAACCGCAGTGATGCCAAGCGCCTTCAGGTAGGGGATTTTTTCCCGGATACCCTCAAACGTTCCCGGAAACTGCACGCCCGAGGAGGCATGCTTTGTAAAACCGCGCACATGCATCTCATAAATAATCAGCTCCTGCATCGGCTTTTTCGGCTCTCTTGCGTCACCCCAGTCGAAATCGTTGAACACCACCCGCCCATGATAACCCTTCTCCCGGTCGGGCTCTTTTCCCCAGATGCTCTGCTGCGTCACCGCCCGCGCATACGGATCCAAAAGCACTTTTGTTTTATCATAAATCAGCCCTTTTTCCGGAACATTCGGTCCGTCCATCCGATAGGCGTACTCAAAATCGTAAATATCCAGACCGAACACGATCATCGAATATACCCGCCCGATCCTGTAATTTTCCGGAAAAGGAATCGTCCCGTAAGGCTCTTTTTCCCCTCTGTGAAACAGCAGCAGCTCACAGGAAACCGCATTCTGAGAATGAATTGTAAAATTGACGCAACTTCCGAAGGAAGTCGCTCCGTTGATTTCATATAGCCCCGGACGGATATCGAATCCGTTGACGCGATCCAATGGGTTTAAAAACTGCTCCTCTGCCGCAAGCGGATTTAGGTTCATGCTGTGTGCCTCCTGTCCCTTTCGATTCTTACTCCCAGTTTATCATCTGTAGGGCAGGATGCAAGCAGGAAAGTCTTGTCATCGCTGTTTTTATCCGGAAAGAAGAGGTATCCACCGCAGCGGTTTCGCACCCCGGCGGCACGCGCGCCATACTATATAGAAACGGAGCGTTTCAGGTGATCTGCATGGCAGTCTCTTCTCTGGATATTCTGAATCTGTCCCACTCTTTCAAGGACGTGTGCGAAGCGCACGCCAAATCTCCCGAATGTCTCTCCTGCACGCTCCGTCTTTTACTGGAATACAACCTGATTCAGGCAAACCTGGAATATTCCAGACGCTTTTGCTGCACCCCCCAGGCACCGGACGACGCAGCTTCTAAAAACTGCAAAAAGGAATTTCCATCTGCAGAATCGTAGATTGTCAACAAAGCTAAAAAAGTTTTGAAAAGAAAGCAAATTCTGGTAAATTTCAATAACATCTCTTCCTTTTTTTATTAAAATAATGTCGATTTTATAAAAATTTCCTTTTTTTCTTTCCTTTTTTGTATTACAATGAAATTATCAAAAATCGATCGAAAGAAAGGGGTTTTTCCAATGGCAAACAGAATTATGCTCAACCAGACCTCCTATCACGGAGCTGGCGCAATCGAAGAAATCGCAAACGAAGCAAAGGCTCATGCTTTCCGGAAAGCATTTGTATGTTCCGATCCGGATCTGATCAAGTTCGGCGTAACCGCAAAGGTAACGGATATTTTAGACCGCGAAGGTCTTGCTTATGAAATCTACTCCGATATCAAAGCAAACCCGACCATCGAAAACGTAAAGAACGGCGTTGCAGCGTTCAAGGCTTCCGGTGCTGACTACATCATCGCAATCGGCGGCGGTTCCTCTATGGATACCTCCAAGGCCATCGGCATCATCATCGCCAACCCGGAATTTGAAGACGTCCGCAGCCTCGAAGGCGTTGCTCCCACCAAAAAGCCCTGCGTTCCGATTATCGCTGTTCCTACCACTGCCGGCACCGCTGCAGAGGTTACCATCAACTACGTTATCACCGACGTAGAGCGCAAGCGCAAATTCGTATGCGTTGACCCCCACGACATGCCGATCATCGCAGTCGTTGATCCCGATATGATGTCCTCCATGCCAAAGGGCCTGACCGCTTCTACTGGTATGGATGCTCTGACCCACGCAATCGAAGGCTACACCACAAAGGCTGCATGGGAAATGACCGATATGTTCCACTTAAAGGCAATCGAAATCATTTCCAAATCCCTGCGTAATGCCGTCGCTAACACCAAAGAAGGCCGTGAAGGCATGGCTCTTGGTCAGTATATCGCAGGCATGGGCTTCTCCAATGTCGGTCTCGGCATCGCTCATTCCATGGCACACACCCTGGGCGCTGTTTATGACACCCCTCACGGCGTTGCATGCGCAATGATGCTACCGATCGTTATGGAATACAACGCAGACTGCACCGGTGAAAAATACCGTGAAATTGCACGCGCAATGGGCGTAGAAGGCGTTGATCAGATGGATCAGGCTGCTTACCGTAAAGCTGCGGTCGATGCTGTCCGCAAGCTTTCTGAGGATGTCGGCATTCCGTCCAAGCTCGAAGCCATCAAGGAAGAGGATCTTCCGTTCCTGGCAGAATCTGCCCATGCAGATGCATGCGCACCCGGCAACCCGAAGGATGCAAGCATCGAAGATCTGACCGCATTATTCCGTAAGCTGATGTAAAAAAGAATGTGCCTTGGCACATTCTCGCGCCGAGGCGCGGTTGCTTCGGCAACCATCTACCCTTGCGCCGAGTGCGCATCCTCGCGGAGCGTTTTTATTTCATAGGACGCATTTTCCTATGAAACAAAAAACAGCCCCGACAGTTTTTATTCATGACAATAGAATGCTCGCAGAGCGTGCATTCTATTGTTTGAAAACTGCCGGGGCTGTTCCTTTGCACCTCTTATAACGGAGGCGCGCCTTCGATTTTTACTTAATTTCTTCCGGATTGGGTTTCAGGGTAACGCCTCTGTTGATATCACCCTTTAAATCCTTACCAAACTCATAGTCATTGCCAGGCAGAATTGCATTCAGGATAATACCTGCCAGCGCTGCGATTGCAAGACCGGTCAGCGTGATGGATGTACCGAATACCGTAAAGGTCAGACCACTGGAGAAGCCCAGGCCGCATACCAGGATTACTGCTGCGATAACCAGGTTGCGGGACTTTGTCAGGTCTACATGGTTCTCTACTACGTTACGGACGCCGATTGCGGAAATCATACCATACAGCATGAAGCTTACGCCGCCGATGATTGCGGACGGCATGGAGCCGATTACATCAGCCATCTTCGGAATAAAGCTTAAGATTACTGCGAATACAGCTGCAATACGGATCACTCGGGGATCATGTACATGGCTTAATTCCAGAACGCCGGTGTTCTCACCGTAGGTGGTGTTTGCAGGACCGCCAACCAGAGCGGACAGAGCGGTTGCAAGACCGTCGCCTACCAGAGTGCGGTGCAGACCGGGATCAGCGATGAAGTTTTCGCCGACTGTTGCGGAAATCGCGGACATATCGCCGATGTGCTCCATCATGGTAGCAAGCGCGATCGGAGCCATAACTAAAATTGCAGTCAGGTTAAATTTGCACAGCTGGAAAGGCGGCAGGCCAACCCAGGATGCAGATGCAATGTTGGAGAAATCCAGGATAGCGCTTCCGTCCGGATTTGTCAGGCCAATTGCATTTAAAACAGCTGCAACAACATAGGAAACCACAACGCCCATCAGAATCGGGATAATTTTGAACATTCCTTTTCCCCAGATGTTAAATACGATAATGGTTCCAAGTGCAATCAGGGCAATCAGCCAGTTGGTCGATGCGTTGGAGATTGCAGACGGTGCAAGGGACAGACCGATACAGATGATAATCGGACCGGTTACAACAGGCGGCAGATAATGCATAACGCGATGTACACCTGCAAGCTTGATGACCAGGGCAAGCACCAGATACAACAAACCAGCTACAACAATACCGCCACAGGCATAAGGCAGCTTTTCTCCCATGGTCATGTCTGCGAAAATTCCGGTGTTCAGATTTGCTACCGTAGCAAAACCGCCCAGGAATGCGAAGGACGAACCAAGGAAAGCCGGTACCTTCAGCTTGGAGCACAGGTGGAAGAACAGAGTTCCCAGACCCGCGCAGATCAGGGTTACCTGAATGGAAAGCCCTTCTCCTTCAAAATAGTTGTTGACCAGAATCGGTACCAAAATCGTCGCACCAAACATTGCGAACATATGCTGCAGACCTAACAGCAGCATCTTCGGTACACCAAGTGTTCTGGCGTCTTTAATTGCCACACTTTTCTCCTCCATTATGAACCTCCTATAAATTTTTATCTGTTCTATAGTAGTCTCTTTCTTTCTTTCCGTCAATCATTTCCTGTAGAAAAAAACCTTCTATTTTCTATGTAAATTCAGTTTTTTCCTCTTTTTTTCAAAGATAGGGTGCGCTATAATAAATTCTGCACGCCATTGGTGTGCAGTTCACACGCACCAAAGAAAGGACTTCTATTATCATGACTTCCAGTTCCGAAACCTCCCGGCTGTCCGGCCGCCCCGCCTGGGCGTTCGACCGCAGAATTTTCTTAAACGGCATGCGCGACGGCGTTCCCATCGCACTGGGCTATTTTGCCGTTTCCTTTTCCCTCGGCATCGCCGCAAGAAACGCCGGTCTGACGCCGCTGCAGGGCTTTTTTGCCAGTCTGTTAAACAATGCCTCCGCCGGAGAATATGCCGCGTTCACCTTAATCGCCGCCAATGCGACGCTTTTCCAGGTAGCGCTTATTACTTTGATCGCAAATGCGCGGTATCTGCTGATGAGCTGTGCGCTCGCGCAGCGCTTTGCACCCGGCACACCGTTTTTCCACAGACTGATTATCGCTTATGATGTAACGGACGAGCTGTTCGGCATCACGATTTCCCGCCCCGGCTGCCTGAATCCGTTCTATACCTATGGTGCGATTTTGCTTGCCGCTCCTGCATGGGCGTTCGGCACAGCCTTCGGCATCATGGCAGGAAACGCGCTTCCGCTGCGCGCTGTCAGTGCGCTCAGCGTCGCCCTTTACGGCATGTTCCTCGCAATCATCATCCCCCCGGCACGAAAAAATAAAGTCGTTGCTGTCCTGATCGTCATCAGCTTTGCGTTGAGCTTTTTCGGCAGTTATGTGCCCGGAATCTCTGCATTGTCCGACGGAACCCGCACGATTTTGCTTACCGTGCTGATTTCCGCTGCCGCAGCGGTTTCTTTCCCGCTCAAAAATACACAGGAGGAATCCGAACATGAGTCGTAATGTGCTTTATATCGCCGTCATGGCGCTGGTTTCCTATACAATCCGCGTCCTTCCGCTGACGCTGATCCGCAAACCGATCCGCAACACATTTATCCAGTCGTTTCTTTATTATGTGCCTTATGTTACGCTCGCTGTGATGACCTTTCCAGCCATCCTGCACGCAACGCAGTCGCCGATTTCCGGCGCAGTTGCCCTGATCGCCGGAATCATCGCCGCATGGCTCGGCGCCGGATTATTTCCGGTATCCGTGATCTGCTGCGCACTGGTTTTCCTGATCGAGCTGTTTATCTAAAAAAACTGATATCACAGCTTAAATTTCTTGCTTTATCTTCCGTTATGAACTTGTTATGCTGTTCCTATGACACAGATCAATCTGAAATCCCACACGATTTCAGCTCTGGGAGGAGAGTTATCGTTAATGGAAGATTTTAAAAAGAACTTGCTTAAAATGGGAAAAACAAACCGGACTGTCCCGGCGGTTTTGCTGATTGCTGCTGCCTTCTTTCTGCTGTTCGGCATTTTTTTGATTCCCCACAAGGATCAGCCCTTTGACCCGACCTCCGGCGGCTATGCTTCCCTCAATATCGTCTATGTTATGGGACCCTTCGCAGAGCAAACCTCTGACGGAAGGACTGTAAAGAAATATTATGTTGCCGAAAACGACAAAGGTTACTGGTCTATCATCAGCACCGAAAACTCCTGTCCCTTTCCGGTTTACAATGAAACCATTTCCGATGCCGATCTGAAAGCAATGGTTCCTCAGACTGCTGTCGGTCAAAGCAAGAAGATCCCCAAAAAGCTTGCCGGATACCTTGTAGACTACTTTAATAACAACGGCTTTGAGCTCTCCCTTTCCGACTATGAGCAAACCTTGGGTGATCATTATCTCGATACCACCGCACCTTTGATGGGCAGCAGCCTTGTGCTCTTTATATTTTCTGCAGTCTTTTTCATCCTCAGTGTGATCGTCCTGATCTCCTTCCGGAAAAACAGCAATCACATTCAGACCCGTATTCAGGAGCTTATGCAAGACGGTGAGTTCGAACCACTCTGTCAGGATTTCCAGTCAACTGACGCTGCTTTTTATGCCAGATTAGGTCTCGCTGTCTCTCCCCATTATCTCCTTGACTTTTCCAATTTGCAGTGTGGTTTTTCTGTATACCCCCTCGATCAGTTTTATAATGTTTTTAAATGCAACATGGTGAACGGCCAGCCTACAACATCCAATTACATTGCTCTGGAGCTCAAGAATGGACAGCGGATCCTTGTTGCAGCCTGCCCGAATACATCTAAAAGCTTTAACACTGCACTGGATATGCTGAAACAGTCTGTAAACGGAGGTATGCAATGGTGATCACTTACGGAACCAGAACCTTATTCAAGCGGGAAGGCGCATGGGGACATGCGATCTGTAAAAACTGCGGACATGATGCTCCCCAAACCCTTTGCCGCCAGCTCGATCAGGTAACGCTTTTCTTTATCCCCATCGTCAGTCTTGAAAAACAACGCGGCATCCTGTGCGAAAGCTGCGGCATGATTGTACCCCTAGACAAGGCAGAATACAAACGCCGCCGTGAAGCAAGACAAAAAGCTGCCCTTTTCTGAACTCTGTACGATAAAAAATAGGCTTCGCCTATTCAACTCCCCTGCCCCTCAATCTTGAGGG
>OLVX01001903.1_pt1 | contig 16309 bp, 14 predicted proteins | sample 1673271 | NCBI WGS metagenome assembly OLVX01 (sample SAMEA3178939, study PRJEB25190) | human gut metagenome | biome: human gut; feature: human-associated habitat; material: faeces | place: Austria | collected 2013
ATATTGCAAGAGCCGCCGCAGCAGCAACAGCCGTTATTCTTTTTATTTGTTTTTTCATTTCTCATTACCTCCTTCGGATAATTTGCTGTATTTTTCGATAAACAGAGAAACCGTCTGCTTTAAGCCCTCCATCTGGCTTTTTAAATAGTATTCGTCCTCAAACATTGCGTAGTGTACGCAGGCACGGACGAAAATGAAAATGAGCGGTGTAATGACTGTATGGGGAATGCCGATCTTCGGCTCAAGCTGCTTAGCGTACTCGGTGTACCGTTCGTTTACGCCCTCGAAAAACTTCTTTCCGTGTTCGATATATTTTGGGTGTGTATAGACCTGATACATCAGCCGATACTTCTTGCCATGCTCTTTCGCCGTCCAGTATGGGATCTCCTCAATAAAGCGAATAACATCTTTTGGGTCGGCAGGGGCTTTCGCCATAAAATCGTCCTCGACCTTTGCCATACAGTATGCGGTGGATTTGATTATCAAGTCGTCGAGATTTTCAAAATACAGATACAGTGTAGCTGCACTGCACCCGCACGCCTTTGCGATCGTTTTTATCCCAACGCCGGATAAACCGTTCTCCGCATAACAGTCATAACATTTTTCCATCAGTTCGATTTTCTTTGCCTGTCTGGCTTCTTCATTAACAGTACGCAATTATCGTTTCCGCCTTTAAATAAACAATCGTTTGATTATATTATATCATACTTTCAGAGATTTTGCAATAGGATTTCATAAAAAGTTTGGATTTTTTGTAACCAATATTAGTACGCAGAACAAAAAGATTCCTTGACTCATAATCAACGGAAAAATAACACCGCCGGGCATGAGTGTCATATTCGGCGGATAATACAATGTATTATCGGCATTGCAAATGCTATGACTATTTGATTATGTGCGTATTTGTTCAATATGTTATGAGGTGTCAAAACTAGCCTTGATATTGAGATCAATAGAAACGAGAGGTGTATGGCAAAAAAATCCGCAGCAGGTTATTTTTTAGCTTGCTGCGGATTTTTTGCTAATACTAAGCACCAATTAAAAACTATACAAAAAATTGAGCATAATCTTGCGTATATGGATTATGCGATGATTTTTTGTCTATAGTTTTATTGGTGATTAGTATAAGATCTATAATCAGTATAAAAGCGGGTTAGTTAAAAACAAAAAAAAGTCACGCAAACGTCTTGTCTGCGTGACTTTTACTGGTGACCCGTACGGGAATTGAAACAAGTTCCTGCTGTTTTCCATCTTATCGCAACATATCAAAAATGGCTATATTACGAGGCTTTTCTACTTTCGGCTTGTTCTGATTTTGTGTAAAATATCGTGAATTTTCATATCAATAAGTCCCAAATAAGACCCAAGACCAATGCATATTTCTGCCAAAGATCTGCCGCCGATTGCTCGGCGGTTTTTCTTTTTTAGTCAAGCAGCCAGTCAATAATATTTACGATCTTGATCCCATCAACGGAATTATATAAGCCTTTATCCATAGCAAGAATAACCTTTTCGTAATTATCACGAATCTGCATCAACGGACGAAGCTCACGTTCTTTTGTCTGATCGGCAGCCATTGTCTGCGTTACCTGATAATAGATTTTTTCATCGGTGTTTGTAGCAATAAAGTCAACCTCTACATTTCCGATTTTACCTATCGCAGTATCATATCCACGGCGAAGCAGTTCAAAATAAACTATATTTTCAAGAATATGACCTGTATCAACATCACGCAGTCCCAGGAGATAATTCCGCAAACCAATATCAACAATATAAAATTTTCCAAGTGTCCGCAGGTATTCTTTACCTTTGATGTCATAGCGCTTTGCCTCGTAGAAAATATATGACTCCAGAAGTGCGCCCACATACGCTTGTACTGTCTGAACGGCAGGCTTTGTTTTTCGGCTGGTGTCCAGCAGTCCCTCATTTACAAGCGTATTGCCGATAGAGGTGACTGAGGTGTTGCTGCCGATATTGTCTGCAAGGAACATAATTATTTTTCGCAGAAGATCTGCATCGGTTATCTGCCGTTGTCCCCTGCGCTTTTCACGTTCAAGTATATCACGCATAACAACGGTGGAATAGATGCCGTCAAGCAAGGTCATTGCTTTGTCGGTATCAAGTCCCACATCTGCAATTCCTGGCATTCCGCCGAATTTCAAGTACGCTTCAAAAAGCTCCTCGGTATCGAAAATATTACCCTCACTGTCGGATATTTTCTTTGCTGTTTTTCCAGTCGGACTTTTACGTTCGGTCAATGTGTAGCCGTGGAAATCAATAAATTCCTTAAAGGACAGCGGAAGCATTTTTATCTCTACATAACGTCCCGATAGATAAGTTGCAAATTCTGAGGACAGTAAATATGCATTTGAGCCTGTGATATAAATGTCGCAGAGAAAGTCTACACGGAAAGAATTTATTGCATCCTGCCATTCTGCAATACGCCGGACCTCGTCAAAGAACAGATAAACTTTTTTATCTGCAGGCTTTCTTTCGCAAACATAATTATAGAATGACTTGACGTCCATTGAACGGTATTCCATTGATTCAAAATTCATAGCGATGATCTGATCATCGGATATTCCGCTTTCACGCAGATGACGTATCATCAACTTCATAAGGCTGGATTTGCCGCAGCGGCGTATGCCGGTTATGACCTTGACAGGCTCGGTATCCTGAAAAGCAATCAGTTTATTCAGATAAAAATCACGTTTTTTCAAACAATGGATTTCATTGAGCATAGCTTTCACGCTCCTTTTATCTATATTATACTACAAACTTTTAATAATATCAGGTTTTTAGTATTGATTTTCAAAAAGATTTATTGATGATAGATTTACAATATAAGCGCAACATCAAAAGCCTTACTATTAGATAAATGCTGATTAATGGGTGTTCCCCAACCGAATGCGAGGAACACCCACACAAATACGTCACTCAATCGGCAGAAAAAGTAGAAATGTCGATTAAATCAGTGGTTACTTAGAAATGAAGATTATAGTATATTGACATGCTCGATGTAGAGGGCGGCGTTATTGGCACTATCTGTGCTGTTATTGGTACAGCTCTTGCTATCGGCACCGCAATCTACGGTTATGGCTACGCTAAGGGTCAGCAGGCTGGTTATCGTGCGAAGTATGGTAACTAATTAACCATTGACAGGGTTGTTTTAGTCAAAGACGCTTGTTTAAGACTACTGCAACCCTGTCTTCATTATTAAATATATTTTTCCCTCTTTTCAAAAATGCTAAAATATGCTATACTTATGGTACGTCAGACTGTAAGTAATTTTGTAAAGTTGCTTGCATTTGCTGATGATGTAATATTTTTATGAAAATAGAGGTAATTCACATGAAAAAGAAAGTGATATCCTTGATTGGAATTTTGTGGGCATGTTTATGTGTTGTATTTGTTATAATTATTCTCAAATACAACGTAAAAGGAATAATTAATAGTGTTTTTCCACCAGAAGAAATACAAGAACTAAATCTTACTGAAGAGGAAAAACTGGAAGATTTCAATTTCTTTTTTAATACGGTTACATCAAGTATGCCAATGATTAATGAATATGATTCTGTTTATGGATTTAATATAACGGAAAGAAAAGATTACTATCAGGAAATGGTCAAATCTACGAAAAACGACTATGAATTTTATTGTGTAATGGTAGGGTAGCACTTACGCAAGAAATCCCAAGCTTCCATACAGATTTGGTATACCCTGATAGCATAAATACGCTGCATTGTTATAACTCAAAAAAAATATCTACAGATAGAGCTGTCATTTCGTATAATCGTTATTGGGCAGATATTATTGAAGATAATATTGACTCTACGTGCAACTATTATGTATTCACTTATGTTGATGGTGAATATTTATTTAATTGGATAGAAAGTACAGGCGTATTAGAAGAAGAGACTGCACAATTGATAGAAATTGATGGTGTGGCAGTGGATGATTTTATCACATCGAATATTTCTGTATATAATCTTTTTTATGATGGAAAGAATGAAAAGCCCTGTCGCACAAAAATTGTACTTAATGATTTGAATGGTGATTGTAAAAAAGTAAAAATAAAATTTGCTGATGGAACAGTAATTGAAAAGCAATTGTGTTATAGTATATATATGGAAGAAGCTTTTCTCCATCAAAATACATCAAATGCTGTTGAATATGAAGATTATACATTTTACGAGACCGATGAATACGCATATATTTCCTTAAACAATATGTCAAATCCTTATGGAGAGGATATTAAAGATAAACTCAATAATTTAAGTTGCAGTAACATAATCATTGATTTGCGTGAAAATTATGGCGGCAACACACAATACGCTGCCAAATACATATATCCGTCTTTATTTTCAAAAGACATTGATGAAGTAAGTAATTGGTATTTGCCTGATTCTGATGCCAATAAAGTAATTGTCAATGACTGGGCGAATAGATTGGTACATAAATTTAATTCAGTTGATGAGTCACCATACGAAACGGAGAATGGTATTGAGTTATTGTGTTCTGTATCAGAGCAAAATTATAGGGGAGGAAATGAAAACGATAAGAACGTTATTTTGATTACGTCTCAAAAAACAGGTTCAGCAGCTGATAGGTTTGTTTCAGATATGAAAAAGAACAATTTAGCTTTAGTAGTTGGAAACAATACGGGCGGTGAAGGTTTAATGTATTCATATAATGCAATGAGTCTTCCAAATAGCCGGCTTGTATTTATATATATGCCAAGTGGTGCTAAAAATCCTGATGGAAGTGATAATTCAGTTAGTGGTACTAAGGCTGATGTGTACATTAATTTATCAAAAGAGGATTTTAACACTTATAATGAAATGATAGAAAGCGGCGAAGATTATACCTCGTTCGAAGCTAAAATGAAATATGATACAATACTAAAATACTGTGTTAATCTTTTAGAAGAGAATAAATGAACTACTACTGAGAAATCAGGCAAATAAGAAAATCTCCTGAGGGGGGATGCCTGTGAAATTATATGGTTGATAGACTGTTCAATACAGTTATAAGCGCCGCCTGTAATAAATCCCTATAGGGTTTGTGCAAGCCACCGACTATGCCAGTGGTTTTGACTCAATGTTTGTTTTTAACGATTTGTAGCTATGAATTTGTGGAATAGAATACAAAAGTTTAGTTTTGAATATAATCGTGTATTGGATAAAAAAGCGATATATGATATAATTAAATAGAGTATATATGACAATTTCGTTGGAGAGGCGAGGATACATGAAATACTACTGTGTAAAACAACACGACATAACCGACTGCGGAGCAGCGTGTTTGGCGACTATCTCAAAGCAATACGGACTTAATCTGTCCATTTCAAAAATACGAGAGATTGCAGGTACAGACAAGCAAGGTACAAACGCTTACGGTATGATTAAGGCAGCCGAACAGCTCGGTTTTACTGCAAAGGGTGTCAAGGGCGATCAAGAAGCATTTTTCATGTATTGTTCTATTATCAAAAAGCAGTTTTTCAGCCTCGCCTTGTTATCCGCAATACTAAATCTTACAATAACACAATGCACATGAGCCTTTATGCTTATTCCGAAGTTGATAGCTATGCTTGGACAATAACATTTATGCAAATCGGAAATAAAGTCTGCGTACTCTTCGGTTGTGATTTTTGAGATGTGTCTCACGTTATGACATAATACGACGGCACAACCGCTTAATTGCCAGAAATCATAAAAATTGTCGCTGTCAAGGTTGTCTTCGACATTCATTTTAACCTTGACAGCGACATTTTTTATGATATAATGACAGAGCGGTTATGACGTCTTTCGACATTTACACAGTTAAAGAATCGGACTCTACTCTTCCGAAAAAAGTCAGCAAGATTACTTTTGAATTTTTTCAACAATCTCTCTTCCACCTGCATTCAGATACGTCTGTCAAATATAATCATTGAACATTACTTTCCCCTCCACCTAAGAGAATACTGCGAGTATTGATAATCTCAGAAGGTTTTACTTCTTCAGCGGACAACAATTGATGTACTCCTGCTTTACAAATCGGCTGATTTCTTAATGATTCAGCTGATTTGCTTTTACCGTATTAGCTGAATTAATGATTCGTAAGAGTCATATATGCTGCCATTTCAGCATCTTTAAAGCAGCAGAAATATATGTTCATTACTGTATCGGGGTGTGCATCAAGCCACCTGACTACCGCAAGTAGAGAGACCTTTGCAGCTTCGTCCAACGGATAACCATATACTCCTGTGGATATACCGGGGAAAGCAATGCTGTTACATCCGTTTTCAAGTGCAATATCTAATGAATTGGTATAGCAAGCCGCAAGCAGCTCCGCATCGTCAGGCTTACCGCTGTAAACAGGGCCTACCGTATGGATAATATGATCTGCGTGTTTTATATTGTATGCCCCTGTTATTTTTGCTTCACCTGTATTGCAGCCATGAAGTGTTCTGCATTCCCTCAGCAATTCAGGGCCTGCAGCCATATGAATAGCTCCGTCTACGCCTCCGCCGCCAAGAAGGCTGCTGTTTGCTGCGTTGACGATAGCATCAACGTGCATATCAATGACGCTGCCTTTCACAAAGGAAATATGAGATTTCGGATTGTATTTGGAAAGCATTTTAATGATATCCTTTTGCAAAAAAAGCTTCTGTCCCCAGGGATTGATGATATATCCAACGCAGTCCGTCCAGTTATCAACTGCTTCAAACAATACATTCAGAGATTGGTTTATTGAAGATGAGGACTCTCCTTTTTCCAGTTCCTCATGACTTGTAAAAAGAGGAATAAAGTAGTGACCGTCTTCGTCAGCTGCTAAGTGTCTGAACTTTATCGGTATATCTTCACTTACTGAAAAAGTTTCACCGATTTTTGCTTTTTCGGGATCTCCTATCGTCTGAAGCATAGCCTCGGGAAGTTCGATAGGTACTATGATCTGCATATCATTGTTCAGTCCATTTGCAACAGCATTGAATACCGCTTCCGGTGCTGCGTTATCACCGCCATAGTACCAGTTAAAAATTGCCCTTTCTAATTCAAGTGCATATCTATCTTCGGTCATTTTATCATGTCCTTCTTTCTTAAATATCTTTATCATCAGATTCAAAGTCTTTGTCTGTGCATTTTCGGATAATCTTCTTTATCCGCTCAATTGGAAACGGTGCTTCTTCTTTTTTGTGGTATTCAATACTTGAAATTCTTGCAATAGACCGATGATTATCGTGTCCCACGGGTACAATAACCAGATCACCTTTTTCAAGTGTATCATCATCTGTAAGGTAGCAATATTCTTTGCCATATTCTTCAAATATTACATTGCAGAAAATCAATTCAGATTGCCGCCGCAAAGCTTTTCCATAAACCGAAGAGTCAAGAATTTCATTTATTTCATAAAACTGCATAAATGAAATTATGTTATTTGCAAGCTCAGGAAAATCCTCGGGCAGTCCATATTTATCAAAGGTTCCGGTTATCACTCGCTGTTTTCCATAAAGAAAATCAATAGTAATAGTGTAATCCTTTGTCTCTAAAGGATTTTTTACCACATCATCAGGGTTTCCTTTAATAGTGTTGAGAAATTCATCTGTATCATATCCTTCAAGCAGGCTATCAATTCCGCCTTCTATGCAATATTTTCTTTCAACCACACAGCCTGTTCCGATATTATGAATGTAAGTCATTGTTTCGTTTTTTCTGTCAATCACTATCTTTTCCGAGTAATCCCACGTTACAAATTCCCACAAAGTGCCTTCCGGAATATTTGACGGCTTTATTTTGGTATTTCGGTGGTAATCAATAACCATTTTTTCGATTCTGTCTTTAAAAGCATTCCCGTCAAACATATACAATTCGGGCATATCAAGACTGCTTCTGAATATATCGGAAATGTTATCCAGTATAGAATTTTTCGTTGGTACCAATGATCCTCTGAAGCAGAAATCCTTATCTTCAGTATTGGTAAGTATCAGTTTCCATTCACCAACATCTGTAGCCATGATCACATTAAATTCATCTGAGAAATATTCCTCCAATATTTTTAGCAGATGAGAAGTCACTTCATTGTCGAGCTTAATTCTGCGTTCAGCAGACTTAATGTATTTTTCGCCTTTTCCGTAATTATATCGGCTAAAGAATAAACGTCCGTCATCGGTAAGTGTCAGCCGCTGTTCTATTTCATCATCGGGCATAGGGCAAGGTCCGTAACATAGTGAATTTGATATTAGCTTTGCTTTTTTTAGTGTCCCTTTAAATACAAATCCGGATACTCCCGATTCTGATGTCAGCAGTTCCAGTCTGCCGAGCGCAGTAATAAACCATCCTCTGTTTTCCGTGAGTGTAATTTCTTCTCTATTACCCGCCCAATGGTTAAAGTAACGCCATTTTGAAAAAATAGCTGAACCAAGAAGTTGTATGTCTTCAACAGAATCTATTATTTTGTCAAGCTCCCGATAGTCGCTGAAAACATTCAGATCAGGATAAGCAGCAATAAATGATTCTCCGCAATCCATCTGAAAGCCTAAAGCAAAGCATTCGTCTGCAAAAGCTGTATCTTCACAAAGGTCACGTCCGGTGGCTTTCGTGTCTCTGAATTTGTCAAACCATTTAAGGGCAAATTTATGTATTTCTTTATTAGACATTTTACACACCTCCGCAGCTATACTAAAATTTTCTTTTACAAATCAAAATGTTCTTCTGCGATTCTGTTCAGCTGTGCCGCAATTTCCGTAAAATCGCAGTCCAGATCCAGCGTCCTGACACTTATCTTATTTCCACTCATAAGATATTGATTGTTCGGAATTATTTTCTCATCGGTTTTGGCATACAGAAGCATACCCGATACTTCATGTGGACAGTCCGCCAGTTCATATTCTTTGTTTTTCACATAGGTGAAGATCTGATACAGATTACCCGAATGAAGCTTTTTCGTGCCGTATTGTGTCTGAGTCGTGTGTGAATAATACTTGGCGTCAATGATAAGTATTTTTTCTTTATAAGTAAGCATAATGTCCGACTGCATTACCGGCAGCATCATTCCTATGCCATCATCAAGCTGCCATGGAATCTGAGCGGCATTTGCAGTGATTTGCGGAAATTCACGCCGATAATACTCCAGAATGAATTTCTCATAAAGGCGGCACATTCGCTGTTCATCAAGGAAATCCATAAGCCTTGTGCTTCCGTCGGAATTGGTCTGAAGCAGCCCTTTTACCACCAGCCGGCAAACCGAGATAAGCATATGATAGGTCTGATTATTTCTATTGTAGCGGATATTCCAGTTTACGGTATGAAGATCTATCGGTTCAACATCACCGAAATATACCATCAGCTTTTTCAGTTCTTTTTTGCGCTCCTTTGAAATATCGGAGCGCAGCAGAAGATCAACCGTTGATCTGATGATCCGGTTCATCGTTGTATTGACGGAAAAATCATCGTATTCACATATCAGCTGTTTTTTAAGCATTGTCTGTGTCTTTACAGAACCTGCAATATCTATCCTTCCCCGCAGCGAAGAAAGCGCTTCCGTCTTTTGAATATATTCTTTTCCAAGTCCACGCTTTATTTGCAAAGATATACCTTTTGCAAGTATAGCAGCCATAAGTTCTGCGGTATTCTCAAATTTTTCTGTGGCAATATTCTTGTAGCCTTGCTCGGTCAATATCTGAAAAGCATATGACAGCATATAGTAGATATTTTGTATAGGTATCACTTAATTGCACTCCTTAGATTGCTGCTCCAATCCTTGACCTTCACAGGTTCATCAAACCAATATTCCTTTAGAAGCGGAATTAACTCATATTCCACAATACCCGACAAGCACCGGTCATCAATAGTTTCGGCGTCTAAATTGCAGAAATAGCTGTGACCAATGCAGAAACCGTCTCCAAGGGACTCATCTGCGGAAATAGCATTATTCAAGCTCTCAACACAATTTATGAGCTTGTTGAATTTTTCGTTATCAAGCGTTGTGCGATATTCACGGAAACCATCGGTTTCAAACCCGGGTCTCAGCTCAAAAAAGGCAAACCGCCTGCGCAGAGCGTAATCCAGCATTGCCAGACTGCGGTCGGCTGTGTTCATCATACCGATAATATAGACGTTCCCAGGAACCGCAAACTTTTCATCAGAGTATAATAACTGAAGTGGGAGCCCTCGCTTATCATTTTCAATAAGCATAAATAACTCACCAAAAATTTTGCTCAGGTTTCCTCTGTTAATTTCATCAATGATAAAGAAATAGTCATTATCGCTGTCGATCTCAGCCTTTTTGCAGAAATTGTAAAAAGCACCTTTTTTTAATTCAAATCCTGTTTCTGTTGGCCTGAATCCCATAATGAAATCTTCATAGGAGTAGCTTTGATGGAACTGAACCATCATTACTCTGTCAATATCCTTTACGCCCATCATTGAATATGCCAAACGCTTTGCGGCAAAGGTCTTGCCAACACCAGGAGCTCCTTGAAGAATAATGTTCTTTTTATTCCTGAGTATTCCAACCAGCTGCGAATATTCGTCATCAGACATAAAAACCTCGTCTAGGAAATCGTCCTCTGTATAAACAGGATAATTTTTTGCCGTTTCCTCAACATCATCGGCGGTTTCATCTTCAAACAATGCATTCAGTTTTTCAACATATTCGGTATATGTTGTGATGTCTGTAAGGGTTTTCATAACAGCTTTACCCGGATGCTGCCATTGACCTTTATTTGTCCAGTTAACTTTACGAATATTGCCGTATTCATCTTTTCTGTTCGGATCAAATTCATAATCAGATGTAACAACTCCACGTCCGACAAGCTGCTGCGTGCCGTTCTTTACAAAAATTACGTCGCCGATTTTCATCTCATTGGCAAACTGCCACGTTGCATGAGCAGCGTGCGTATAAGAAAGATTTGAACCAAAGGTTTCCTTCATTTTGATTTTAATATCGCCTTTAGTTTTAAAGTTTTTCAGATCACCAATTTCTCCCCAGCCAATTGCCATAATACCTGCATTATAAAACTCGTCCCACATGGATGCGCCTTCACCGGGTGAATAGATCCAATAATGAACAGTAGATACATCATCGTCTGCAAGTGCAGCACTGCCATTTTCACGCTTTGTCTGATAATCGGCAACGCCCTTTTTAAAGATATCCGAAGCCAGATCATCAGTCATCTCTACAGTTTTCCCTGCTTCTGTCAATGTCCATACACCATATACACTTTTATCTATGTAACCGGCATTGACCAAATAATTTCGAGCAAATGCAACTTCATTTTCAAACTTGTTAACATTGTTCTTGACTCGTGTAATATTGACTTCTTCATAAGAAAGATGTTCATTTTCAATAATTTTATTACGAGCTTCAACAGGTGTAGCAGAACCGCCCAAATCACGCAAAGCCTGAATCAGAGGATTGAACCAGCGGAGAAATGCAGCCTTTGATGCTTTCTTTTCGGCAGACACAGCCTTTTCCTGATTCACCTGTTCGGAAATTTTCCAGGCATAGTATGAAAGTTCCGGGAAATTCTTATATTCATAATCACCGTTTTCCATAGCAGACCTGCAAGCATCCCTGATGAAAAGGTAATCCGCTGCATTCGGCAGCTTGTTCAATTTGGGTTTAACCGATTCCACAAATTCCGAAGGCATATTTTCTATATTGGTGATATACCACCTGTTTCTGGAATCCAGATTGATAAAATAATAAGGACGAATCCAATAAAGTCCCATTGTCAGATTCCACCGAATACAAAGCTGTTCGTGAACTATATCATACCACTTAGAAAAAGCAGCACGATTTTCTTCCGTATCTGCGTCCGATAATTTCAGAGCAGAGGAAAAAAGTTTCCAAAGGTTTTCAATATCATTTTCTTTTCTTTTATCAAAGCCATAAAATGTAGCTTTTAAATTATTGAGCACAGGAATTCCATCAAAATTATCAGGGATTTTCGCTTCAATTTCAAATTCATTTGCTATGCCGGTGATAATTGATAATCTGTTTGAATTGGTTATGCCTTTATTAAAAAGACCAAAAACTGTAAACGGGTCAATATCAATAATTTCATCTACGCTGTCCAGCTTAGGGATTTTCATATCTATTGAAGTATAAACTGATTTAATTTTCTCAATCAGCGTCTTTCGGTCGTTTTTGAAAGACAGAAGTTTTGTGGCTAATTCCGAGTAAAAGTTTATCCAATCAAATTGCATTGATGATGACCCCCATTATTTTTATACTTGATTTGTTATTGCCTATTTTACATTACTTCAAAGGTGCTTTTTAACATTGTAACATATTATTTAGCAAATTGCAACAATATTTTGTATATTCTTACAATTATTTCTTGCGCATATTAAAAAAAATATAATTATTACTTATTAAGATAATTATAACATACTATCTGTTTCAAAATCAGGACAATAGAATTTTATGCATATAAAAAATATAGCCATGATTTTGTTTAAAATAAACAAGGTAACTATACTTGTATATTGACAGGGAACAGGATAGTCATAATAAACACATAGAAACTCTTTACAAAATATTCAGGCACGAAAAGCCAAGGCATAACCATGAACAATTAAAAGAGATTCTGTTCCTGAAGTGATGTTTATGAACGTTTAACAATCTTTCGTAACGTTTCCGTTCCGAAAAAAGAAAGCCAATTCTGAAAAACCGATTATGGCATAATGGACATAAAGAGCAGAAAACAAATATATAACAAAAGAGAAAAATAGATACCAACACTTCCCAAAAATACAAAATAATACAATATCACATAAGTGTTTACAAATTGTTCAGGCGCAAAAATTCTGTGACAAGGCCATGAATACACATTTAAATTTCTTCGTTTGTAAGAGCATTTGGGTAAACTTAGAGTAATTTGAGTAAACTTAGAGTCATTTGCGTTCACCATTTTCAAGTCAATTTTCAAAAATCCAATATGATATAATAGACTTACCGGAAAGAAAAAACGGAATAACACGAAAGAAGATGATTTCCATGCACTTGTACAGATAAGAAAGTTATATCGAACAAAAGATAATAACAAGGAGGTATGCCAATTGGCAGAAAAATATAATGGCGTATATATCATCGCAGCGGACACAGGCAACGGCAATGTGAAAACTGTAAGTTCATGTACTCCCACATCAGTGTCCAGGCATAACAGTAAGCCGCTTACCACAACCAATGTTATTGAGTACAACGGCAGCTACTATGTCATAGGACAGGGTCACAAGGAAGTGATCAGTGACAAAACCCAGGACGAGGATTACTACATACTCACGCTGTTCTGTATCGCAAAGGAGCTTTCAAGAGATAATGTGACCGAAGCAAGCGTGCTCATTGCAGCGGGGCTGCCCGTTACATGGTATGGTAATCAGTCGGAGTCATATCGGGACTATCTCAACCAGAATAAAGAGGTTTCGTTTTCTCTTGATAGAATCAACTATCATGTGGAAATAAAGGACGCAGTAATTCTCCCCCAGGGATATGCAGCCATCATTGAAAATCTCAAGGACATGAAAGGCGACAATATGCTTGCCGACATCGGTAACGGTATAATTAACGTTCTTAGGATCAGGAATGAAGTGGTTATTGAGGACAGTTTCAAAACCGAACTTATGGGCGTAAACGAATGCGTCAAGGAAATCCTGAAATATCTAAAAGACAAGACTCACACCAATGTTGATGAGTATGTTGCATTTGAATTTATAAAAACAGGTCAGAGCAGCATTTCCGAAAAATATGTTGACAAAATGAAAAGGATAGTTGAGATATATTGCGGAAAGGTGCTGAAAGTGCTTGCCAGATATGGCTACAACAGAGATTTTATGAAGCTGTATATCTGCGGCGGCGGAGCAAGGGTAATGAAAAGATTTTGTCCTGCTGTTGCAAATGATGAGCGTGTAATAATGCTGACAAATATCTGCGCCACCGCCAGAGGATATGAGCTTATGACTTTGAAAATGCTGAGGGATCAGTATGAAAAGAGATAACGAATTTAACACATGTCTGCATTTTGATCTGTCGGACAGCCTGCATCGCAAGACAGTGGATATACTCGAAAACTATGATAAGAAAAGATTTCACTCATATACGAATTTCATAGCAACAGCATTAACGGAATATTCGGAACATCGGGACGATGATATATTTATCGAAAAGATAACAGAAGCACTTACTCCGAAAATCACTGAAATTGTTAGAAGAGAGATAGGCGGTTATGAGGGAAAGATAGTTGCTCAGGAAAGGACAGTTTCGCAGAAATCGGAAAGTATTCGGACTAATGATATAAACGAAAAAGAGAAAAACGAAAATACCATGCCCGATCCTGATAAGGAAGAAATCATAAATTCAATAGATTCATCATTTATGAGTACATTCAGTACCAAATTAAATATCGGTACCGAAAACTAAGTACCAAAGCTGTATTTTTGAAGTACAGATGCGGGAAATGTACTGCATCTGTACTTGTTTGGTATCGAAAACGGGTACTGTTCCGGTATCATTCAGGTATATAAGTATCGGATATGTAAAAATGTATATGAAATGTACCGATATGATACCGGAATAAAAGTACCTAAATCAAAATAAGTACTGAAAGGAGTAAGGCTGTGACCATTAATGAATTTTGTAAAATGTATCATGTATCCCATCAGGCTGTTTACTCTGCAATCCGTAGGCACGATAAAGAACTGAAAGACCACATTTCTAAAAATAGCAATGAAGTTAAGTTGCTTGATGATTATGCGGTCGAATTTCTGAAGCCGAAGAATGTTTCTGCGGACAAGTATAACATTGTCTGCGAAGAAAACGACAAAATGCGTGTTCAGAATATTTCGATTGTTTCAGATAATGAAGATTTACAGAAACGAATAAATGAGCTTGAAAGCAAGGTGCAGAAAGATAAGGCAGCTGCAGAGAGCTTCAGGTCCGATTCAAGCAAGTATTTTCAATTATCTCAAGAAAAGGATAAACGCATAAGCGAGCTGGAAAAGCGTATATCTGATATTACTGCATTACTTGATGAAAAGGGCAGCAGCATTTCAGATCTGGAGCGTGAAATATCATCGTTAAGGGAGCTTTGCAGCAGTCAGAGATCGGAGATAACAGCACTTAAAGATAAATGCTCTGAACAGGAAGAAGCACTTACTGCGGCAAAGGTCAACAAGGGTATTTTCGGTCTTGGAAAGAGGTAGCTTGCAACGTGTTGAAAGGGGGGTATGCAACTCTGCTGCATGAAAGGGCGGGGCAGGAAGATAGCAAGCGTAGATTTTGTATCCCACAAAATCGTTTCTGAGGCACATCCCCAGCCCTCTCATTTAGGAAGGAGAAAGCAAAAAATATGGCTAAAAGAAATATAGAAAAACATATCAGATTAAGTGAGAAGGAAGATGATATTCTCAGAAGAAAAGCAGAAAAACTCAATGTTAGCGTCTGCGAATACATACGCCGAGTAGCTGTGAACGGTCAAATCCTCCGGTATAATCTTTTGTCACTGCATGACGATTTGATAAGTTTCAGAATGGTGGGAACCGAGCTGAACGCTATTACTAAGAAGATAAATACTCACAGAACAATTAGTGAAAATGATATCTCTGCACTGAACACACAGCTTGACTTTCTTGAAAGTTACACTGAAAAGTTTAGCATTCCCACACCTGAAATTGTCGGGGAAGGAGAAAATCCATGAGCAGAAATATCGTGCGTCATCTGAGATTTTCAAAAAGCGAATATGAGGCTGTCAGCAGAAAAGCTGAATATCTGAAAATGCCCAAGGGAAGATTCATTCGCAAAATTGCTGTTCAGGGAAATCTCAAAAGGTATGACCTTTATGAACTGAGAAAAATCACAAGAGCGTTTCGTTACTGCGGTGACTCTCTTGAACAGATAAGAAAAATTGCAGAAACAGAAAAATCCGAATATCTGCCTGAGAAAAAAACTTGCAGGACAGATTTTTGAATATCAGCAAATCTTTTGAAAAAGAAATAAAAAAGCTCAGACCCAATGTGTTGATCTGAGAGAATAGGAGAAAGCTTATGGAGAAAAACAAAACTGAAATTATTGCGCAGATCGTTGCACTGTTATCACAGCTTGTTGAAAATGAGGACAACAAGCAGAATGAGTCTGCGGCGGTTTCTGCCAAGGCTCCCGTTGAAATGCTGACTATCAAGGAGTGTGCAGAAGCTGTAACAGGATTATCGGAGCATACGATTCGTCAGCTTGTAGCACAGGAGAAGATTCCGTATATCCGAACAGGCAAGGGTAAGCGTTGAAAGATACTTATCAGCAAAACTGCGCTTTTGGAATATCTGGGAATCAC
>OLVX01001904.1_pt1 | contig 16283 bp, 11 predicted proteins | sample 1673271 | NCBI WGS metagenome assembly OLVX01 (sample SAMEA3178939, study PRJEB25190) | human gut metagenome | biome: human gut; feature: human-associated habitat; material: faeces | place: Austria | collected 2013
GGAAAATCCGGAGATAACATCAAAGGATTACCTATCACTATTCTGGGGCGGCAGCACGCCCGCCACCTCCTTCGACTGCTCCGGCTTCGTCAGCTACGTCTACAACAACTGCGGCGTGGGCTGGAGCTTCGGGCGGCTGGGCGCTTCGGGGCTGCTGGGCATCTGCACAAGGGTATCCGCCGCCAACCTGCGCCCCGGCGATCTGGTGTTCTTCCAAGGCACCTACGACACGGCGGGCGCATCCCATGTGGGCATTTACGTCGGCAATGATATGATGCTTCACTGCGGCGACCCCATCCAGTACACAAGCCTCAATTCAAGCTACTGGCAATCCCACTTCCTTGCCTACGGGCGCGTACCTGCGCCCTGATCTCTCAGAAAGGAGACGAATATGAACCCGAAAATCAGCAGGCTGCGGGCGGAGCGCGAGAAGAACAACGGCAAAATCGCCGCGCTCCAGACCCGCAACAGAGAAATCGACAGCCAGATCATGGAACTTGAGAACACCGACATCATCGGTATGGTGCGGGAAAGCGGCTTTACGCCGGAACAGCTCGCCCGGCTTCTTCAGTCCATGCGGCAGGGGCAGTTCCCCGCGCCGGAGGCTGAACGGAACGAAACGGAGGAAAAACAGTATGAGGAAGTTTAACACCCGGCTTTTTGCCGGTCTGCTGGCGGTATTCTGCTGCATGACCGCCCTTTCCGCCACCGCCTACGCAGACGGCGGCTATTACGAACAAAGTGAGGACGGAAGCGAAACACCTCCGTCCTCCATTGACAGCATCACCATCTCCACGGAAAGCGTCAAACTGCCGGAGCAGCAGGGCAGCGAGGCGCTGACCCCGGACGGGAATTTGACCCTCATCGACGACATTTTGCAGTCCGCACCCTATGCCAGCGTGGAGGAAGCGGCAGAAAACAAGCAGTTCATCACCGTCCAGAGCAAAAACGGAAACTACTTCTACATCGTCATTGACCGCTCTGGAGACACGGAAAACGTGTATTTCCTCAACCTTGTGGACGAGGCTGACCTCATGGCGCTGATGGAGAACGGCGGCAGCGCCGCAGCCTGCTCCTGCAAGGACAAGTGCGAGGCAGGTGCGGTCAACACCGCCTGCACAGTCTGCAAGACCAATATGACGGAGTGCATGGGAAAGGAAAAGGTCACGGAAAAGACACCGGAACCCGACCCGACACCGGGGACGACCGACAGCCCCGACAAGGACGGCGGCGAAAAGAAGTCCGGCAGCGGTCTTGTTGTGATTGTGCTGCTGCTCCTGATGGCGGGCGGCGGCGCGCTGTACTGGTTCAAGCTCCGTAAGAAAAAGCCCGACACAAAGGGACCTGTGGACTTGGACGATTACGACTACGGCGATGAGGATGAAGATGAGGAATACGAAAACGAGGACGATGCGGACGAGCCGGAGGAAATGGAGGACGCGGATGCATGACCCTTTTCACCAAAAACCCGCTGGAGCGGCTGATGATGCAGCGCCCCTATCCGGGAAAGGAGGAAACGCCCCGCCCCATCGCCCCGGAGGGGCATTTCTGCCATGGCTGCGGGCGGTATGGGCTGGTCTGCCTCCGTCCCTGCTACCGTGACACCGACCTACGGGAAAAGGCGGTGCGGAAAAAGCCGGAGCTGTCTTTGTAACTTTTCTATGACCTGCCCAAAACCCCTTGTATTTTGCACATAATAATGCTATAATTATGAGCAAGAAAGGAGGATGCGATATGCCGCAGATCAGACCGATTACAGACCTGAGAAACACATCGGAGATTTCCGACGCCTGCCATGCGCGCCGCGAGCCTGTTTTCATCACGAAAAACGGTTACGGCGATCTGGTAGTCATGAGCATTGAAACCTATGAGGAAATGCTGGATTGTATAGCGACGGACAAGGCGATTGCGGACGCGGAGCAGGAGATCGCCGCAGGCGGTCAGCTTCTGGACGCGAAGGAGGCGCTTGGCGCACTGCGGAGGAAGTATTTTGGATAAGTACAGCGTAAAGCTCTCGCCTCGCGCCCTCCGAGATTTGGACGGCATCTATTCGTATATTGCGCGGACGCTTTTAGAGCCGGAAACGGCGCTGAAGCTCGTCGATACCATTACGGAGGAAATCCTCTCGCTGGATTCCATGCCGCGCCGCTGCCCGGAGCGGAAAACCGGCGCGTATGCCGGAAAGGGCTACCGTCAGCTCCTCATCAAAAACTACACCGCCATCTATCGCATTGACGAGGAACACCGTACCGTCGTCGTTGTCACCGTGCGCTACTCGCCCAGTCAGTTCTGACCGGGGAAAACCACACAACCAAATACCAAACGCGAAAAGCAGTCCTTCGGGGCTGCTTTTTGCTATGCAAAAAGGAGAAAAATGAATATGACACACCATAAATTAGTGATCGCGGAAAAGCCCTCCGTCGCCCAGTCCATCGCCGCCGTGCTGGGCGCGACCAAACGCAACGACGGCTATCTTTCAGGAAACGGCTACCTTGTAAGCTGGTGCTTCGGACATCTGGCGGAGCTGGCGGGCGCGGATGTGTACGATGAAAAGTACGCCAAGTGGCGCTATGACGATCTGCCCATCCTGCCCGCAAACTGGCGCTTCACGCTGAAAGCGGACAAAGCCAAACAGTTCGAGCTGCTGCGGGACCTCATGCGCCGGGAGGACGTGTCCGAGGTCATCAACGCCTGCGACGCGGGGCGCGAGGGGGAGCTTATCTTCCGCACCGTCTACTATATGGCGGGCTGCACAAAGACCATGAAGCGGCTGTGGATCTCCTCCATGGAGGACGCCGCCATCAAAAAGGGCTTTGCAGAGCTTCGTCCGGGACGTGAATATGACGGGCTGTATCAGTCCGCCCTCTGCCGCGCCCGCGCGGACTGGCTGGTGGGCATCAACGCCACAAGGCTCTTTTCGGTGCTGTACCACCGCACCCTCAACGTGGGGCGCGTCATGACGCCCACGCTGGCGCTCATCGTCCAGCGGGAGGCGGAGATCGGGGCGTTCCGCCCGGAAGCCTTTTACACGGTAAATCTTCGCTGCGGCGATTTTGCCGCCATGTCCGAAAAGTTCAAAGAGAAAGCGGAGGCGGACGCCCTCGCCGCCGCCTGCGCCGGTCAGCCGGTCACGGTCAGGACGGTGCAGCGCACGGAAAAAACGGAGAACGCGCCCCGGCTCTACGACCTGACCGCCCTCCAGAGAGAAGCCAACCGCAGCCTCGGCTATACCGCCCAGCAGACCCTCGACTACTTGCAGTCGCTCTATGAAAAGAAGCTCTGCACCTATCCCCGCACGGACAGCCGCTTCCTCACCGACGATATGGAAGCCTCTGTGCCGGAGCTTGTGACCGTTGCCGCCGCCATCTGCGAAACCACCGCACCGGAGGGCGTGAACGCAGGGCAGGTATGCGACAGCAAAAAGGTCAGCGACCACCATGCCATTCTCCCCACCGCCAGCGCGGGCAAGGCGGATACCTCCGTCCTGCCGCTGGGAGAGCGCGAGATTTTGCGCCTTGTGGCAGGGCAGCTTCTCCGGGCGGTCAGCGATGCACACCGCTATGCGGAAACCACAGTTACGCTGGAGTGCGGCGGCGCTGTATTCACCGTCAAGGGCAGAACCACCCTCACGCCCGGCTGGAAGCAGTATCTCGCGCAGGAAAAGCAGGACGCCGCACTGCCGGAGCTGTCGGAGGGGCAGGTATTGGAGTGTGGCGAAGCCGCCGTAAAGGAGGGCAAGACTGCGCCGCCCAAGCATTATACGGAGGATACGCTGCTCTCCGCCATGGAGACTGCCGGAAAGGAAGATATGCCGGAAGAAGCGGAACGAAAGGGGCTGGGAACGCCCGCCACCCGCGCCGCCATCATCGAAAAGCTGGTAGCCACGGGCTTTGTGGAGCGCAAAAGGGCGAAGAAGGCCGTCAGCCTTGTGCCTGCCCATACCGGCGTTTCCCTCATCACCGTGCTGCCGGAGCAGTTACAGTCCCCGCTTCTCACCGCCGAATGGGAATACCGCTTGCAGCAGGTGGAGCGCGGCGAGCTTTCCCCGGACGAGTTCATGACCGGCATTGCGGATATGCTCACGGAGCTGGTAAAAACCTATCAGGTCATCTCCGGCGCGGAGGTGCTGTTCCCCTCCGGCCGGGAGATCATCGGCAAATGCCCCCGCTGCGGCAGCGACGTGACCGAGAGCAAAAAGGGCTTCTTCTGCGAGAAAAACGACTGCCGCTTCGGGCTGTGGCGGGACAATAAGTTCTTTGCCGCCAAGCGCGCCGCTCTGACAAAAAAGGTCGCCGCCGCACTGCTTGCAGAGGGGCGTGTGAAGCTCACCGGCCTCTACTCCGAAAAGACCGGCGGCACCTACGACGCCACCGCCGTGCTGGAGGATACCGGCGAGAGCGTCCGCTTCCGTTTGGAATTTGACAAGGGGGCGAGGACATGAAGCTCTCCAAGCTGGAGCAGGAAAGTATCATCCTCTACAACGAGGAAGAATCCACCGCCAGCATCTACACCCACGACCCCAAGCTGAAGCGCAAGCTCAAGCGCCTTGCGGAGAAATACCCGGACAAGGTGTACCCGGATAGGGCCGTCCATGCCGGAGCGGTCAGCTACGCCGTGCCGAAAAGCTGCGTCAGCGTCCGGGAGCCGTTCAGCGACGAGCGGCGCAGGGCCGCCAGCGAACGCGCCAAAAACGCCGGATATACGCCGCCCGCAAGGAGTATATACTCCGAAAACGAATAAGAACCGAGCGCCCGCACAGGAAAGCCTACCCCTGCGCGGGCGCTGCCATTTTAGGGGTAAACAGCCCATGAAATGAAAGGAAGTGCCTATGACACAAAAATCTCCGTATCCGACAAGAGCGGATTATCCGGCATTGATTGAAAATGCCAAGCCTGCGCTGCGCGAGCTGCTGGAAGCGGCCTCGTATGAACGGAGGATCGCCGTTCTCAACAAATGTTCTCTCGATGTGGTCAATACCGTCTGCACGATCATGGTGCTGGGGCGGCACAGCCTCTATCTTCGCCGCAAAAAGCCCTTCAACGCGCCGGACGCGGTATTTGTCCGGTGGGCGGCGGACCTGTGGACGCTGCGTGAGCAGGACAAGGCAGGCGACATCCGCTATCTCTGCGGAAAAACGGATTTACGGGAATATCTTTCGCAGGGGCTTCAGCTCCTGCGTATCGACCTGATGAAAGGAGGAACCTATGCCAGAGAAACCCGGTAAAAACAGAGAACAGCTCAAGGAGATCACCGACCGCATCGAGGCGGGTATCCGCGACATCTTTGAATCCGGCGATATGGAAAAGTACCGCAATTACCTGCGCACCATGAGCCGGTTTCACAATTATTCCCTCAACAATCAGGCGCTCATCCACTTGCAGCGCCCGGACGCCACACTTGTGGCGGGCTACAACCGCTGGCGAGACAAGTTCTCCCGCCATGTGCTGCGGGGCGAGAAGGGCATCACCATCATCGCGCCCACGCCGTATAAGAAGAAAATCGAGCAGGAAAAGCTCGACCCGGACACCAAGCTGCCCATTCTGGATGCGGACGGCAAAATCGTCACCGAGGAAAAGGAAATTGAAATCCCCATGTTCCGTCCGGTAAAGGTGTTCGACTACGCCCAGACGGACGGAAAACCCCTGCCGGAGCGTGTTGCCAGCCCCGTCGCCAACCTGACCGGCAGCGTTGAGAATTATGAGGCGTTCATGGAGGCGCTGCGCCGTTCCTCTCCCGTGCCGGTGGAGTTCAAGCCGCTGTCTGCGGATATGGACGGCTATTTCAGCCCCAAATCCCAGAGCATCACGCTGCGGGAGGGCATGAGCGAGGTGCAGACGGTATCCGCCGCCGTCCATGAGATCGCCCACGCCAAGCTCCACAACTACGGTTTGCAGCAGGCGGCGGAGCGCAAGGTCAAAAGCCGTAATACCGAGGAGGTGGAGGCCGAAAGCATCTCCTTCATGGTCTGCGCCTACTTCGGCATTGAAACCGGCGCGAACAGCTTCGGTTATGTGGCAACATGGTCAAAAAACGCCGAGCTGCCGGAGTTCCGCGCCAGTCTGGACACCATCAGCAAGACCGCAAACGGCATCATCACCGACGTGGAAAAGCATTTCGCGGAGGTTTGCAAGGAGCGCGGCATCGAGCTTCCCAAGGACACGGAATATGAGCTTGTCACCATCCCGCCCTCACGCACTGACGCGCTGGTCTTTGCCGCCGACTACGCGGCGTTCCTGCGCCGGGGTCTGAACGTTCCCGACAGCGCGGACAGACCCACAGCGGAGGCGGTGGCGGACAGGCTGCTTGCCGGTGAGGACGCAGAGCTGCGGAAGGAGCTGGAGGATTTCGTCAAGCTGGCAGACGAGATCGGCATCGACGACGGCTCCCATGGGCTGCTGGAACGCTTCAACGGCCTGTTCCGCAGGGAATGGCGGGCAAAGGAGGAGCCGCAGCCGGAGGCTAAGGCGGAAATGGACGAAAAAATGACCGAGCTGCCGCCCCTGCCGGAGCTGGAGCAGGGCTATCCCATGCCGGATACAGCCGTCGGCTTTCAGGAAATGTATCAGTACGGCTACACGGACGGCAATACCATGCTGCCGCTGACAAAGGAGCGCGCCATGGAGCTGTTCTTGCAGGACGTTCCCGTGTTCCTGCTCTACGGCGACAACACCGAGGCCATGGCGCTGGACGCCGAGGATATTTCCTCCCACACCGGGGTATTCGGCGTGGAGCGCGAGGAATGGGACGCGGTGCGCGGCGTTGTGACGCTGAGCGAACAGGCAGACACGGAAAAGCTGTTTCTGGAAAACCCGCAGGACGCTTTCCTCATCTATCAGATTCGGCGCGGCGGTGAATTGGACGCTTACCGCTTCATGAACTATGACTACTTGCAGAGCAAGGGCGTCACGCCGGAGCGCGGCGGCTACGACGCGATCTACACCGGCGGGCTTGCCGACTATGGGGACAACAAAACCAATCTGGATATGATTTATCAGCGGTTCAACGTGGATCATCCTGCGGATTTTAAGGGACACAGCCTGTCGGTCAGCGACATCGTTGCCTTGAAGCAAAACGGCGTAGTATCCTGTCATTACGTTGACAGCATCGGCTTCCGGGAGCTTCCCAATTTCCTCAAGCCGGAGAATTATCTCAAAAACGCGGAGATGCTGCTGGAGGACGACTATGGCATGATCGACGGCATCATCAACAACGGCCCCAAGCAGCCCACCGTGGCCGATCTGGAGGCGCAGGTCAAGGCGGGCTTTTCCATCTCCCTGACGGAGCTGGCTGCGGCCTCTCACCGCGAACAGAAGAAGCCCTCCGTGCTGGAAAAGCTCAGGGAAAGGACGCCGGAGCAGTCGAAAAACAAAACAGCGCCCAAACGGAGCGCAGAAAGAGAGCTTTGATATGAACGACAAGCATTTCACCCACGATGAAGTCAGCCTCATGAGCATCTACAACGCAGACGGCACCCGCGAGGGGCTGATCTGGGAGTTGTCCACCATGCGCTGCTATCTGGACGAGGATTCGGAGGCGGAGCTGCTGGCGCTGACCGATTCCGCCATCCGAAAGCTGCGCGGCATCACCGATGCGGAATACGCCGCCCTTGACCTGACGCCGGATTTTGACCTCTGAGCAAAGCTGACTGTTTTACGGTCAAGAGCCGGAAAAATCGCAGATTCGCCGCTGGGAGCGCGCCGGATGAGGAATGTATCATCCGGCGCGTTTCAGTTTGAAAATCGCCGTTTTTCCCAAGTCATGAGCCGGAGAAAATACCCCAAAATCGCGCCTGCTTCGCGCAGGAGGCGCAGAAAGGCCATTTATGAGAACAGGACTGACAAAAGCGCAGAAAATCACGGAGATCACCTTTGACGAAAAAGATTCCCTTATCCATATCCGCACCCACAATACTGACCTCAAGAACCGCCTTGCCGCCTACGCCGCACATCACCCCGCAGAGTGCCGCCAACTGGACGCAGACCCCGACACGGGCTGTATGGAGTTCACCATCCGCAAGGGGCGCTTGTCCTTCCGCCTGACCGCACCGTACAGTGAGAAACGGAAGCAGGCGGCGAGCGAGGCGGCGAAAAGAAACGGCTTCACCAGAAAACCATGAGAGGAGGATTTTGCTTATGCCCAACAAACTGCAAGCCTACGCGGAGCAGGCGGAGCGCACCGCGCGGCAGATCACCGGCAGCCATCTGGCGTGGACGGCGTTCCTGACCACCGCCGCAAGGCTGTATAAATACCCCTACAACGAGCAGCTCATGATCTATATGCAGCGCCCGGAGGCCACCGCCTGCGCGGAGTACGACTTCTGGAACGAGAAGATGGGGCGCTATGTCCGGCGCGGCAGCACGGGCATCGCCCTCATTGACGCTACCGGCTACAAGCCAAGGCTCAAATACGTCTTTGACGTTTCCGACACCGGCGGAAAGGAAAACGCCCGCCGCGTCAACTTGTGGGAGCTGAAAGACGCGCATACCGACAGCGTGAGCGCCATGCTGGAGCGTAATTACAGCGTTTCCGGCAAAAACGGCCTTGCGGAGCAGTTCGAGAGCGTCGCTTCTCAGCTTGCTGCGGAATACTGGCGCGACCATTCCCGCGACATCCTCGGCATCGTTGCGGATTCCTATCTGGAGGAGTATGATGATTACAACATCGAGGTGGCGTTCAAAAACGCCGCGGCGGTCAGCATCACCTACTCCCTCATGTCCCGCTGCGGGATGCGGCCGGAGGATCACTTTGAACACGAGGATTTTTTCAGCATCTTTGATTTCAACACCCCGCGCACGGTGGCGGCACTCGGCACGGCGGTCAGCGAGATCAACGAACAGGTTTTGCGGCAGATCGAAGTTACCATACGAAATTATGAGCGCGAACACAGCGCGGAAAGGACGGCAGAGCATGGAGAACAACCTGACTTACACGATGAACGGAGATTACATGATTCCCGACCTGAAGATCGAGGTGCCGGAGCAGCCCCTCGGCAAGTACGGGCGGATGCGCCAGAAGTACCTGAAGGAGCATCGGCCCATCCTCTGGAACCAGATGATCTTGGAGGAAGCCCTGTTCCCGCACCTGCTGGAGATCGAGCAGGCAGCGCAGAGCCGTCTGGAGCAGATGATGCCGGAGCTGGCATCGGAGGCGGGAGCGACGGAGGCGCTGAAAGCCCGCGACCCAATGAAATGGGTGGGCCTGATGAACACCTGCAAGGCGCAGGCGGAGGAAGTGATTCTCGCGGAGCTGATCTACGCATAACAGAACACCCCGCACGGGGCGGTCAGCTATCCTTTTTCCCCACCGAAGCGGAACAGATTACAGCCATAGAAGAAGCGGAGAGCGTTGCGCAGACGCCCTTCGCTTTTTCCGCTTCTCAGGCGCAGCTTGACCATGTGCTGCGGCTGGGCGGCAACGCGGACAACACCCGCATGGTCATTGCCGCCGCGTTCCAGAAGCAGAAGCCTGTGGAGGACATTGCCGCGCTGCTGCAAAACACCTTCCACGGCGGCAACGGCTTTAAGACGCCGGAGGGCGAGCTTTCCGCGTGGTACGCCGTAGACGGCATCCACATCGCCCCCGGCAGGAGCGCGGAGTATGTGCGCAGCGCGCAGGTAATCGCATGGCAGGATGCCGCCGCGCGTATTTCTGAGCTTATGGACAGCGGCGCGTATGCCTCCAATATGGAGCTTGCCGAGGCAGGGCAGCATGAGCGGATGCAGCTTGCCCAAGCCATCTGGTATCTGAAACACGACCTGAGCGACGAGGCGCGGGAGCAGGGCTATCTCTCCTGCATGGATACGCTGCGGGGCGGCGGATTCCCTGATGAAACGGCGCAGCTGGCGGAGCAACTGACAAACACAGATTTCCGTGAAACGCTCTCCGGCGAGTTCGCGCAGTTTTACGCCGCACATGAGCAGGACAGAAGCCTGCTGCGCTTCCATTACCACAAGCTGGAGAACATCTGGCAGAGCCTGCGGGACCTGTCCTTGCCCCGCAGGGAGTATTCCTCCGAAATGACCACAGTGCCGGAGCTGGGGCGCTTCATCACGGAGGACGAGATCGACCACGCGCTGGATCGCGGCAGCGGCGTGGAGGGCGGCAAAGGCAGAATCTACGAATACTTCACCGCCGACCATACCGGCAAGGAAAAGGCAGCTTTCCTCAAAGATGAGTACGGCATAGGCGGGCGCTCCCATGCCGTTTCCGGCGCATCCCACAGCGGCGAGAATCACGACAGCCGCGGAATTACGCTGAAAAAGGCAGACTGCGCCAACGTGGAGCTAAGCTGGACGAAGGTGGCCGCAAGGATTGACAGCCTCATTCAGAAGGACCGCTTCCTCTCTCCAAGGGAAAAGGAGCGCTACGCCCAGCTTCAGCGGGAAAAGGAAGCAGAGCGTGAACTGCCAACACAGGCACAGATTGACTACAATTCCATCAAGGAAGCCCACCCGGACGACATCGTGCTGTTTCAGGTGGGCGATTTCTTCGAGATGTACGGCGAGGACGCAAAGCAGGCGGCGGAGCTGCTTGACCTCAACCTTACCACAAGGGCGATACCCGGCGCTGGCCGTGTGGAGATGTGCGGCGTACCGTCGCACAATTTAGAGATGTATGTAGAGAAATTGCGCGATAAGTATGATGTGACGATTGCCGAAGCGCCAGACTTTAGAGGTGAGCGCCACATTTACACGCTGCGCTCTATCGACCATGAAGCAGAAGCCGCCATCAATGCCTATGAAGCGGAGTTCGGCGCGGATGGGACAAGGGTGTTCCGCGACCCCGCCGCAGAGCAAGTTCAGCCCACGGTGCAGGAACATTTGGAGCATTACAGGCCGGTGGTGATGGCAGCGGTTTCGGAGGATACGGCCTATCGCAACGCCTGCGGGCACTCTGACCGGGAAAATGCGGAGATCGAGTGCAATGCCGCCGTGCGCCGTGCCGTTCTCAATTCAAAGGATATGGAGCTTATCCGGCTATTTTCGGATGTGCCGGAGTTCCGCAGCCGCCTGCACCGAGAGGTTTTTGAGGGAACCCATGAGAGGCTTCATGATCTGCTGCGTCCGCTCTCTCAGGACGATATAGACGATGCACTCCGTGCATGGAACGGAAATATCGAGAGCAAGCACGCCGTAGTGCGGTATATGGAGCAGCACGGACGCGAAAAAGAAACCGCCGCATGGCTCGCTCACGAGTACGGCGGCAATGAAAACAACAATCTCTTTATCGTCCGCGCCGGAAGCCCGGAAACCGCCGAACTGACGTGGCCGAAGGTGCAGCGGCGTATCGCCCAACTCATTCAATCCGATAACTTCTACACCGAGCAGGAACAGGACAACTTTGACAATATTGACCCCATCGCCATCCGGGAAGCGCTTGCTGAACGCGGTATTGTAAATGGGCAGGTTGTGGATGCGGAAGCTAATCGCAACAGCCCCTTCGTCCGGCAGGTCATGGCGGATGTAGAGCGGATCGCGGCGCAGGAAGCGCAGGCGGCGTACATGGACTCACCGGACCGTTTTTCCATCCGTCTGCACCCAAACGAGGGCGGCATTACCGGCATCTGGGACTCGGCCCTTGACCGTTTCTATGAGGAGGGTGGGCAGGTGCTTCGCTTCGCGGAGCAATCTAACGCCATTGACTACCTCTCCAGTATTCAGCGCAGCCGCGGTATGGAGCCGGACGTGTCGGTTTTCACAACGCCGCTGGGGAATACCTATCGCGTGGGCGACGGCTTTTCTTCCACCGCAGCCGAACAGCGGGATACTCTGATGGTGGTCGAGCGTGTAGACGAAGATAATGTTTGGTACACTCTGCCAAGCGTCCCGGAGCAGGAAACGGTCAGCGTAGACCGCACCGTTTTTGAGCGTTACCTCGACACCGGCTATTTCTTCGCTACGGAGCAGACGCAACCTGTCAAGGAGGTCACTGCCGAAAACGAACAGGAAAACATGATTTTCCGTGCGCCGTATGCCGTGGGCGATACCGTCTATCTGGACAACATACCCTTTGAGATCACGGAGGTCGGCGCACTCAATGTGCAGCTTCGTGACCCTGCGCTCCGCTATCCCGTATTCCGCGCCGAAAGCCGCGAGAACTTTGAGCAGCTGCTGCGCCGGGATGAGAGAAACGCCGCCATGACAGATTTCCTTCCCGCACGGAACAGAAACGACGACCTCCGCGACCTCCTGATGAACGGCATCCTCACGCCTGACATCCGGGACGAGGTGCGGGAGCTGTTCCGGCAGGGCGAGGGCAACGCCGCCATCGGTGCGTATCTTTCCAACGTTTTCGCCGCGTCGGACGCGGACACCATGACGCTGGAGGACGGCACCGAGGCAGATTTCATCACCTCGAGAAGCGGCTTTCAGGCACAGGTGCATGGGGAAAAGGGCGTACACGCCCTCGGATTGTTGTGGCCGGACGCCGCTCCCGTGCTGCGCGCCGCTTTTCTGGAGGAAGCGCAGACGCAGAGCCGGACACAGGCACAGCCTGAACCAGATATTTCTCATCCTGAACAGCCAGCATCGGAGGCGACTGAACCGGAGCAGCCACAGTTTACCACGGAAACCGTGGCGGTATATCCCGGTGACAAAAACAACCTCCCCTATGATGTAGAGATTCGTACCCTGCGCTTTGACGAGCCGGAACATGACCCGCCCGCACCGCTGCCGCCTGCGGAAAACTTCCGTATCACGGATGACAATTTAGGCATCGGCGGCGCAAAGGCGAAGTTCCGGGCGAATATGGCGGCAATCAATCTCCTGAAGGAGCTGGAGTTTGAGGGCGCACAGGCCACGCCTGAACAGCAGGAAATTCTCTCCCGCTATGTCGGCTGGGGCGGCCTTGCGGATGCTTTTGATGAAAGCAAGGATAACTGGAAAGACGAATTTGCGGAGCTGTACGCCACGCTATCCCCGGAGGAATACGCCGCCGCCAGAGCTTCCACGCTGAACGCTCACTACACCAGCCCCACGGTTATCAAGGCGATCTATGAGGCGGTGGGCAACATGGGCTTCCAGACCGGCAACATCTTGGAGCCTGCCATGGGCGTCGGGAACTTTTTCGGGCTTCTCCCGCAGGAGATGCAGGGAAGCCGCTTGTACGGTGTGGAGCTGGACAGCATCACCGGCAGAATCGCCAAGCAGCTCTATCCCAAGGCGGACATTACCGTGGCAGGATTTGAAACCACCGACAGACGGGATTTCTTCGACCTTGCCATCGGCAACGTGCCCTTTGGACAGTACCAGGTCAACGACCGGGCTTACAACAAGCTCGGTTTTTCCATCCATGACTACTTTTTCGCCAAAACACTGGATCAGGTGCGTCCGGGCGGCGTGATCGCCTTTGTGACCTCCCGCTATACGATGGACAAACAATCTCCCGAAGTCCGTAAGTACATCGCGCAGCGGGCGGAGCTGTTGGGTGTGATCCGCCTGCCCAACAATGCGTTCAAGGCCAACGCCGGTACGGAGGTGGTGTCCGACATCATCTTCCTGCAAAAGCGTGACAGACCCATCGACATTGAACCTGACTGGGTGCATCTCGGTGAAAATGAGGACGGATTTTCCATCAATCAGTATTTCATCGACAACCCCGAAATGGTATTAGGCCGACAGACCTCGGAGAGTACGCAGTACGGCAGACAGGACTTTACTGTGGAACCGTATGAGGATTTGGACCTTGCCACGCAGCTCAGATACGCCATTCAGAATATCGGCGGCAAGTACGAAGCCGCAGAGCTGCCTGACCTCGGTGAGAACGAAACCATACAGGATACCATTCCCGCAGACCCCAACGTGAAGAATTACAGCTATGCCGTGGTGGACGGTGAGGTGTACTACCGTGAGAACTCCGTCATGGTCAAGCCCAACCTGAACGCCACCGCAAAGGAGCGCGTCAAGGGGCTGGCAGAGCTGCGGGACTGCGTTCACCGGCTCATCGACCTTCAGATGTGGGAATCCGACGACATTTCCATACGCGCCGAGCAGCAGAAGCTCAACCGCCTCTATGACCGCTTCACCGAGAAATATGGCCTCATCAACAGCCGGGGCAACGCCCTCGCCTTTGCAGACGACAGCTCCTACTACCTGCTCTGCTCCCTTGAGGTGCTGGACGATGAGGACAAGACCAAGCTCAAAAGCAAGGCGGATATGTTCACCAAGCGCACCATCAAGCAGCAGCGCAGCGTGGATTCCGTGGATACCGCCGCAGAAGCCCTCGCCCTGTCCATCGGGGAAAAAGCCCGCGTGGATATGGCGTATATGTCCCAGCTCACCGGCAAGAGCGAGGAGGACATCATCGACGAGCTGAATGGCGTCATCTTCCTCGACCCTGTTTACGGCGACTGGCAGACAGCGGACGAATACCTCTCCGGCAACGTCCGGCAGAAGCTGCGGGAGGCGGAGAACGCCGCCGTTGACAGCCCCGGCTATCTGCCCAACGTGGAGGCATTGCGCGCCGCACAGCCCAAAGACCTTGACGCTTCGGAAATCGAGGTGCGCCTCGGCGCGACGTGGATAGACAAAAAGTACATTCAGCAGTTCATGTTCGAGCTGCTGGAGCCGCCTGTGTACGCCCGCCGATCCTTGGAGGTCAACTACTCGGAGTTCACGGCGGAGTGGAACATCTCCGGCAAGAACAGCATCCCCTACAACGACATCAACGCCCGCATGACCTACGGCACCGACTGCGCCAACGCCTACAAAATCCTTGAAGATACGCTGAACCTGCGCGACGTGCGGATCTACGACACCGTAAGGGATGCGGACGGCAAGGAAAAGCGCGTCCTCAACAGCAAGGAAACCACCCTCGCCCAGCAGAAGCAGCAGGCCATCAAGGAGGCGTTCCGTGACTGGATCTGGCGCGACCCCGACAGGCGGCGGGAGCTGGTGCAGCTCTACAATGAGCGCTTCAATTCCACCCGTCCCCGGGAATATGACGGCAGGCATCTGATCTTTCCGGGCATGAATCCTGAGATCACGCTGCGGGAGCATCAGCGAAACGCCATCGCCCACGACCTCTACGGCGGCAACACGCTCCTTGCCCATGAGGTGGGCGCGGGCAAGACCTTTGAGATGATCGCCGCAGCCATGGAGGGAAAGCGCCTCGGCCTGTGCCAAAAATCCCTCTTTGCCGTGCCGAACCACCTGACGGAGCAGTGGGCCTCGGAGTTCCTGCGGCTCTACCCCTCCGCCAATATCCTTGTGGCTACCAAAAAGGACTTTGAGACACGCAACCGCAAGAAGTTCTGCGCCCGCATTGCCACCGGCGACTATGACGCCGTTATCATCGGTCACAGCCAGTTTGAGCGCATCCCCGTTTCCAGAGAACGGCAGGAGCGGCTCTTGCAGGAGCAGATTTGGGAGATCGAGGACGGCATTTCGGAGCTCAAGGCCAGCCGCGCCGAGCGCTTTACCATCAAGGAGCTGGAGCGTACCAAGAAAAATCTGAAGGCCAAGCTGCAAAAGCTCCACGACGCCGCCCGCAAGGACGATGTTGTGACCTTTGAACAGCTCGGTGTAGACCGGCTCTATGTAGACGAGGCGCACAGCTTCAAAAACCTGTTCCTTTACACAAAAATGCGAAACGTGGCGGGGCTTTCCACCACCGACGCCCAGAAGTCCTCGGATATGCTCTTAAAATGCCGGTACATCGACGAAATCACCCACGGCAAGGGCGTTACCTTCGCCACGGGTACGCCCATCTCAAATTCCATGACGGAGTTGTATACCATGATGCGGTATTTGCAGCACGATATGCTCAAGCGCAACAGCCTGACCCACTTCGACTGCTGGGCCTCCGCCTTTGGAGAAACCACCACCGCCATCGAGCTTGCGCCGGAAGGTACGGGCTACCGGGCGCGGACCCGGTTTGCCAAGTTCTTCAACCTGCCGGAGCTGATGAACCTGTTCCGGGAGGCGGCGGACATCAAGACCTCCGACCAGCTAAACCTTCCCACGCCTACGCCTGTCTATCACAACGAGGTCAGCCAGCCCACGCCGCTGCAAAAGCAGATGGTGCAGGAGCTGTCCGAGCGCGCCGCAAAAGTCCACGCGGGGAGCGTGGACGCAAGCACCGACAATATGCTCAAGATCACCTCGGACGGACGCAAGCTGGGCCTCGATCAGCGCGTCATCAACCCCGACCTGCCGGACGATCCCGGCAGCAAGGTCAATCGCTGCGTGGACAACATCCACCGCATCTGGCAGGACGGGCAGGCGGACAGGCTGACCCAGCTCGTGTTCTGCGATTTGTCCACCCCGAAAACCGGCGCGACCGGG
>OLVX01001930.1_pt1 | contig 16110 bp, 12 predicted proteins | sample 1673271 | NCBI WGS metagenome assembly OLVX01 (sample SAMEA3178939, study PRJEB25190) | human gut metagenome | biome: human gut; feature: human-associated habitat; material: faeces | place: Austria | collected 2013
CGGCGCCCGAGGGCGGCGCCCGCCACGATGGCGATGGCGCTCACGGGCTTGACATCGGGGATCGGCGCGAAGAGCACGCGCCCGGCGGCGGCCGTCGCCGCGAGAACGGCGGTGGGCATGAGCTGTCGCAGCGGCGGCCGCGACGCCTCGAAGCTCGCAAAGAGGAGCCCGACCGCGAGCACGGCCACCGCAAGCGTGAGGCCGGCCGTCACGTCGAGGCCCGCCGCGGCGGTCGCCACCATAACCGCAGGCACGGCAAGAAGGGTAGGCAGCTCGAGCGCGCGGAGCGCGCGCGGGGCCGCCTGGGCGAGCGCGCGCCTCATCGCGAGCCCCTTCCATAGAGCCACGACGCCGCAAAGAACTCCGCCGTGGTCTCGGTCGAGGCCAGGCAGCCGTCGAACAGAAGCGAGACGCGGTCGGCGACGGCCTCGACGAACGCCATGTCGTGCGTGGCAAGAAGGACCGTCGCGCCGGCGTCTCGGGCGGCGCCGACGGCGCGGACGACCCACGCACGAGCCGCGTCGTCGAGCCCCTTGGTCGGCTCGTCGAGGAGCAGCAGGTCCGGCTTGCTGAGCAGCAGCTTCCGCAGCGCGAGCATCTGCTGCTGGCCGCCGGAAAGGTCGTACGGGTGGCGGTCGGCGGCGTCTGCAAGCCCGAGCTCCCCGAGCGCGGCGTCGACCTCCGCGGCGCCGTACCCCGCGCCGGCCGCCCACTCCGTGAGCTCGTCGCGCACGGTCTCGCACGCGAGGACCGCCTTGGGCGACTGCGGCAGGAGCGCCTGCGAGCGCGCGAGAGCATTCTTCACACGGCCCTTCTGGGCTCGGGCGACGCCGGCCGCGAGCGAAAGCAGCGTCGACTTGCCGGAACCGTTGCCGCCCACGAGCGCGCGCACTTCTCCTTGAATGAGGCAAAGGTCGAGGCCGCGAAGTACCCAGTCGCCGTCGCGGTCGTAGCGAAGCCACGCCTCGCGCACGTCGACGGCGGCGGCACCTGCGAGCGCCTCTCGCGCGGGCAACGCGGCCAGCGGCCGCGGTTTGGCAAGCTCGGAAAGCTCCACCTCGCGCACGTGTCCCTCCCCCACCGCGAAGGCGCAGGTGGCGTACTCGGCCATCGCCTGCGGCGCGTGCGTGGCCACCACGACGGTGATGCCGAGCTCGCGGTTCGCGCGGAAGAGCAGTCCGAGGAAGGCCTTCTCGGCTATGGGATCAAGCATACTCGTCGGCTCATCGAGCAGAAGCAGCCGCGGGCGCATGGCGAGCGTGGCCGCAAGGGCGAGCGTCTGGCGCTGGCCGCCGGAAAGCTCGGAGGTCTGGGCGCGGAACCACGGCCCCATGCCGAAGAAATTGCAGGTCTCGGCCACGCGGCGGCGCATCTCGTCGGCGGGGACGCCGAGGTTCTCGAGGCCGAAGGCCATCTCGTGCCAGACGGTGTCGCACACGATCTGGTTGTCGGGGCTTTGGAACACGTAGCCCACCGCAGCGGCAGACTCCGCCGGCGAGAAGGAGCGGACGTCGGCGCCGAAGGCGAGGACCTCGCCCGCGCGCTCGCCCGCCGGCGAGATCTCTGGCTTGGCAAGGCGCAGCAGAGTCGATTTGCCCGAGCCTGTGGCGCCTGTGAGCAGCGCGAACGCGCCGTCCGGAACGACGAGCGACGCACGGTCGAGCACAGGGGCCGCGCCTCCGGGGTAGGTGAACGTGAGGTCGCGGACCTCGAGCGCGGGCGTGGCGGCAGATCCCTTCGCGGGCTTCTTTCCTGGCAGCGTCATTCCAATCCCCTCCAACGGATGCGCTCGACGACGGCCGCGGCGGCCGGCAGCAGCATAAGCGCGGCGTAGGGCGCATAGCCCCACCAGCACACGAGCGCGGGCATCACCGGGTAGAAGCTCCACTGCCCGCACGCGACGGCGGCGAGAAACGCGCAAAGAAGCGCGAGGGCCACGACGCCGCAGGTCTTCGCCGCATCGGATTCGCGCAGGATGTCGGCCCGGTAGCTCGTGCGGCGCGCACCCGACTCCCAGCCGCGGGCGCGCATGGCGTCCGCGCGCTCAAGCGAGTCCTCGAGCGCCCAGGTCATCAGCTGGCCGGATTCCCGGGTCAGGCGCTCGCGCAGGCCGGGCCGCGGACCGGCGGCGCTGCACGCGGAAAGCGACGCCTCGACGCCGCGGCTTCGGCGCAGCAGCTGGGGCGTGAGCTGCGAGGCCATCGACACCACGAGCGCGACCGAGAACGAGCCCCCGCGCCCGAGCGACAGCAGCCGGTCCTGCGTGAGCACGGCCGCCGCGCCCTCGAACCACACGACGACGGACACCATGAGGGCGCCCATGACAGCTCCGTACGCGAGGCTCTCGGCGTACACGCACACAGGGCCGAGGCGCAAAAGGAGCGTCGAGCCGGACGCGGAGAAAAGCGGGTTAGCGAGGCACACGAGCGCGAGCATGGGCAGCTGCCAGCGCAAACCCAGAAGCGTCGCGCGCGGCCCGCGGGCGAGCACCGAGAAAGCGAGCGCGCCCGTAAGCGAGAGCGCCACGAGCACCGGCTGCACGGAGAACATCGTGAGCAGCAGGATCGACGCAAAGAGCGCCGCCGGCACGCACGCGTGGCACGCGTCGAAGGCTATGTGCCTGGCTCTTCTCACCTCTACCCCTCTTGCTTGTTTCCTATGGGCCCGTTGCATTGTATAGAAGCGCGGGCGCCGACGAGGTTGCCGGCGCCCGCGCGCAGAAGCGATACCTAGCCCTAGTCTTTACCCAACGTGAAACACCAATAGATGTTCATTCCGTCAGCAAGTTGGTAGGCCGCCGAAGAACGGTCGGCAAAGTTGCCGTCGACGTAATACACCCAGCCGCTACCAGGATAATTTATTCCATTAATGGTGGCCTTTTCCGAAAGACCATTTATCCCCGCAACATACATGCCAAAAGTGGTCATTCGGGCGTTGACGTCGACTCCCGTGGCAACTAGAGCGTCGTAGACAGTCGAACCTTCCGGGAGCGAAACCGTAGCGGAACCACTTCCAGCGCCTCCCGCAGATCCATCAACGGTTACGTTTACCGTCAACGCGCCGCGCTGTGAAGAACTGCTTGTTGAACCGCCTGAAGAGCTCTTTGACGAGACGTTCTTTCCGTTCTGGTCGACCACGCGGTAGGTGGTCTTCGTCTTGGTCAGGGCCTCGCCATCGACGGTCTTTTTCTGGACGACGGCGATGGCGGAGTCATCGGGAAGCGTCGGGGCCTCGCCGCCCTGCTGGGCGAAGGCGGGGGCGTCGCCCAGCTGCGCGTAAGCGTCGCCGCTGATGGCGTAGCCCTCGGCCGCGGACAGAAGCGCGGAGGCGTCGCCGAAGGTCGGGGCACCGTCGCAGCCGTAGCGCACGACAAGGCGCACCGCGCCGTTGGCGTCCTCAGAGATCCAGGTCACGTCAGACAGGCCCACGTTCTGCTCGGACGCCCACTTGGCGAGGGCTGCCGCACGGCGGGCGGTGGCGTCCACCATGGCGGGCGCGTCATCGGTCGTCGCTTGCTCGACCCAGACCCCGTTGGCGGTCAGGACCGCCTTGACGTCGTCGGCCGCAACCGAGACGTCGGAGCCGTCGAAGCTGAGCCCCGCGCAGGCGGCGGCCACGTCGTCGGCGGTCACCGTGTTCGCGGTCATGGCAATCTGCGGCGTCGCAGCGGCCTGGCCGTCGGCGGAGGCAGGCTCGCTCACGGTCTGGAGCGCGTCGCCGGAAAGGAACGCGAGTGGGTCGTTGCCCTGCGCGTACTGCCATGCGGACCAGGCGCAGAAAACGATGGCCACGGCGGCGAGAACGGCGACGACCGGGCGCCAGACGCGGGCGCCCTTCTTGCCTTCGCCGCCGGGGAGGTTGGAGTTAGGCCCGGTCATTACTCCTCATCCCCCTTCTTGCGCTTAGCCACGAGCACGACGATAAGCGCCGCGGCGGCTACTGCCATGCCGATGAAGGGCCAGATAGGAAGCGAGTCGCTGGACTCGGAAGAGCCGAAGCCCGCATCGGTGCCGAGGTCGGCCGCGCCCTCGGCGGCAGCGGTCGGGGCAGCGCCCGTGGCCTCGCCGGACGTGAAGCCGGAAAGAAGGGACGCCTTCTCCTCGGACTCGCCGGACTCGGCCGAGACGTTCGACTTGAGGGCGATGGCGAGCGTGGTCTTCTTGCCGCCGTTGCCGGACAGCAAGATCTGGCCGCCGGAGGCGTTGTCCTTCTTTGCGTCGTTGCCCTTGTTGTCGTCCTTCGCGCTCCATTTGGCGTAGAGCGTCATATTACTGGTGACCGATTTCGCGAAATCCCACTTCTCGCCTTCGGCCGTGTACCAGCCGAGGAATGTATATCCGTCGCGGGTAGGGGCGGCCGGCTCGGAAACCAACTTGCCCTTCGCAACATAACGCGGCGCGACATACGAACCGCCCTGTGCATCGAACGCAACTCTCCAGGACTCGGCACCCGCTAGCTTAAAGAGGCGTCCCGAGTCATTGGCGTAGTACAGGTTGCCCTTCTCATCACAGATGATAGAAGCGGTGCAGTATTCACGATACTTTGCGTCGGGCGTGAATATCATTTGCGCCGCATCGTCGCCCAGTTTATAAGCGTAAACGCCACCGGGCAGAGCGTTGCAGGTGAAGTACACGTACGTGTCGTTACCTTGAACCGAGACGAGCGGGGTACTCTTGGACTCGCCCCTGTCTGCGCGGATGCTCTTTTTAACGCTCATAGTGCTCAGATCGATGACAGAGAGCGTTCCATAGCCCTCGATGTCCATGCCACAGACATACGCCAGGCCGTTGCTCACTGCCGGCGTAGAGGTAGAGATGGCCGCGAAGGCAACGGGCTTGCCCTCGAGGGTCAGCTTGTCCCCGCTGCGACGAATCTTGTAGAGCGTTCCGTTATCGCGGGAGACCGCGAGATACGTGCCGTCGCCGTTCTCGCCAACCTCGACGGCGATGATGCCGGAGCGAACGGGCGTGCCCACGCTTACGCTCGAGAGCTCTTTGCCGTTGGAGCCATCAATGAGGGCAACCTTACCGGACTCGTTACCGATGATGATGTCGTCACCGGAGGCCGCAGCGCCCGCCCAGTAGTAGCCCTCGTTCTCGTTGGTCTCGGACTTCTTTTTGTCTGTTGTCCAGTCCACTTTGCCGGAAGCCAGGTCGACGCACACGAGCGCACCTTCTGAACCGCCGACAACAGTGAATCCCGCGTAAGCCTTGCCCCCGGAGATAGTCACGGACGTGAGAGCTTGGGTATCTTTGATCCCAAGCGAGGGGGTCTTGTATCGACAGGCTATCGAGTACTGCCCATCCTTCTTGTCCAGAACAAAAATGCCGAGCGAGCCGTCCTCAAAAGGAACGACCAGATAGCCGTCTTTATAGGCGGGACGGCAGAAGTAGCCAATGTTCGCACCAATAGAGCAGCTCGCAAGCTCCTTCTTTCCGGTTTCAGAATCTATGAGCACAATGCGGTCGCCCTTAACCGCGCAAATATTACCGTCGATAATGAGCAGGTCCGAAACGCCTTTTGCGCCGCCCTTGATATCCGCGGGCTCATCCCACGCAGATTCAGCTGCACCAGACGGAGTCGGCACTTCGGCAACCGAGCCATTGGCTTTGCCGCCGGCAAACGCAGGCCAGGCAGAGTCGAAGTTAGACTTAGGCGCGTTAGGGTCGGTCGTGAGAGCATCGGGGTCAGGCAGCTTGTCGTCAGCCGTATAGACCCAGGCGATAGACTTCGCGTCCTTCAGCTTGACGCTGCCCGCACCCAAATCGGAAGGCTTGCCATCGATAAAGAGCTTCCAGTAAGCCCCAGTCGTAGAGTCCCAAGCGAGCGTTCGCCCATCAAACGGCGATGTAATTGAGTTGAGGAACCAGCCCCATGTGCCCGTACCATAATCCGCAGAGACGCCGCTCTGCTTGAAGGCAAGTTCAGTCGCATCAGCCACGGTCGCGGTATCAACCATGGTGTAGTCAGCTGCAGGCGCCCACGTCTGAACATTACCGCCGCTGTCAACACCGATAATCTGCAGGGAAGCCTTTGTCTGCCCAGGCATAGTACCGTCAGAGCCGTAGACCCAGGAAACTTTGTCACCGGCCTTGAGCGTGTAGTTACCGGCGCCCACATTTGCGAGCTTGCCGTTGACAAAGAACTGCCAGTAATTCCAAGTGGAAGCGTCAACCTGTTCGGTCGAGAGCTTTACGCCCTCATCAAACGGAGAGGTGAGCGAGTTGAGGTACCAGCCGTAAGAGCCCGTCCCAGTGTCGGCGCCAATGCCAGCCTGCTTGAACACCTGCTCAGAGAGCTCCGCCGCGGTCGAGCCCTCCTTCACTTGGATAGTCGTGGGCTGAGCCCAGGTCTGCTGGCTACCGTCCTTAGCCTGGCCAACAACCTCGCAGCTCACGGAGAGCTGGTCGGTGGGCGCCGGGTCGCCGTACTTGGAGTAGCACCAGACGACCGAGTCGCCGGCCTCGAGCACGTAGCCGCCTGCACCAACCGATGCGGCCGTGCCGTTGATGAAGAGCTGCCAGTACGCTCCGGTCTGCGAATCATAGCCAAGCGTTCGGCCCGCGTCGACGGGCGAGGTGATGGAATTGAGGTACCAGCCCCAGGTTCCCATGCCGTAATCGGCGGTGAGGCCGTGCTTCTTGAAGAGCGCCTCAGAGAGGTCGGCGGCGGTAGACCCCGTTTTTAACGTATACGGCTCGGCGGCGGTCCAGGTCTGCTGGTTGCCATCGGCATCGATGCCGATAACCGAGCATGTTGCTGTGACCTCAGGAGCGACCTGACCGCTCGTTCCAAGCACGGTCACCGTCGCAGAGACGTCCTGGTTAGCAAGCTTTGCGTACGTAGCGTTATCCGGATAGCGCTCGGCGTAACGCGCGTACTTCTCACTGGAAAGGCGAGAAGTAATGGTGACCTTGGTGTTGTACTCAGTCCGCGTGACAAGAAGGTTCTCCGCAGAGACGACACCGGTGTCGCTCGACTTGAAGAGGCGCCACGGCTGGCCGCTCATGTCGTCGTAGCCCTCAAGCTCAACCGGGACGATGCCCGAGTCCGCGGCGTCGGTAGTCGCCTTGTCGTAGCTCCACGCAAGCTTACCGTCGGCGTCGAGATACGCCTTCTGGAAGGCGTGCATGTTTGCGGTCACGCCAGCGGCGTCCTGGCCGTCGAGGATGGCCTCGGCGTAGCCCGCCTTGGCGGCCTCCATGAGCTTAAGCTCATTGTCGAGGTCGGCCTGATCCTGCGGCGCAACCGTGAAGTCAAGCGTCTTTGTGGCAGTGACCTCGGGGTTGTTCTTATCCGTAACCGTGCAGGTGAGCTTCGTGGAGACGGCGTCTTTGCCGGCCTCGGGACGGTATACCGTGCCCTTATAGCCGTTGAAGGTTACATCATCGGTGCTCGCGGAGTACTCGACCTTATAGTATTTGCCGTCAACGCCGAGCGTGCTCGTGCGCGGCATCTGGAGGTCATCGGTCAGGCCGTCCTTATTGGCAACCGTATCGGTACCGGAGTACTTGATGTTGTCGTAAGTAAACGCCGCGTCGACCTTCTCCTGCAGCGCCTTCTTGTCGGCAGCGACCTTCTCGGGGTCGCCCTTAACGGTCACGATGAAGTCGTGCGTGCCCTCAACGCCAGACGGGCCACCGCTCACGAACGAGACCGTCGCGGTCAGCGTAACATCGCGATCGCTCGATGCGCGCGTCACCTTGCCGGTGTAGTCGCTCCAGCCATAGCCGGAAGGCCAAATGGCATCGCCGTCGGAGCTCTTCCATTCAACCTCGAGCTTGTTCTTGGAGCCTGCGCGGTACGGAAGTGTGAGATTCGACGTGACGGACTCAGCCGAATCGCCCGAAGCGTAGCCTATGGCAATTTGCTCGGCTGCATCGTCGAGCATCTGCTGAACGCGGGCCTCGTCCCAAGCCACCTGAACTGTCTTGTTGGGCTGGTAATACTCGGTCTTGCCGTCACGCGACAGCTCAAACACGACGTCGGCGCTGCGCAGGCCGTCGATGTTGTAGCCGGTGTACTCGTTGGGATCGATGAAGAAGAACGTCACATCGCCATTGGTCTCGTCCTGGGCGTCGGAGATGCCGATCGTCGCCTTGGCATCCTCGGCCTTAAAGAGCACACCGTCCTCGGAGACCTTAACGTCAACGTCATCGAAACCAAGCTCAGCGAGTTGGGCTTTCAGGACATCGTTGACGTTGCCGCCATCGGCGCTGTAATCAACTGCGATTTGCTTGTTGGCGTCGTTGAGTTTCTGGACCGCGGCCTCGAGCGAACCGGCGGCGATAACGGTATTGGCAGAGACGAGCTCGACCGCCGAGCTCCCGCTCGTGGCAACAGCCTTGAGATACTTACCGGCAGCAGAAGCAGAGACTGTTGCCGTGGCGCCCGACATGTCGGACAGCAGGGTCCAGTCGCTCGCGGGGGCATTCGCATCGTCAGCGGCATACCACGAAACAGCCGTCTGGGCGGTTACGTCGATGCCGTTGGTGGTCGAGCCGTCAGCGCGCTTGGCCTGCACCGTCGCCTTGACGCTGTCACCTGAAACCAGATGGGTCGAGTCGCTGTTGATCTGCGGGGTGGTAGTCACGCGCAGCAGGCTGTACTCCCCCGCCGCCGTTACGCCATCGGACGAAACCCACTCGACGGTATTGTCGAGAGCGCTTGCGGTGAGCTTGATGCGCTTTCCGACGAGGGAATCGCTGAGCGTCAGCGCGCCGGTCTCGACGTCAATGCCTTCGGTGAGTTCCACCCAGTCCGAGTCACCCTCATCCTTGGCATACCAAGCGAGCGTGAGCTTAGCGTCCTCGGGCAGATCGGAATCGGACCAGCTCGAGGAGCCGGGAATTTTCACGCGCGGGGTGAGCACCGCGCCAACGGAGAGAGTCGTCGAAGACGCCTCATTGGGGGCAACGGATTTGAGCTCGTATTGCCCGGCAAGCGTCACGGGGCCAACGGGATCGACGGACTGCGTGCCGCCGTAGGTGCTCTTCTTCTCGGTGCTCTTCACCGAGTTCTTGCTCGTGACGATCACACGAATGTACTTGCCCACCATATCGGTCGTGGGCGCGTACGTTGCGGAATCGGCCGCGTCGGGAATGTTGACGAAGTGGCTGTCGTAGGAGCTCTTGTCGTTGGAGTACTGCCACTGATAGTGGACCGTGTCCGTCGCGGAGACGTCAGTGTAGGAGTTGCCCTTGGTCGCCTTCGCGGTCAGAACCTTGCCTGCAGAGACCTGTCCGGATGCCAGAGCGCCCATGACCGTCACGCCGTAGAGATCGACCGCTCCAGCCTCCACGACGGGCAGGGTGCTCGACTGCTCGTCACCGAAGCCGCCGTTGGCGCGTGCTTGGACGTATTTGTTCGCCAGCGCCGCGTCGGGCGTGAACGAGTTGGTGTCCGCCCCCTCGATCTTCGAGTCGCAAGTGCTCGGAGAGTCCCCGCAGTACCAAGACCAGGTAACCTTGGGGCTCGAGGTCACGTCATCGGAGCCCGACTTCGCGGTGGCGGTGATCTTCTCGCCGACTTTCGCCTCGACGGTGCGGTCGAGGGCGATCTTCGTGATGTTGACGGAGCCAGAAGCGCCGATGAGGCTCGTGCCCTTGGTGGTGTAGTCGCTGCTGCCGATCTTTGCGGTTATATGGCAGCGGACCGACTTGCCCTCATAAGCCGCGAGCTCGAGGGTGTTCGACGTCGCGCCCTCGATGTCGGTGTAGGTACCACCCTTGGCATCCGCGATCTGCCACTGATAGCTCAGCTTCGAGGAATCGATGTAATCGGAGGAGCCCTTCTCTTTGGCGAGGGCTTGGACGGTGTCGTCAACGGTATAGACATAGGTGCCGGAGGTGGAGCCTTCGGGGGCCAGGATGGCGGAGTAGATGTCCACGGCACCGGCTTGCTTAAAGGGACCCACACCATAGCCGGTCGACCAGCCGCCGAACGAGACCTCATTCGCGCCCGCGTTCGCGGACACTGATACGTAGCAGCCCTCAAGGTCGTCGGCCACCGTAAGCGTAGGACCGGACTCCCCCTCGATGGTCTCCCACTTTGTGGAGCTGCTGGGGGCTGACGTGCCCTTGAACTTCTTCCAGGTGTAGGTGACCTTGGAGTTGTCGACGTAGGTGGGGCTGTAGCTCGAGCCTGTGTACGCCTTAGCCGTAAGGGTCGCGCCGATCTCCGTGGAGGAAGCGGAGAGCTCGACGCCCGCGAGCTTGACCGCGCCGGCCTTGAGCACGGCATCGCTCGTCGTGGTCTCGACGTCATTTACCCCGGCGTTTGCCTTGACCTTGACGTACTTGCCCTCAAGAGCGTCGGTTAGCGTGAGGGAGGCGGTCGTCGCGCCTTCAATCTCGGTCCAGCCGGAGTATTTGTTGGTCGACTCGTACCAGGTGTAGATCACCTTGGTGTCGCTCGCGGCGGGCGTGTTGTACGCGGTATACGGCGTAGCGGTCAGCGTGTCGCCCACAGCGGGAGACGAGCTGCTCAGCTTAACGGAGTAGAGGCTTGCCTGCCCGGCGCCCAGCACCGGACCGGGAATGTAATTGGCATTGATGCCCGAGCCGTAAGAAACGGAGGGGCCGTAATAGTCCTTGCCACCCGCCGTCACCTTACAGATGAAGTACTTGCCCACCATCGCATCGGTGACGGTAAGCGACTGCTCGTGGCCTACGACATCGGTGTAGTCGGAGACATTGTTGCTAGCCTTAACCGTGCCGGCAAGCCAGGTGTAAGTCCAGGTGCCTGGATTGGCAACGGACTGAGTTTCGGTGGTGGGGTCACCCCAATCGTCCTCGGTCTCCACCTCGTCGTACATATTTGCCCAAAGCGTCTCGCCGGCCTTGAGCGCGCCCGACTTCGTGGAATAGGAGTTGTCTTTATCCTTTGAGTCCTGGATATAGACCTTGGCGTCGGAGGTCAGCTCGTCGGCAGAGGCGATTGCGGGGGCATCGGCCTTTTCCGTGGTGACAACCGCAGTAGGCGCGACGGCCGCAGGCTGCTCGACAGCAGCGTCGGCTTCGGGCGCGGCCTCCTCGGCCGGCTCCTCGTCGGCGGCAGGCTCCTGCTCGGCGTCGGCTGCTGCGTCGTCGGGCGCGGGCGCATCCTCGGCAGGCTGTTCCTCGGCAACAGCCTCGGCTTGCGGCGTCGCCGCGAGCTCATCGACAGCCTCGGCGAGCGCGGGCGCCGGCACGAGGGCCGTCGCCGTAACGAGCGCGAGCAGCAGCGCGAGCACGCGCTCTGTCAGCGGTTTTCTGGGTTTCATATACCCCGCCTCCTCCCCTTTCGGGGTCCGGGAGGGCAGGTAGGATCGGCAGGGTGCGCCCCCGCCATTCGCCTCTCGCAACGCGCGGATACGCGCCGCCGCGAGCGGGCGAGCCTTGAACACAGTCATTCAACTGATCCGGAGTTGAACCGGAATCCTTTTTTCTCTACTAGGCGTAGCAGCTGTTCGAACCGTGCCCTCAGTTATTCAGATGGAATACAGTTTAGCAGCACGGCAGGATCGCAGGACGTTGGCGGCGCATTGCTTTTGCCCGCCCGAAATAGACCATGAGCAGGAGGGCGATACGGCGATAACCTAGCCAGAGGACGTGAAGACCACCTCTTTGGCCGTCCTCGGCGGACGGCTCATCACGTACCAGCGGTTCGTGTCCCACCACAGGTACGTCTGGTAACCGCCGAACCACACGGTAAAGCGGGTGCCGCGGCCGGTGCCCAGGCACGGCCAGCTCTCGCGGCGGCTCACCTTGGTGATCTCGTAGGCGCGGCCGGGGTGCCACAGCACGGCGATCGGCGTGAGGCTGCCGTCCGCGTCGATCTCGCAGCGCACACGGACATAGCGCCGTGAGCGCTTTTCGAGCCCTTGTGACATTCGGCCGTCTCGCCTCCCCTCGTCCTTCTTGCCCCGTCGGTTCAATAGCGCACATATGTTCTCACAAACGTCTGTTTGAGTATACCCCGAGCGCGGGACAAGAACGCCGTCGGGCCCGAACGGCGGGTATACTGTCCGCTAGCAGCAGCAACGTCACCCACAGAAAGCAGGCGCCATGTCCAGCAACCGCAAGATGCTCAAGATCTTGAGTCTCCTCCAGTTCGCCCTGTCCATCGTCGTCATCATCCTCGCCGTCGTCGCGAAGGTCGGCGGGCAGGCCGCCGCGGGGCAGGGCCAGCTCGACGCGATGCGCCCCTACCTCGACCTGCCCGCGGCGCTGGCCCTCGGCGCGCTCTCCGTCGCCGCATCCGTCATGGGCATCCGCGGCGCCAACCGCCCGAGCGCGCTCGGCAGCCACCGCGTGCTCTGCCTCCTCGCCGTGGTCCTCGGCGTCGTGGCCGCGGTCTTCGCCGGCAGCACGGCCGTGCTCGCGGTCTCTGCCATCACCGCAGTGGACGGCCTCGGCGCCGCCGTGTACGACGGCAAGGTCCAGAAGGAGGTCGAGGAGCGCAGGTAGCGCCGGCGGCGAGCGCCCTTCTTGCTAAGAAATCGCGACCTCTGGGCGGCGGGACGGGCGTTGCGTTAAGAAACGCCGGCCTCTGGGCACGCGAGGAGTTAACGCGCTAAGAAAAGGCCACCTCTGGGCAACGCCTGAACTGCCTCCCATTTCTTGGACACGAGAAATGGGAGGCAGTTCAGGCGAAGCCGCGGCGGGTTTGTTATTTAATCGGTTGCGGGCGCTGGGCCCGTTTGCTTTTATTGCCCCGCGTGGACGCGGGGCGTTACGGTGGGTGTCGGCGCTGGAACGCGGCCGACATAAATACTAGAAGGGAATATCCTCGTCGTACACGTCGGCCGGGGCGGCGCCTGTTGTCTCGAAGGCGGCGCCGGGGGCGGCGTAGGCGGGCTGCGCGGAGGTCTGCCGCGAGCCGCCGCGGGCGAAAGACTCGGCATAGGGCCCGGTCTCGTGGCCGCCGTTCCTCACGGGACCGTGGGCGGGGTCCGTCGCCTGCGCGCTTCCGCCGGAGGACCCGAACGCGCCGCGCGGGCTCATGAGCTCGACGTCGTCGGCGACGACGCGAAGGCGGCTGCGGTGGGTGCCGTCGGACGCCTGCCAAGACTCGTGGCGGAGCTTCCCCTCGACCGCGACCTTAGGCCCTTTTAATATCAATCTGTTAAGCGCCGCGGCGCGGGCGCCGAAGACGGCGCGGCTGTGGCGGCGAGGATTGGGGGAAGACTTCGGCGGTTGGCCTCAGCGGCTATCACGCCGCCCTCGACGCTGTCAAGGCGAAGGCTCGCGAGAAAGCCGACTTGGTTGAGATACGCGCTATGCGCGAGTGCAGGCTCACGCATGTGAGGTCTGACGATGCGGCTGCTGACCGACGGGCTCCCGGTCTTCGTCCTCCCTGCGTATGCTAGCGAGCACGATGTCGTGATAGATCAGCCGGCGTCGGTCATCGCGCCACTCGTCGTCGTGGTAGTGGCCGAAGAACCACGTCTTGAAGTCGAGCTGGTGGTCGATCTCGCCTAGGAAATTTTGCAGTTGGTCGTCGTCAAAGGGGCGGTTGCGCTCTCAGCACAGGGTGTCTGCCAAGTCTGCCGGCGCCTCGTGCGTCACCACGTAATCGACATTCCAGCCCGCGCGGTCGAGAGAACGCCGGCATCGGTCCATCTCGGCGGCGTTAGGCATCTCCTCAGGCCACCAGGACTTCCCCTCCTCGCGCCATTCCCTGTCATGGCTCGCCGCCCCGCCCATGGCGAGAACGGTCGTGCCGTCGATAACGAATACCTCACCGCGCATCAAATGCAGGATGTTTGGGCGCACAATATGGACGCGCCCGCCGCACCACTCGGTCTCGGGGAGTTCTGCCAGCATGCGATGGTTCTCGTGGTTCCCGTCAACGAAGCATGTGGTCCGGGGCTTGGACTCGAACCAATCGAGCCAGTAGCGGTCCGTGCTTGAGCCGTCCCGCATGGCTCAAGTCGCAGGTCGCCAACGAACCGCAGCTCCTGAAGGCGTTCTTCTCGATGAGCTTGACGGAGCTGGGAAGCTCCACGGAGGAAAGAAGCGAATCGCCGATGAGGGAGCGCGTGGGAACGCGATCGACGCCCTCGCCGATGCGCACAGATTCGAGTCGCTCGCAGGAGCTGAAGACGTAGTCGCCCCAATCCGCGACCGTGCCCGGGACGGCGATCGAGGCCAAGGACACGCAGCCGTAGAACGCGCCGTCGCCGATGGAAGCGAGCCCATAGGGAAGCTCGATGCTCTCCAGGCGGCTGCACGAGTAAAACGCCGAGTCACCGATGGACGAGAGCGAGGCAGGCAGCTAAACGGAGGTGAGCTTGACGCAATCGTTGAAGGCCTCGTTCCCAACGCTCAAGACGCCCTCGGGAACCGAGACCTCGGTGATGCTCGTGTTGAGGGAGAAGGCCCCGTCCGCAACGGACGTCACGGGGAGGCCCTCAAGCTGCGCGGGGATCTCTACGCGGCCGCCCGCCCCCTCGTAGCCGGTGATGGCCACGGTTCCCGGCTCTCGCTGCTCGTAGACGATGCCGTCGGAGGTCGTTGCCGCGACCGCGACCTGGGCGGGAAGCCCCAGGGGCATCGGCGCGCCAAGGACGCCCGCCAGGGCAACGAGCCGAGCCGCGAGAATCCATCGCAGGCGTCCAAGAAGAGACGGTCGGCTCTTGAGGCTGGCGGGGTTCGCGCGATCGGTCATGGCCGCTCCGCCCATGCGGGGGTTTGGGAAAGGCGACCTTATTGGTAGAGGGGCTTCTTAGCCCTCGAGCGCGGCGACCATGGCAGCGTCGAACGCCTCGAGATCCGCCGGACGGCGCGAGGTGATGAGCCTCCAGCCGTTCGCGTCGTCCACGTGGCATTCCTCATCGAGCCAGGTCGCGCCCGCGTGCTCAAGGTCGACGCGGATGTAGCGGCAGCTCGTCATCGTCTTGCCCCGGAGCACGTCGGCGTTCACGAGGACCCAGGGGCCATGGCACACCGCCGCGATCGGCTTGCCGGCCGCGGCGAAATCCTGCGCCAGCTTGTGGGCCTCGGGGCGCACGCGCAGGCGGTCGACGTTCACGGTGCCCCCGGGGATCACAAGGAGGTCGAAGTCGCGGGCGTCCACGTCCTCGAGTCCGCAATCGGGCGCGCAGCGAATGCCCTCATGCTGGTCGTGGACCACGCAGTCCGCCGGATCGGGGTAGCTCGCGCCCGCCACGGTCACCTGGACCCCGGCGGCGCGAAGGTCCTCGACGGGACGGGTGAGCTCGGGTTCCTCGATGCCAAAAGAGGCGATGATCACGAGGGCGCGCTTCTGAGAGAGGCCCTTCTTTGCGGGGGCCTGACCAGAGACCTGCCGTGCGGAATCTGACATATGGATGCTCCTTATATGACGGGACGGACGCTCCGGGCGAGGATCCGCAAGCAGCGGCGAGCCTGGAACGGGTTTATTTCCTTGCAGCTTAGTACTGTACCAGCAAGTCCAGCAACCGTGTCACCTGACTCGCGACCCGGCCGCCCGCGAAGTCGGGGGGCGACGGCTGGGAGTGCGTCATGGAAGCGCCCCGCGACGGCGCCGAGGGCTGAGCCCGACGGCAGCAGACCGGGCGTCGGGCACGGCGGCGAATGCCTTGATCGGTCGCCGCCCTCGCACTTCGGCGGGCGTCGAAGCGCGAGGGCGGCGTGGCCCACCGAGGGCGGCGCGAGGTCCGCGAGCACAGGGCGCGCCAAGGCCGGGACGGTTGCCGACGCGTGCGCGTTAGGCGGCGAAGAGGTTAAGGATTAGATACGCCAGCAAAAAAACAAACCCGTCGCGGGCAGTGAACTGCGCTCCAAAACTTGGACGGCCTAAATAAGAACTACGCCGCAAGGGGCTGGCCCCGGAACTCCTCCGGGGCCAGCCCCTTCAGCTTAACCTGGCGCCTCCTCGTGTTCCAATGGGCGACGTACGCGTCCAGGCCCGCCTTGAAGGGCTCGAAGTCCGGCCACGTCCTTCCCCGGAAGAACTCGTCCTTGATGTGGCCGAAGACCTGCTCGGTGGCGCCGTTGTCGATGCAGCTGCCCTTCCCGGACATGCTCTGGGTGATCCCGGCCGCCCTCAGCCTCTCCGTCCAGCGGGGATGCTGGTACTGCCAGCCCATGATGCCCTTCTAAGTGTCAAGAGCAATTCACGAGC
>OLVX01001931.1_pt1 | contig 16105 bp, 7 predicted proteins | sample 1673271 | NCBI WGS metagenome assembly OLVX01 (sample SAMEA3178939, study PRJEB25190) | human gut metagenome | biome: human gut; feature: human-associated habitat; material: faeces | place: Austria | collected 2013
CGTCATCCCGCCCGTCAACGGCAGCGCCGACACTGCGATGTAGTGGTTGGTGAAGGCGACCGGCGTACTGACGCTCTGCGATTCGGAAACCTTCTGGCCGTTGTCGTCCTGCACCTTGGTCACGGACGTTACGGAAGCCGTCCACGCACCGTCATTGTTCTTGGCGACGGTCACCACGACTTTGTATTTCGCCTGCGAATAGTGCAATGCGCTAATCGAGCCGCTGTTTTCCGTCACGTAGTACGTGTAGGTGGCGCCACCGGCGTTGTAGGTAATGTCGTCAAACGCCGCGGAATGTTCGGTCGAATCATGCTTCACCGTGACCGTGCATGGCTGCTGATCCTTGCAGCTGGCCGGCAACGGGGCGTTGTCTTCCGCCTCCAACGTGAAGCCGAACTGATCGGAATCCTTCCACTCGCGACCGGTCAGATTCTTCCGTACCGAGATTAGGTGCTGCAGTGATACCGTCTTCAGCGTGTTGGTGATGGTCGCTTTCAACGTGCCCGCATCGGCATTGGAAGACCACACCATCTTCTTGGTCAATTCGGTATTGTTACCCGTATAGGTGACGTCATATCGGTCATTACCGGGGGTTTCCACCACGGAATACGTGTAGCCGGGCACCAGATTATCGACCGTTGTGGTCCACTTGTTGTCGGCGTTCAGCGTGATTGGATCACCAACATTCTCCGCGGTGCTATCGGCAGCACCAATCGCCTTGCGCTGCAATTGCACCGTCACGGAATCGTTGGCATGCTTGTCGGCACCGTCCGACCATTGCTTGGTGATGTTGATCTTGCCGAGCTTCACCTGCACCACCGGATGCGGATATTCGGCTTCGGTCCTTTCGCAGGATGTCGCGCCGTTGACCTCGGTGAGCACGCAATAGTTCAGCTTCGCATCCGCGTTGGAATAGTAGCCTTGCTGCCCAGCGGATGCTGCTCCGGTCTGTACGTCTCCCGTATTCGGATAGTTGTTGCCGCTCGCATAGTTGGTATATGCGGCATCGCTTGGCTTGACTTTGAAGGAAACGTCGATGACATCAGTCTTTTCTGCGACAATGCCATCAGTATCGTTGAACGTCACCGTCACGGTGCGATTGCCGGAACTGTCGACACTGTATGTGGCCGCATATCCGCTCGTCAGCTTGATACTGCCGTTCTTCACCGTCACATATTGCGTGATGTCGGTGCCGTTGACGACACCTGCGAACTCGACCGGATCCACCCACTGGGACAAGGTGTCGGTGATGGAGAAGACCCTGATCTTCGCGGACGAGGTGATGCTGGAATAGATCTGGTCGAATGCTTTCGTCAGATTTGCGGCATTCGTGCCGTCAAATTCCTTGCCGTTCACTGCATTGGCTTGTTCGGCGAGATCGGCCATTTTATTAGCATCAGTGGAAGTCTTCACCACATACAGGGCGGCATCTCCACGCCTGTTAGCCTCAGCCAGGGCGGCAGCATAGTTGAAGCCGTAGTCATCGCTACTTCCTGCACCGTACGCGCCATCGGAACCACCATCAGGATTTTCACCCCACGTGTACCGTTGTGCTCGGCAGGACTCCGGGGTCGTATATTCCGGATGAGCAGTCCACCCCCACAACGAATACGAATAACATCCGCTGTACGAAGTCGTACGGTATGTCGGATTGCCATCCGAGAGGAAGATGATGTGTTTCTTCACACCAGAGCGGCCTTGCAGATCGTTTGCCTGCTTGAGCGCGGCCTCCCAGTTGGTGCCGCCATCGGGGTTACCCCTCACGGCGTTGTTGATTTCCGAGACGTTTGTGGTGAACTTCTGCTTGAGAGAAGCTTCAGTGCTGAATGTCACCACCGCCATTTGGACCTGCTGCTCAGGCGGCAACTTCGAATTCGTGCCAGTCAGCAGTTTCTTGGCGAGATCCTTGGCCGCTTTCTGCGCATTGGCGTCGCGGTTGTTTTCATTCATGCTGCCGGACTTGTCCATAACCAGCACAATGTCGGCCGGAGTGGCAGTGGTGACCGTGGATGAGGTGCTATCGCCGGATGCGGTCAGATTCAACGTGTACTGATCACCGTCGCCGCCATCGGTTTTCACGATGCTTTTGTTGTTCGACGGCTTCACATTGGAATTCACGATGGTTACATGACCCGTCGTGCCCACGGTGAACGAGCCGGTTTCGGCGTATGCATTATCATTGCTGCCCTGCTGCGTCATCGGGGAACCGTTCGCGGACACGGTGTAGTCGCTAGAGTTCAACTCCCGCACCTTATACGGGGTAGCGTCGGTGAAACTGTCGGATTGCACGCGGGCGAATTGACCCTTGGCCAGCGTTATCACACCGTTATTGCTGGTCTGCGTATCGAACAAGACCTGATTGGTGTACGCATCGTACACGCTGTATTTGCCCTGGTACGGGGTTGAGGAACTGCCGACGAACAGCTGGAATTGGAACTGTTTGTCCGCGTCGATGGTGCCTAGGGTTTCCTTCTCGATATCGATGGCCTTGGACGGCTTCACCGGCAGATTGAACCTGATCTTACAGTTGGAGCCGCCGTCGCCGCGTTCCAGATAGAAGAAGCTCAGATGATGTGTCTTATACGCCGTGGAATCCCACGTCTTTCCCGCATTGGTAAATGCCTGGGTGATTGTTGCGGCAGGAGGGTTTCCATAACGCTGCGTCTTGTCATAGGTGATCTTGCCGGTGGCGAAATTGATGCTGCCATCCAACGCCTGATGGATACCACCCAAATCAAGCACCAGCACACCATCGATGAACACCCACACATCATCGTCGCCGGTAAAGTCGAACACCATGTCCTGATTGTTGACCTTGCCGTCTTTCGGCATGTAGAACTCGGCGCCAAGATTCATGCCGAAAGAATATTTATTATCATTAGTATCGTTTCCAAATGGAGCGAAGCAAGGAGTATCAGACTGGTTCGTACAAGGCCGGTTGCTCAGCGTGAACTTGCTCAATGCCGTGTCATATGTAGCATTCTGGGAATCGGCGTCGAAACCGTAATACCCATCCTTGTCCAATGTCAGCAGTCCGCCAGCCGGCGTGTAGTTGGTGACGGCGCTATCAGACTTCCCGCCAAAGAGATAGTCCAATGATTCTGATCCCTTATCAGCCGCCATGGCCGGATAGCCCTTTGTCAGGATTTTATTCACAATACCGGTGTATGCGCCCTTGCCATTACCGACATATCTGTTATACGTTCCTGGATTGCCAACGTTCTTGAATTTCAACGTATGCTTACTATTGATGGCATTACGATCGTAATCATGCAATCCCAGGCTGATACCGGCCTGCTGCTCCAAGGTCTGTCCGGCACCATCCGCCATCGCGGCGGAAGTGGTGGCGTAGCCCATGCCGCCGAGCATGGCGATCGCAACGATGACGGCGACTATTCGTTCAGCAAAGCTCCTCTCGGGCTTTGCCTGTCGTATTCGTGCATGCCTCATCTGCTACCTCCCCTTACACACCGTGCGCATGTGCACGATTCACATCTTCATCACCAGTCACGCATCCAGCCGACACGGATACACTTCCGGCGCTCTAGTCATGAACAGTAAAAGGAAAAGGGAATGGATACATACACCCTAAGCGCGGGAGATTCGGAGGTATGAAATAGCCTCGAAACCAAGTGATAGCAACGTTTCCAGCTATCTGCGCTACCCGAAATTCACATAAGCCCGACGTCCGACGGGGCAATATTATTCACATGTCCGCAACCGTACGGATGTCGCCGCAGCATGCCAACGCAACAGCTAGCCACGTTTCGGCCACCAAGCCGCATGTCTGCGAATATGCCACGGCCGACTACGCAGCCAGGCAAGCAGCATCCCCGACACGAGCACGCCAGCCGACACCGCAATCGCAATCAATCGCGCGTCCTTTGCCGCATTCCGTTCCTCGGGAACCACTCCAGGAATCGCGGAACGCACCGCCGAAACCAGCAACCGGTGGGTGTTCACCCCGTACGGCGTGCAGGTCATCAACGTCACCCGGTCCTCGCCGGGCACAATCTTCAGCTTCGAGGTGTCATTCGGTTCGATCACCGAAATGCGATCCACCTTGTAGCCGAGCGTACGGCCCATCACTTCGATGTAGAAGTAGTCGCCGACGCGCATCTCATCCAAGCGCGTGAACATCATTGCCTCGACCAGCCCACGGTGGCCGGTGATCACCGCATGCGTGCTCCGCCCGCCCACCGGCAGGCTGCTGCCATACAGATGTCCGGCTCCGGATGCGAGCGCCGACTGCGACGTGCCATGGTAGATCGGCAGGCGTACGGAGATCTTCGGAATGCGGATGGTTCCCATCACGCCGCTGCCGGAATCGAGCAGGCTTTGATATTCCTTATCTTTGGCGCTGGCGCTATTTGATTCCGCGACACCGGATTCACTGGACTGCGAGCCGCCCTGCACTTGGGAGAACGGGTCTTGCGCCTCTCCGAGAACCGGCTGTCCTGAAGCCGCAAGCCGCCTGTTATACGCTTTGGCCACGGCAAACGCCTCATCGGCTTGGGGGTAAGGCCAGCCGGCAACCGCCTGCGCGGACCGGTTCGACGTATTCCGTAGCTCCCGCGCCGACTGATACTGCAGAAACGTAGGAAACCCGCCGATGCCTATCGCAAGAATGATCAACAGCGCCGCAACCACCCGCATGGCAATGACTTTCCTGCGATCCCTGCGCCACTGCCGCACCTCATCGGCAATGTCGACCGCCTCTTCGAAGGACGGTTCCCGATAGCGCTCCGCCTGCTGTTGCCGCATGTCCGTCACTGGATGAACTTCCGCAGCACGCGTTCCAGCTCGTCGATACGCAACGCCTGTTTGGCGATGAGCAGATCGCATTTGTTGATGGTCAGTTGCGCCTGCGCAAGCTTTGCCGCCATATCCTGCGATTCGTCAGCCGAGGTCAGGCCATCCGTCTCTTCTTCGTGCGCAGCACCTTGCAGTTCGGCGATTGACAAATCGTCTTCGACATCCTGCAGATAATGATTCATAGCCCCTTTCCCCTTTCGACGCTCATCACGTTCCTGCTGCTTCCAGCGCGCGATGCACCGCTCCACACGCTTGTAGCCGATCAGTTTCGGATCAAGCCCCGCTTCACGAAAAATAGCTGACGGTGATTCGCCGGCGTTATAACGGCACATCACTTCCACCCGAAAACGGTCTGAATAGCGGATGTGCGACGCACTCACACTTTTGACCGCCGGCAGGCTGGACAGATACGCACGCTCCTTTGCGGTAAATTTGCCATCAATCATTTTTTCTGCCCCTTATACTGCTACTGCCTGAACAGCTCGGTTCAGAATCATATCGGAGATTTCCCCATTGGCCCCCCGTTAAAACCCTCGAATAAAAAATCCCATTCCCCCCGATAAAAAAGGAGTCCTATCTTACAAACAAAACAGTTCCGCCATTTTTCGCAGATAGGAAGGCTCATAGACCCCCCATAAAATTTACACAATCTTAACCTCACCCCCAGCACACCCTTTAGCACATCATGGGGCCGCTACGCCTCTACACGCCGTCACGCAGACTCACTAGGCTAGAAACATGACGCAAGAGCTCGTTTCATTGACTATCATCATGGCGGTGGCGGCCGTCAGCCCGATTGTGGCGCAGCTGATTCCGGGAAGGTTCATTCCGCAAACCGTACTGCTGCTCGCCGCCGGAGCCACGCTCGGCCCGTACGGACTAGGCGTGATCGAAGTGAACGACGCCGTGAAACTCTTGAGCGAGCTCGGCATGGCGTTCCTATTCCTGCTCGCCGGCTATGAAATCGACCCGAAACGACTCGCCGGGCATCAAGGCAAAGTTGGACTTGTCACATGGATCATCACCTTGGGGCTCGCCGGACTCGTCGTGACCCTTCTTCCATTCTTCGCAAAGCAGGGCATCGACGGCATCGCCACGGTAATCGCACTTACCACCACCGCTCTCGGCACGCTCATGCCGATTCTCAAGGAACGCAACCTCGAAGGCACCCCCATCGGCGACGCCATCATCTCGTACGGAACGTGGGGCGAACTCGGCCCAATCCTTGCCATGGCTATCCTGCTATCCACCCGAACCGGCTGGCAGACCATGCTCGTGCTCGGCGCGTTCCTTGCCATCTGCCTACTGTGCGCGATGCTACCTACGAAAGCACTGAAAACCGGCCATCGCCTGTACCGTTTCCTTACGGAAAATGCGAACACGTCATCGCAAACGCTCATGCGACTGACCACATTCCTGCTCATCTTCCTTGTCACCATTTCCGCACTGTTCGAACTTGACGCGGTGCTCGGCGCGTTCGCCGCAGGCTTCATCCTGCGTTACATCATCCCCGACGGCAGCAAGTCGCTGGAAATGAAACTGGAAGGCGTCGGCTACGGCTTCCTCATTCCTGTATTTTTTGTGGTGTCAGGCGCCGCGATCAACGTGCGCGCCGTGGCAGGCCGGCCCGCGCTGCTCGTCGCGTTCATCGTAATGCTCATGCTGATTCGCGCGGTGCCCGTATATCTTGCGCTATCGCTCGACAAACGCAAGAATCCGCTGTCATCGCATCACCGCGTCACCGTAGCGCTGTATTGCACGACCGCGCTGCCGATCATCGTCGCCGTCACGTCGCTGGCGGTGAAGGTCGGCACCATGCAAAGCGACACCGCGTCAACACTGGTCGCAGCCGGCGCGATCACGGTGTTCCTGATGCCGCTGCTCGGCTCGATCACATATCAGGTGGCCGACGTGCATCCGGTCACCGCGGTTCGGGAGATTGCGCACACGCCATCCGATTGGCGGACGATCGTACGCGAACATGCGCAGGTGCGTGCGCTGCTGCACCATCAGGACCGGCTCAAGCGTATGGCGGAGACGTTGGAATCGCTGGAAAAGCAGGAGGGGCTGAACGGTTTGAACAGCCGTCGCGCCGAACTTGTGGAACGTGCGCGCCTCGAAATCGACCGCCAACTCAAGGAACTCGGCCTGGACCCGCAGCTCACCACCCAACTCCCCCACAACTACCGCTACCCGAAGAACTGAGAGGGCTTCGGAGGGGCGCTACTCCACGGACTTGAGGGAGCTGATGGGGTCGATGCGGTCGAGGACGGGGTTGACGAACAGCTGCACGAGCAGCGCGAAGGCCATGGTCGCCACGGCCGCGATCACGTAGCTCAGCGGCTTGACCTCCACCTCGAAATACAACGATGGCATGTTGAGCGCCATCGTCAGCATGCCGCCGACGAGCCGGCCGAGCGGCAGGCCCAGTATCACACCCATGACGGTGAGGATCATCATCTCGCGGTTCACGTAATGGTGCACTTCGCGGTCGAAGAAGCCAAGCACCTTGAGCGTGGCCATCTCGCGCACGCGTTCCGACACGTTCGTATTGGCGAGCGTGAACAGCACCACAAGCGCCAAACCTCCGGCAAGCGCCACAATCAGCGCCACCACCGCGCCCATGAGGTCGAATTTGAAGCTGTCGGCCATGTGCGCGCAGCTTACGGCCTTCATCACCGAACTGTCCTCTTCGAGCGATTCCGCATAGTCGGTTTGCGAAGTGTCGGAGCCGGAAAGCTTGGCAAGCATGGCGTTCCACGTCAGAGCCTCGGAATCCTCGGAACTCTTGGAATTCTTGGTGTTCTTCGCGTCTTTCGAGTCGAAAAGCTTGGCGTAGTAGGTTTCGCTTACATACACATCCGAGCCGATGAGGTTGCGATTCACCGCGCTCACCTTCGCCGTCGCCTGCACGCCGTCGCCGTTGGTCAGTCGCACCTTGGAACCGGCCTTGACGCCCAGCGCGCTTGCCGCCGACTGCGCGACGATCACGCCATCGTCATCGAGTTTCAGCGAACCGGTTTTGCCGACGCCGGACGTGCCCAGTATGCCGGACGAGACCGGCTGCAACGTGACCATTTCGCCCAAATCGGACAGATGCTTTTCCGGCACCGCGACCAGCTGGATGCTTTCGCTGCCGCTGCTGCCGGCCTTGCCGCTGTCACCGTCGCCACTGCCCGCAACCGTCAAATCGCCCGACTCTATGCGCACGTCAAGCGATGACGTGACGCGCCCGTCTGACGCGACTTTCGTGCGCATCGCCGACGCGTCCGAATCGTCGGAAACCACCATCAGGTCGTACTGGTAGATGTCGCGGTATTGCTTGATGCCGAGGTCGGCGACGGTGTCGTTGATGGCCAGGCCGCAGACGATCAGCGCGGTGCAGCCGGCGACGCCGCCGACCGTCATGATGAGGCGCGACTTGAAGCGGAAGATGTTGCGCGCGGTCACTTTGCCGAGGAAGCCCATGCGATTCCAGACCGGCCGAATCCGTTCCAGCAGAATGCGCGAGCCGGCGCGCGGCGCTTTCGGACGCAGCAGCGAGGCGGGCGTCTGCCTCATTTCCTGCACGCACGCGTAGATGGTGGCGGCGAGCACGCCGACCACGAACAGCGCGATGCCGAGCGAGCCGTACAGCCAGTCGTATTCCAGCCGCAGGCCGGGCATCACATACATGCCTTGCAATACGACCAGCAGGAACGCAGGAATGCCAAGGAAGCCGGCGATCAGGCCGAGGCCGCCGCCGATGAGGCAGGCGAGCAACGCGAACAGCAGGTAGCGCGACGCGACCGCCAGCCGCCCGTAGCCGAGCCCCACGTACGTGCCGATGAGCGAGCGGTCCTCTTCGACCATGCGCGCCATGGCGGTCAGGCTCATCATCACGGCCACCAGCAGGAACACAATCGGGAACGCGTTGCCGAGCGACTGGATGGAGTCGAGGTCGGATTTGAGCGCGCTGAACCCGCCGAGCGACTGCCGGTCCTGCACATACCAGCGTACTTGCGGAATGCTGGTTTTCAGCTCGTTTTCCTTGGTTTTCAGCGTTTGTTCGGTACTTGCCTTCTGCTCGTTCAATTGCGATTGCGCCTGGTCGAGCTGCTGCTTGGCTTGCGTCAGTTCGGGACTAGCGGCGATGATGGTTTCACGCATTGTTTCACGCGTGGTTTCGTCAAGTTGGGGGGTAGTTGCACCTGCGGCCGCCGCCGCACCTGCGTTCGCGCCGTTTGCCGCAGCTCCCGCAGCTGCCGCGCCCGCCTGCATGCTGACAATCTGGTCGACCTGCTGGTTGAATTGCTGCCGATTCGCGTCGATCTGCGACTGCGCGTCCGCGAACTTCTTGTCGGCCTCCGCACGCGCGTCGGCGATCTTCCTGTTGCCCGCGTCGAGCAGTTCCTGCCGACGGGCCTTCTGGCGGTCGGTTTTCACGGTGCCGTCGATGCGGTCGGTCACCTGCTTGACGGTGTTTTCGTACGATTCGTCGAACGTGCTTTCGGCGGCCGCGCCCTTGACGAGCAGCGTGGCGGACGTGCAGAGGGTGCCGGTCACGCCATCGGACGGCGCGAAGAACGTGTAGTCGGTGGTGGCGGTGGAACGGAACGAGGTCATGGCGGAGTAGCCGTCCGGGTTGCTCAGGTTCTGCGGATCGAGCACCACGCCCACGATGGTGAGCTTGGTCGGGAAGCTCGGCGCCTCGTCCGTGCCGTTCGTTTCATTCGTGCCGTCCGCACCGTTCGTATCGGAAGTATCGGAAGTATCGGAGGAAGCCGATTCGGGGGCTACGGTGAGGCGGCTGCCGATACGCTTGCCCGAATCGCGAATAAATTTCCTGGTTACCGCGATTTCGCCGGCTTTTTTCGGCATGCGCCCTTCCTGCAAGTATGGCTGGTCGATGCCGTTCGTGCCGATTTCCTGCATGGTCGCCGACTTGCGGCCGTCCAAATCGAACGTCACTTCCTGCGACCGTTCCGCCTGCACTTTCGCAACACCGTTCACCTTGCGCAACGCGGCGATATCGCCGTTCGACAGGCCCGCGGTGGACAGCACCTGGACGTCGTGCAGGCCCTGCGCGTCGAAAAAGCGGTCGGTGCTGCGGAACGCGTCACGGCAGCCCGCGTAAATGCCGGTGAGCACGGCCACACCGAGCAACGTGATCATGGCGATGGAAATGAATCTTTTCCACGAATGCGCCCACATTCGCAGCATGTCCTTGACGAATGCCATGTCGACCTCCGTTCGTAGCCCCTCATTCCATTGAACACCATGAAGCTTGGAAAGACGCGCCAAACCGCACATCCGCAACACGTGTCCAAATCGCGCGTTCGAATCGCACAGCAATCGCGCGAATCGAACTTCTAAACCAAACAACCCGTTAAGCAAACCAGACATTCCGGAACGAACAAACCAACACTTTGCCCGCCGCTTCCCGCTACAATCGGAAACGTTCCCTCACAAAGGGCGAATCGCAAAAAAGCAAGCAAAACAAGCACATGCAAGCGTGCAACAGCACGCAACGCAAGCAGCGAGCGCAACGCACAACGCGCAATCGCAAGGAAACAGAGAAGAGGAAATCTCCATGAGCGACGTCACCGCCGCAAAGAAGCCGCGTGGAACCGACGATGTACCGGTTCCGCCGACGCTCCGTAAATCGTTGAAAAACCGCCATATCCAGCTCATCGCGCTGGGTGGCGCCATCGGCACCGGCCTGTTCTACGGCTCCAGCGAATCCATCCAGCTGGCCGGCCCGTCCATTCTGCTCGCCTACCTCGTCGGCGGTCTCGCGATCTTCATGATCGTGCGCGCTCTGAGCGAGATGGCGGTCGAGGATCCGAAGGCTGGCGCGTTCAGCTACTACGCGACGCGCTACTGGTCACGGCGAGCGGGCTTCATTTCCGGCTGGAACTACTGGTTCAACTACGTGCTGGTGGCCATGGTGGAGCTTGCCGTGGTCGGCTCGTTCGTGAACTACTGGTTCCCGAACATTCCGAAGTGGGTGTCGGCGGCGGTGTTCCTCGTGGCCATCGCGGCGCTGAATCTCATGGGCGTGAACAAGTTCGGCGAATTCGAATTCTGGTTCGCCATCATCAAGATCGTGGCCGTGCTGGCCATGATTCTCGGCGGCCTGTATGTGATCATCGCCAATGTGCCGACCGCTTCGGGCATTCGCGCGAGCTTCGCCAACTGGTTCACCGTGGACGGCGGATTCCTGCCGCACGGCCTGATGACCCGCAACGCCGACGGCACGTGGACCGGCCTGCTGATGGCGCTCGTCGTGGTGATGTTCAGCTTCGGCGGCACCGAACTCATCGGCATCACCGCCGGCGAAACCGAGAATCCGCGCACCACCATTCCGAAGGCCACGAACGGCATCATCTGGCGTATTCTCGTCTTCTACATCTGCGCGCTCGGCGTGATTATGGCGGTGATTCCGTGGAGCAAAATCGACGGCGATTCCAGCCCGTTCGTGCAGATCTTCGATTCCGTCGGCGTGCACGCGGCCGCCGGCATCCTCAATTTCGTGTGCCTGACCGCCGTGATGAGCGTCTACAATTCCGGCCTGTACGCCAACTCCCGCATGCTGTATTCGCTGGCAAAGCAGGGCAACGCGCCGGCTTACCTGGGTAAGCTCAGCAAGAAAGGCGTGCCGGTCGGGGGTGTTATCACTTCCGCGATAATTATTGCGATTGCCGTTGTCGTCGTGTTCGTATGGCCGGAATTCGCGTTCAATTATCTGATGTCGATCGCCACGATCGCGGCTGCGATCAACTGGATCATGATTATGATCACGGAGATCAAGTTCCGTCGCATGGTTGCGGCTGGCGATGGCCCGGCCGAACTTAAGGGGCTGAAGGGCAAGGAAGCGCTCGACAAGATCGCGTTCAAGCTGCCGTTCGCCAATGTGACGCCGTACGTGGTGATCGCGTTCATGCTGCTGGTCGTAGTGCTCATGTGCTTCTCCGCAAGCTACCGCATCGCCGTGATCGCCGGCGTCATCTGGCTGGCGGTGCTGTTCGCCGCCGCCCAGCTTGCGCTTGGCAAGTCCGGCAGCGAGCGTGGCGAGGACGCAGCGGTGATTGTCGACGCGGCTGCTGCAACCGCTGAGTAATCGCAAGAAACACAAAACGGCCCCCTCTTCCGGCTTTTGTTACCCGAATCGGCTGGTTACGGTAACAAAAGCCGGATGGGAATGCCGTTTTTGCGATTAGACGGGGCGATTAGACCGGCGCGACCAGACCGACGGCCTCAGTCAGCGGTGTCGTCGGGGGTGGCGGGCTCGGCGTGCTCGACGGGGGCGGTATGGTCGGTCAGGTCCAGACGGAACGGCTGCGCGGGCAGACCGTCGTCGTTGAACAGCGGAGCCGGACCCCAACTGCGCCAGGCGTATCGCATCGCCACCGGCTCCGGCACATCCGGAGTCGCCAGCGTAATCGTGCCGATGCTGCGGCTGTTAATCGGAATGCCGAATTCCGTGGCGTTGTAATCGACCACGTTCACTCTGGAATTGACGAGATCATCGATGTCGCAATCCACGAAAATCGCGGCGGTCGCCGGGTGGAACATACCGTCGGAACCGGCCAGTTCGAAGCCGGAACGTTCCGGCACGCGCACCAAAGTCGGCAGCTGGCCATCGAAATTATCGTCGCCGCCGCCGGGCGTGGTGCCTTCGAAATGCAGGCCGTGCGCATAGCGGAAGAACAGGCGTACGCGGCCGTTCGGGTCGCATCGGAAGCCCAGCACCGTCGGGCCGTGCACCGGAACGCGATCCATGCCGTAGATTTGCCGCAGCGCGCAATTGGCAAGACGTTCGCCGGGCGTGCGCTTGTCCAGCGGGTGGATGTTGTCGTATTCGCCGCAGTCGATCGTGCAGATGGCGTACACGTTGTCTATGGACTGCGCGGCGTCCCATTGCGCCTCACGCAGCACCGGCCAGCGCATCGGATCGTTGCCGTCCGCAGCCGTCTTGCCGTCGATCCATTGCGGCAACTGCACGATGAGGAACGGCAGATTCTCGCTCCACAGCGCACGCCATTCGCCGATCATCATGCCGAGCAGCTCGCGGTAGAAACCGCAGTATTGCTCGTCTTCCTCGCCCTGATACCACAGAAAACCGGCCAGCGAGTAGGGCATGATACGTTCCAGCATGGCGTGGAAGGGGCCACACGGACGCCACTGCGACGTGGGCGTGAGCGGCGGCGGCCACGGGCATGCACCGAACTGTTCGTTCAACTTTTCCTGCGCAATATCCGAATCGGCTTCGCGCGCGGCAGCGACATTCGCATTCCACTCGTCGACTTGCGATTCCCATTCGCTGGTTTCCAGTTCGAACTGCTGTTGCGTCTTGCCGGCGATCGCCCGCTGGTAACGCGTCAAGTAATCGCGGCCGGCATCGCTGGAATTCAGCGCGTCCTCGCTCATCCAGCACGTAATCGAAGTGCCGCCGATATAGCAGTCGACAATGCCAATCGGCAGATCGGAGTCGAGTTCGGCGCGTAGTTTACGTGCGAAATAGTAGGCGACGGCGCTCATCACACCACTGTTTTCCGGCGACGACTCCTGCCAGCTCGACGCATTTTCCGCATTGCGATTGATTACACCGGTTTTGGGCACATTGTAGAAACGCAGCAGCGGATCGGCGCAATCCTCAAGTGCTTCGTCGGCATGCTCGCTGTTACGCAACTCAAGTTCCATATTGCTTTGGCCGCCGGCGAGCCACACTTCGCCGATAAGCACGTCGTCGAATTCGATGGCATCATTGCCCGCGACGATACGAAGAGTGTACGGACCGCCTTCCGGTTGCGCGGGCAGCATCACGCGCCACTGCGAAAAGCCGTTGACCACGTTCTGCGAAGAATAAGCATGTTCCTGCGCGATCAGGGAGCCGTCAAAGTCGTGTATTTCCGCCACAACCTCCATACCGGCGCAATCGGCAGCCAATGCGCCGAACACCGCAATGGGCTTGTTGCGTTGCAATACCATGTGCGAGGCGAAAATCGAGGCGATATGCAGCACGCCCGAGACATTACGCTCCTCCACCTGCTCCATCTGCGCCGTCATTTCGGAACCAGGCGCAATCCCCGTCGCAGTGACCATTGCTTCAGCTTCCTCATCAAACAATCCTACGTGCCTATCCTAAGCCACTTTCCTACCAAAATGCGTGAAGCGTCACCTAAATAAGCACATGCTTGCCCACACAAACATCATTTTCAGCGATCGAAACGTCGCTTCGGTAGGGGCTTAATCGCAATTCTCAACGGAAACAACATTCCAACGGCCCGAAACGTCGCTTCCGTAGGAGTTTCTCAGGAAAGGTATCACGATTGCGCCGCGACGAATTTTTTACGATTTCGCGGCTCACTTTGTGGACTGGATACGTACCAAAACGGCCGCTCCGGTAGGATGGACCCCAGTTTGCAGGACAAAATCCATGCACGAAATCACGAATTTCATCTGCGAATGGTAGAAACCCGAACGCTTTCCAAGCGTTCACCCCACTACACAAAAGGAGTGCCAAGTACAATGGCTGCACAAATCTGGTATGAGAACGACGGCGATCTCTCGGTCCTCGAAGGCAAGAAGGTTGCCATCATCGGTTACGGTTCCCAGGGCCACGCCCATGCGCTGAACCTGCGCGATTCCGGCGTCGACGTCGTCGTCGGCCTGCGCCCGACCTCCAAGTCTGTCGAGCACGCCAAGGAGCAGGGTCTGGAAGTCAAGTCCGTTCCGGAAGCCGCCGCTGAAGCCGACATCATCATGATTCTGGCTCCCGATCAGTACCAGCGCACCATCTGGGCCAACGACATCGAACCGAACATCAAGCCGGGCGCCGCCGTCGCCTTCGCTCATGGCTTCAACATCCACTACGGCTACATCAAGCCGACCGAGGACCACCCGGTCTTCATGGTCGCCCCGAAGGGCCCGGGCCACATCGTGCGTCGTGAGTACGCCGCTGGCCGTGGCGTCCCGGTCGTCGTGGCCGTCGAGCAGGATCCGGATGGCAAGACCTGGCCGCTGTGCCTGGCTTACGCCAAGGCTCTGGGCGCGCTGCGTGCAGGCGCCATCAAGACCACCTTCACCGAGGAGACCGAGACCGATCTGTTCGGCGAGCAGGACGTCCTCATGGGTGGCATCAACCACCTGTGCGATATGGGCTTCGATGTGCTGACCGAGGCTGGCTACCAGCCGGAGATCGCCTACTTCGAGGTGTTCCACGAGCTGAAGATGCTGGTCGACCTGGCCAACGAGGGTGGCCTGAACAAGGCCCGTTGGTCCTGCTCCGACACCGCCCAGTACGGCGACTACACCTCCACGGTCATCACCGAGGAGACCAAGAAGCGCATGCAGTACCAGCTCAAGCGCATCCAGGACGGCTCCTTCGCCAAGGAGTTCATGGATGACCAGGCCGCTGGCGCTCCGAAGTTCAAGAAGCTGCAGGAAGAGTACAGCCACCCGCACCTGGAGACCGTTGGCCCGAAGCTGCGCGCCATGTTCTCCTGGAACAACCAGGTGGACGCCGATGCCGATATGGCCGAGTCCTTCAACGGCAAGATCGCTCGTACCCAGGTTCAGTGATTGCCGCCCCTGAAGGGGATTTAAGCTAGCAAACCGCCGTTCCCGCCCATACGGGAGCGGCGGTTTTGTGTTGTTGCGCGCAGCGAATCATTCTCAATAACAACTATGCGCTGATTTCTTGCAGGCAAACGAACACCGAATATGCAAGATCGTTGATATCTCAGCCTTTCCCCATATGTGGGATTGTGCGATTCTGTTCAAAAGGGTGCAGAGTTGTTATCGAGAATCGTTCTCTGCACACGGCTGTCCATACTCCAATAGTGACCTAGCTCACGTTGTGGACTCCAGCGGGGCTGCGACGGCGTTCTCGGTAGGATTGAACTCGGTTTGAAGGACACAATCCTCGCAAAACAGGACTTATCTGCACACCGTAGATACCCCCGGCGCCCAGCGGCGCCACAACCCACTACTGAAAAGGAGTGCCAATAATGGCAGCACAAATCTGGTATGAGAACGACGGCGATCTTTCCGTCCTCGAAGGCAAGAAGGTCGCAATCATCGGCTACGGTTCCCAGGGCCACGCCCACGCGCTGAACCTGCGCGATTCCGGTGTCGACGTGGTCGTCGGCCTGCGTCCGACCTCCAAGTCGGTCGACTTCGCCAAGGAGCAGGGCCTCGAGGTCAAGTCCGTGGCCGAGGCTTCCGCCGAGGCCGACGTGATCATGATTCTGGCCCCCGACCAGTACCAGCGCACCATCTGGGCCAACGACATCGAGCCCAACAT
>OLVX01001938.1_pt1 | contig 16084 bp, 15 predicted proteins | sample 1673271 | NCBI WGS metagenome assembly OLVX01 (sample SAMEA3178939, study PRJEB25190) | human gut metagenome | biome: human gut; feature: human-associated habitat; material: faeces | place: Austria | collected 2013
CAAAAAAATTAGATGTAAACTCATTTATTTACATCTAACAGTATACATGTAATTTGTAACTATACTTAAAAGTTTAAGTTGTAACTATAAATTATTTTTTATATCTATAATAGAGGTAAATATAAATGATTTTATCCCTAATTCATTTGCTACAATAACATTTTTTTCTTTGTCATCGAAAAATAATGTTTCCTCTTTATTTAAACTAAATCTATTAAGTACTAAGTTATAAATTTCATAACTTGGTTTAATTAAATGTTCTTGATAAGAATATATTCCCCCATCAAACATATCATTTATATTAATAATACTATTTATGTAATTATAGCTATCTTCTGTTATGTTAGTTAACAAAAATAGTTTATACCCATCTTTTTTTAATTTTTTTATAAATTCAAAATTATTTTCTATTAAAGTATATGATTTTTTTAAATTATCTTTTTCTAGAATATATTTAATATCATTGAAATCTTTTTCATTTTGCAAACTGTTTATATATTCTTGAATGCTTAATTTTCCTAGTAAGCATTTTTTAAATTCTTTACCATAAGCAGTCTTATAAATATAATCACAATCTTTACCTAATATTTTTTCAATATTATCTTTACTATCATCGAAAAGTATTCCTCCAACATCCAATATAATATTTTTAATCATTAAATCCCTCCATTACAAATTACTATTTATAAAATTATTTCATATCATATTCCCACAAACTCAATTTTCCTTTTGCCTCTATCGGTTCATCAAATACTTCTACATTCTCCAGCTGCCATGCAAATTTTTCAATAAATGTGCTTTTAGCATAAACATCTTTATTCTCTTTTAAACATTTTCCTTTGAAATCATCATCACATTTTATGCAATCTACTAATGTTACTTTTCCTAATATTTTTCCTACTGGCAATTCTTTCGGAAGATATTTTGATAATCTTTTCATTGCTTCTTTATCAATTCCTTTTCCTGCATGTATTAATAATTCTCCTCTATATTTTGTTTGCCAACTTCTAAATTCATATCTTTTGTTACCTTGCATTATTAATGTTGCCCAAGGTTGTTTTATCGTTAATACTTTCATATTCCTCCTGTTTTATTTCAAATCATTATTTATTTTATGTATTGGAAATTTATTTTCTTTTAAAACTTCTTTTGCAGCTCTTGGCAATAGTGGATACTCATCAATTTTATTTATCTCTATCCATTCATATTGCAAATAATCTTTTCCTTCAATATTTTTCATTGTATATTCTATTTTTTTATCATCTTCATTTGTAAATTCTATTTTATGTACAAACATTATTTCATGGTATTTTGAACCTTTCATCTCAAAAAAGTTTTCTATTGTTGATATATATCCTGTTATTTCTATGTTTTTTCCTAATTCTTCTTTAATTTCTCTTTTAATTGTATCAGCTGAATTTTCTCCTATTTCTACTCTTCCTCCAATTAATGCATAGTGGTCAGAATTAATATTTCTATGAACCAAAATTTTGCCATTATGTATCATTACTCCTGCTGCTCTTACATTTAACTTATAATTATCTACATCAATTGTTATATCCATATAAATCTCTCCTTTCATTTACCCCAATTATACCACTTCCTGTGAATAATTTAAATACATTCCTTGTTAAAACTTGTCTAACTCAGTCAACTCTCGCCATAACTGTGACCAAAGTGTGACATTTTCACTGGAAAATGCAAGAAAAAAGCACTCGCCAAAATCTAGCAAATGTTTCATTTTATTATATTTTCCGAGTCTAGTATCAAATTATTGGTATCCGGGTTATGAGAATTTGATTGTAATTTTCTAGAAATTTTGTTAACTTGAGTTTTTATTAGTTTTAATAGGGTTAGAGCAAATTGGTAAGATTATGAAATCGGTTAAATTTTGTACTTTTTAGCAATGATTGTCCCCAATAATTTTTAATAAAAATGTAGGTTTATAAAATGAATAATTTAAGAGAAGTTAAAGATGATTTATTAAAAGATTGGTTATTATTTAGAGAGGATGAGCTATCTTCTCTCACTTGTGAAGAAGATAGAAAACATTGGGTTTATTCTGATGAGATTTCTAAGAAAATCTTAAATAGTATTCCTAAACATAATAGGGCTTACGTTCAAAAACAACTCAATATTCTTGATGATAATTTCTTGGATTATCTGAGCTATTGGAATGAGAAGTATTATAGGAATGGATTTTGTGATGGTATTCAGATAATTAGTGGTACTCTTGAATAATATTAATAGGGTAAAATGGAAAAAACATTTTACCCTATTTCTCGTTACTTCAATTCTTTTAATTTAGCAGTTATATCAGAATTATAAATATACTTGCCATCAATTTTTTCATATACATCTCCAACTTTTGCATTTTTAGGTAAATCTATATCAGATATTGCATATGGTCCTCCATTACCATGTTCTGATATACCAACTGATCTCTCATCCATTACCCAAGCGAAGTCATTTCCATTGCAACTTTTATTATCTAAAAAAACTTTTCTTCTCTCATATCTATTATATTCTTCCATAACATTATTCTCTTCATTTTTATTTTGTATATTATTTATTGTATTTTCTAATGCATTTTTTAGCTCTTCAATAAATTCCTTTATAAAATTATTATTACTATTATCATTTCTTCTATCAAATAGATTTAGGTCCACTATTTAGCCTCCTAGTCTGCTAATTTGCTTTCTCCTGTTGCATAATCAATAATAATTCCATCTTGTACATTATACACATATACATTAAAGTGTAATTTTCCATTATCCTCTATAGAATATGCTTCAATGTTTACACCACTTGCCAATTCATTCTCACCTTCAAAATATGGAGTAACTCTATATAATACATGGTTAGTTTGATTTTCCTTTAAGTAATTATATACTTCATCTTAATCTTCATTTACTTTTTTCCAACTAGTTTTTATCATTGCCATTCCGTACTCTTCCATTTTCTAGATTATAATAATGAGCTCCATCTATATTAATGTCTTCTGTAGTAAATTCAGGGATATTATTGTTTATTTCAATAAATATTTCTCCACTATATTCTGGAATATTTGATATATCATAAGAAATTTTGTTATTTTCTACAATATTTCCTGTTTGATTTTCTTCCTCATTGTTAAAATACGCACCTATAGAAATTATTATAATAACAATATTATTGTAATTTGTTTTAATTTATTTGATTTAATATTTCTATATTTTAATAAAAACAGAGCTATGATTTTGAACATAACTCTATTCTTCTTCTTTTATTTTTCTAAACTCTTAATTATGTAATAGTATGCTTCTTCATTAAATAGACTCATACGTTTTAATCTTTTTCTATATTCTAACGGTATTTCTACTTCATTAACTTCAACTCCATCATAATACTTTTCTATTACATTTTCATCATTTTTTATTAATTTAATTAAATATAATCTTTACTTGCTGCAGTTAAAACTTCTTTATCTATTAAGAATTTTCCTTCTGTTATAAATCCAGACATCTTACTCATGCCTAAATTTATTTTATCTATATGTTCTTTTCTTAATAAAATAACATCTTCACAAAAATCTTGTATATCATCTAATACATCTTTATAAGTGATTTCTCTTAATTTTCTATATTCAATTTCTCTAGTTGCAATATTTATAAAGCTACTTTTAACTATATTTAAATCTTCAGCATTGTCAAAAAGCTTATCTACATCATATAATTGTTTCATTAATTCTAATTCTTTTTGAGAATCGTAGCTAATTCCTGTAGTTTTTGTAGCTAATACTGTTAGCTTATCACCAAGAATGCTTTCTATTGTTGGCAATTCCACTTCTACATCACTTACTACTTTTATTTTACTACATTTGATCTTTTTCATTGTTGTTTCTGGATATTTTTTTCTCATAAGCAACATCTAATAATATATATTTTTCAGAATCATCAGTAGCATAGTCAAAGAAAAATTTAAAATGTTGTAAATTCATTCTCTGTCTTGCTGCATTTTCTCTAATATTTTCTTCCACTCTTTTAAACAAGTCTTGATGTTCTATTATTTTATTCAGACATGTTTTAACTTTTTATTTATCTTCTTCAGTAATTATATCTACATCCACAGAAAATCTTTTTATTGGGTCTAATAACAATACTAATGATGTTCCTCCTTTAAAAATAAAATTCAACCCTTCATTCACTAAACACTCAACCAAAAATAATGCACCTGTCGTTTTTTCTAGTAATTCTAAATTAGCAGACTTATTCTCTTTTCTTATATTATCTATTGATTCTTTTAAAGATTCTTTATTTCTTATTTGTTCTGCTAGCATTTTTTCTCCTTATAATTCATTTAAAACTCTCAATTTTCTTATATAATTTTTATATTGTTCTAAATTTCCTCTATCTTTTGCGTATGAATATAATTTTTTAAAATTTAGGTGCTTTTCATATCTGGAAATATATTCCATTTTCTTTCAAATCTAGCATTTAGTCTTGCATTTTAAACTAGAATTTACTTTTTTACTTAACCCTTTTTATTTTTTTATAATTTTTGCAACAAAAAATCCTTCATATAAATCTGTAGGTTTTACGCACAATGTTCCCGGAATTTTAGTTGGAAGTAATGGTAAATTTTCTATTCCCTCAAATGATATTGGTTCAATCTCTGTTTTTCCATCTTTTAGTATACTTGCAACCACTTCTTCATTTTCACATTCTAAAATTGAACAAGTTGAATATACCATTTCATGTCCTGGTTTTAATAGATTGATGGCTTTTCGTAATAAATTTTTTTGTGTTACTGCTGATCTTTCTATCAATTGTTTTGTAAAATATTTTTCGATATTTTGGTCTTTAAAGTCTAATGTTCCACTTCCACTACATGGTGCATCTAGTAATATTTGGTCAAATGAAAAAAAATTATCTATATATCTTGAGTCTTTTTCCATTATAAATACACATGTTGCTCCTTGCTTATCTATATTATATTTTAATCTTTCTGCTCGTATCTTATTTTTTTCACATGCTGTTATATGTGCCTTGTTATTTGTAAGTGCTGCTATTTGCGTTGTTTTTCCTCCTGGTGCTGCTGCCATGTCTAATATGTCTGTTCTTTCCTTTGGTTCTAATATTATTGGTGGTAACATTGATGATAGGCTTTGTAGATATATTTCTCCGTTTTTATATATTGACATTTCTTGTATTGTTTTTTCGTTTGTATTTTTTATTATTAGTGCTTCTTTATTCCATGGAATTTCTTCATATTCGATGTTTTTTTCTTTTAATTCTTTTTTTATTGTTTCTATGTTGCTTTTTATTGTGTTTACTCTTAGTGTTGTTTTTCTTTCTGTTTTGTATCCTTCTATTATTGTTTTTGTTGTTTCTTTTCCATATTGTTTTTCTAGCATTTCTTCTAAAAATTTCATTGTTTTTCCTTTCACTACGCTTTGCTCCGCTCATCGTCATCCAAAATTTTTTCAAAATTTCGTATGCCAAATCTTGTGCAGTCCGTTCTTTCCATCCTATTTTTTATATTAAAATATTATCATATAAATTTGTGTGTTGCAAGTTTCTTTTTTGTTTAATTTGCATATATTATATAAAGAATATTAGTGATAAACTTAGGGAAGAATAAAAAAATAAATTTTAAAATTAGGGATAACTTTGTTTTAAATATTAATTTATATCTTTTTATTTTAATTTTATATGTCTAATTAAAATTAAAAATATAAAACGAGAATATGACAACATTTTTTAGAAAAAAGTTGTTGCATTGGCAATGAAAATTTTGCCTTTATAGAAAAATTTTGGGAATTTTTGGGAATTTATTAAAAAGTCTTGACTTATTTATTTTTAAGTTGTATAATGGATTTGTTAATACATCGCGGGGTGGAGCAGTTGGCAGCTCGTTGGGCTCATAACCCAAAGGTCGGTAGTTCGAGTCTATCCCCCGCAACCAACTATAAAAATAATCTTAAAGTGATATTACTTTAAGATTATTTTTTATATAGATATCTTACTAAAAAACTCTAACCTGGCACATGCTTGATTAGAGTTTTCTTTTTTACTTTGAATGAAAAATGCTTTTTTCAATTTCTGCCATATACTCATTAGCAATACTTGCAACAGCTGACCATGAACCAACTTGTGTAGAAATAGGTTTTACCATACTCTGCAATCCTGATATTGTTTTAAGTGCTTCACTCTTGGTAGAACAGAAATTTTTTAAATTCTTCTTGAAGTATAATGCTGTTTCATCTGAAGAATCAATAGATTCAAACTGTTTTTCAACTTCTTGCTTAAATCCATCTTGAGAGTATTTTCCGTTATTCACAAATATTTTCAAATTTCCTAAAATATTAGCTAATTTGGTAAATGGATCATTACTCTGTTCGTTTGAATTTTTTACAGCATCTAACATCTTTTTTTTATAGTTTTCAAAAGTCTTATCGTCCATATAACCCTCCTAAAAATATTTATTTTTACTTTGATGACTTACTTTAAGTGAAAAATGGTTAAAACTACAAAAATCTAATTACAGTATAACACAAAATTATGTAAAATACAACTATAGTATTGAAAATGGTCGCATTTTTCTTTACTTTCATATAAAATTATGATATACTATTTACATAATTTTAACAATTTGTTAATTAATTTAATCCTGTTTTACAGGTTGATATAGAGACAGTTATTATAAAATTAATATTTTAAGGAGGTAAATCTATGATGAAAAATTTTTGGGTTTTTGGAGGAGGAATTCTTGTTATTATTTTTTGCATTTCTATGCTTTTATTAGTGACTATGAACTATATAATACTAAAAAACTATATCAAGCAAACAAAGAAAAGCCAAGAAAAAAGACTCTATGATGCAATGAGATTTTATCTTTTAGCCACACAACTTAAGTATAAAATCAGAAGTGGATGTGATGAAACTCATTGGAATGTCAGTAAGGAACGGCTTGAAAGTATAGCAGAACATGTTTATGGCACATGTATATTAGCATTAAGCATTGATTCTGAATTTGAAACACATTTAGACATTAATAAAGTTATAAAAATGCTTGTTATTCATGAATTGGGAGAGGTTCTCATAGGAGATATTACACCATTTGATAATATTACTCCTGAAGAAAAGATGAAAAAAGAACATGAAGCTATCAAAGAAGTTCTTGGAGACCTAATCAAGAAAGATGAGTTTTATTCATTACTATTAGAATTTGATGACAAGAAAACAAAAGAAGCTGTCTTTGCACATCATTGTGATAAACTGGAAGCAGATATTCAAGCAAAAGTTTATCAGGATATGGGATGTCAACATTCTTTAGATGAGCAGGAGAATAATGTTGTTTTCAAAAGTCAGAGAGTTCAGCAAATGGTAAAAGATGGAGCTAAATCTGCATTCGATATTTGGTATGAATGGGATAAGCCATTATACTATGATGATGAGATATTTGCCAGTATTCTTGATTATGTGAAATCGATTAATACTCAATATTTTTTATGTAACTCATAAACAGTAATTTTTTATTGAATGTGTAGAAAGAAAAATTTTTTAATATCATCAATTCATTAAAAAATATTACTAAAATTGCTTAAATCTCAACAAAAAAGGACTTGCAATGCAAGTCTTTTTTTTATTTATTATTTAATTCTTTATATCTCTTAATTTTCATAGTAGAAGTTTTTTCAAATTCGCCCTCTTTGATTTCCAATGCCTTTATTGCTTTATAGGAAGTCAATTTTTTATTTACTTCTTTGATATTTTTCCAAATCACATCATAAATTTCTTTTTCTGATAACTCTCCATGTAATTCTTTAATCTTGTCATAATCTGGAATTACTCTTGCTGTGATAATTAATTCTTTTTCTTCTTTTTTGCTATTAGCATCTGGTTTCTTACCATAAACCATTGATTCTTTTATTTCATCTACTTTATCCAATAGCATTTCTATTTCTTCAGGATATATATTTTTTCCGTTTTGTGTTACTATAACGTTTTTACTTCTTCCTGTTATAAATATGTATCCGTCTTCATCTATGTATCCAATGTCTCCAGCATTAAAGTATCCCTCTTCGTCTATTACTTTTTTAGTTTCTTCTTCGTCTTCATAGTAACCTAGCATTAGAGTTGGTGATTTTATTAAAATCTCCCCTTCTCCGTTTTCGTTTGGGTCTTTTATTTTAATGTCTGCTTGTACAATTGCTTTTCCTGCAGAACCTATACATGGTTTGTATTCTGGTGTTAATGCTGCTATTGGTGCTGTTTCAGTTAGTCCATAACCTTGTAAGAAGGTAATTCCTATATCGTCAAGCCAATTTCCAACTTTTTTATCTATTGGTGCTGCTGCTGATACTATTATTCTTAGTTTTCCACCTAGGTTATCATATATTTCTTTGAATACTTTTTTCTTGATATCTATTCCAGCTCCTTTTAGAGCATTTGTTACTGATATCATTGTATTTACTATTTTGTCTTTTTTGCTTTTTACTATTTTTTCATTTATTTTTTTATATAAGCTTTCTACTAATAATGGTACTGTTAATATAGCTGTTGGATGTGCTTCTTGTAAGTTTGGAACTATGTATCTTAGTCCTTCACATATTGCTACTGATGCACCTGTTGCCATTGGTAGTAAAAATCCTATTGTTGATTCATAGCAATGATGTAATGGTAATACTGAAAATAACATGTCTATTGGATATAGTTTTACATATGCTGATACTGCATTGATATTTTCTGCTAAGTTTCTATTGTTTAACATTACTCCTTTTGCATTTGATGTAGTTCCTGATGTGAAAAATAATATTTTGAATTCTTCTGGGTCTATTTGTATTTTTTCGAAGCTATTGTCTCCAGATTTTATTATTGATTTTCCTAAGTCTATTAAATATTGTAGCCCTACATCTTTGTCCTCTAGTTTATTTTCTGATTTCATTTCAATAAAATATTCTACTTCTGGTATATTTTCTTTTATTTTTTTGATATCTTCCGCTTTTTTAGGTGAATATATTATTGCTGATGCTTTAGATCTTTTTACTATGTTTTCTAATTCATTTAGTGGTAGTTCTCTATCTGTTGGTACTGCAATTCCAACTCCACATAGCATTGCCATGTATGATACATACCATCCATATTGAGTTTCTCCTATTATAATTACTCTTTTATTTTTTAGGTTTAATACATTTACTAATGCTGTTCCTAATCCAAATACATCTTCTTTAAATTTTTTATATGTTGTTATTTTATATGGTGTTTTATGGTCTGGCTTTTCTAATATACAGTCTTCATCTGGATATTTTTCTGCTGAATTTAAGAAAAATTCTTTTACTGTTTTGTAATTTGTCATATCTTCATATGGTGTTTCTCTTTTTTTCTTCAAATTCTTTTTTTCTAATTTTTCATAGTCTATTTCTTTTAGTTCTTCCATTACATCCATTTTCATTTTTTTAAATTTCATTTTTGGTATTTTAAAATCTCTTAAACTCATTTTAATCCCTCTTATCTTTTTACTCTATGTGTTTATTATACATAAAAATATTGATTTTTTCAAGTATTTATTATTATCGTTTTATATTTTTTGACCGCTTATTCTAATTTTTATTTTAATATTTTTTATCTAATAAATTCCATGTTATTTTCAGGCAAAATATATTAAACTACCTATATATAAAGCATAAGTTATTACAAATATTAGTCCATTGCTTCTTTGCATTACTTCTTTTTTCCCTATGTATGGGAATAGTCCTAATAAAATAGTTCCTATTGTTAAAAGGATTAAGTTACTATTATAGCTTGTTGAATATGCTATTGGGCTTAATACTGCTGATGTTCCTATTATTAATAAAATATTGAATATTTGTGAACCTAATACATTTCCTATTGCCATATCTGTATCTCCTTTTTTGGTTGCTGTTATTGATGTTATTAATTCTGGTAAACTTGTGCTAAATGCTACAATTGTTAGGCTTATCATTTTTTCTGTTATTCCTAATATTCTTGCTATTTCTACTGAATTATCAACTACTAGGTCTCCGCCTATTTTTAGTCCAATAATTCCTATTACAATTCCAAATAATGCTTCAAAAATTGATACTTTCTTGTTCTCTGTTTTCATTTCTAATATAATTCCATCATTGTCAAATGCTTCTCCTTTTTTAGCCATTATTAAGTTATATATTATGAATAAAATACAAAATGCTAATAAAATAAATCCTTCGCTTTTTATTATTGTGTTTTTGTATTCTCCTGTTCCATTTATGCATAAAAAGAATAATAATAGTGTTGTAAATATTGTGAATGGTATTTCAAATATTTGAGTTTCTTTTTTAAATTTTAGTGGTTTTATCATTGCACATATCCCTAGTATTAAAAACAAATTTGCCATATTGCTTCCTACAATATTTCCTATTGCCAAATCCGCGTGTCCTTCTATTGCCGATGTAACACTTACTACTAATTCTGGCATTGATGTTCCTATTGCTACAATAGTTAGTCCTATTACTATTTCTGGTATGTTAAATTTTTTGGCTATTTCACTTGCTCCACTAACTAAAAAATCTGCTCCTTTTATTAGCAGTACAAATCCTATTAGTATTAATATACAGTTTAAAATCATTTTTACCTCTTTCTTTGTTATTATAATTTTTATGTTTTATTTTAATAATTATACATTACAATTTTTATTTTTTAATTACTAATTCTGAATATAGTTTAAAATAAATCCAAATTATTAACTTTTATGTTAAATAATCTGGATTTATTTTATATTTTTGTTTTATTTTTTATCCTTAGTTTTTATTTTACTACTTTTGAAGTTTTTTTATATAGTATATAACTAAATATACCAACTATTGTAACAACAACTATAGCAATTATTCCGGCTTGTCCAAGTCCTGTTTTTGGTAGTTTTTTTGATGTTGTTACTGTATTGTCTTTTTTTACTGTATTACTTGTTATTGTATTTGTTGTTGGACTGCTTGGAGTTTCTGTTGTTAATGTAAGAACTGCTGTATCTACAGGAATATCTCCAGTGTCTCCATCTTGTACTCTTCCACCTGTAACTGTTATTCCACTTAATGTAATTTTTGTTGAGTTAACACTAAGTGTATCTTTTACTTTAAATGTAATTGTTACTACAGTTTCTGGTGATGTTACTTTGCTATCTTTTCTTATTGTCATTTTTTTAGTTGATGGAGCATATGTTGGTGTCCAACCATTTGTTGAACTTATACTTGAAGTTGTAATAGCTTCAAATACATTTGTATCATAATCTAGACTTGCATCGATAGCATCTATACCTTTTCCAGCATTTACACTAGTCAAATTAATATTTACTGTAATAGTTGCACCTGCCTTTAATTTTGCATTACTTGTTAATGCCATTCCTACTGAGTAGTTATTGTCTGCTCTAACTGTTGTGCTTAATGCAACCGCAATCATTAGCATTATTAATAAAATTACTTGAATCTTTTGTTTTACTTTCATTTGTTTCTCCTTCCTTTTATAATTTATATATTTTATTTTATAAAATATTTAACTTATTTTTTTGGTTTTGTGTATGTTAAAGTTATATTTCCTAAAATAGTATTGTTAATAGTTGAAAAGTCTGTTATTGTTAATTTTTTATTATCGTCCAAATCTGCTGCTTTAAAATATGGTTCTTCTAAAGTTGCAATTTCTAATAACACTTGATTTATTGCAGAAAAATCTGTTATTGTTACAATTCCATTTCCGTCTAAATCACCCATTACTACTGCTGTTAATGTTATTTCTTCATCATACCTTGTGTCTTTTATTGTCATTCCTGTTCCGATTAAGTCATCCTCTTTTAATTCTTTTCCGTCTTTATCAATAACTTTAATTATACCATTTGTGTCGCAATTTTCTATAAATTGTTTTAAAGTTGTATTTGGTTCTATTTTATCTAAATATATATCACCTTGCTCATAATTGTCAATATCATTTTCACCAATTTTATATTTTTCTGATTTTAAATATAAATTATCTTCTTCCCATTGTGCATATACTATTATATTTTCCAATTTTGAAGTATCTATACTTGTAATTTGATTTCCTCCTAATGCTTTATTAAACCATCCTTTAAAAATAAATTTTTGTTGATTTGGTAAGTCTGTTAGCGTGATATTTTTATCTTTTATAGTATATGTTGATGGATTTTTTGAATTATCACTATTTTTTAAATTGTTATATATTATTTTATATTGAATTATTGATAATTCGTATGTTGCTGTTACTGTAGTATCTTTTGTTACACTATTTAATACATTTTCATTATCCCATCCTTTAAATTTTGCATCATATCCTGGTGTTGCTTTAGTTGTTTCAGGTGTTTTTCCTGAGTATTCTACTTTATCTTGATATTGAATAGTTGTTGTATAAAGAATGCTTCCATCATCATTTTTAAATGTTACTGTATATTTATTTTTTTCATATTTTGCATGTAATGTTTGATTTTCTGTTATATTTACAATAGTTGTACTTTCTATTTTATTTCCATTATCATCATACCAGCCTATAAATGTATGTCCTTGTTTATTTGGTATTGGTAATTCTCCATATGTTCCTTCATTTCTTACTGTTTTACTTGTTGGTGTTACTGTTCCACCGTCTGCGTCAAAGTTTATTGTAAGTTCAGCTCCTAACCATTTTGCTGTTAGTGTTGTATCTGATGTAATATTTGCAATAGTTGCGCTTTCTATTTGGTTGCCTGCATCATCATACCATCCAACAAAGTCATATCCTGTTCTTGTTGGTGTTGGCAATGTTCCATATGCTTGTCCATATGTTACTTGTTTTCTACCTTCTCCATTTGGTAATGTTCCTTTATCTGGATTAAATGTTACATTATATTGATTAGCAGTCCAATGTGCATATAAGGTTTCATCATTTGTTGGCATATATGGAGACTCAATTTTTGTTCCTCCAACTGACTGTGTATACCATCCATCTAATGTATATCCTTGTCTTGTTGCTGTTGGTAAGTTTATACTATTATCTGTATATTCTGCTGTGATTGTTTCATCATTTGTTCCAAATGTATATTGCGTTCCTTTAATTGTTCCTATTCCTTGTGTTGTCCATTGTTTAAATGTTTTTGTTTGAATTACTTGTTGCTTTGTTCCTGTTCCATCATTTGAATCAAATGCTACTTTATATCCGTTTGGAGCTACAGGATTACTTATTTCTGTTGTTGTGTTATATGCTCCCTTTACTGTTGAATTACTCGTTACACCTTTCCATGTTCCTCCATTTGGATTTACTATTAATGTATATTCTACTTCATTCCATTGTGCATATAGTGTTATTGCTGATGTTGGCAAATAACTATCTCCTGCTTCTCCTATTTTGCTTCCACCTGTTTTTGATGTATACCATCCTTTAAATGTTGTTCCTGTTTTTGTTGCATTTGGTAATATTATATTTTGTCCTTTATAAGAAGCTGTAAGTGTTCCTGCTGTTTCTGCAAATGTATATGTTGTTCCTACAAATGTTCCTCCACCTGTTAGATTCCATTTGTCAAACACTGTTGTTTGCGTTATTTGAGTTTTATCTGATGTTCCTCCGTTTGCATCAAAGTTTACTACAAAACCATCTGGGTTTGCTGTTGGATTGTTAATTTGTTTTGTTGTATTAAAATCTTGTGTAAAGTTTTGTGCTGTTGTGCTTCCATTCCATGTTCCATTATTTGGATTTACTGTTAATTGTGTTTTTATTGCTTCCCATTGTGCTTTTAATGTTATATCTGTTGTTATATTTACTGTTGTTGTGCTTTCTACTTTATTTGAACCATTATACCATCCTTTAAATGTATAACCAGTTTTTGTTGGTGTTGGTAATTCTCCATATGTTCCTTCATTTCTTACTGTCTTACTTGTTGTTGATACTGTTCCGCCATCTGCATCAAAGTTTACTGTATATTCTGCTCCTAACCATTTTGCTGTTAATGTAGTGTCTGATGTAATATTAACTGTTGTTGTACTTTCTATTTTATTTGATCCATTATACCATCCGTCAAATGTATATCCTGGTCTTGTTGGTGTTGGTAATGTTCCATAATTTTGTCCATAAGTTACTTGTTTTGTATTTGAACCAGTTATTGTTCCTGTGCCTGGATTAAATGTTATATTATATTGATTAGCTGTCCAGTGTGCATATAATGTAATATCATTTGTTGGTGTATATGGTGATGTGATTTTTGTTCCTCCATTTTGTAATGTATACCATCCATCAAATGTATATCCTGTTTTACTTGGTGTTTCTAATTCTACAGAATTTGCTATATAAGTTGCTGTTAATTGTCCATTTCCATTTCCAAAAGTATATGTAATTCTATCTATACTTCCATTTCCAGTTGCAACCCATTTATCAAATCTCATTGTTTGAATTACTCTACTTGTTACACCATCATTATTTAATGTTATTGTATATCCATTTGGAGCTGTAGGATTTGTTATTGCTGTTGTATCGTTGTATGCTCCTTTTACTGTTGAATTATTTGTTGTTCCATTCCAAGTTCCTCCATTTGGATTTACTGTTAATGTATATTGAACTTCATTCCATTGTGCAAATAATGTTGTTGCTGATGTTGGTGTATAGTTATCTCCTGCTTCACCAACTTTTGTTCCTCCTGTTGAAGATGTATACCACCCTTTAAACGTTGAGCCTGTTTTTGTTGCATTTGGTAGAACTATTGAATTTCCTTCATATTCAGCTGTTAATGTTGCTGTTGTATCTTTAAATGTATATGTTGTTCCTACAAATGTTCCACCACCAGTTAATTTCCATTCTTTAAATCTCATTGTTTGTGTTATTTGCAATGTATCTGGTGTTCCACCATTTCCATTAAATTTTACTATATTTCCATTTGGTGCTGTTGTTGGTATATTTATAGTTTTTGTTGTATCATAACCTTGTGTAAATGTTTGGTTTGCTGAACTACCATCCCAAACTCCTCCATTTGGATTTACTGTTAATGTTGTTTTTATTATTTCCCATTGAGCATATAATTCTAAATTTGCATCTTGAGAATATACACTTCCTGCTGCATAAGGTGTACCACTTCCATCAGATTGTGTATTCCAACCTTTGAATGTATAGCCTGTTCTTTCTGGTATTGTTGTTGATACTGTATATGGTAATCCTTGTGTTTTTTTATCATTATCTGGCATGTTTGTTACGGTTTCTGTTGTGCTTGCATTATATCTAACAATATATTCTTGAGCTCCTGGCGCTGGTAATTCACATTCAGTATCATCTGCTGAATAGTAGTCATTTTCTCCATCAACCTCTATAGTTTTAAACTTAATTTTTGATGATGTTACATCTTTTTTAGCTACTAATTTTATTTGTAATAATAAACCTCCGTCAGGTATTGTATAATACCCTCCCTCGCTTTCTAATACTACTAATTTATTTATATCACTTGTAAATGTTGCTGAATATGTACCATATCCGTCATCTCCTTTTAATTTCTCTGATATTATTAAACTTGAATTTTTTATATTATCAAATAAATCTTTATCATATTCTAAATATCCAGAAATTCCTGAGATAGCATCTCCTGTTACATAAACATTTACATATACCGTATCTCCTTTTCTTATATTAGTAGCTTTTGTATCCATTGATACAGAAATACTTGTCGCTACACTTTTTAATGGCATTAATATAGGTAATGTAATTGAAAGTATTAATAAACTTATTATTACTTTTTTTAATGGCATATTTTTGGTTTTAGTATTCATCTTATATCCTCCCTCAGTGTATTCATTTATATACACGATTTATCATCTATTTAACTTTATCATCTTTAATTTTATTATTCAATATCTCAGATTTTTAAGTTACAAATAATTTATTTTTTTTGGTTACGGATACTTGTTTTTGTATTTTTATATTTTAAATATTATATTTATATTACATTTATATTACATAAATATATATTTAAAAAGATAATATCTTTATCTATTTTTTCCCTAATAATTTATCTATTTTTATTTTGTTTTATATTATAAATAAAAAAGAAACAGAAGATTTTTATATCTTCTATTTCTTTTTTTATTTTATAGAAT
>OLVX01001940.1_pt1 | contig 16081 bp, 7 predicted proteins | sample 1673271 | NCBI WGS metagenome assembly OLVX01 (sample SAMEA3178939, study PRJEB25190) | human gut metagenome | biome: human gut; feature: human-associated habitat; material: faeces | place: Austria | collected 2013
CTTGCAGTAAGATAAACTCGTGTGGAATTTGTAACAGGATGCCTGCACCGTCGCCAGTCTTGTTATCTGCTCCTTCTGCACCCCGGTGCCGCATGTTTTCCAATACCTTAAGGGCTGATTCTACAATACCGTGCGATTTACCACCGTGGACGTTTACAATCAGTCCTACGCCGCAAGCGTCGTGCTCGTTGGCAGGATCGTATAATCCTTGCTTATTGTTCAAATGGCTCCTTACTTTCATTATTTGTTGACCTTATGTTTGTAAAATATTTTATTATGCATCAAAATGTCTGACAAATATATATTATTTCTTTCAAAATGTAATAGTGTTACGTGTGAATAAGGAGAGGCTTTTTTATTCTATAGATTGATTTGTTACTATTTGAAAGTGTATGATTGATTTAGGTAATAATTTGTAGTGTTATTATCGTTTAATTCTATCAAATAGGAAGTATGTTGTATTTTTTGATACGTATGCCTGGGGGGATAGTGAAGAAGAGGATGGAATGAGATTTACAGGATGCAACCTGCCGCAGACGATGCGGACTCGCCTGTGGCAGGAGATGTATGTGGTCAGGTTACACCTGCAATACCAGAATAAAGCGGTTGCCTTTTTTGTATTCGGGGTCTATGGACAGTGTACCGTTCATCTTCGAAGCGATTAGGGAGCAGATGGGTAATCCCAGTCCGTCTCCATCAGTCAGATCCTTGATTTCAGTAAAAGGCTTGAAGATCGCCATTTGCTTTTCGACAGGGATACCCGGACCGCTGTCGGTAACGATGAACTGACAGATATGGGCTCCTTTCTTCTTGAATTCCAGCTTGATTTTGCCTGATGTCGTGTAGATCGCCGCATTTCTCAGCAGGTGTAGCAAGATGCGTTGCAGCTGTTCGGCATTTGTCTTGATTTCGATCTTTGGGATATCAGCAGTGACTTCAACGTCCGGACGGACATCCTCTTTTACCTGTTCCATCACTTTCTCGCAGAAAGAGCTGACATTAAAAGATTGTGCTTCGTAGGTTTCCAGCAAGGAGTTTTCCAACAAAGAAAGTTCTTGTATATGATTTCCGAACTGTTTTAGGGCATCGATACGGGCTTGTATGGCTTTTGCTTGTCTGGGTGCTGTGATTTGCAATCCGGCTACCGATTTGCTCATTTCGTCTAGTGTCGGTTCCATCTGCGCCGATATACTTTGGATGAATCCGGTCTGTTGTTCGCTGTGCTCGGTGATGGTCTGGATGATCTTCTTCAACTTCCGGTTCAGGAGTATGAAGCGTATGACCAGAAATGCCAGAAACGCCAATGCGGCAATTAGGATGGCGGCTAACGTGCAGAGCCCGGCGATGATATACTGCTTGGCTGATAGCTGGTCTTCTTTTTCCTGTATCGTTTGCAGGCTGCTGTCGTATTTTTGTTGCAGGGCACCCAATTTGTCCTCTGCGGTAAGCATTTTTACGGAATCGGTCCATACCATATATTTCTCGTAGGTTTGCTCTAGCAACGAGATATTATTGGCTTTGCGGGCAATTGCGATCAGATTTTGATAGCATTCGTCGATTTTGCCGTATTCCTTTTTCTCCCGGTATTGGCTGATGAGCTTGTTGAATGCTGCGTCTCCTTCTTTTTTCTGTTCGAAGATATAGAAATAATCGGTTTTTGTGTACAACAGTTCTTCGGTAAGTTCGGGATTGCCTGATTCTTCGGCCAAGTTGTCCAGCATGTTAAGCTGGAGCTGTGCTTGCGCGGTGTTTCTTAGCTTGATGTACATTTGTAGGCGCTCTTTTGTTATCCCAAAACGCAGGCCGTACAGTTTCTTTTGCTCTGCATGTTCCTGATTTGCCACTATCTGGCTCATTTGTCGGCAGAGGTCGAACGCTTCCTGATAGTAGTTCTCGCGGTGATAGAGGGATGCCGCCTGTGTACCGCATTCGATTGCCTGCGTTATTTTTCCTTCATTTGCGTAATCCTTGTATGCCTGGATATAAAGATAGCGGGCTTTCGTATAGTCTTTGTTCTCAAAGCTACTTTGTGCCTGTTGCTTGAATTTGTCCGCATTGTTTTGTGCCTGAAGGGAAACACAAAAACTGATAATGAGGGTGATAATGAAGTAGTAAATTCTCATAATTTGAATTTTAACGTTAGACAAATATATGCATTTCTTTGTAATAGGGAATATGAAAATGTGAGATTTCTTAGTCAAGAGCCAAGAGTCTTAGAGTTCTCTCGGCTTCTCTTCGTCCGAAGGAGTGGTAGTATCTCTCGTTTTCGGCAGGAGATTATTATCAAAATGACAATATGGGAAAGATAGTCGAGAAAGGATTTTTTTGGTGTGGTTGCTTGAGGATAAAAGAAAAAATGTATTTTTGCTACAAAACAAAAATGTAGCCCATGAAAGACATAACCTTTGTTGATCTGGAAGTAACGCTGAACACCTGCCGGGTAGTGGATATCGGAGCTGTCCGATCCGACAGAACTCCTTTTCATGAAAATTCCTTTGATAATCTGTTGCTTTTTTTGCATCAGGTACCTTATATTGGCGGGCATAATATATTAAAACATGACCTTTCTTATTTGAAACCTCAGTTTGAGAAAGCAGGCTGCCGACAACCGAAAATAATTGATACGCTCTATCTATCCTCGTTGCTGTTCCCGGAAAAACTGCATCATCAACTGTCCAAGGATGATAAGTTACAGGCTGATAAACCCAATAACCCGGTAAACGATTCGCTGAAATCGTTGTTGTTATTCGAGGAAGAACAAAACGCTTTTGAACGCTTGGATAGTATGCTGAAAATGATCTATTACGGGTTATTACATGATACGGATGAGTTCGGCGGCTTTTTTGATTACATAGATTATGCACCGGATATTCTGGATGATTTATCGGGTAGTATCCTTGAGTGTTTCAGTAAAGACATCTGTATATCTTCTCCGCTTGCTGAATTGATCACCTCTTATCCGGTGGAATTGGCTTATGGCCTGTCTTTGATTAATTGTTGGAATAGCAGTTCCGGCATTCCGCTTTGGGTATTGCATAATTACCCGAAGGTAGGATGGGTGATGGAGCGTTTGCGGGATACGCCTTGTGAAAATAACGAATGTGCTTATTGCAGAGGAGCATTTAACGGTAAGGAAGGACTGAAATATTTTTTCAAATATGATTCGTTCCGTACCTATGAAGGAGAAGATCTGCAGCAGAAAGCGGTGGAGGCTGCGATTGAAGGAGAATCTCTTTTGGCTGTTTTTCCGACAGGCGGAGGAAAATCCATCACATTCCAGCTCCCGGCTTTGATGAGCGGTAAACGGATAAAAGGACTTACTGTCGTTATCTCTCCCTTGCAATCCCTGATGAAGGACCAAGTGGATAACCTGTGGAAAAATGAAATCATGGATGTTGTTACCATCAACGGGATGTTAGACCCGGTGGAACGTGCCCATGCTATCCAAAGGGTGGAAGAAGGGTCGGTTTCCATCTTGTATATATCGCCGGAGTCGCTTCGTTCGAAAACGATAGAACGGTTGTTGGTCGGGCGGAAAGTGGTTCGTTTCGTTATTGACGAGGCACACTGTTTCTCAGCTTGGGGACAGGATTTCCGTGTGGATTATCTATATATAGGTGATTTCATACGTCTGTTACAGGAACAAAAAGGAGGGAAGCAGGCGATACCGGTGTCCTGTTTTACAGCCACTGCCAAGCAGAATGTAATACAAGATATCAAAGACTATTTTTTCGAAAAGCTAAATATACGCTTTAAAACATTTTGTTCGGGAAGTACCCGCAAAAATCTAAAATACAAAGTTTTCAAGGTAGAAAATGAAGATGAAAAATATGGACTGTTACGGAGTATCATTGAAGACCATGATTGTCCGGCTATAGTTTATGTTTCCCGTACCCGTACGGCAGCCAAAGTTGCCACGCGCTTGCAGCAGGATGGTTTTTCGGCCGGTACTTTTCACGGAAAGATGGAAACCCGGATGAAAACATCCAGTCAGAATGATTTCATAGACAATAAAATCCGGATAATGGTCGCTACCTCTGCTTTTGGAATGGGGGTCGACAAGAAAAATGTCGGTCTGGTGGTTCATTACGAGATATCGGATTCATTGGAAAATTATGTGCAGGAGGCTGGTAGAGCCGGACGTGACGAATCAATTGAGGCGGATTGTTACGTTCTTTTCAACGAAGAGGATCTGGACAAGCACTTCTATTTGCTAAACCAGACCAAACTGCGTATTAAAGAGATACAGCAGGTTTGGAAAGCAATTAAAGAACTTACCAGTTCCAGGATTTCGTTGTCAGCTCTTGAACTTGCCCGTAAAGCTGGTTGGAATGAAAATATTCTGGACGTGGAAACGCGTGTAACCACTGCAATAGCCGCGCTTGAGGAGGCCGGTTATATTCGGCGGGGGCAAAACAATCCGTGTGTTTTTGCTGATAGTATCCTTGCGAAAACAGCTCAGGAGGCTATCGATAGAATAACAGTCTCTCCACGTTTTGATGACACTCAAAAGGAAGAAGCGATACGTATCATCAAAAAATTAATTTCGACGAGAAGCCGCAAGCATGTAAATGGCGAGATCCCGGAATCTCGTATCGATTATATCTCGGACCATTTGGGGATATCCCGGCAAGAAGTGATGCTGGTCATTCGCTTGTTGCGGGAAGAGAATATTCTGGCAGACGCTTGTGACTTGACAGCTTATATAAAAAAAGGTGAAAACAGCAATCGTTCGCTTGAAACGGTCCTTCTTTACAACCGTCTTGATGAATATCTTTTATCCGTTTTTACCGCAAAAGAACAATCTTTCAATCTGAAAGAGCTACGGAAAGAAGCCGAGATCGAGACTGGAAAAAGTATTTCGCCAGATAAGCTAAACAGACTCCTTAATTTTTGGTCTGAAAAGAACTGGATCAAACGGATATACTTGGATAAAGCGCATAATTATGTCACGATTGCCCGTACCGGATCGGTCCTCGATCTGGAAGAACTGACGGAAGGGAGGCATCTCTTGTCTGATTTCATCATTCGTTATTTGTTTGAGAAAACAGGACAGTCCAGCGAGCTGGAACAGAGCGGAAATATTTTGGTCGAGTTTTCCATGCTTGAGCTGAAAGAGGCGTATGAGAAGGATGTCAGGAAACAATTGTTTGGGCATACCATTCGGATGGAAGACATTGAAGATACTCTTTTGTATCTTTCGCGGATAGAAGCCTTACAGATCGAAGGTGGCTTCTTGGTGTTATACAACCGATTGCAGATAGACAGATTGGTTCTGAATAATAAGATGCAATATAAACAGGATGATTATCATAAACTCGAACTGTTTTATGCCAATAAGATCCAGCAGATTAATATTGTCGGTGAATATGTACGGAAAATGCTTTCCGGTAATAGCGATGCATTGGAATTTGTTGACGACTATTTCCAACTGAATTATTCGTCATTCCTCCAAAAATATTTCCCTGGTAAACGGAGGGATGAGATTAACCGGAAAATGACGAATACCAAACTTCAGCGGTTATTGGGGAAATTGTCCGAAACACAATTGGAGATTGTCAAGGATGACCGTCCCGGTTCTATAGTCGTCATGGCGGGACCCGGAAGTGGAAAGACACGTGTACTTGTTCATAAACTGGCTTACTTGCTGTTGGAGGAAGATGTCAAGCACGAACAACTCTTGATGCTGACTTTTTCTCGTGCTGCTGCGAGCGAATTCAGACGACGGTTATGGGATTTGATAGGGACTGCTGCTGGTTATGTTGAGATCAAGACTTTCCACTCTTATTGTTTCGACCTGTTAGGGCTGCAAGGTTCTTTAGAAAAATCATCTTCCGTAATTATCGATGCCGTGGGAAAAATAGACAATGGGGAAGTAGAGATAAATCGTATTACAAAAACGGTTCTGGTGATTGATGAGGCGCAGGATATGACTGAAGACGAGTTTGCACTGGTGGAGGCGCTTATTCGTAAAAATGAGGACTTGAAGGTGGTCGCGGTAGGTGACGATGACCAGAATATTTACAGTTTCCGTCGTTCGAATTCCCGATATATGAGAAAGCTGGTCGATGAATACGGTGCTCGTACGCATGATTTGCTGGTCAATTTCCGAAGCAAAAAGTGTTTGGTTGAGTTTGCGAATCGTTTCTGGGAAACTATACCTGAAAGAATGAAGCAGTCGCGGATCATTTCTCACGACCAGGATGAAGGTGAGATCCGTATCGTTCAATACCAGTCGCCGAATATGGTTATACCATTGGTGCAGGATATTTGTGCAACCCCTCTAATCGGAACGACCTGCGTATTGACTCAGACAAACTGGGAAGCGATACAGGTTGCCTGTTTGTTGAAAGATAAACGTATGCCAGTCCGTTTGATTCAGTCGAACGAGGGTTTCCGTCTGTGCGATATGGATGAGATGCGTTTCTTCAACCGGATTTTAGGATCGCAAGCGGAGGTTCATCTGATAGATGAAGTATGCTGGGCTGAGGCAAAACAAGCTATTAAAAATGAATATTGTGAAGCTGCTTCTTGGGAAATTTGCCGGGGGATTATTCAGAATTTCGAACAACTTTATCCCTGTAAGTATCGTTCGGATTGGGAAACGTATCTGTTTGAATCGAAGCTGGAAGATTTCTATGCCGTTCGGGGAGAAACTATCGTTGTTTCTACGATTCACAAGGCAAAAGGGAAAGAGTTTGATAATGTCTTTCTGCTTTTAAACGATAATAGGGATTTATTAGGGGATAATCAGCCTGTCACGGATGAAAAGAGACGTGAGATTTATGTAGCACTCACACGTGCCAAAAATAAGTTATCGATCCATTTGAATAGCTATTATCCGGAAATTTTCGGCAATGAGGAAAAAATTATCCGGTTCGATAAGGCTTATTATCCGATGCCGGAACGTTTACTGTTCTTGCTTACGCATCGCGATGTATGGTTGGATTTTTTCAAAGATGCAAGGAGGCAGGAGTCGATTGGAAATCTGAAAAGTGGCATGCCATTGCGGTTGATGGAGGGCGGTTGTTGCGATTCGTCGGATAAGGAAGTTGTCCGTTTTTCAAACAGTTTCAAAAAAGAGATCGAGAAATGGCTGGATAAGGGATATGAACTGAAAGAGGCACGCGTTAATTTTGTCGTGTATTGGAAAAAAACGGGAGAAGAAGAGGAGGTAAAAGTTCTTTTACCGGAAATAGTGTTGGTAAAGGTGAGAAACTTAAATGTTTCGGAATTGATGATTTTATAAATGTGGAGGATGATATGAAAATACTGGAAACGGAACGATTGTTATTACGGGGATTGGAACAAGGAGATTTTAAGGATGTGTGCAAACTGTTGCAGGACGATGAAGTCATGTATGCCTATGAAGGGGCATTCAACGATCAGGAAGTGCAAAACTGGCTGGATAGGCAGTTCGGACGGTACCGGCACGACGGCTTCGGTTTATGGGGAGTGGTTGAGAAAGGTAGCAACGAACTAATTGGGCAGTGTGGTATTACTTATCAGGAATTTGACGGAAAACGAGTCCCTGAAATCGGTTACCTTTTTAGAAAGGAGTTTTGGCATAAGGGCTTTGCTATCGAAGCTGCTGTCGCTTGTCGGGAGTATGCTTTCCATACGCTTGGTTTCGAAGAGGTCTATTCGATCATACGGGATACCAATATTGCTTCCCAAAAAGTAGCACGGCGCAATAGCATGCAAAAAGTGGCAACCTTCATAAAGCATTACCGAGGGGTGGACATGCCGCATTTTGTTTATAAAGTCAGTTTGTGTAAATGAGAAATCCAAAAGCGATTTCCCAGAACAAAATCGCTCTGATAATGATTATATAAAAAAGCCTTTTGCTTTCTTACGATCCGTATGTGATGAAAGGACTTTTTCTTTTTATTTGGTAGATTTGTTGAAAGAATATTGTTTTATAGAATAATTTAACTAAATGGTAGATAAAATGATTATTTCTATTAATGTGTCAAATAAACTTCGTTTATATGAACATTATGTAATATAATGTAAGTATCTTTGCAGTCGGAATAAACAAGATAGAACCAAATGGAAGTACTTAAACACGAGTGTGGAGTCGCCATGGTCCGGTTACTAAAGCCTTTGGAATATTATCATCAGAAGTATGGAACCTGGATGTATGGGCTCAATAAGCTCTATTTGTTGATGGAAAAGCAGCATAACCGCGGTCAAGAAGGAGCCGGTTTAGCATGCGTCAAGTTGGAAGCTAGTCCCGGCGAAGAATATATGTTTCGGGAAAGAGCATTAGGCACAGAAGCCATTACCGAGATATTCGCAGCCGTTCATGAGTATTACAAGGATTTGCCGCCCGACAAACTGAATGATCCGCTTTTTGCTAAAACAAACCTTCCCTTTGCAGGAGAGCTTTATATGGGACACCTGCGTTACAGTACGACCGGGAAATCCGGTATTTCCTATGTCCATCCTTTTTTACGCCGTAACAACTGGAGAGCCAAGAACCTTGCTCTTTGCGGTAATTTCAATCTTACTAACGTACAGGATATTTTTGAAGAGATAACAGCCATCGGCCAGCATCCGCGTGCCTATGCCGACACTTTCATCATGCTAGAACAGGTGGGGCACCGTCTGGACCGTGAGGTCGAACGCCTGTACCGGAAGTACGAAGCCGAAGGGCTGAAAGGAATGAATATCACCCATGCGATCGAGGCAAATGTCGACCTGTCGAATGTCCTGAAACGTTGTGCCCCGCAATGGGACGGTGGTTTCGTGATCTGCGGACTGACCGGGAGCGGCGAATCTTTCAGCGTGCGCGATCCTTGGGGCATCCGTCCGGCGTTTTACTATGCCGATGACGAGATTGTGATCTTGGCAAGCGAACGTCCAGTAATCCAGACGGCCATGAATGTGCCTGCCGAAGATGTGCATGAACTGAAAAGGGGAGAGGCGCTGATCATCAACAAGCAAGGTGACTGGCATACCTCGCAGATTATGGAGCCGAAGGAGAATAAGGCATGCTCGTTCGAACGTATTTACTTCTCGCGTGGAAGCGATCGGGATATTTACCGCGAACGGAAACGGTTGGGTGAAAATCTTGTACCTGCAGTCCTGAAGGCTGTGGACAACGATCTGAACCATACGGTCTTTTCCTTTATCCCGAATACGGCGGAGGTTGCTTACTTCGGATTGCAGGAGGGCATGAACGAATATTTGAACAAGAAGAAAAAAGAATGGATCGCCGATCGTAGCCACCTGCTTCAGGAGGAAGAACTGGAACAAATCCTGTCCATGCGTGTTAGGTGTGAAAAAGTAGCGATCAAGGATATAAAATTGCGTACATTTATTGCTGAGGGAAACAGTCGTAACGATCTGGCTGCCCATGTGTACGATATCACGTACGGAAGCGTCGTGCCTTTCGAGGACAATCTGGTCGTGATCGACGACAGTATCGTGCGCGGTACGACACTCCGGCAGAGTATCATCGGTATTCTGGACCGCCTGAATCCGAAGAAGATCGTGGTGGTCAGCTCGTCTCCGCAGGTGCGCTATCCGGACTATTACGGTATTGATATGTCTCGTATGAGCGAATTTATCGCGTTCAAGGCTGCCGTGGCACTTTTAGTGGACAAGGGGATGGAATCCGTTCTGCTCGATGCCTATAAGAAAGCCAAGCGGCAGCAGGTTATGCCGTGCGATGCGACCGTAAATTGCGTGAAGGAGATTTATGCGTCTTTCACCGACGAGGAAATTTCGGCCAAGATGGTGGAACTGCTTACCCCCGTAGGAACACGTGCGAAGGTGGAGATTGTCTACCAGACACTCGAAGGGTTACATGCCGCTTGTCCTGATCATCCGGGCGACTGGTATTTCTCCGGTGATTATCCGACACCTGGTGGTGTACGAATGGTGAACGAAGCGTTCATTCATTATATGGAAGAGGAATATTGGGGAATTGAAAAATGATAATTGAATATTGAAAATGACAAGAAAAACAGCAACATTGGTCTTAGACGACGGAAGCATGTTTCACGGCTTCTCTTTTGGTTTTGACAAGGCAGTGGCCGGCGAAGTGGTGTTCAACACTGCTATGACCGGTTATCCCGAAAGTCTTACCGACCCTTCGTATGCCGGGCAGTTGATGGTTCTGACTTATCCGCTGGTCGGAAACTACGGGGTGCCTCCTTTCTCTATCGAAGAGAACGGCTTGCCTACCTTCATGGAGAGTGAGAAAATTCATGCGGAGGCGATTATCGTGAGTGACTATAGTGAAGAGTATAGCCACTGGAATGCTGTGGAAAGCCTTGGTGACTGGTTGAAACGTGAGAAGATTCCCGGAATCACCGGCATCGATACCCGTGCGCTGACAAAAAAGATACGAGAGCACGGGGTAATGATGGGACGTATCGTTATCGGTACCGCCGATAAAGAAGGTGAAAGTGGAGGGGAAATACCGGATTACGGTAGCATCAATTATGTGGATCGTGTTTCTTGCAAAGACATTGTCGCCTACTTACCTGACGGGATCACCACCCATTACCCTGTAGGCTTCGACAACTTTCAATTTTCAACTTTCAACTCTCAACTCTTGAAGCGTGTTGTGCTTCTCGATTGTGGTGTGAAAGCCAATATCATCCGTAACCTTTTGAAGCGGAATGTAGTGGTGATACGTGTTCCCTGGAACTATGATTTCAATCATTTGGAATACGACGGGCTTTTCCTTTCGAACGGCCCTGGCGATCCCAATACTTGCGATGTTGCTGTCCGGAATATCCGCAAGGCATTGGATGGGGACAAACCGATCTGTGGCATTTGCATGGGAAACCAGTTGCTTGCCAAAGCAGGCGGTGCTTCGATCTATAAACTGAAGTATGGCCACCGCAGCCATAACCAGCCGGTGCGTATGGTGGGGACGGAGAAGTGTTTTATCACCTCCCAGAATCACGGCTACGCAGTGGATAATGACACATTGGGGGCTGACTGGGAACCGCTCTTTGTCAATATGAACGACGGGACAAACGAAGGAATCCGGCATAAGACGAAGCCTTTCTTTTCTTCCCAGTTCCATCCCGAAGCATGTAGCGGACCGACCGATACGGAGTTTATCTTCGATAAGTTTGTCGATTTGCTTTAGGAATTGGGACGACAGATCTAAAAATGTTAACGAATAAAAGAGTCTGAAAATGAAAGAAGATATAAAGAAAGTCCTGATACTCGGTTCCGGCGCCCTAAAGATCGGTGAAGCGGGAGAATTCGACTATTCAGGTAGCCAGGCTTTGAAAGCCATCAAGGAGGAGGGAATCCAGACAGTGCTTATCAATCCGAACATCGCTACGGTACAGACTTCGGAAGGAGTGGCAGATACCGTTTATTTCCTGCCCGTCACTCCCTTCTTTGTCGAAAAGGTGATCGCCAAAGAACGTCCGGATGGCATCCTGCTCGCTTTTGGAGGCCAGACGGCGTTGAACTGCGGTGTGGCGCTTTACCAGAGTGGTGTGCTGGAAAAATATAACGTCCGTGTACTCGGTACTCCGGTACAGGCAATCATGGATACGGAGGATCGCGAACTCTTCGTCCGCAAACTCGACGAGATCGGTGTGAAGACGATCAAGAGCGAAGCGGTGGAAAATGCCGAAGATGCCCGCCGGGCTGCTGCCGAGTTAGGCTATCCGGTGATTGTCCGTGCCGCTTATGCTTTGGGCGGCCTCGGCTCCGGCTTCTGCGACAATGAGGAGGAACTGGATGTACTGGTTGAAAAAGCCTTCTCTTTCTCTTCTCAAGTGTTGGTGGAAAAGAGTTTGAAGGGATGGAAAGAAGTGGAATATGAGGTGGTGCGCGACCGTTTCGACAACTGTATCACGGTCTGCAACATGGAGAACTTCGACCCGCTTGGAATACATACGGGCGAGAGTCTGGTCGTGGCTCCGTCGCAGACGCTTACCAACAGTGAGTACCATAAGCTCCGTGCCATCGCCATACGCATCATCCGACACATAGGTATCGTGGGCGAGTGCAACGTGCAGTATGCTCTGGATCCCGAGTCGGAGGATTACTGCGTCATCGAGGTCAATGCCCGACTGTCGCGTTCGAGCGCCCTCGCGTCGAAGGCTACGGGTTATCCGTTGGCATTCGTGGCGGCGAAACTCGGTCTCGGATACGGCCTGCACGAGATAAAGAACTCGGTGACGAAGGTCACCTCGGCATGCTTCGAGCCGGCGTTGGATTACGTCGTCTGCAAGATCCCGCGCTGGGACCTGAACAAGTTCGACGGCGTGTCGAAACTGCTTGGCTCGTCGATGAAGAGTGTCGGCGAGGTGATGGCCATAGGCCGCACATTCGAGGAGGCGATACAGAAGGGCCTGCGTATGGTGGGGCAGGGCAAGCATGGTTTCGTGGGCAACAAGCCCGTCGAGGTGGATATAGACTACGAGCTGGAGCACCCGACCGACAAGCGTGTCTATGCCATAGCCGAGGCGTTCGAGCAGGGTTATACGATCGACCACATATATGAGCGTACGAAGATCGACCGCTGGTTCCTGCAGCGTCTATACCGCATATATCAATATAAAAACGTACTGCGCGGATATGACGGTGACGGTTCGCAGCCGCTGCCGGCGGACGTGCTGCACGAGGCCAAGAGGATGGGCTTCTCGGATTTCCAGATCGCCGAGCTGACGATGACGCGCTCGACGCTGCCGATGTTCGACCGCATGATGCACATACGCCGCCGCCGTCTGGAGGCGGGCATACGTCCGTGCGTCAAGCAGATAGATACGCTGGCGGGAGAGTATCCGGCACAGACGAACTACCTCTATCTTACATACAACGGAACTAAGAACGACATCGTCTACGAGCACGACCACCGTTCGGTCATCGTGCTGGGTTCGGGCGCCTACCGCATAGGCAGTAGCGTGGAGTTCGACTGGTGCGGTGTCAATACGCTCAAGACCCTTTCGCATGTGGGCCTGCGCTCGGTGATGATAAACTACAACCCCGAAACCGTGTCGACCGATTACGACGTCTGCGACCGGCTCTATTTCGACGAGCTGACCTTCGAGCGCGTGATGGATATAATCGAGTTCGAGTCGCCCTACGGCGTTGTGGTCTCGACGGGCGGGCAGATCCCGAACAATCTGGCCATGCCGCTGCACCGTCAGGGTGTGAATATCCTCGGCACCTCGGCCGAGTCGATCGACCGTGCGGAGGATCGCGGTAAGTTCTCGTCGATGTGCGACGCTCTGGGTATCGACCAGCCGCGGTGGCGTGAGCTTACGACCATGCAGTCGATCTACGACTTCGTGGACGAGGTGGGGCTGCCCGTGCTGATACGTCCGTCGTATGTGCTCTCGGGCGCAGCGATGCATGTGGTCTACGAGCGTGACGAGTTGGACCGTTATCTGGGACAGGCGGCCGAGGTGAGCTCCGACCACCCAGTCGTGGTGAGCGAGTTCATCGACCACGCCAAGGAGATCGAGATGGATGCCGTGGCTCAGCGGGGCGTGATAAAGGTCTCGGCCATAAGCGAGCATGTGGAGTTTGCGGGCGTACACTCGGGCGATGCGACGATAGTGTTCCCCGCGCAGAGGCTCTATCTGGAGACGATCCGTCAGATCCGCCACATAGCCGAGAAGATCGCCCGCGAGCTGAATATCTCGGGCCCGTTCAACATACAGTTCCTCGCCAAGGACAACCACGTGAAGGTCATCGAGTGCAACCTGCGCGCCTCGCGCAGCTTCCCCTTCGTGTCGAAGATCATGAAGTTCAACTTCATCACGATGGCTACGCGCGTGATGCTGGGCCGCGCCGTCGAGTCGCACCCCAAGTCGATGTTTGACATAGACTACGTGGGTGTCAAGTCGTCGCAGTTCTCCTTTGCGCGACTGCAGAATGCCGACCCCGTGCTGAGCGTCGACATGACATCTACGGGCGAGGTGGCCTGCATAGGCGACAGTTATTACGAGGCTCTGTTGAAGAGCCTTCTGTCGGTGGGTCAGTCCATACCGAAGCACAATGTGCTTATATCGTCGGGCCCGGCGCGCTCGAAGGTCGAGCTGCTGTCGGCGACGCAGATGCTTCTCAAGTACGGATTCAAGGTCTACGCCACGGCCGGCAGCGCCGAGTTCCTTGCGCAGCATGGCGTGAAGGATATCGAGGTTCTGGGATGGCCCGACGAGAAGGGTGCACCAACGGTCATCGACTACATCAAGCAGAAGCGCATAGATCTGGTTATCAACATACCGAAGAACCAGACGCGCCGCGAACTCGACAACGGTTACAAGATCCGCCGCGCGGCCATCGACTTCAACATACCGCTGCTGACGAATGCCCGTTTGGCCTCGTCGTTCATCATGGCCGTATGTCTGGTCGGCGAGAAGGGTCTCGCTATCCGAAGCTGGGGATCGTATTGACGGCGGTTGCCATCGTCGCCATCGTCGCCCTCCTCGCCGTCGTCGGCATGGTCGGCGGATGAGGCGGTGCAAAGTCTAATTAGACGAATAAAAACCCGTGCGACGGGAATGAATATGCAGCGTCGGCTGTCGGTTCATTCCCGTTTTGCATTGCGGTTTTGTCAGAAAGCGCTGCGTGGATTGTCTGATTATGCATTTTTATCCCGTTGTTATGCGATTATGCGGATATTTTCTCCGACGGGTAAATATTAAGGAATAAATATTTGCTTTTTGCGTATTAATATGCAATCTTTGCATCCACGAAACTTATACGAAACTTATAATACACAAGTGTAATAAAATTTATTGCAATGAAAATCGATGTAATGGTCGCCTCGAAAGAGCATTTGCGTTACGTGACGCAGATAAACGATGCTATCGACGAGGCTGCGAAGAGCCGTGGAACCGGTATCGCCCGCCGCACGGACGAATATATCGCCGACAAGATCAACTCTGGTAAGGCTATCATAGCCGTCAACCGCGAGGAGTTTGTCGGATTCTGCTACATAGAGTCGTGGGGACACGACGAGTTTGTGGCCAATTCGGGCCTTATCGTGCGACCCCAGTATCGAAATATGGGCGTGGCCAAGCGTATCAAGAAGGCGGCGTTCGAACTCTCGCGCAAGCGTTTCCCCAATGCCAAGATCTTCGGTCTGACGACGGGCGAGGCGGTGATGCGTATAAATACGGAGTTGGGTTATGAGCCCGTCACCTTCGCCAAGCTGACCGACGACGAGGAGTTCTGGGCCGGATGCCGCTCGTGCGTCAACTACGACGTGCTGCAGCGTACGAACATGACCAAGTGCCTCTGTACGGGTATGATCTACGATCCGGCGAAGGTCGCCAAGCGCAAGGCCGCCGAGGAGGAGGCGCGCAAGGCCGAGCAGGCCAAGGCCGAAGAGACGGCAAAGGTAGAGGCTGCGAAGACGCAGGCAGAGACGCCCAAGACATCATGGCTGGGCCGCATATTCAAGAAGAGCAAGTAGGCCGGGGCCGGACAGGCGGATAATATTGGGCCGACAGACGAATAATATTAGGAATATAAAGTAATACAGGATATGAAAAAGGTTGTATTGGCATACAGCGGCGGACTGGATACGTCGTTCTGCGTTAAGTATCTGACCAAGGAGTTGGGATACGAGGTCTATACGGCTCTGGCCAACACGGGCGGTTTCTCGGCCGAGGAGCTGGCCGCAGTCGAGAAGCGGGCCTATGCGCTGGGCGCGAAGAAGCACGTCAACATCGACGTGACGGAGGAGTATTATTCGAAGTGCATCAAATATATGGTCTTCGGCAATGTGCTGCGTAACAAGACTTACCCCATTTCGGTAAGTTCGGAGCGTACGTTTCAGGCGCTGGCCATTGTCAACTACGCCAAGAGTATTGGCGCCGATGCCGTGGCACACGGCTCGACGGGCGCCGGTAACGATCAGGTGCGTTTCGATCTGACGTTCGAGGTATTTGCTCCGCAGATGGAGATCATAACCCCGACGCGCGACATGAAGCTCACGCGCGAGTACGAGATATCGTATCTCAAGGAGAACGGCTTCGAGGCCGTGTTCGTTGGCTCCGGCGCCGGTCTGCCCATGTTCATGCACATTCCCGGTGAGAACCTGAAGGGTGTGTATTCCGCCAACGAGTTCCTGACCCGTATC
>OLVX01001950.1_pt1 | contig 16030 bp, 17 predicted proteins | sample 1673271 | NCBI WGS metagenome assembly OLVX01 (sample SAMEA3178939, study PRJEB25190) | human gut metagenome | biome: human gut; feature: human-associated habitat; material: faeces | place: Austria | collected 2013
CTCATCGTAACAGCCTGTGGATTCTTTCCCGTTGCAAGTGCGATTGCAATGCCATCCTTGTCGGATACCGACCAACTTGATTCTACCCCTTTTTTGTGAAAATCCATCTTATCAAATGGATAAAAATAATCGAGATAACTTTCTGTTGATAGAGATTCTTCTTTAATAAAATGGTTTTTTGGAAGATATACAGATTCATAGGTGATAAATTCCGCAGTTGTCGGAAGTGCAGTCATAAAGCCTAAAAATCCGTAGGAATTGATGAAACGAAGAACCATACTTTTCAGTTCATCTTCTGGTGCTTTATGCATGACCTGCAAACCGATATTGACAGCATCCAGTACAAGTGATTCTGCATCTTTCATAGGATTATACATTTCTGGTTTGGCATCCGCAGATACTACAATATATAAAGTCCCATCCTCGGCGGTACGGTATTCATAACTGCTGTACCGTATCCATGGGGAACTGGTATGTTCAAATAGATTTTTCATGAAAAGCCTCCAATCTGATTTCACTGGAATCAGAGCAATCGTCTGAAATTCAATTCGTATAACTTCTATATAAAGAAACTGTAATCTATTAACAATTCTATTCGATTACACATTATAGGTCAAGGGTTATCATTCTGAAATTTCAACGCAATTTTCTTTTGACAAAACATTAAAAGTATCATATTACCCTGTTATTTATTTCAGGCAGCATAGTCACTGTTTTTCAGAATTCTTTTCGTCTTTAGTTCTTACCCCGTTTTCAAGAAAATATTTTTCGTCCAATGTAAGTGTCCAAGGCAGATGAAGCAGCCTTGTTTCGAGAGCAGTCTTATATTTCTTTCTTATCTGCTTTATGGCAGTTTCCCTCACACCACGCACATTGCGGTCAGTCTTTCCGTTCAACTCAGCGTATTGGAGTGTGGAATATGAACGGACAACCACATAGTACAAAAGCTGTTTCTGGTGTTCCTTCATATTCTTTAATATCAGGCATAAATCCTGACTGCGTACAAGCTCATGGATGTAATCCGGCTCATCAAAGATATAATCAATAAAATCGCCGGCAAGTATCTGCTGCCACAGCACCATATCATAGTTGGCATTACCGGGCAGGATATAATCAGAGGCGTGCCATTCAAGCGGTACTTCAGAGCGTCCGATTTCATGGTACCGCTCTCTGCGTTCCCTGTTGTCATCAAGTTTATCCCACCACGATATAACATTTGCGAATTCTTCCTCGGTTCGTGCACTTTCTTCAAGACGGCTGATTGCCAATGCACGGGCTTCCCTGTGCAGCATAGTTTTCTCACTGGAAGAATCGTTGTATTCCGGTATTAAGTTTTGTTTGCGGAAAGCTTTTAGTTCCTCATATTTTGGCAATTTAATCAGTCCTTAAAAATTTTTTCAAAAATAATTTCAAAACACTTCCGATTTTGTAGCCGTATTTCTCCTATTAGTGAAGAGAGTAATTCTTTTTATCACTAAAGCAATTACAGAAAGGAGCAAAAAGGCTATGAAGTATGGATAAACAAAAGCTTCGGTTACACGAAGCGGAAGCATGAAACAATTATAAATTTTATCAGAGAGAAAGGCAAGGATTGATTATGGAGGCAGAAAAACTAAATAATGGCAATAGAAAGTCCGGCTCATGTGAAGCTGGATTTTTTTATCGCAGGATTGGTGGGACAGTTTACAAAATCAGGGTATTAACGAGTGAAAACAGTACAGATACCTTTTCGGACAAGATTTCCCACATTATTTCAAGAGAGGCGCTGACAGAGAAAGCGGATTATGATAAGATAGAGCTACCACAAATGAGTCAGTTGCCGGAAGGGAGTTCGGCATGAACAGAACCAGACAGACAACTGACAAATCGAAAAACAGAATAACTGCTCTTTATGAGCGACTCTCAAGGGACGATGAGCTTGCGGGAGACAGCAACAGTATAGTGAACCAGAAGAAAATGCTGGAGAAATATGCAACCGAACAGGGATTTACCAATCTGCTTCATTATTTTGTATTCTGAAACGTTCGAAGCATGCGAAATACCTGTTCCACCGTATCGGTCATATTCTGTTTTGCATGATCGGTCTGCATGGCATCTTCAAGCGAAACTGCACCCCGCACAATCGGGAAAAAGGCATCAATTCCTGCTGCATGACAGGCTTTTGCATCTTCCGTCACGCAGCCGGAAAATGCAAGCACAGGTTTTTGAAATTCTTTGGCAATCTTTGCAACACCGGCAGGCGCTTTCCCCATGGCGGTCTGGCCATCCAGACAGCCTTCTCCGGTGATGACAATATCTGCATTTTTTATATAGTCGGAAAGATGTGTTTCTTCCAGAATGATGTTTACACCGGATTCCAGAGTGGCATGGAAAAAGGTGAGAAAAGCAAACCCAAGGCCACCGGCAGCCCCAGCTCCTGCATGCGCGGGATTCGTTTCCGGAAAGCTTTTTCTGGCGAGTGCGGCATAGGAGGAAAGCCACTGATCCATCTGCTGGATCATGGCAGGATCTGCGCCTTTTTGAGGACCGAAAACGGCGCTGCATCCCTGCGAACCGCAGAGCGGATTTGTCACATCACAGGCAATCCGAAACGTACATTCTTTCAGTTCCGGCAGCGCATGGGAGTCTGAAATTACAGCCAGATCCTTTAAGCCCAGAGCACCATGACGTACCGGAACCCCTTCCTGATCCAGCAGGTCAAATCCCAGTGCCTGCAGCATACCGATTCCTCCATCGTTTGTGGCACTTCCGCCGATTCCTATAATAAAATGTCTGCAGCCTCTGGAAATGGCGTCTCTGATGACTTCCCCAACCCCGTAGGTTGTTGTATACAAAGGATTCCGTTCGGTTTCGGAAAGGAGTGTAATTCCGGCAGCTCCGGACATTTCGATGACTGCAGTTTTGCCAGCATCCAGAATGCCGTAACTGCAAAGCACCGGTTTTTCAAGAGGCCCGGTTACGCATACCTGTGTGCGTGTGCCGCCACAGCCAAGCGTCAAAGCTTCCACCGTGCCTTCGCCACCGTCTGCAAGTGGGCGGATGGTGATATCTGCATCCGGATATATGCGCCGGATTCCGGCAGAGGCACTTTCCCCGGCTTCGAGGGAAGTCATGCTTCCTTTAAAAGAATCGATGGCAATAACAACGTTCATGTATACTCTCCTCCTGATATCTGATGGTTGTATTACAATGGTGTGCAGCACTGTCAAAGTTATTGCAATGTGTAAGTACGCGTATAATAAATTTTACAGCATTTTCTTACGACACCTGTCAGTATAACGACGCCAAGCATACCAAGAAAGGCTTCCAGGCTAAAATAGCAGACAATAAATCCGGCAGCGACAGCGAGTATAAGTGCAATCTGTACACTTTTCTGACTGGCGAGAGCCTCAATCTGCTGTGCGCGTTCATCATGGCGTTCGTTGTACAGACGTTTTAACAGTGCTTCATCTTTGAGCGCTTTGCTGTTTTTACAAAACTGCAGTATTACAAAAATTTCCACTACAATAACCAGACCAAGTACAAACCCATGCACAAATTCTGCAGAGTGCGGATTTGTGTAGGCAGAGGTCAGTACACCGGAGGTGTTGGTACACTGTGCAATTAGAAAAAGCGCTGCGATAATCAGATAGAAACGGTTCTGTGTTTTGATTTCCTTTTTCATTTTTTCCATTTTCTTTTCCATAGTAAATTACTCCTCATTCTCAATTTCACTGAAGTCAAAAACTTCTTCAATCGTTAAGTTAAAGTGATGTGCGATTTTATAGGCGAGTCCTAAAGAAGCGGTATATTTACCTACTTCAATAGAGGTGATTGTCTGGCGGGTAGTTCCCACGATATCTGCCAGTTCGCTTTGCGATAGTTTATTGGCTTTGCGCAATTCTTTGATACGGCTTTTCATTGGTGATCCCCTTTTGTTGAACATCAGCCCATGCAAAATTTGCTTTCAGCAAATGGGCTGACACTATCGTTTTGCATAGCTTGCTTTGCAAAAACAGAATAGTATACTTTGCATAAAATGTCAAGCAAACTTTGCGAAAACTGTACAGTACGACAAATAAAATATAAAATGTGGTTGCAACAACATATTCTTTTCCCATTTTTGTGTATATTGTAACTGAAGAATGAAAAAACTGTTTGTAAGAGAGTCTATATAAATGGGAAAGGATAAAATCATGGAACACAACACACGGGTAGAACAGATCAAAACATATCTCGAGCGGCTGAGCGCCGGGGAAGAATTGGAAAAAGTAAGGGCGGATTTCGCAAAAGAATTTAAAGAGGTTGATCCGGCAGAGATTATGCAGGCGGAGCAGGAACTTCTGCAGGGCGGCACACCACTTGAGACCGTGCAGAAATTGTGTGATGTCCATGCGGCACTGTTCCGCGGCGCAACGAGTGAGGAAAAAATAGCCAACGCGGAAAAAGCGGTTGCGGCATCGGTAAAAGAGAAAAAGCTGGCGGCTACCGCGGCTTTAACCGGAATCACCGGACATCCGCTGCAGACGTTTACTCGCGAAAATGAAGTGTTGGAAAACGTCATCCGGGAATGCAGGAACGAAATAGAGGAAACCAATACCCTTTCACCGGAGCTGTTTGGAAAGCTGCGGGAAGTTGCGATCCATTATGCAAAGAAAGGGGATCTTCTGTATCCGCATCTGAAAGTAAAATACGGGATCAGCGGCCCGTCGGATGTGATGTGGACAACCGATGATGAGATCAGGGATGAACTGGCGGCACTGGCAAAGCAGCTGCCGGTTCAAAAGACGGAAGATCACTGGCTGGAACGTTTTCGTATTGTGTTGCAGCGCGTGGAGGATATGATCTACAAGGAAGCCAATATTTTCTTCCCGAACTGTGCCCTGAATTTCACGGAGGAAGAGTGGTTTGGAATTTACCGCGATTCGAAAGATTATCCGGTCTGCTTTGGTGTGGAAAATGCGACCTGGGAGGCGGCAGAGAAGTTTTTAAAGGAAAAATCAGAAGCCTTCGTTTCTAAGAAAATTATGGGAAAGAAAACAGATGAAATCATCATGCCGGGCGGGCACCTGACCGTTGCGCAGCTTACCGCAATGCTCAACACGATTCCGATGGAGATCACATTTGTCGATGAGGACAATATCAACCGCTTTTTCAATGAAGGGCCAAAGGATTTCAAGCGTCCGGGCATGGCGATCGACCGCGAGGTATTTTCCTGCCATCCCCCGAAAGTGGAGCAGCAGGTGCGGCACATCATCGGGGAATTCCGGAAAGGAACGCTCGACAAAGTGCCGATCTGGATGGAGAAAAACGGAAAAACCATGCTGGTTACCTATATGGCGGTGCGGGATGCAGCAGGCACATATCTCGGGACCATGGAGCTGGTGCAGGATATGGGCTTTGCAAAAGAGCATTTCCTTTCCGACGTAAAAGCAAAAGAAGCAGCGCTGCGCGCAGGTATGGAAGATTAACTTATTTTTGTTTTTCCATATGATTTAATTCCGGAATCACGGTAGCAAGCATCGTGAGAAAGCACAGGCTTCCACCGATCACATTTGAGACCGGTTCCGCCATAAACACACCTCTTGTTCCCATGCCAAGCGCATATGGGAGCAGGTAGGTCAGCGGCACAACAATAAATACCTTACGAAGCAGGGAGAAAAAAATCGCCTGCTTCTTTTTATTTAATGATTTAAACGTGGTCTGTCCGATGTATTGCAGATCCATGAAAATAAATGCGGCAAAATAAAGTTTTAAGGCAGGAACCGCGTCTTTGATCAGCTCGCTGTCAGAACTGAAAATCCCGATCAGAAAATGCGGTGCAACGATAATGACCGACCACATGGCGGCGGTATACACAAAGATCATAACTGCCATTGTACCGATTGCCTGTTTTACACGCTTCGGGCGGTGCGCCCCGTAATTGTAGCTTAAAATCGGGGAACTTCCCTCATTCATGGCATAAATTGGTGTCTCGACAAGCTGCCGGACGCTGGAGATGATTGTCATCACGGAGATATAGATATCGCCTCCGGTCACGGAGAGTACGTTGTTGCAGCAGATGCTGACTAAACTGTTGGTAAGCTGCATAATAAATCCTGCGGTTCCGAGGCTTACGATGTTTTTGGCAGTTTCCGTGCACCGGGAGAGTTCGCTTCTGGTCAGAAACCGTACGTTAAGCTCCGATCGTTTTTTCAGAAAATAGAGGACAAATGCAGCGGAGAGTGTCTGGGAAATCACGGTTGCAATTGCAGCACCCCGGATTCCAAGCGAAAAGACGAAGATGAAAACCGGATCGAGAATGCAGTTTGCCACCGCGCCGATGGCAACGGATGTCATTCCGGTCATGGCATATCCCTGCGCGTTGATAAACGAATTCATACCGGTGGAGATCATGGACGGAAGTGTGCCGAGCAGATAGATCATCAGGTACGGGTATGCATAAACCAGAGCAGACTCGGAAGCGCCGAACAGACGCAGGATCGGGCGCGCAAACAAAAATCCAATGACCATTAAAACAATTGCGCCGCCGCAGACCATCGTATAGGAGGTATTCATAATTTCGGAAGCTTTCCGGGAATTATTTTCCCCCCGCCGGATGGAAAAAAGCGGAGCACCGCCGCTGCCGAACAGGTTGCTGAAAGCCGTGATGATCACAATAATCGGAAAACATAAGCCGACCGCGCCGAGAGCGGTTGTGCCGATATGCGGGATTCTTGCTATATAAATGCGGTCTATGATGTTGTAAAGCAGGCTTAAAAGCTGCGCCACCAGCATGGGAATCGCTGCGTTTAAGATGTTACTTGGGATGGACCCGTGTTCAAAATCAATTCTTTTCACAATCATTTCATTTCTTTCTTTTTCATTTTGACTTTCTGTTGACATTTAGTATACCATAGATTAACATATATGAAAAATATTACTTTTATGCCTTAAACAAATAAAAATTATATAAGGAGAAGCTATGGATGTAAAACAACTGGAATACTTCCGGGCAATTGTGGATGCTGGTACGATCAGCGGTGCGGCGCGCGTTCTCCACATGACACAGCCGCCGCTGAGTTATCAGGTAAAGATGCTCGAAGAAGAACTTCAGGTGCAGCTTTTTTTGCGGGGCACCAAAAAGATTACATTAACGGAAGCAGGAAAAACACTGTATGACAGGGCGGGCAGTCTTCTTACCATGGCGGATATTACCAAGCGGGAAGTCATAAAGGCAAGCCAGGCGGCAACAATCCACATCGGATTTACGCCGTCCACGGTTTCTATGATGTCCGATTACCTGATCCGTTTTTCCACGTCGCATCCGGATATTCGCTTTGATATCCACGAGGGATCGACATTTACGCTGCGAGAGCAGTTGGAAAACGGCGTGGTCGATATCACGACACTCCGGACACCGATTGTGCTCAAAGGATGTGAGAGCAGGACTTTGATGCAGGAAAAGCTGCTTGCAATGGCGGCTGCAGGGAACCCAGTTTTAGAAAAAAACAAAGATGGGATCACGCTCGAGGAACTGTCAGAGCAGAAACTGATCCTGTCCCACCGCTACCGCAGTTATCTGTTGTCCGCGTTCGAAAAAAAGGGGCTTTTGTGTGATATTTATTGTGAGTGTGAGGATGCCAGAACAGCGATGACCATGGCGGAAAAAGGGCTTGGAATCGCCATTCTTCCGGCTTCTATGCACAAGTTGTCGGATCAGATGAAGTCCTGTGATATTCTGGATGCGGATCTTACGACGGAACTTCTTCTCGCGTGGCGAAAGGGACGCATGCCGGAGGAAGTGAAAGCGTTTCTTGAAATGTGGAGATAGAAGTATCGTGCAATTCTCCCGGAATTTATCCGGTATGCCATGGAATAATATAAAACTCCGGGCGCAAATGTATATGTGCCCGGAGTTTTTAAATTGTGAATTTAAATTTATCGCCGATACATAATTGCTTACATCTTTGAACAAGTGAGCAATCAGTATTATAGATTGTACTCTCGATTCGAAGAAGTGGATAACCTTTTGAAATCCCCAAAATTTTTGATTCCTGTGCGGAGGCAAACACAATATCTAAAGTTTTGTCGGAATGATCAAAAATAATATTGTGGTTTTGCAGCACATCATAAAGGGAAGTGTCATTTAAATTTTCTCCAAATAAAAAAGAAAAGGATTCAGGAAACCGGTTGATTTCTAACAATACCGGTTTTTCATCGGCATAACGAATACGTTCCAATACGAGAATCTTTTTATCGGGTGTAATATGCATGAGTTCCATGTCTTTTTCGGTAGGATCTTCTATTGCAATTTTAATGGTTTTCGCACCTGGAACTGCTCCCATTGTACGGCACATTTCAGAAAATCCGGTAACACCTTTTGAGATATTTCGCTGGATTCTTTTTTCGGCAACAAAAGTTCCTTTTCCGGATTTGCGGTCCAGATATCCTAATTCTGATAAACCTGCAAGAGCTTTTCGGACAGTGACCCGGCTGACATTGTAGGTTGTACTTAACTCATTTTCTGTTGGAAGACGGCTGCCTGCTTTACGTTTTCCGGTGTCAATCTCTTCTTTTAACTGATCCTCAAGTTGTTTGTATAGTGGTTTGGCAATTGTATTATTTAATTCCATGAAAAACCTCGTAATGTGTTTCGATTTGTATTATACAATATATTATAATACAAAGTTTCAGAATTGTATATATTTATTTTAAAAGCTGTTTTATATTGACAAATGTATTATATTGTATTATATTTTGGGTAGAAACAAACGAGACAAATAAAAAAGGAGAAACGAATATGAGTTATACAAGCAAAGACATTAAAAACATTGTGGCAGAGATTTTGGAGAACAAAAAAGACAAAGGAGGTGTTAAGAGCCTGTATTTTGTTGGTTGTGGAGGGTCTCTTGGAGCTTTGTATCCTGCAAAAACATTTATGGAGAAAGAGTGTTCAAATATTAAATCCGCGCTGATCAACAGCAACGAATTTGTTCACAGTACACCAAAAGATTTTGGGGAAAATTCGATCATCTGTCTGTCCTGTCATAAGGGAAATACACCGGAAACGATTGCAGCAGCAAAGCTTGGTAAGGAAAAAGGAGCAGCAGTAATTATTCTTACATGGCTGGAAGAATCTGAAATTGTGGAGTTTGGTGACTATATTATCCAGTATTCATTTGATGCAAGTCCGGATCATCTCAAAGGTGATATTGATTATGCTGGAGAAAAAACAATGTGTGCGTTGCTCGTAGCAGTGGAAACACTTCAACAGACCGCAGGATATGAAAATTATGATAAATTCTACGAAGGACTTGGTATGATTACCGGAATTATCCGGAATGCAAGAAAACATGTACAGGTAAGAGCTGAACAGTTTGCTGAAACATACAAGGACGATACCGTTATTTATACGATGGGAAGCGGAGCTGGCTATGGGGCTGCATATATGGAAAGTATTTGCATTTTTATGGAAATGCAGTGGCTTGATTCCAGCAGTATTCATACAGGAGAATATTTCCATGGACCGTTTGAAATCACAGATGCAAACCGTCCGTTTATGATTCAGATATCAGAAGGATCTACCCGTGAACTGGATGAAAGGGCTTTAAAATTCCTTCATACATATGCAAAGAGGATTGAAGTTCTGGACGCAAAAGAACTTGGATTATCTACAATTGATGCTTCTGTTGTGGATTACTTTAACCATTCACTGTTTAATAATGTATATCCTATTTATAACCATGAACTGGCTGAAAAGAAAGAACATCCGCTTTCAACACGTAGATATATGTGGAAAGTAGAGTATTAATTCAGAACATATTTAATTCGGGCAAAAGAATTTATAAGCAGACAAAGACATTGTATCCTATGTTTTTGTCTGCTTATTGTATTATGGATACAAAACAATACATATATAATACTGAAATAGCCCGGGAATGAAAATGTGCACAAAAATCGGAACTAAAATATAGAATAATTGACGAAAAACACACAAGTCCTTGACAAAGGTATGATACAAATATAATATTAAGGCAGATACAAAACAATACAAATAAGAGCGATGTACGAGAATTGTATTAAAGTTTGTATTGTACGGATATGCGCACATCCAAAATGTAACTGAAAAAGATATAAAAGAGAGGGAGGACATGAATATGTTCTGGGTAGAATTAATACTTGTACTTGCCATTATATTTTTGGGGGTACGTAAGGGTGGTACATTTTTAGCAATGGCTGGTGGTGTTGGAATGTTAATTATGACATTTTTCTTTCATGTTACACCGGCAGATCCGCCAGTTACCGTTATTTTAATTATGATTGCGGTAATTGTAGCAGCTGCAACAATGCAGGCATGTGGGGGATTGGATTTTCTGGTTCGCATAGCAGAAAAGATTCTTCGCAGGAATCCTAGGATGATTACGGTACTTGCACCGGTTGTAGCATATATTTTTACATTTATGTGTGGTACAGGTCACATTATTTACAGTTTGCTTCCGGTAATTAATGAAATTTCTATTGAGACAGGAGTTCGACCGGAACGCCCGATTTCAGCATCCATTATAGCTTCCCAGCAGGCAATCACGGCATGTCCGATTTCAGCAGCAACGGTAGGTATTCTGGCTTTTATGGCTGAAGCAACGAACTATAAAACGGTTAATATTTTTACACTGCTTGTAGTCTGTATCCCGGCAACACTGATTGGTACAGTCGCATGTGCCCTTGCTGTAATGAAGAAAGGAAAAGAACTGGCAGAGGATCCGGAATTTCAGGCTCGTGTAGCATCCGGACAGGTTCAGACTCTTGTGAAAAATGAGAATGCTGCAGAAGTTAAAACAACAAAAGAGGCAAAAATCTCTGTTGCAGTATTTTTGGTTGCCATGGTAGGTATTGTATTGCTTGGCGCAGTGAGTGCATTAGTTCCAACACTTTCAGATGGAAGCAAATTACCGCTTACCACAGTAATTGAGATTTTTATGCTGGTTGCAGCAGCCGTAACGGTATTAATTACAAAACTTGACAGCAATAAGGTACTGGATCAGCCAGTATTTAAAACAGGAATGTTTGCTGTTGTTCTGGCATTTGGTCTTTGCTGGCTGGTGAATACATTTATTGCAGATCAGTCATCGTTTATTACAGATAATATGTCAGTTCTCACGAATGAACATCCATGGATTTATATCATAGCAGTGTTTATTGTTGGGGCAATAACAACAAGTCAGTCATCCTCTACAATGATTATGGTTCCGATTGGTATTGCATTAGGGCTTCCGGCAAATATTATTGTTGCTGGCTGGATTGCATGTTCATCAAATTATTTTATTCCTGCTTCCGGTCAGTGCGTTGCAGCAATTGCGTTTGATACCGCGGGAACAACAAAAATTGGAAAATATGTGTTAAATCACAGCTATATGCTTCCTGGCCTTGTATGTACTGTAGTTTCAGTAGTGTCAGCAATTTTGATAGGAGCAGTAGTATTTTAAAACATAAGGAGAAAATCTATGAAAGAACCAAAAATTATAGCGATTGGAGATAATGTATGTGATAAATATTTATCTCGTGGGAAAATGTATCCGGGAGGACAATGTGTCAATACATGTGTATATGCAAAATGGAATGGTGTCAATTCGGCATATCTTGGAAAATACGGTAATGATGAAGTAGCTGAATGTGTGCAGGAGACATTAAAAAAATTAGAGATTGATGATACGCATTGCCGGCATTTTCAGGGAGAAAACGGTTTCGCTTTGGTAACACTGAAAGAAACAGACCGTGTTTTTCTTGGCTCAAATAAAGGTGGAATTGCAAAAGATCATGCATTTGATTTCAACGAAGAAGATATGGATTATATTCAGCAATATGATTTGATTTACACAAATCTTAACAGCTATATTGAACAGGATCTTTCAAAATTGTATCAGACAAAGGTTCCGATTGCCTATGATTTTTCAATGCGCTGGACAGATGAGTATTTGAGGGATGTATGTCCGTATGTAACTGTTGCAATTATGTCATGTGCACATTTGTCAGAAGATGAACGGGAGAGAGAAATGAAAAAGGCACAGAAATATGGTGTTTCTGTTGTTCTTGGAACTGTCGGAGAAGAAGGCTCTTATGTATTATATAAAGATAAATTTTTATATACAAAAGCAGTATTGGCAGAGGATGTTATAGATACTATGGGAGCGGGAGATTCTTATTTTGCGGCATTCCTAAGTGATATGTTAAAAAATTCCCCACAACATAAGATTTTAGATGGTTCAGATGAACAGATGTATGTAAAAATTCAAAATGCAATGAAAAAGGCATCGGAGTTTGCCGCAAAGATGTGCGCAAAAGAAGGTGCATTTGGATATGGAGTACCAATTACAGGAAGAACAGAAATTTAGGGAGGTATAAGTATGAAACCAGAGATGTATGAAAATAACGAAGAGGGAATTTTATGTGTCTATAAAAATCCAAAGTGGCTTGTATGTATTAAAAACTGGAAACCGGACAATGATATTAATGGGATTAAACACTTGGAGATCCATCATTCGACCGATGAGCAGTTTATTCTTGTACATGGTAAAGCGATTCTGATTACCGCAGAAAAAAAGGAAAATGGTTTTTCTATTGATCTGACATTGATGGAGCAGGGAAAAGTATATAATGTTCCGGCAGAATGCTGGTTTTATTCAATCACCCAGAAAGATACAAAAATAGTATATGTACAAGATTCCAATTGCTCTATGGAAAACAGTGATTTTTGTGATCTTTCGGAAGAAGAAATAGCATGGATTCAGGAAAAAGCATCACGGCTGCTGGCATAACTAAAGGATAGATTTATATGAAGAAACAATATATTCTTTTTGATTTTGATGGTGTTATTGTAAACACGGAACCTCAAAATGCACATTATCTGCAGGAAACTCTCAAATCGTTTGGTGTATATATGGGTCACGAAGAGTTAAAAGGATTTATTGGAGTTAACAGCCGTGAAAAAATATTGCGTTATTTGAGCCGGTCGAAAGAAAATGTTTCATGGGAAATGTACCAGAAAAGAAGAAAAGAGATGGGAAATACCTATGAAAATGATGCCATCTGTCCCATGCCGGGATTACAGGAATTATTTCAATGGATGAAGGAACGGAATCTGAAAGCCGGATTGGTAACATCAACGAGCGCGAAATATATTATTACGGCTTTAAACCGGATCAAAATGACAGATTATTTTTCAGTTATTGTATGTGGGGATATGTGCGAAAAAAGAAAGCCCTATCCGGATGGGTACTTAAAGGCGATACAGTTATTGCAGGCTGAAAAAGATGAGGTTGTTGCAATTGAGGATTCCTCAACCGGTATTCATGCGGCAATACAGGCAGGAATTGATGTGATTGGTTATACTGGCTCAGGAATAAAACAGGATACTGGAGAGGCAACTGCTGTTTTTTCTTCATTTCAGGACATTCAGCATTTTTTGGAAACAGCAATTTTATAAGTGTACCAGCATACGTTATATAGCAGGCGGCAGATGATTTCTGCCGCCTGCTAAGTTTATCAATATTTGTAGTTATAGCTCCTCTATGCAAAAAGTCTGCCAGAAGAACAAAATAGGACATATAAAGAAAAAAGGGCAAAAATATCCCTTTGTGTAAGACAAATGGGATATATGGATGAAAAGGTGCCTGAAATGTCCTGCTGTGATATCTGTATGGGACATATAGACAAAAAGATAATAAAAAAGTCCTTCTGTAAAAGTCAAACGGGACATGTGGACGAGAAGATGCTACAAATGTCCTGTTATGACATTTGTATGGGACATAATAAGAACTTTTTTTCGCATATGTCCCAGCTGACAGGAAAAGCAGGACATAATATACAAATTTTTCTCCATATGTCCCGGTTTTTCATAGAATGCATATTCATAAAATATGAACCAATCATACTTAATGCATCACCAAGAATACTTGCAATACCAACATTTAATTTTACGAATACAAATAACATATAGAATAATTGACTACTTAATGTATTAATTACACCAATGATTCCAAATGTAATAAATTGTTTATTCAAAAATTTTTCTTTAATTGTTTGAACTAATTTCATCACTTACCCCTTCAGTACTATCTTTTACAAATAGTATCTTAAATGTTAAAAACATAATCTTTAAATCTAATAATAATGAGAAATTCTCTATATAGTACAAGTCAAACAATAACTTATCTTTAAGTTTTGTATTGTACTTACCATATACCTGCGCAAATCCAGTTAATCCTGCTTTTACCTTTAATCGATAGTTAAATTCTGGAACATCCAATAATATCTTTTCAATTAGTTCAGGTCTTTCAGGTCTAGGCCCAACAACTGACATATCTCCAATCAAAATATTAATTAATTGTGGAAGTTCGTCAATTCTGCAACTTCTAATAAATTTACCAACAGGCGTAATACGATCATCATGTTCACTTGCAAGTCTTGCTTTACCATCTTTTTCAGCATCAACTTTCATGGATCTAAATTTAAGTATCTTAAATTCTCTACCATATTGTGTTAAACGCACTTGTTTATAAAGAACAGGGCCACCATCATATGCTTTGATAACAATCGCTGTAATAAGTAATATTGGTGAAGTAATAACAAGCATAACTAATGCAAAGAAAATATCAAATAGTCTTTTAACAATCTTATCTAATTGACTTGGCCCAAAATTATTCGCTTTTAATATTGGTTTATCAATTAAATAGATATTTCTAGCATTATTAATTATAACTTCATAAACATCTGGAATAATATATAAGGAAATTGTTTTTTCATAGCATTCATGGATTAATTGTTCTTTTTCTTTAACATCTAGTCCAATGACCATGACACTTTCATAATTCAAAATGTCTTTTTTATTTTTTACATATTCATCATATGTAATTTTCTTTTCAATATTATACGCTTTTGCTTGATAACGCATAATTTGTTCATAAATAGAAGAATAGTCTTCTCCATAAATTAATACTGTTTTTCTTGCAGGAAATATAAAATAATATATTTTATTTGCAATAAAATTAACAATTACTGTTAAAACAATTTCAACTGCATAATACCCCAAGAAACCACCAACAGGTAATATAACTTTTCTCGCAATAATCGTTTCAATAAAAACGATTATATTTGCAAACCCTAAAGCTAATGCTTGAGAGAATATTAAATCTCTTGTTTTAGCATAACCCAATCTAAATCCACCAAAGATACTATTAAATAGCACAAGTGAAAAGAAATATACACCTAAAATTAACCAGTTACCTTTTTGCCAAAAAAATACTCTTGGCCTATAGTATTTGTACCAAATATAGTAAAAGAATAGAGATATAATTCCTATGATTACTATATTCATAAATAGACTTACTGTCTCTCTCGTTCTTTCTTTCTTATTCATAAAACCTCATAACCCTATTTATTTTACTACTATAAAGAAGTATTTTAAAATTTAACCACCTAAGTTCAATTTCATTTCATTACTATTTTTTTATAACTAACCAATCTCTATAATTGTTTTGGTTTAATTATCTCTGCCAAAGAACATGGACCATCTGTATATAATCTTAAATCAAAATTACTTTCAATTAATTTAATCAATCTATTGACTGCAACTTCTGCGTTCCACATATTTTGTATTGTATAAAAAGCTTTTTCTCCCATTTCTTCTCTAACATTTTTATGATTAGCAAGATACATAACTTTATCTATTAAATCTTTATCGTCTCTAAAGTCATATATTAATCCATTCTCATTGTTTGAAACCAAATAGTATGTTGCTCCAGCTGCACTACTAGCTATACAAGAACAGCCTTCATACATTGCTTCATTTAATACAGCACCCCATCCTTCGTTGAAGTCACTTGTAAATAAGAAAATATCGCTTTTTTTCATATATTTATATACTTCATCCGGATGTACACTTCCTGTAAAAGAAATATTTAAAGATTTTGCTTTTTCTTCTAGTTCTTTTTGTAATGGTCCAACGCCAATCATTGTCAAATGATATTTAATATGATTATCTTCAAGATAATGAGCTATAATAAGTGCTTTTTCT
>OLVX01001955.1_pt1 | contig 16023 bp, 14 predicted proteins | sample 1673271 | NCBI WGS metagenome assembly OLVX01 (sample SAMEA3178939, study PRJEB25190) | human gut metagenome | biome: human gut; feature: human-associated habitat; material: faeces | place: Austria | collected 2013
CATAGCTGGCGGTTTTTTGTTTCGCTTTGTGGCTCAACACGCTAAAGCGAATTAAGTAAAGAGCCATTATCAATGACAAAATGATAATGGTTCTTTACTATGATATAATTATAAATAAATTAAAAAATTTTATAATTTTATTGCAATTTATTGAACTTGTGATATACTTTAGTAAATTGATTGATATTTGTATCAATTGTTATGAGAGCCAAAAAGTTGTAAATAATTACTTCGTTGGCACCAAAAAAAGTAATACTAAATTTTTAAAGTATTACTTTTTTTATTTGTTCAATACACACACAAGCCTTATTCATGCTTCATTGTATGTTTTTAATAGTATAAAAATTTTACAATTATATTACATTTTGCAAAATCAGGTATAATTTGTTGACTAAAAAAAATGAGAATGATATAATCTAATCGAAAAAATACGCAAAATATCAAATAAAGAAAAATAATAGAAACATATAAACAACAGAAGAGTTACAAATGGAGGAAAACAATGGAAAAGAAAAGAAAGATTATATCAATAATTATGATTCTAACAGTATTAATTTATTATTCATTCTCAATATTACTTCAACACAAAGCTTTTGCAGTAACACAAAGTGTTAGTACAGACATTGATAATATTGATGAATCAAAATATCCAGGAATAAAAGAAAAAATAAAACAATTACAAAGCCAATATCCAAATTGGAATTTTAAATTATTATATACAAAATTGGATTGGAATGAAGTAATAAAAAATGAATATACAGGACATGGAACTTCACCTAAAAATTTGGTATATAAAACAGCAAATTATCGAGGAGAATGGATATGTTCTATATGTGGGGATAAGGCATATGATAATGGAAGTTGGAGGTGCACATCAGAACAAGCTATAAAATATATGATGGATCCTAGAGCATCTTTAAATGCTTCTGACGTTTTTCAATTTGAAGAATTAACAAATGTTGGTTGCGATTTAAGTACATTACAACATATGACAAAGGGAACTTTTTTACAAGGACATGAACAAGGAATAATAAATGCTTCTAACAATAATAATGTTAATGCATATTATATAGTTGCAAGATTAATTCAAGAACAAGGGAAAAATGGAACTATATTAACATTAGGCACAGGATATAATGGTCAATATGTTGGGTATTACAATGCTTTTAATATTGCTGCTTCTGGAAATTCAACAGCTGCAATTCTTACAAATGCTTTAAATTATGCACAAAAAAAAGGATGGACAAGTTTAGATGCATCAATTAATGGAGGAATAAGTTTTCTAGCAAATCAATACATAAAAAAAGGTCAAAATACTTTATATCTTCAAAAATTTGATGTAGAAGAAACAAATGGATATTATTCAAATCAATATATGCAAAATATATTGGCTGCTCAAAATGAAGGAACAACATTAAGAAATACGTATAATAGTATAAATTCACTTTCATTAGCACATACATTTGTTATACCAATATACGAAAATATGCCAGTAGATGTAAGCAAAAGACCAGATACCAATACGAACAATAATACATCAGAGGATTTAGTAAAAATAAATGTTGAAAGCTCATTAAGAATTAGAAATAATCCAAATGGAGATATAACAATTGGATGGCTATATAAAAATGAAATTGTTACAAGAATAGAAAAAGCAACATCAAAAGTTGCAGGAACTTATTGGGATAAAATAAGAACGTCTAATGGAACAGAAGGATATGTAGCAAGAGAAACATATGAAAATGAAGCAGAATACAAACAATATTTAATACCAGTAAGTAATTCAGAGGATAATAATGATGATTACAAACCAGGAGACGTTAATGGAGATGGAAAAATAACATCAAGTGATTATGTATTAATTAAAGACTATATTATGGGAAACTCTGAATTATCTGATACAGCTAAAAAAGCAGCAGATTATAATCAAGATGGAAAAATAACATCAAGTGATTATGTACTAATTAAAGATTATATTATGGGGGAATAAAAAATATATGAGAAACATAAGAATAAAAACAATGTTATTAGGAATTATTGTTATAGCAATTGCTATGTTTATACCAAATATGTCTAAAGCAGCATTTGTTTCGATAAGTGCTTCTAAAACAAATGCAAATCCAGGAGAAACTATAAGTGTAACAATTTCTTCAGATAGTGTAGGAAGAGTTAATTTATCAGTTTCAAATGGGACATTATCAGCAAACAGAGTTTGGATGGAAGGAGCTTCTCAAACAGTAAATGTGACAGTTGGACCACAGGGAACAACAACAGTTACAGCAACACCAGAAGGTGGACAAATGTCTAATAATAAATCTGATGTTCCAGTAGCAGCATCATCAGTAAACATATCTATAAATAGCAACAATAATAGTGGAAATAATAGTGGAACAACAAAGTCTAATAATGCAAATTTAGGAAATTTAGGAATAAAACCAAATGACTTTTCAGGTTTTAGAGCTGCTAAAACAAGTTATGATGTAACAGTTCCAAACAATGTAAGTTCAATAAATGTATATGCCAATAAAGGACATAGTGGTCAAACAATATCAGGTACAGGAACAAAAACATTAAATGTTGGAAAAAATACATTTAATGTTCTTGTAACTGCAGAAGATGGAACAACTAAAAAAACATATACAATAAATGTTACAAGAGAAGGAGAAAATAGCTCAGAGACAACAAAGTCAAATAATGCTAATTTGAAAAATTTAGGAATAAGACCAAATGATTTTTCTGGATTTACTGCTAATAAAACAGAATATGCAGTTGAAGTTCCTAATGAAGTAGAAAATATTGAAATATATGCAGTAAAAGGAACAGATGGACAAACAATATCAGGTACAGGAAGTAAAACATTAACAGAAGGAGAAAATGCTTTTAATGTAACAGTAACAGCAGAAGATGGAACTACTAAAAAAATATATACAATTAATATAAGAAGAAAAGCAAAAGATGAAACAACTAATACAGAAGAATCAGAAGATACTACTGATAATACAGAAAATGGAGAAGAACAACCAAAAGAGGTTTTTGGGTTATCAGAGTTAGGAATAACAGGATTTGACTTAGACCCAGAATTTAAAACAGATATTTTTGAATATAAACTACAATTAAAAGAAGATAAAGATAAGCTAGACATTATAACAGTTGCAACAGAAGCAAATTCAAATATTACAATAACAGGAAATGAAAATTTAAAAAACGGAGAAAATATTATAACAATATTGGTTACAAATGAAACAGGAGATAAAACAGCAACATATCAAATAACAGTAAATAAAGATATTGAAACAAAAGATAATACAATTGCAGAAGAGCAAGAAAGAATACAACAAGAAAAGCAAAAGAAAATTATAATTTTGAGTGCATCAGCAGCATTTGTTGTTATAGTGGGAGTTATTGCAATTATTGTAATAATTAAGAAATCTAAAGCTTCTACTGTTCAAATACCATATTCAAATTTATATGATGAAGATGAAGAAGAAAACGACGGCTATGCGGAAAACTCTATTGATTATAATAAATATAATTTAAATCAAGAAAAAAGTGAAGAACAAATTAAAAATACTGAAGAAAACGAATTTGATTATGAAAATCAATACAAAGATGAATTTGATTATGAAAATCAAGAAGAAAATAAAAAAAATAGACATAGAAAAGGAAAAAGATTTAAATAAAATTTAAAAACTGTTATGATTCATAGATTTGAAGTTAGAAATATGAATTATAGCAGTTTTTAAAATAATATAAAAAAAGCAAATTTATGTTTGACATTTTTTTGTTTGTGTGATATTATATAAAAAAATGAAAAATGGAGTGATATATATGCCAAGAAAAAGACCCGAATTAAATGTAAGAGAAAAATCAATTTTAAGATATATTGAAAAACAAATTATGACAGTCGGATATGCGCCCTCTGTAAGAGAAATAGGAAAAGCAGTTGGACTTAGCTCAACAGCAACAGTTCATGGATATCTACAAAGATTAGAAGATAAAGGATATATTAAAAAGCAAGATAAAAAAGGAAGAACATTAAGATTACTAAAAGGAGCAACAGGTGAGCAAAAAAAGACATCAACAAAAGATTTTTATACACAAAAAGAGCTTGTTGAAGTGCCAGTTGTTGGTAGAATTACAGCAGGAGCACCAATTTTAGCAGTAGAAAATATTACAGATACATTTCCTATTCCAATTGATTTTGTTGGAAATTCAGATTGCTTTATGCTTACAGTTAGAGGCGAAAGCATGATAGAAGCTGGAATATTAGATGGAGATTATATTCTAGTTAGAAAACAAAATAATGCAACTAATGGAGAAATAGTTGTAGCTTTAATAGAAGATGAAGCAACTGTAAAAACATTTTATAAAGAAAAAGACCATATTAGATTGCAACCAGAAAATAGTACAATGGATCCAATTATTGTACCAAATTGTGAAATTTTAGGAAAAGTATGTGGAGTATTCAGAAAAATGTAGTTCACAAAAAATTCACACAAAAAATATTGACAAATGACACCGTGTCACATATAATAATGACATGGTGTCATTATTTGTTTTTATAAAAGGAGATGAAAATATGCCAAAAGAAACATTTCTTAGACTTTCAGAAGATAAAAAAGAAAAAATTCTATCTGCTGCAAAAAAAGAATTTTCAAGAGTTACCTTAGAAGAGGTTTCAATAAAAAATATAGTAGAAGATGCCGAAATAGCAAGAGGAAGTTTTTACCAGTATTTTGAGGACAAAGAAGACTTACTAGAATATATGCTAACAATTCATTTTAAAGAGATGAATGAGAAAATGGAAAAACAGTTAGAAGAAGTCAATGGAGACATTTTTGAATTTTTTATTGCATTATATGACTTTATGACTAGCAATTGCTTTAAAAATGAAGATATGGAATTTTACAAAAAAATATTTGAAAATATCAAAACTAGTGAAGAGTTTTTATTTTCAAATAAAATAATAAAAGAAAGACCAAAAAAAATCAAAGACTATATGAATAAACTAAATACAAGTAATTTAAAAGTGGAGTCTCAAGATGATATTGAAGTAATTGAAAAAATGTTATTTGCAGTCACAAATAAAGCAATTGTAATGAGATTTAAATATGAATCTAAAGAAAAAGCAAGAAAAGATTTCTTAAAGCAAATTGATTATATAAAATATGGGGTTTTGAAATAGAATGTGTCCTAGATAGTATAAATGCTTAAAGCTATTCGTACATATGGGTAAAATGTCTATTTTCAAGTGTCCCGATGGACACTAACGGTCATAAGACAAAAAAGGAGGAAAAAATGTTAAAAGTACTAAAAAATCTAAAAGAGTCATGGATATCAGTAATTGCAATAATTTTATTATTGATTGTTCAGGCAACAGGTGATTTGACTTTGCCTGATTATACATCTAAAATTGTAAATGTTGGTATTCAAAATGGTGGTATTGAAGATGTAGCACCAGATGTAATAAGAAAATCCACAATGGATAGTTTATTAATTTTTACAGAGGATGATGACAAAATATTATCTGATTACAAAGAAATATCAAAAGAGAATTTGAGTGAAGATGAATATAATAAACTAGTCAAAAAATATCCAGCATTAGAAAATGAAACATTATATAAATTAAATAAAATTTCAAATAGTGAAAAAGAAGAGTTAAACTCAATTATGACAAAACCATTAATGATAACTGCATATATAAATAATGAAGAAATGGCAACACAAATTAAAACACAACTTATTTCTAATCCGACAATGCTTTCTAGTATAAATGAAAAAATAGACAGTATGCAAGATAGTATATTAGAGCAAGCAGCAATTCAAGAAGTAAAAGAAGAGTACAAAGCTATAGGAATTAATATGGACAATTTGCAAAATAGATACATATTAATGGCTGGTCTAAAAATGCTTGGAATTTCATTTATAATTATGGCATCTGCTATATTAATTATGTGTTTATCTGCAAGAGTTGGAGCAAAACTTGCCAAAACTTTAAGAGAAAAAGTATTTAAAAAAGTACTAAGCTTTTCGAATAAAGAATTTTCAGAATATAGTACAGCATCATTAATTACACGTTCTACAAACGATATACAACAAATTCAAGGTTTAATTGGAATGTTATTTAGAGTTGTAGTATATGCACCAATTATTGGTATAGGTGGATTTTTGAGAGTACTAAACCAAAGTGATAATTCAATGGCTTGGATAATTGGTGTAGCAATATTAGCAATACTATTTATAGTTGCAACATTATTCATAATAGCAATGCCTAAATTTAAAAAGTTACAAGAATTAATAGATAAACTAAACCTTGTAGCAAGAGAGATTTTAACAGGATTACCTGTAATAAGAGCATTTAATACAGAAAAAAGAGAGGAATCAAGGTTTGATGATGCAAATAAAACATTAACAAAAACAAACTTATTTGTTAATAGAGCAATGAGTTTTATGATGCCATGTTTAATGCTTGTTATGAATTGCATATCACTTTTAATTGTATGGGTTGGAGCACATGGTGTAGATAATGGAACAATGCAAGTTGGAAATATGATGGCATTTATACAATATACAATGCAAATTGTAATGAGTTTCCTTATGATTTCTATGGTATCAATTATTTTACCAAGAGCATCAGTTTCTGCAAATCGTATAAATGAAGTCTTAGAAACAGATGAATTTATAAAAGAAAGTAACAAACCAAAAAAATTAAATCCTGACAAAAAAGGATTAGTAGAATTTAAAAATGTTGGATTTAAGTATCCAGATAGTGATGAAGAGGTTTTAAGTGATATAACATTTACTGCAAAACCAGGAGAAACAACAGCAATTATAGGAAGTACAGGTAGCGGAAAATCTACAATAGTTAATTTAATACCAAGATTTTATGACATAACATCAGGAAATCTATTGATAGATGGTGTAGATATCAAAGATATATCAAATAAAGATTTAAGAAAAATAATAGGATTTGTGCCACAAAAAGGATTATTGTTCTCTGGAACAATAGAATCAAATATTAAATATGGAAATCCAGATATGCCAGATGAACAAATGGAAGAAGCAGCCCAAATTGCACAGGCAACTGAATTTATTGAATCTAAACCTTTAAGATATCAAGAACCAATAGCACAAGGAGGAAGTAATGTATCTGGAGGTCAAAAGCAAAGACTATCAATAGCAAGAGCTATTGCAATTGACCCAGAAATATTAGTATTTGATGATAGTTTTTCTGCTTTAGACTTTAAAACAGATAGCATTCTAAGAGCAGAATTAAGCAAAAAAACTAAAGATAAAACAGTAATAATAGTGGCTCAAAGAATTAATACAATTTTAAATGCAGATCAAATAATTGTATTAGAAGATGGAAAAATTGTAGGAAAAGGAACACATGAAGAATTAATTAAAAATAATGAAACATATAGACAAATAGCTTTATCACAATTGTCTGAAGAGGAGTTAAATATTCAAGAAGGAGGAGAAAAACATGAGTAATAATGAAACAACACAAAAACCTCCAGTAATGAAAGGACATGGACCAATGGGCGGAGGACCAAGAGGAGCACATGGTCCTGTAGAAAAAGCAAAAGATTTTAATGGAACAATTAAAAAATTAGGAAAAACACTTTCAAAATATAAAATTGCAATTATTATTGTAATGATATTTGCAATTGGAAGCACAGTATTTAGTATTGTAGGACCAAAAATATTAGGAAATGCAACAACAGAAATATACACAGGATTAATGAACAAAATAAATAGAACAGGTGGAATTGATTTTAATAAAATAGGAAAAATAATCTTATGGGTAGTTGGACTATATGGAACAAGTGCATTATTTAATCTAATTCAAAGTTATATAATGGCTGGAGTTGCTCAAAAAGTAACTTATAAAATGAGAAATGATTTAACACACAAAATAAATAAGTTACCAATGAAATATTTTGATAAAAGAACAAATGGAGAGGTTTTATCAATTATAACAAATGATATAGACACATTAAGTACAGGACTAAACCAAAGTATTACACAAATAATAACATCAATTTGTACAATAATAGGAATATTAGTAATGATGTTTTCTATAAGCTGGGAAATGACAATAGTTAGCTTATTGATTTTGCCAATATCAGCAATTATATTAAAAAAAGTAATTGGAAAATCACAAAAATATTTTGTAAAACAACAAGAATATTTAGGACACGTAAATGGTCAAGTAGAGGAAGTTTATGGTGGTCATAATATTGTAAAAGTATTTGGAAGAGAAAAAGAAGCAATAAAAGAATTTGAAAAAGAAAACACAGAATTATACAAATCAGGTTGGCGTTCACAATTTTTATCTGGATTAATGTATCCATTAATGAATTTTGTTGGAAATGTTGGATATGTTGCAGTTGCTATATTAGGAGGATATTTTGCAGTAAAAGGAAGAATTACAGTTGGTAATATACAAAGTTTTATACAATATAATAAACAATTTACACAACCAATTGGTCAAGTAGCACAAATATCAAGTACAATACAATCAATGATTGCAGCAGCAGAAAGGATATTTGAATTCTTAGAAGAAAACGAAGAACCAGAAGATGTAAAAAATCCTGTATCAACAGAAAATTTAGCAGGAAACATAAAATTTGAACATGTTCATTTTGGATATGACCCAGAAAAAACAATAATAAATGATTTTAATGCAGATGTAAAAGACGGACAAAAAATAGCAATTGTTGGACCAACAGGAGCTGGAAAAACAACAATGGTAAAATTACTTATGAGATTTTATGATGTAAATAGTGGAGCAATTTTAGTAGATGGGCATAACATAAAAGACTTCAAACGTGGAGAACTTAGAAAAATGTTTGGAATGGTTTTACAAGATACATGGCTATATGGAGGAACAATAAGAGATAATATCAAATATAGCAACCCAGAAGCAACAGACTCAGAAGTAATAGAAGCTGCAAAAGCAGCACATGTGCATCACTATATAAAAACATTATCAAATGGATATGATGCAAAAATAAATGAAGAATCAACAAATATATCAGCAGGACAAAAACAACTACTTACAATAGCAAGAGTAATATTAGCAAATCCGAAAATATTAATATTGGATGAAGCAACAAGTTCTATAGACACAAGAACAGAACAACAAATTCAATCAGCAATGGATAATTTAATGAAAGGCAGAACAAGCTTTATTATAGCACATAGATTATCAACAATAAAAAATGCAGATTTAATTTTAGTTATGGACCATGGAGATATAGTAGAACAAGGAAATCATGAGGAATTATTAGCAAAAGACGGATTTTATGCGAAATTATATAATTCACAATTTGAAGAAACTGAAGAATAGTCCATTAGGGACTATTCTTCATATTCATAACTTACACACATTGATTCATCAGCATTTTTTGTATCACAATCTTTAATAGGCGATACTTGAATTTCAGTTAATTCACAACGATTTTCTAAATTATTGTATTTGCAACTTGTGACATTACAACAGATTTTTTGATTTTTATCCATTTTTACCTCCAAATATAAAATTTACAATATTATTATGTGTAATAAAAGATAACTTATGCAGTAAAAATTTTTAAAATAAATTTGAAAGTATTGTAATATTAAATAGTAACTATATTTTACATAAAAAACCAAATTTTTCTAAAAAAGACTGAACAAACTTTACATAAACTTCCAAAAGTGATATAATTATATTAGTTGCAATTAAAAATACTTAAATTGATAACTATCAATAGGAGGGATAGTTCTTTATTTGTAACAGTACCATAAAAACAGACTATAGCAAAATGGAGGAAGACAAATGAAAGTAATAGGAAGAGTTATAGGTACAATTGTAGCAGCATTTCTTTATTGGTTAGTGTATTATATTACACTACCAACATTATCATTGGCATATCTTGATGGATTTATCTACATCGGAATTGGGATTATAATAATTATAGCATTAATTGTATGGTGGCTTTTATTATCAAAAGAGTTTAAAAAAAGCTTTTATGCAATACCAATTACAGTAATAGCATTATTTATAATATTAGTTGGTGGTGCTATAGCTGGATCTGCATTATTTAATTCAGACTCAATGTATAATCAAATTGGAACAATAGATAAAAAATCTTTTAAAGATGATGTAGTTGAAATAGACACATCCCAAATTCCAATTGTTGATATTCAGCTAGCTGATAAGCTGGCAGACAAAAAACTTGGCGATGAGATAGCACTGGGATCTAAAGTAGAAGTGGGGGAATTTACGAACAAACAACAGGTGAATGGAAAGTTAGTTTATGTTGCTCCATTAGACCATCGGTCATTTTGGAAATGGAATGCAAATAAATCCGGCACACCAGGTTATGTTGTAGTTAGTGCTACAAATATGAATGATGTACAGTTAATAAAAGAAGTTGATGGTAAAGAGATTAAAATAAAATACTCAGAATCAGCATATTTTTCAGATAATCTCAAAAGAAATATCAGAAGCAAGGGATTTAGAAATGTTGGATTGACAGAATATTCTTTTGAACTTGACGATGATGGAAATCCATTTTGGGTTGTTACAACATACAAAAATACAACTTTATGGGGAAATGGAGAAGCAACAGGAGTTGTTATTTGTGACCCACAAACAGGAGAATGTGAATGGTATTCAGTTAAAGACGCACCAGAATGGGTAGATATTATCCAGCCGGAAGAATTTGTTAAAAAACAAATTCAAAATTATGGTAAATATGTTCATGGTGTATTTAATTTTTCCGAAACCGATGAGTTATCTATGACAGAACATATGACAACTGTATATAATGACGGAGATTGTTATTATTATACAGGAATGAGTTCTGTTGGAAAAGATAATGGAACTGTTGGATTTATTATGGTTGACACAAGAGATAAATCTGTAAAGTTCTATAAAATGGCCGGAGCTACTGAAGAGGCTGCAATGAAAAGTGCAGAAGGAAAAGTTCAAAATATGGGATATTCTGCTACAGAACCAATTCCATTAAATGTTTCTGGAATACCAACATATTTCTGTACACTTAAGGATAATGAAGGACTGGTTAAACAGTATTCATTATTAAACATTGAAGATTATTCTATTGTGGCAGTAGGTGATAGTATAGCAGAAGCAAAGAGAAGCTATATTAATGCTATGAATAATGTTGGAGTAAAAGTAGATTTTGGAGATGGAGAAGTATATGGCTATACCAAGGAAGGAATTGTAAGCAGGATAGGAAGTAATATTGAAAATGGAGAAACATATTACTATTTTATTCTGGATAATGATACAACTAAATTATACTTGGCATCCTATACTGTATCAGAGGAATTACCAATTACTCGTGAGGGAGATAATGTAAAAGTCTCATATTTAGATGAGTCAAATGGCTCAATTAACATTGCAAGTTTTGATAACTTAGATTTTTCTCAAACTATTTCTGATAAACAAGAGGAATACAATAAAGAAAAAGAAGAAAAAAATCTGGTTAATAATCCAGACAATAATGTTATCAATGTAGAACCAGAAAAAGACCAGGCGACATGGGATAGCTTAACCGATGAAGAAAAAGCAAAGTTACTAGAAAATTTAGAAAAATAAATAAAGAACTATGTAAGTACGGTGGTGGAGATAAAACTCCACCATTTTTTATAGCCTTTTACTGAACTGTAACGATTTAGTATATGTTTTTTTGCGTATTTATTGTAATAATTTTGCATTTATGATAATATAAAACAAATTAAAATATAAGAAATATTAAGAGGTAGAATAATGAAAATAGGAATTGATATAGATGATACATTAACAGATATTAGAGATGAATTGAAATTAGCAGCAGAAAAATATGCTAGTGAACTAGGAAAGAAAAAAAGAGAAGACAAATACGTCGAAGATAATAATAATGGAAACACATATCAAATAAAATATGGCTTTACTTATGATGAATTAAAATATTTTTTAAGTGTTATACAAGAAGAAATTACTAAAAAAGTTAAACCTAGAGAAAACATTGTAGAAATTATAAAAAAATTACATGAAGAAGGACATGAAATTTATATAATAACAGCAAGAGATTTTGAGTTCCATGAAGACCCTTATAAATTAAGCAAGGATTGGTTAGATAAAAATAATATTTGTTATGATAAATTAATAGTAAATGCAAGAAATAAAGTAGAAGCATGTAGAAAAGAAAATATAGATTTGTTTATAGATGATCAATTAGCAAATTGTACTAGATTATCTGAAGCTGGAATAAAAGTTATAAGAATTACTGAATATACTGATAAGCATGGAAAAATTGTAAATAAGAAAAATTGGAATGAAATATATAATTACATAAAAGAAATGGAGTAGCAAATGAAAAAAATAAAAACTGAAAATCAAATATTAATAATGTTAGCATTTTTTAGCATATCAGTAGGACTATGGGAAAATTTTAGACAATTATGGTTACAAGATAATAATTTTGCTATTACTAATATAAGTAACATATTAAGTATAGGAACTTTTATAAGTGTTATAATTATTGGACTAATAGGAAAATATATAAAATTAGATAAATTAAAAAGTACATTAGTAATAGTATTATTAGTAAAATTCGTAAATATGTTTTGGCTATATTTTTTAAATAGGACAGAGGAGATAGAACTAATCAGATTAGCAATAATAGTAGATATTGTAACAGAATATATAATAATCACAAGTATTTATCCATTAATCACAACTATTGTAAAAACAGGAACAATATATAGCAAAAGAAGATTAACAGAATATTTATTTAGAGATGTTGGAATTTTATTTGGAGGAGTGTTCATAGGTAGAAGCATAGCAGGATTAGTTTTTAATTATAATGTATGTTTGCTTATCGCAAATATCTTTTTACTATTTTCATTAATAGTATTATTAAATATAAAAGTTACTGATTCTATTAATGTAGAAGAATATAAAGAAGCTTCTTTAAAATGTATTTTTAAAGATAAGCTTTTAATATTGTATTTGATTTATACATTAATTGGAACAATTGCAATGTCAACAGCTCTGGGATTAAAAATGCTTACACTTACGAATTATTTTCAATTTAGTGATAGAGTAGCGACTAATTATTTATTAATTATCGGATTATTAGCAGATATTTTTGGAATTATAGCGTTAAAATACTTAACACCAAAAAATGATTATTTAACTGTAACAATAAAATTCGGAATAAGATTTTTTGGATATGTGATAGCATTTATATCAAATAGTATAATTATTACATTAATTGCAATTACTTGGTCTATATTTATTTCAACAGCATATGAAAATATTTGTGATGCCACATATATTAATAGATTAGAAAATAAATATCAGCTAAGTTTTTCAAATATATGCCATATAATTAGATTTTTAGGAGAGGCGATAGGTGTATTCTTTTGTGGTATAATGTATGAAATTGGATTAAGATATATGTTTGGATTATCTGCTTTATTTATGATATTCCAGATAAGTATAGCCTATTATATGATATATTTACGAAAAAGAGAAAATTATATGTATGAAAGGACAATAAGAAGTATTTGAAAAGAACAAACTTGATGAGTAATGACTATTTTGATATAATATGGAAAATATTAAGAGGTAAAAGATGAATATAGGAATAGATATAGATAATGTAATATCAAACTTTGATGGAGCATTAAAAAAAGAATTTTTAATACATGATAAAGAACTAAGAAATACAGGAATAATTAACCCAGAAGCACATATGACAAGAGGAATGTTCGATTGGACTTATGATGAGATATGGACATTTTATTTAGAAAATATAGGAAGAATAACCCCTAATCTAGATGTAATTGAAGGAGCAAAAGAATATATTGAAAAGCTAAAAAAAGACGGACACACAATAGTAATTATTACAGGTAGAGATAATGGAGAATATAAAGATCCATATACTATGACAAAAAAATGGCTAAAAGAAAAAGGAATAGTATATGATAAATTAATATTCACAAACGGCTATAAAAACGGAAAACAAGGCAAGGCAGAAAAATGTTTAGAGAATGACATTGATGTAATGATAGATGATTCAGCCAGAATTTGTAAAGAATGTTTTCAAAACAATATTACTACACTTATAATGGACAAGCCGTCTAATAGAGAGGCAAAAGAGATAACAAGAGTTAACAATTGGAAAGAAATTTATGAATTTATTACAAATTATAAAAAAGAAAAAGTAAATGTAATATTAGATACAGACACATATAATGAATGTGATGACCAATTTGCACTAGCATATTTATTGAAAAATCAAGACAAATTTAATATTGAGGCAATTACAGTTGCACCATATTCACACAGTAATAGAAAAGAGACAATAGGAGAAACAACAGAGAAAAGTTATAAAGAAATATTAAAAATATGTAATTGGCTAAATTTTGAAACAAAAAACAAAGTATTTAAAGGTTCAACAGATTATATATGTAATGGATATAATGAAAATAATGATGCTGTAAATAAAATCATAGAAATTGCAACCAAAAATAAAAAGACATATATTTTAGCAATTGGAGCAATTACAAATGTCGCTTTAGCAATTAAGAAAGAACCTAAAATAATTGATAAAATAGAAGTTATATGGTTAGGTGGAAATAAACTAGGATATAAAGACAATCTTGAATATAATTTTAGACAAGATATTGAAGCAGTAAAAATAGTATTTAATTCAAAAGTAAAAATGACTGTATTACCATGCAAAAATGTTGTATCAGACTTGAAAATAGATATAAATACTTTAAAAAATAATTTGGAAAATAAATCAGAATTGTGTAATTACTTAATTGAAAGATTTTATAATGATGGATATCATGGAATACAAGAAACAAGAGTGATTTGGGATATATCAGTAATAGCATATATGATAAATAAAACTTGGTTTAATACAAAAGAAATAAGTTACCCTAATATCAAGGAAGATAGTTCTTACGAATTGACTGATAATAGACATGTTATTACTTTTGTAACTAAATTAGATAGAGATAAAATATATAACGATTTATTTAAGAAATTAGGAGGTAATGATGAAAATAGGTGATGTAGATTTAAATAATATTAAAGTTAGTATTTTTGATTTTGATGAAACATTAGCAATTCATAAAGATAAAGATTTTACAAAACATCGTAGTGAAAGTGAGGAAAGTTTTACAAATTGGTATTATAATGCCTATAAAAATCCAAACAAATTTTATGATGAAATAGAACCTTGTACAAAATCAGAAATATTGTATAATCTTATTAATAATTTAAGAAATAAAAAAATTAAAATGTATTGCTTATCTGGAATGAAATTTTCATTTCATTTAAAAGCAAAGCAAACATTTATAGATAAATATTATGGTGATGATATTGAAGTTATATCAACTTCAGAACAAGAATTAAAACTTAAAGGCATAAGAGTACTTGCAAAACTTAATAATTGTAAATTAAATGAAATTTTATTTATAGATGATAATTTAGATGTTATTGCATTATTAGAAAAAAATGGCATAAAAGCAATACATATAGATAATATAAGTTAGGAGGAAATCTATGAAATTAACAAGTGATGAAGTAAGAACTATATTAGAGAATTTTAGAGGAACAACTCAAAGTGATAAATGGATAGACCATTGCATTTGCGTTGGAAATACAGCAGGAAGAATAGCACAAGCATTAAAGGAAAAAGGATATGATGTAGATGTAGATAAAACAATAACTCTTGGATATTTATATGATATTGGCAAATATACTGGAGAATCTCATGGACATGAGATAAGTGGATATAATTATTTGAAAAAGGGTATGATGAAGAATATTGCAACATATGTATAACACATTCATATTTAAATAATGACATTGTATGTACTGCTGGAGGAGTTCCAAATCCAGATGATAAACCTTTTATAGCAGAGTTTATAAAAACACATAAATACACAATAGAAGAAAAATTAATAAATTTATGTGACTTAATGTGTCCACAAGGTGGTAAAGTA
>OLVX01001964.1_pt1 | contig 15972 bp, 10 predicted proteins | sample 1673271 | NCBI WGS metagenome assembly OLVX01 (sample SAMEA3178939, study PRJEB25190) | human gut metagenome | biome: human gut; feature: human-associated habitat; material: faeces | place: Austria | collected 2013
CGGGGTATTCGGCCCTCTGCATGGCCGCCGGACTCGAGGAGGGCAGCGTGCTCGACACGGTGGAGGTGGACGACGAGCTGGAGGAGATCGCCGCCTCGTTCTTCTGCCGCAGCCCGCACGGGCATAAGATCCGACACCACGTCGGTTCGGCGCTCGACATCGCTCCGACACTCGGATGCACGTTCGATCTGGTGTTCATCGACGGCGACAAGCGCGAATACCCGGACTACTACCGGATGCTGATGGGTGACGGAGGAGGCAAAGCGTTGCTGCGCAGCGGATCGATATTGATCGCAGACAATATTCTCTGGTCGGGCAAGGTGGTGGAACCGGTGGCTCACAACGACCGCCATACGCAGGCGCTGCTGGAATTCAACCGCATGGTACGGGAGGACGAGCGGGTGGAAAGCGTGATCGTCCCGATCCGCGACGGACTGAACCTGATCCGGGTAAAATAGGACAGCCGTCTGCCGATAAAGGCAGGGCTGGAAAGGGCAGGAAAGAAAACCCGGCAAGCAAGCGAACGGCCGACAGACAACGGGAAAAAACGGCTCTGTAACGACGAAATTTGAAAAATCGACCGATATGGAATTGAGTGAATTGCAAAAACGAGTGGACGCATGGATCCGCGAATACGGCGTCCGCTATTTCAGCGAACTGACCAATATGGCCATCCTGACCGAGGAGGTGGGGGAGCTGGCCCGCGTCATGGCCCGCAAATACGGCGACCAATCCTTCAAAGCGGGAGAAAAGGAGAACCTGGCGGACGAAATGGCCGACGTACTGTGGGTATTGGTCTGCCTGGCGAACCAGACGGGTGTGAACCTCACCGAAGCCCTCGAAGCCAACTTCGCCAAGAAAACGGCCCGCGACAAGGAGCGGCACCGCAACAATCCCAAGTTATGAACCGAAACCCCGAAAAGCGGTGATAATAATATCGTATCCGAGAAAGGGGTTCGGGAGAGGGTGAGAATCACAAACGCGGCCACAGGCTGTGAATAAGCGACTGTCGGACAATGGGAAATTGAAAAATATAATAATTGCCTGATAGGTATTCCGGGCGATTACGTTCCCGAATTGTTCCGGCAGGTTATGTACGACGGAAGTCATTATCGACAAAATACGGCCCTTCCGACAAACCATCTTCCGGCAAACCGCCCTATAAAAGCGGGATCGGATACGAAAAGCCTGTAATCCCCCGAACAAGGGGCGATACCGCGATAAAATACGGAACTGTTACCTGTAATCAAATACTTTAGAGTTATGAAATACGATTTCGACGAGATTATTCCGCGACGGGGTACCAACTCCGTCAAATGGGATCTGGCCACAGACGAACGGGTGCTGCCTATGTGGGTGGCCGACATGGATTTCCGCACGGCCCCGCCCGTACTCGACGCCCTGGAACGACGGCTCCGCCACGGCGTTTTCGGCTATACGAAGGTCCCCGACGCCTATTTCGAAGCCGTAAAAGGGTGGTTCGGCAAACGGCACGGATTCCGCATCGAAAACGAGTGGATCCTCCCGACTACGGGCGTCATTCCCGCCCTTTCGGTCATCCTGAAGGCCCTGACCGAACCGGGCGACAAGGTAATCCTTCAGACGCCCGTTTACAACTGTTTCTTCGCCGTACTGGAGCGTACCGGCCGTCAGCCGCTCGCCAATCCGCTCATCGACGAAGGCGGCGCCTACCGCATGGACTTCGAAGATCTGGAGCGCAAGGCGGCGGACCCGCAGGCCAAACTGATCTTCCTGTGCAATCCCCACAACCCGGCGGGCCGGGCCTGGACCGCCGAAGAGCTTACCCGCCTCGGGGAGATCTGCCTGCGGCACGGGGTAACGGTCATATCGGACGAAATCCACTGCGACCTGACGCTCGACGGCCATCGCCACATTCCGTTCGCCTCGCTGAACGAAGAGTTTCTGCGGCATTCGGTCACCTGCACCGCCCCGAGCAAGACCTTCAACATCGCCGGTCTGCAAGCAGCCAACATCATCGCCGCCGATCCCGAGATACGCCGGAAAATCGACCGGCAACTCGTCGATAACGAACTCCACGCACTGAATGCCTTTGCAGTCGAAGCCCTGATCGCAGCTTACAACGAAGGCGGCGAATGGCTGGACGAACTGAAAAAATACCTGTGGGAGAACTACGAATACCTGCGCGACTTCTTCACCCGGCACCTGCCGGCTCTGCCGGTCACTCCGCTCGAGGCCACCTACCTGGTGTGGGTGGATTGTCGGACGTTGAAACGCCCCACGACGGAAATAGCCCGGCAGTTACTGGAGGAGGGGCACGTATGGATCAACGAAGGCGAAATGTACGCCGGAGAAGGGTTCCTGCGCATCAACATCGCCTGCCCCCGCAAGACGCTCGCCGAAGGGCTGGAACGCATCCGAAAAGTAGTAGGGTAATTACAATTATTGAATTTAACGAAAAGAGAGCCTTTTTAAGGCTCTCTTTTTTGATTCCGGAGTGAAAATCCCCAACCTATAATCGGGAAATATCCGCATTCCATAAAATTATATGAATATTTTACACCAATTTCAGCTCCTTCTTGATCCGTTCGATCTTGTCGTTCAGTTCGGCCCGTACCTTTTCGTAATCGGCGACGGACGGCAGGGTAGCCTTCACCCCGAAATAGAACTTGATCTTGGGCTCCGTACCCGACGGACGGACACAGACACGGGTGCCGTCCTCGGTGTACCATTGAAGTACGTTGCTCTTATCCTGCTCCAGATGCGTCTTCTTTCCGGTACGGACATCGAACGACTCCAAAGTCTGAATATCGTTGATCTTCACTACGGGCGAGCCGAGAATCTCTTTCGGAGGATTGGCACGGTAATCGACCATCATCCGCTGGATCAATTCGGCACCCTCCTTACCGGTACGGACTACCGACACGAGGCCTTCCTGATAAAATCCGTACTTGACATAAAGCTGCTTGAGCCACTCGTACAGCGAGATGCCCATCGTATCGCGCACCCAAGCTGCGGCCTCGGCCGCCAGCGAGCAGGCCGACACGCCGTCCTTGTCGCGGACGTAGTCCCCGGCCAGGTAGCCGAAGCTCTCCTCGCCGCCGCCGATATACTGCATATCGGTACCTTCGTGCCCCCGAATGATCTTGGCGATGTATTTGAAGCCGGTGAGACACTCGTAGCATTTCACCTTGAAATAGTCGGCTACGGCATCCACCATTTCGGTCGTAACGATCGTTTTGATCACGTACTGGTGTCCGTTCAGGCGGCCCAACTCGGCCCAGCGGGTCAGTTGATAAGTCATCAGCAGCACCAACGTCTGGTTGCCGTTCAACAGCACGTATTCGCCGTTTTCATCAGGCAGCGCCACGCCGATACGGTCCGAATCGGGATCGGTAGCCAACACCAGATCCGCCTTCACCTTCTTCGCCAGGTCGATAGCCATCGACATCGTCTTGCGCTCCTCCGGATTGGGAGATTCCACCGTCGGGAAATTACCGTCGATCACCGCCTGCTCGGGAACCATTTGCACGTTGGTAAAGCCGAAGCGCTTGAGCGACTCGGGAACCAGCCGCACACCGGCACCGTGCATGGGCGAATAGACGATCTTCATGTCGTGGAAACGTTTCACGCTCTCGGACGAAAGCGACAACTCGTATATTTTATTAAGGTATAACTCGTCGAAATCCTTGCCCAGAGCACGAATATTCTGCGGGTTCCGGCCGGTAAGCACCTGATCGACCTCGGTGATCTTCTCCACCTCGTCGATGATGTTCTTGTCGTGCGGTGCCGTAACCTGCGATCCGTCGCTCCAGTAGGCCTTGTAGCCGTTGTATTCTTTGGGGTTGTGCGAAGCCGTGATGACCACGCCCGACTGACATTTCAGCTCCCGGATCGCAAAGCTCAACTCGGGCGTCGGACGCAGTGCGTCGAACAGGAACACGGTAAATCCGTTCGAGGCGAAGATGTCGGCCACGCGCTCGGCGAACATCCGCGAATTGTTGCGGCTGTCGTGCCCTACGACGACCCGGATTTCCTCGCCCGCGAAATTGCGCTTCAGGTAGTTCGAAAGACCCTGCGTCGCAGCACCTACCGTATAGATATTCATACGATTGGTGCCCACTCCCATGACCCCGCGAAGACCGCCCGTACCGAACTCGAGGTCCTTGTAAAAACTCTCTACAAGTTCTTTCATATCATTATCCATCAGGTATTTAACCTGTTTTTTAGTCTCTGCATCATAATTGCCGTCGAGCCATTTTTGGGCTTTCGCCAGCACTTGTTGTTCTAATCCGTTTTCCATAACTACATTGGTTTTATTTATAGCTTAAAGCTGTTATCCTCCAAAAATTTTATACGCAAATATACATATTTTATTTCCAATATTCACTATCAGCAAGTTAAAAAAGAGGAGCCTGCCACATCCTTTTTTCTCTAGTAAAAGTATCGACTTTTGCAAGCATTTTGCCGCTCCATTTTCACAAATTTATTTACAACTTTGTGCTACCAAAAAAAACGGATACACCCTCCATCGATGTTAGCTCCCGCACAGACATATTGCGAAAAATGGCAAACTTGTTTGGACCAGATCAAGTCCCGAACGACCGAAGAGGAGTTCGTGAAGTGGTTCAAACCCATCGTGCCGCTCGAATTCGACGGCAAGACGCTTCGTCTGTGCGTGCCCAACATGAGCTACGTCTATCAGATCGAGAAGCACTACATTCCGTTCCTGCGGCCGATCATCTCCCAGCTCTACGGACAGGAGATCCGCCTGCACTACGCCGTTCCCAAAAACGACGCACAGAGCGTGCCAGTGTCGAAAGAAGCCGATACGACGGCGATTTCGCAGTTCAGCACCCAGACCAACACGGCAAATATAAAAAATCCGTTCGTCATTCCGGGTCTCAAGAAGATCGTCATCGACCCGCAGCTCAACCCGAACTACACGTTCGCAACCTTCATCGAAGGGGAGTGCAACCGCCTGGCCCGTTCGGCGGGTATGGCCGTCGCGGTCGATCCGGGCCATACGCCTTTCAACCCGCTGTATATATACGGTAACTCCGGACTGGGCAAGACCCACATCGTGCAGTCGATCGGCCACGAAGTGCGGCAGCGCCACCCCGAACTGCAGGTGCTTTACGTCTCGATGAACAAGTTCCAGGCGCAATTCCAGACCGCCTACAAGAACGGCGAAATTCCGGATTTCATCCATTTCTACCAGATGATCGACGTATTGATTATCGACGACATCCAGGAGCTCACGGGAAAAACCGGCACCCAGAACGCCTTCTTCAACATATTCAACCACTTGCAACTGGCAGGCAAACAGTTGATCCTTACCTCGGATAAACCGCCCGTGGAGCTGAAGGACATCGAACAGCGACTGCTGACCCGCTTCAAGTGGGGACTTTCGACCCAGCTCAACACGCCCGACTACGACACCAAAGTCAAGATCATCAGAATCAAGGCTCAGAAACTCGGCCTCCAGCTTACGGACGAAATCGTCCGCTACCTGGCGGACAATATCTCCGCCAACGTCCGGGAAATCGAGGGCGCTCTGTCGGCCCTGGTAGCCAATACCGTCTATATGGGCAAGAAAGTTTCCCTGTCGCTCGTCAAGGAGATTCTGAAGGTCTATGTCCGGGTATGCCAAAAAGAGATCACAATCGAGCACATCATCGAAGTCGTCTGCGACTTCCTGCATATCGACATCCAGCGCCTCAATTCGCCCGAACGAACCCGCGAAGTGGCTCAGGCGCGTCAGATCGCCATGTACCTGGCCAAGCAGCACACCAAATCCCCGCTGATCGCCATCGGTTCGGCTATCGGAGGACGCAACCACGCCACGGTGTTGCACTCCTGCAAGGCGGTATCGAACCAGATCGAAACGGACAAGGCTTTTCAGCGACAGATGGAAGAGCTCGAAAAACTGGTCCTGGCATAACCCGCCGGGACTTTTTTCATCTCCTCCCGAATCACAAATTTGCGAAAAACTTACCGACGACTCGATATTTCCGATGCCATACAAGCCCGCAAACTCCGTCGCCTTCCGCTTGTTGTCACTCCGGACAAAACCATCCCCGACACCGGCACGCATACACTTCTCCAATCCGGTTGCACCCGGACATTGAACCACACCGGAGGCAGTCGATTCGCCGACCATATCCTCCGCCTCCGAAAATCCCGGATTCTTCAGGCCGTCGGCAACGAACGACCCTGTTTCCCCAAAATACGACCCACCCCGACACGCAGCCGCAAATTTCCCCTTCACCCACAGAATTACATCCGCAAACAGCCATAAATCCGGCCGGAAATGGCGATAATTGCATTTTATTTCGTAACTTTGAAAAATAAATCCCGTTGTGTAAAACACCCGGAGCGAAACGGCGATTCCGACTTTCAGGAACAGTGTCGGAAGATCCGTCGGTCGCCGGGCAGCGACGACAGAACAGCAAAGTTCGGCAGGCGGGAAAATCCCGGGTTTACGCACCGGACACCGGATACGAAATACGAAAAAATAAAAACAATTCGACTATATGGCAGAGAAAACACAAGCAAATCCCGACAAGTTAAAGGTACTTAACGCGGTGATGGAGAAGATCGAGAAGGATTTCGGCAAAGGCTCGATCATGCGCATGTCGAGCGCAGAGGTCGCCGACGTACAGGTAATCCCCACGGGTTCGATCACCCTGGACATGGCGCTCGGCGTAGGCGGTTACCCCAAAGGACGCGTCATCGAGATTTACGGTCCCGAATCCTCGGGCAAGACGACCCTGGCGATCCACGCCATCGCCGAAGCCCAGAAGGCCGGCGGTATCGCCGCTTTCATCGACGCGGAACACGCTTTCGACAGCTCCTACGCCCAGCAACTCGGCGTGGATGTCGATAACCTGCTGATTTCGCAGCCGGACAACGGCGAACAGGCGCTCGAAATCGCCGACTCGCTGATCCGCTCGAGCGCCATCGACATCATCGTCATCGACTCCGTGGCGGCTCTGACGCCCAAGGCGGAAATCGAAGGGGAGATGGGCGATGCCAAGATGGGATTGCAGGCCCGCCTGATGTCGCAGGCACTGCGCAAGCTCACCTCGAGCATCTCCAAAACCAAAACGGTCTGCATCTTCATCAACCAGTTGCGCGACAAGATCGGCGTAGTGTACGGCAACCCCGAAACCACGACGGGCGGTAATGCACTGAAATTCTATGCCAGCGTCCGCATCGACATCCGCCGGGTGTCGGTCATCAAGGACGGCGAGGAACAGCTCGGCACCCGCACCCGCGTCAAAGTGGTCAAAAACAAGGTGGCGCCCCCGTTCAAGAAGGCCGAATTCGACATCATGTTCGGCGAGGGCATCTCGAAGATCGGCGAAATCATCGACCTGGGTGTGGACTACGGAATCATCAAGAAATCGGGTTCGTGGTTCTCTTACGGCGACCGCAAAATCGGCCAGGGCCGCGACAGCGTGAAAGAGCTTCTCAAGAACGATGAAGCGCTCCGCAACGAAGTCGAAGCCAAAGTCCGCGAAGCGATGATTGCCGCCCGCAAAGCATAAAAAGCGAATGAAGAGCCGACCGGGGCCTGTAACAAAGGCAGGAAACGCCCAAAAGACCGGTCGGAGTCTTCTCTCTTCGGACAAATACAGGCAGCGACGCACGGTATAGCCGGGACAGTTATAAAACGGCACCCCGGAAACGAAGCGAAAAACGATATTTTACGATAGAAAACGAGATCGTCGGTACGAAATCCGTCGAAATTCGTAGTTGGACCCTAAAACAGCATTGGATGGTATGGATTTTACGCCGGAAGACGAACGATTAATCAAGGAGAAGTGGGAGGAACTGCTTCAGTCGTGCACCAAAATCTGTAAAAACGACGAAGACTGGGAGTTCATCAAACGCGCTTTTTTCCTGGCGAAAGAGGCGCATGGCGGAGTGCGTCGTCGCTCGGGCGAGCCGTACCTGCTGCATCCCATCGCCGTAGCCAAGATCGTCGTGGACGAGATCGGGCTCGGCGTCAAATCGGTCGTCGCCGCCCTGCTGCACGACGTTGTGGAGGATACGGAGTACACGGTCGAAGATATGGAGCGCATCTTCGGGCCCAAGATCGCCAAGATGGTCGATGGGCTTACGAAGATGTCGGGCGTATTCAATGCCGATACTTCGGAGCAGGCGGAGTATTTCCGCAAAGTCCTGCTCACGCTTTCGGACGACGTGCGGGTGATCCTGATCAAAATCGCCGACCGCCTGCACAACATGCGCACGCTGGGGTCGATGCCGACCAACAAACAGATCAAAATCACGGGAGAAACGCTCTACCTGTTCGCACCGCTGGCGTATCGGCTCGGCCTGTACACTATTAAGAGCGAACTCGAAGACCTCTGCATGAAATATCGCTTCCCGGTACAATATGCCGAGCTGTCGGAAAAACTCAAAGCGACCGAAGAACAGCGCGAAGCCTTCATCAGCAAATTCAACGCCCCGATCATCGAGGCGCTCAAGCGGGACCATATCAACTTCGAAATTTCGGGACGCGTCAAAAGCCTTTACTCGATCTGGAGCAAGATGCAGCGCAAACAGATTCCCTTCGAGGAGGTTTACGACCTGTTCGCCATCCGGATCGTCTTCCAGCCGCTGCCGTTCCCCTCGGAAAAGACACAGTGCTGGCAGATATTCTCGACTATCACCGACATCTATACGCCGAAACCGGATCGCCTGCGCGACTGGATTTCGATGCCCAAGGCCAACGGCTACGAAGCGTTGCACTCGACTGTTATGGGTCCCGACGGAGTATGGGTAGAGGTGCAGATCCGCACGCAACGCATGGAGGAGATCGCCGAAAGGGGATTCGCCGCTCATTGGAAATACAAAAACGCCTCGCTGTCGAACAACGAGGACGAACTCGACCGCTGGCTCAAAAAGATACGCGATGCACTGAATGGTCCGACGGAAAACGCCGTTGACTTCCTGGACAACTTCAAATTATCGCTATACACGTCTGAAATAGCGGTATTTACACCCAAAGGAGAGGCTCGGAAAATGCCGTACGGAGCCACCGCACTGGACTTCGCGTACGACATACACTCGAAGATCGGAAACAGTGCCATCGGCGCCAAGATCAACCACAAGATCGAGCCGATCACCACACAGATCAACAGCGGCGACCAGATCGAAATCATCACCGCCGACAACGCACGCCCCAAAGCCGAATGGCTCGACATCGTCACCACGACCAAGGCTAAACAGGCAATCAAGAGTTTTCTCAAACGCGAGCGGCAGAACAACATCGAACGGGGCATGAAGATGCTCGAGGAGCGAATGCAACAACTCAATATCCCGCTCAGCGGCCGTGTGCTGCGCAAGATCGTCCCGATTTACGAATCCAACAACAAAGAGGAGCTTTACAGCAAAATCGGGGCGGGGATCGTCGATCTGAAAGACTTGGACAAGGTCCTGAAAGTCAATGCTACCAGCAAGATACTCAAGTTCTGGACGCTTTTTATCAACAAAAAGGAGGACGAGGAGGGCGACGATGCCGAAAATCCGGAACCGGACAGCGCGAAAGCCGAAGAATCGGCAACGGCAGGCGAACCGCAATTCGTCATGGCCGAATGTTGCAAACCGATTCCGGGAGACAGCGTGGTAGGGTATAAAGACCCTGCGTCGCACCGTATCATCGTGCATAAATCCAACTGCAAGGAGCTCGACCGGCTGGCCGCTCAATTCGGACGCAATATCCTCAAGGACGAAATCAAATGGTCGCAACACAAGGCCATGTCGTACCTATCGACCATCGAACTGCGCGGCATCGACCGCACCGGCATACTGCTCGACCTGGCAAAAACGGTCAGCGAGGACTTCAGCATCAATATCCGGCAGATCAATATCCAGACGCACGACAACATTTTCGAGGGCACGATCAGCCTTTATGTCAAGGATGCGGAGAGCCTGCATGCAATCATGGACAAAATCCGCAAAATAAAGGGTATAGACACCGTAAAACGCAATCAGGATTAAACCATCGGCACTATGGACGAAGATATTATCCAAATATTGTGGAGCGCACTGCTGATCGTCATAGTCACGATCGCCCCGCTGGTCAAGAAGTTCAAGGAGATGCAAAGAAAAGAGTTGCGCTCCGCATCGGCGGCACGGCCCGTCCGTCAGGCGGACGCGGACACATCCGCCCCGGCGTCCGGATTCCGAAAAACGGACGGCAAGTCCCCAAAAACTGAAAAAACGGAATCTCCGTTACGCAACCAGACCGGCGTATCCCGAGCGGACGCCGAACAGCAACCTCATAGCCCCGGGATCGCCGAAGAATTCGACGCGCGAAAAGCGGTCCTTTATTCGGAGATAATGGCTCCCAAATTCAAGGAGGAGTAGCCAAAGACAGGCACATACGCTCATCGGCATCGATTCCCGTGTTTTTTCGGAAGCCGGCACGATGCGAAATAGAAGGATGAGAAAGATTCCCTCTCCGAATTAAATTAAAAGCCAGAAATCGGCTCCCTTCGCTTATTACGGGACCTCAAAGAGGCGATAAGCCACAACAAGCAACGACGCTATCAATAAACATATTTTCATATGGCATCCATATTCACTCGCATCATCAACGGCGAAATCCCGAGCTACAAGGTGGCGGAGGATGAAAATTTTCTGGCATTTCTCGACATCAACCCCCTCGAAAAAGGTCATACGCTGGTCGTCCCCAAGAAAGAGATCGATTATATTTTCGACCTGGACGACGAAACCCTGCAAGGGATGATCGTCTTCGCCAAAAGGGTGGCGAAAAAGATCCAGGCGAAAATCGCCTGCAAGAGAGTGGCAGTAGTGGTTTTCGGCCTCGAAGTTCCCCATGCGCACATTCACCTGATCCCGATGGAAAACGAATACGACGTCGATTTCCGCAAAGTCAAGCCCAAATTCACTCCGGAAGAGTTCGAAGAAACAGCCAGAATAATTCGGGAATAGGACATACGGCAGAACATACAAACCATTAATTACCAGCCGGGTAGTGTATTGATTACACTATCCGGCCTTATTTTTTAACATAATATAATCAAAAGGAAAATAATGTTAAAAAAACGACGGAGAGTGAATTTCAATATCCTGAAATTATTGCAAAATCCAGCAAAATAGGGTGGTGTGTTACAAATGTAATCAACACCTTCTTCTGAAATTTGCCCGATTATATACATACGTAAATATAACCTTTGTAAACAGCCTGTTGATATTTAACAAATGTAATTTACAGAAAAGATTCGCGCAACAATCAAAAATCCCCTGCATTATTCGAATCAAAATATTGAATTATTATTACCAACACATTGCAAACCAAATATTTACAATACTCAACTAAACAATAACAAGAATAATGCGAGTGTATTTGGAGCTATTTTATACCCTGCATCGAATTTTATAAAAATATTCGAATAATAAATGCTTGTTATCAGCTAATTATATATATTTATATAGATAAATAATTCAAATACAGGATTCGAAGATATTTAACCATATTCGAATAATTACATTTGTAAACATTATCGACAACAATTAACATTTTACAATCGTACAAAATAGTTGTTTTACAAAAGAAAAATATTTATTTTTGTAAAAAATACCGGAAATGAAGGAGAAATTGCAACAATTGATGAAAAGCGAAGGTTTAACCTCCAGCCGGATGGCCGAGATCCTCGGAATCCAGCCTTCGGGAATCTCCCACATTCTCGCCGGACGGAACAAACCGGGATTCGATTTGCTGCAGAAGATTCTCCGGAGGTTTCCGCGCGTCAATCCGGACTGGCTGCTGCTCGACTCCGAACAGATGTATCGAACCGGCAATCCGGAAAGTTCCTCTTCAACGAACGGAACAGACGCTGGAAATGGTCGGACTGACACCGGACTGTTCGGGACGGAGCCGGAACAGAGATCGAACACCGCCGGCTCGGTCGCTCCATCGACACAAACGACCGAGAACGACAACGAGCTGTCGAAACAAACCGATACGGTTCTTCAAACCCTCGCCGGCAATGACCGGAATCCCGTCGTGCGCGTTATTCTGGTCTATGCCGATCGCTCATTTGAGGCCCTGACACTACATAAGCCGTAACCCGGCAGTCTATTATATAAATCGGTCCAAAAGCGGACTTCGAAAAAATTTCCATATTTCGTTTCAAGCGAACGGCCAAGAAGGAGGATCCCATCTGCGCAATCATTGAAAGACGGCGTCGTTATTTTCCAACAAGTCGGCGCTCTTTTATCAAACTCCGTTTCAGGCCGCTCCAGGGCCTACGACGGCATTTCTGCTGCATTGCACCCCATGGAATGAAGTCTGCAGAATTAAGCATAAACCAAAATACAGAAACGTCTTGCCGGGAATGCAGCGATGCACTCCGAATGTATAATCACCCCGGATAAAGCGGCCTTCGCTCGATCGCTATGATGCGAAATGAAGGTAGAGCCTTCGTATCATCCTCTTTATGGAACGTCAGGTCGCGGCGTGCCATATCGCAGGGGCGCTCGCCGGAATCCGCTGTTCTGCCAGGGATACAGAGGTGATCGGAATCAAAACGGGAGCCATATCTCGGACGGACTTGAAGATAAATCGGACCCAAGCGTCCGATTTTTTCATTATTTGGGTATATTTGTATCATACCACGACCCAAATGAGATATTTACTCTTCGTTGTCATCGGCCTGATCGGTTGTTTCCCGCTCCGGGCCCAAACCCCGGAAGACAATCTGCGGGACGAAGAGTATTATCCCTTTCAGAACGGTTACGAAGAGCCTTACAGCCCGATGATCGACACCGATTCGTCGCTCTTCTACCGAGCGATCCAAAGTACGGGCGACCTGTTCCGGGACGCCACGGACTTCAAATTCTCATTCGTGGCCTACAACCGCCGCGGAGAACCGTACCGGCCCGACCGGATGTCGCTGAACGGCATCCGGCTGCCGTCGCGCTACATTCCGTCGATGAATGCCTTGTATCCCCAAAAGTACGGAGAGCCGATGAACGGATGGCATTTACCGACGACTCTGGACGCCGAATACCGAACCTCCGAAGAGCCACTGCTCCCGGAGCGCAATGCGGCACTCCAATTCTCCGGCCGCAACTACCTGATGGGGCTCCGCCTGACCATCGCCGAAAACCTCGGCCGGAACTGGGACCTTGCGGCGACCGTACAGGGCCGCACGGGACGGGACCTTTATGCCGACGGCGTATTCAGCAATTCGCTGAATGCAGCGATACTTCTATCCAAAAGATTCGGAGACAGGCATCTCTTCTCGTTGCTGACCGTCGTACCGGTTTCGATGCGAAGCCTGCGCACCTCATCGACCCGGGAAGCCTTCGACCTGACGGGAAATCCCCTCTACAACCCTTCGTGGGGCTATCAGGACGGAAAAGTGCGCAGCGGGCGCATCCGACGCGAAGCGGTTCCTCTGGCCGCAGCCGCATACCGGATCCGCCTGACGGATGCGACTTCGCTCGCAGCGACCTTCACGGCGGAAACGGGCATCAGGCGTTACAGTTCGCTGGCATGGTACGACGCTCCGAGCCCGATGCCGGACTACTACCGCTGGATGCCCGGCTACCAGACGGACCCCGTAACCCGGCTCGAAATGGAAAATATCTGGCGGGCGAACGATGTCCGCTACACCCAAATCGACTGGGACGAATTTTACCGGCAAAACAGAAACAGCAAGGACGGCAGCGCGACCTATCTCATGGAGGACCGTGTGGAGCGCATCGCCAATATGCAGCTCCTCGCGGAGGGCATCACCCGAATCAGCGAACGACTGACGGTACGCTACGGCATCCGGGCGGCCCGGACGGACTCCCGATTCTACAAACAGATGAGGGATTTGATGGGGCGCAGTTATTTCGTCGATCGCGACTATTACCTGATCGACGACGGCGTCTATGGCAACAAACTCCAGAACGATCTGCGTCATCCCGACCGGATCATCCGCGAGGGCGATCGCTTCGGCTACGACTACGACTTGCGGCGTAATGAAATCGGCGCCGGAGGTTCACTCGAATACCGTGCCGACCGCCTGCGGGCTTTTATCGCAGCCGAGGTCGGAACCAGCTCCGTATTCCGCCGGGGACACTACGAAAAAGAGCTTTTCGCCGGCAATAAATCCTTCGGAAAATCGCGGGCGCTGCATTTCGCGCCCTACCTGTTCCGCGCCTCGGCAGGCTACTCCTTCTCGGTACGGCATCATCTGGAAATGACGGTTTACGCCTCATCACGGACACCCGACGGAGACGACCTTTTCCTGAACCTCGAATACAACAACCGACCGGTAGAGGATCCCACCGAGGAGAAACGGTACGGGGCCGAACTGAACTACACCTGGTCCGGGCGCAACGTGCGCTTTCGGGCTACGCTCTTCGTCGTCCGCACTGCGGACGGCATGCAGGTACGGCACTACTACGACGATTTCTACGCAACATACAGCGACATGGCGGCCGCCGGCATCGGAACGCTCCGCTACGGCGCGGAAGCGACCGCCCTGATCCGGCTGACATACCGCTGGAACCTCACGCTGGCAGCCAGCGCCGGACGTTACCGCTATGCGGACAATCCCGTCGTCACGGTCTATGCCGACGCGAACAACGAGGTGTTGGACCGCAACGCCACGAGCTACATGGGCGACTGCTCGGTCGGCAACACACCCCAACTAACGGGTTTCGCGGGCCTCAATTATTACGGTCCGAAAGGCTGGGGCGTACAGGCGGAGGCCGCATGGGCCGGGAATCGGTTCGTCGAGCCGTCGCTGGTACGACGCACGTCGCGCATCGCCCGGCAACAGGCCGAATCGCCGGAAGCCTTCGAGCTGTTTACCCGCCAGGAGCGGCTCGGAGATGCGCTTACATTGAATGTCACGCTTTTCAAATCGTTTTATTTCAACGCCTCGCGTCTGACTCTGATGCTCTCGGTACGCAACCTTCTCAACGACAGGGACCAACTCTTCAGCGGCTACGAATCTCCCCGCGTACGCCGTATCCGGACCGCAGACACGTATGTTTACCGACCGCTGGACACCCGTTATCTGCATGCGTATCCCCGGACCTTTTACGCCTCCATATCTTACAAATTTTAATATCGGTTCGATTTTTTCGGGAATAATTTGGCAATTCAACGGATTTTCCATAAATTGAGTCCGAAAAATTTAAAAACGACTCGACTTATGATTATCGGTATTCCAAAAGAGATTAAAAACAACGAAAACCGGGTTTCGCTCACCCCGTCCGGAGCCAAAGAGCTTACCAAACGTGGGCATAAAGTGTATGTGCAGGCGACTGCCGGTGCAAACAGCGGATTCCCGGACAAAGACTACGTCGCCGCAGGCGCCGAACTGCTGCCTACCATCGAAGAGGTCTATGCCAAAGCCGAAATGATCATCAAGGTCAAGGAGCCGATAGAGCCTGAATACAAACTCATCCGCCAAGGACAACTGGTATTCACCTATTTTCACTTCGCCAGCAGCGAACCGCTGACCCGGGCAATGGTCGAAAGTGGTGCGATCTGCTGCGCTTACGAAACCGTCGAAGCATCCGACCGTTCGCTGCCTCTGCTGATTCCCATGTCGGAAGTCGCAGGGCGTATGGCGACGCAGGAGGGTTGTTACTTCCTCGAAAAACCGCACGGCGGAAAAGGGAAGCTGCTGGGCGGCATGCCGGGCGTGAAGCCCGCCAAGGTATTCGTGATCGGAGCCGGTGTCGTAGGCACGGCGGCGGCACGTATGGCGGCCGGCCTGGGTGCCGACGTGACGATCTGCGACATCTCCCTCAAGCGTCTGGCCTACCTGACGGACGTGATGCCCCAAAACGTAAAAACGCTTATGTCGTCGGAATACAACATCCGCGAAGAGCTCAAGACCGCCGACCTGGTGATCGGCTCGGTGCTGATTCCCGGTGCGAAAGCCCCGAAACTCGTGACGCGCGACATGCTTAAGGATATGGAGCCTGGATCGGTTCTGGTCG